>CDZY01013235.1_pt1 | contig 71161 bp, 66 predicted proteins | sample 557671 | NCBI WGS metagenome assembly CDZY01 (sample SAMEA3182091, study PRJEB8094) | gut metagenome | biome: human; feature: gut; material: Stool; isolation source: human stools | place: Canada | collected 2013-03-11
TCACCCAGCTATAACCGATTCCATAGACGGTTTTAATGTATTTCTGTGCGCCAAGCTTATCCCTCAGACGCTTGATCGTAACAGACAAAGCATTTTCATCCACATATTCTGCGCCATCTGTCCAGATCCGGTCCACAAGGTCTCCACGGGTCATGGTTCGGCCTCGGTTTTCAACAAGCAGACGCAGTAATTTTTGTTCTGTTTTACTCAATTCCACTTTTGAATCTCCCACATAAAAGGTCATAGCCTCAAAGTCAAAGTGAAATAGATCAATATGGATTGGCGCATTTTTATGGTTTGACGCTTGCTTTCGCAGTTGGGTATTCACCCTTGCCCGCAAAACCGAAAGAGAAAATGGCTTGGTAATGTAATCATCAGCGCCCCTCTCCAGTCCGTCTACGATGTCCAGATCGGTGTCATTGGCAGTCAGCAGAATAACAGGAACTCCGGGCATGTTTTCCTTGACCTCCCGGAGCAGCTCAAGCCCACTGCCATCCGGCAGATTGATATCCAACAGAATCAAGGATACACCGCCGCAAAACAGCTGTTCCTTCGCCGATTTTAGGTCTTGGCAGGAAATGATATGCCGGGCATCTGCTTTCAGTGCTTTGCATAACCCTTGATTCAAACCGATATCATCTTCAACAATCAGTAATTGCTCCATATATCTCACTCCCTCGTTATTCAAATGCCACCATTATTTCCTTGGGCAAATTTCGTTCTTACAGTTCAGAAGATAGGCAGCCACCCCATTCGCCGTCGCAGTCTGCTTGGTATTCGTAGATTATATCATGCTAATGTAAAGAAATCCATAGTAGAAGCAATTAAACAAAGCCGTGCACTTGTGAAAACCTTTAAGAAACGGAATATTATGTCACGGTTAAACCATACTTTAATTATGATTATGATGAGTATGATACAGCACTCACAAGGTTTTACAATGACCTGATAACAGGAAATGGTGCTGATTTGTTCTGGTTTAATATTGATGACAATTTAGATATAGACAATCTTGCAGACAAGGGAATTTTAACCGACCTGTACACCTGCATTGATAAGGATGGCGATATTGGCAGGGCAGATTTTATACCGAGTGTTCTTTCGTCATTGGAAGCTGACGGCAGGCTTTATGTTATGGCACCTGAGTTTAAGCTGGTGACGATTGTCGGAAGCGAGGGGCTTCTTAATGCTGATGAGGATTGGAATTTCACAACAATGTATGAACTGCTTGAAAAATATAGCGGTGCACAGCTATTTGCCAGAGAAAAGAACAGCTTCGAGCTTGAGAGATTTTTAAAATATTCAATGGATTTATTCTACGATAAGGATACCGGGGAGTGCAGCTTTGAGTCGGATGATTTTATAAATATGCTGAAGCTTGTTCAGACACTTCCGGATACATACACCTCTGTCCCTGATGATGAGATAAATGACAAGCTTAAGAAAAAAGAGGTATTGCTTGAAAATTTTGACAGCATGGATATCATAAACGTTAAAATGCTGGACATGCATTTTGACAATATTGAGAAGGTATACTTGGGCTATCCATCAAAATCACATGCAAGTGCACAGCTGGTGTTTGATAATAATATGGCGATGAGTGCCGTGAGTGAAAATCAGGCTGCAGCATGGGAATTTATGAAGTATTATCTAACGAATTTTGAACCGTCCGGCATGCCGGTATTTGAAGATAAATTCGAGGCACAGCTATATGCTGCCATGCATGAATATGAGGACGGCGTAAATGGTCATAACCCTCTTAGCAGCAATCTTACATCCCAACAGGCTGATACCCTTCGCGAGCTTGCTTACACAGCATCGGGCTATAAGCAATACGATATGGCAGTTTACAATATAGTCTATGAGGAGGCTATGAGCTTCATTTCAGGTCAGAGTAGTGCTGCTGAGGCTGCTGCGGTAATACAGAACAGGGTACAGTTGTATCTTGATGAAAAAAATAGGGGAAAGCTTGACAAACATGGTTGGCGGTTGCAGACTATAAACAGGTCGATAACTGCCAACCATGTTTACGTAGATACTTTTAATTTCCGAGGCCGGCTCTGAACAATTATTTTTATAAGGACATTTCTCGAACAAATGTAGTAGACTACTATATGTGGATTTGATACAATAAAAGAGGCAGAAAAAATACAGGAATGTCACAGAAAGCGTTTTCGGAGCGCACGGACATTACTGTTTGTGCGTTGAAGGTACATTGGAATAGAGCATGGATTATGGAGGAGCAGATACAATGAAAAAGAGGCTGAATTATAAGGATATAGCAAGGGAGACGGTGATTTTGACCGTGGCGGTGGCAATCATTGCGGCGGCGGTATACTTCTTTCTGGTGCCGAGCCATACGTCCGTCAGCAGCATTTCAGGTCTTGGAATCGTGCTGTCCAATTTTGTGCCGCTTCCGTTGTCGGCAATCACTATGTTTCTGAATGTGGTGCTCCTGATAATCGGGTTTTTCACCTGCGGAAGAGAATTTGGTGTAAAGACGGTCTATACGAGCGTCATGCTGCCTCTTTTTCTGGGATTTTTCGAGCTGGTGTTCCCGGATTTCGGCTCAATGACGGACAGTCAGGAGCTTGATGTGCTCTGCTATATTCTGGTGGTGAGCATAGGGCTGAGCATTCTTTTTAACCGAAATGCCTCCTCCGGCGGGCTTGATATTGTGGCAAAGATTATGAACAAGTATCTGCACATAGAGCTTGGAAGGGCAATGTCCCTGTCGGGAATGTGCGTGGCACTTTCAGCGGCGCTTGCCTACGACAAAAAGACGGTGGTTCTGAGTATTCTTGGCACTTATTTTAACGGAATAATTCTTGATCATTTTATTTTTGATAATAACAAAAAACGCCGTGTCTGCATTATCACCCGGAAGGAGGAAGAGCTTCGTCGGTTTATCGTCGAGGATCTGCATAGTGGAGCAACGATATATGAGGCGACCGGCGCATACAATTTTGATAAACATAATGAAATCATCACCATTGTTGACAAAAGCGAATATCAGAAGCTTATGAATTTTATAAATAAAGAAGATCCGAGAGCATTCGTTACTGTGTACAATGTATCTGATATGAGATATCAGCCGAAGGTGTGGAACAAGGATGGCTTCCAATAAGCTGTCATGATTTCAGGTAAAAACATGCTCTATAATCTTAGCGTGTTTTGACCAAACATTATGTCATTATAAAAAGGACAAAGGGGTATCCATTATGAACATTTTGGTTATAGATGCTCAGGGAGGCGGAATAGGACGCCAGCTTGTCACGGCAATCAGGGAGAAGATGGCGGAGGCTGATATTACGGCAGTAGGAACGAACACGGTAGCAACAGCTGCAATGCTTAAGGCGGGAGCAGATAATGCGGCTACAGGCGAGAATGCGGTTGTGGTGAACACCAGGCGCGCCGATGTAATAGTCGGACCTATTGGTATTGTGATTGCGGACGCAATGTTTGGAGAGATTACGCCGCGCATGGCGAATGCGGTTGCACAGAGCAGCGCAAAGAGAATATTGATTCCGATAAACCACTGCGATAATATTGTGGTGGGAGTTGCGGATTTAAATATAGGCAGATTGATACAGTGCGTTATTGAGGAATTATGTAGATTATGTGACAGGTAGGACTTGCAAATATTGCATTTGGGCTGTCTTTGCTGTATAATATAACAGTTAATGAGGCAGCAGGAAGCTGTCAATGGGGACGCAGAAGCGTCTGGTATTTTAAAGCTAAGCTTTATAACAAGCATTTCAAAAATGCAGGGTAAACTATTTTTTATCTAAAGACAATTGAAACTTGTAAGAAACAACTGCTAGGAAAGCACACATATCCTTTGTAGAGGATTTGTGCGCTTTTTTTGAGATTATGGTTGAGTGTCAAAATATGAAAATTAAGTTTTAGAGTGTATAACATGTTATGACACCGAAATTAAATTATTTTTTAACAGGAAGGGAAATTTGTTATGAGAACATTATATATCGATTGTGGCATGGGTGCGGCCGGAGATATGTTGACGGCGGCGATGCTTGAACTGCTTCAGGATAAGGAAGAATTTCTAAAGGAGCTTAATGAGATGGGGCTTCCGGGTGTTGCATTTAAGGCGGAACCATCGGTGAAATGTGGTATAACAGGAACACATGTTACAGTGACAGTGGACGGAGCGGAGGAGGAGAGCCATGACCATCACCACGGCGATGAGCACAGCCACAGCTATGAGCACACTCACAGCGATGAGCACACTCATAGCCATGACCACAGCCACCACCATCATCACAGCAGCCTGCATGATATTGAACACATTGTAAGGGGACATTTGAAGCTTTCTAAGAAGGTGCAGGATGATGTGATGGCAGTATATGGATTGATTGCTGAGGCTGAGAGCTATGTGCATGGTGTGCCGGTGACGGAAATTCATTTCCACGAGGTCGGGGCAATGGATGCAATTGCCGACATAACAGCGGTGTGCATGCTTATGGAACGTCTGTCCGTGGATGAGGTGGTTGTATCGCCTGTTCATGTTGGAAGCGGACAGGTGAGGTGCACCCATGGAATACTCCCGGTTCCGGCTCCTGCCACGGCATATATACTGAGGGCTGTTCCGATTTACGGTGGCTCTGTGCGCGGGGAGCTATGCACACCTACAGGGGCTGCTCTGCTTAAGCACTTCGCGGCGCGCTTTGGAAATATGCCCATGATGAAGGTGCAGGGTATCGGCTACGGAATGGGAAAAAAGGATTTCGATGCCGCTAACTGTGTGCGCGTGATGCTTGGCGAGACAGCGGACAAGGCTGATGAGATATGCGAGCTTGGGTGCAATGTGGACGATATGACAGGCGAAGCTGTTGGTTTTGCGATGGACAGACTGTTTGAGGCAGGAGCGCTTGATGTGTACACCGTGCCGATAGGAATGAAGAAGTCGCGTCCGGGGACACTTATCAAGGTTATGTGCCGTGAAAGTGACAAGGAGAAAATCATAGAGACTGTCTTTAAGTATACCACAACCATAGGAATACGCGAGAACATGATGAAGAGGTATGTGCTGGACAGGCATATTGAGACTGTCGAGACGGAGTATGGTCCGGTTCACTGTAAGCTTTCAACAGGATATGGTGTAACGCGGAAAAAATATGAGTATGATGATATTGCGCGTATTGCGAAGGAGAAAGGCATTTCCCTTGAAACGGCGCGTGGGATATTAGAAAAATAATACGTAATTGAGAAATTAAGTGCCTGAATGCTTTACACTCTGCGGACTGTAAAATAGAGAGCTTTTGTTTCACAATTATTTAGTGGTAAAAGAGAAAAAATCAGGAATGGAGAAAATATAAAGAACATGAGATATATCAACAATATGAGAAACAAGAACAAGGAAAAAACGGAGAAACTGGAGAACAGGAAGGATTCGCATAACAATTTTAAGAAAAATATGAAAAAAATCCTGTCGGTAGCGCTGGCAGTGCTTGTCATATCAGGAGTTACGGCATGCCGGAATCAGTCAGATGGTGACAAAAATGATGCCAATATAACGAATACGGTCAAGGACAGCGTCATAATCGCCATCGGCTCAGAGCCGGAGACGCTTGACCCGACTAAGGGCTGGGGACATGGAAATTCACCAATTATACAGAGTACGATTGTAAAGTACAATGCGGAGCTGAACTTTGAGAATGACCTTGCGACAGGGTATGAGCTGTCGGAGGATGGGCTTACATGGACCTTCACAATCCGCGATGACGCATTCTTTACGGATGGGGAGAAGGTGACCGCGCAGGATGTGGCCTTTACGCTTGGGACTGCAAAGGCAGCGAATGGCTCCTTTGACCTCACATATATGGAAAGTGCTGTGGCACAGGATGACACAACAGTGGTTATCACGTTATCTAAGCCGACTTCGATTTTTCTCAATACGCTTGCGTCTGTCGGCATAGTGCCTGAGCATGCCTACGGAGATGATTATGGTACGAAGCCTATAGGTTCGGGACCGTACAAGCTTGTCGAGTGGAGACCGCAGGAGCAGCTTATGTTTACGGCAAATGAGAATTATTATGGCGGTGTGCCGGAGATAAAGAATGTGACAGTTGTATTTATGTCCGAGGATGCGGCACTTGCGGCAGTTCAGGCAGGGCAGGTTGATGTCGCGTACACCGTGGCAACGCTTGCAACCACGAAGGTTAAGGGCTATAGTGTGGAATCAATCATATCCGCCGATAACCGGGGCTTTACACTTCCTGTTCTTCCCAATGAAGGAAAAACAACCGAAGCCGGTGCACCGATAGGCAATAATGTCACCTGCAACCGCGAGATACGGCAGGCGATAGCTTATGCGATTGACCGGCAGCAGATTGCTGATACAGTGCTGAATGGCTTTGGAAGACCTGCCTATTCTGAGAATGACGGTATGCCTTGGAACAATCCGGATGTGAAGCTTGAGACGGATGTTGAATACGCGAAGAAACTCCTTGCGGACAATGGCTGGGTGGACACGGATGGTGACGGCATTGTGGAGAAGGACGGACTTAAGGCTGAGTTTAAGTGCGTCTATCCTTCGGGAGATTCAGTGCGTCAGGCTGTAGGCATGGCGGCGGCAGAACAACTGCTTGCCATTGGCATAAAGGTTGATATCGAGGGAATGAGCTGGGATGAGATTATGAAGGTCATGTTCTCAGAGGCTGTCCTTATGGGCTGGGGTTCATCAAGCCCGAATGAGACCTACTACCTGTACCGTTCAGAGGGAGCGTTATTGGACGATTTTTACAATCCTGAAGGGTACATGAGCGATGTGACGGATGGGTATCTCGATGCAGCTATGTCGGCGCTTACTGTGGAGGCTGCCAACGAAAACTGGAAGAAAGTCCAGTGGGACGGAACAACCGGAACAGCTATGCAGGGAGAATGTCCTTGGGTGTGGATTGTGAATCTTGACCATGTCACCTATGTCCGCGAAGGTCTTTCTATCGGAAATCAGCCGATTCACGGTCATGGACATGGGCTTCCGCTTATACAGAATCTTAATGAATGGTCATGGGAAAAATAATTTATACAGATGAATTATTGAGTTATGAGGTAGCTTTATGAAGAATACCATTGTGCGGCTTTTGCGTATTCTGGTCAAAAACAGTATAAAAATAATAACACTTCTGCTTGCGGTGAGCATAGTTTCCTTTACGCTGGTGAGCATATCGCCGATTGAACCGGTACAGCAGTATCTTTTAGGGCTTGGGACGGCAGTTTCACCGGAGAAAAGGGTGGAGCTTGAGCAGTACTGGGGAGTGGATAAGCCACCGGTAGAGAGGTATATGATATGGCTCAATGAGCTGCTGCACGGCAATATGGGAGAGTCATCGATTTACCGCAGACCGGTTGCGCAGATAATCGCAGAGCGCTTCGTAAATTCCTTTGCTTTGATGTTATGCGCATGGATACTGGCAGGGCTTATCGGTTTTGCGCTGGGCTGTGTGATGGGGATGTACCATGACCGTATGCCGGATAAAAGCTTGAAAAAATTATGTTATGTGCTGAGCTCAGTCCCGACCTTCTGGCTTGGGTTACTATTGCTGCTCATTTTTTCGGTGTGGCTTGGCTGGTTTCCAATCGGCTTTTCATCACCAATCGGGGTCACAAGTGGGAATGTGACCATCCGGCAGAAGCTTCATCACTTGATTTTACCTGCTTTTACTCTCAGTCTTATGTCCTTTTCAAATATAGCACTGCATACCAGACAGAAGCTGATTGATGTCTTAAACAGCGAATATGTGCTGTTTGCCAGGGCGCGTGGGGAGGGAAAATGGACAATCCTTCGCAGACATGGTCTTCGCAACATACTTCTTCCGGCATTGACCCTGCAGTTCGCCTCGTTTGCTGAGCTGTTCGGAGGTTCTGTTCTGGCAGAGAATGTGTTCAGCTATCCGGGGCTTGGAAGTGCTGTCTCCGCGGCGGGACTTCAGGGGGATGTTCCGCTGCTGCTTGGAATCACTTTGTTTTCCGCACTGTTTGTGTGTGTCGGAAATATGATTGCTGATGTGCTCTATTGTGTCATTGACCCACGGATTCGGGAGGTGGGCGAATGAGCAGACAAAATACTGATAGAAGAATAATAGGTGGCAGACTGTCAAAGAAAAGCGAAGGCTTAAATAATAGAAAACATATAGTCATTCTTACAATAATATTGGCACTTATCTTAATAGTTGTCTATGTGCCGGGTATTTTTATCCCTGAGGAAGCGGTAAAGGGCAGCTTTCTGAATGCAAAATGTCCACCGGGAATGAAGCATATATTTGGAACAGATGCACTTGGGCGCGATGTGTTCCTCCGCACACTGAAGGGCTTGTCGGTAAGCCTGACTGTCGGCATAGCAGCCTCGATTATCAGTGCGGTTATAGCCGTGTTTGTCGGGATTGCGGCGGCTGCAGGGGCTAAGTGGATTGATACAATAGTGAACTGGATTATAGATTTGGTGATGAGTGTGCCGCACACAATTTTGATTATTCTTATCTCTTTTGTATTAGGACGTGGGCTTAAGGGTCTGCTTGTCGGGATTGCGGCGACACATTGGTGCAGCCTTGCGCGTCTTATACGCGCTGAGGTATTACAGCTTCGTTCGCAGCAGTATATAGAGGTATCGCGCAGGCTTGGAAAATCAGGCGGCTGGATTTTGATAAATCATCTGCTTCCCCATCTCGTACCGCAGTTCTTCGTTGGTCTGGTGCTGATGCTGCCACATGCGATACTGCATGAGGCCTCCATATCGTTTCTGGGGTTTGGTCTGCCTCCGGAGCAGTCAGCAATAGGAATCATACTTGCGGAGAGTATGCGCTACTTGTCAACAGGAATGTGGTGGACTGCTGTACTTCCGGGGATAACACTTGTGCTTATCGTGCTGCTTGTGGATAAATTGGGAGATAATCTGCGTATGATACTTGACCCTTACAGTGCGCAGAAATGATTGGATAAGCCGATATATATAGTCGAACGATAATTTATTTATGGCGGTCATATTCTAATATTGAAGAATGAATGTCCGGTAAAATATATTCAATGATGATAGAGGAAGTTTGAAAGAAAAACTTTCAAACTACTTATTGGTGGCATACTGCAAGCAATGCTTGCAGTATGCAGGGGTATAAAAATGGAACAGAAAAAAGAAACATTGCTTGAAATACATAATTTGTCCGTGTCCTTCCGTATGTATGACCATGGGTTAGAGCAGACGGACTTAAAGGTTATTTCGGATTTACATTTGACTGTGCGTCCGGGCGAGATTGTGGCAATCGCTGGCTCATCCGGTTCGGGCAAGAGCCTGCTTGCCTCGGCAGTTCTTGGAATACTTCCGGATAATGCTACCGTTAAGGGGCATATACATTACAAGGGGCAGGAGCTTACCGCAAGGCAGCAGGAGAAGCTTAGAGGACGAAAAATAGCTCTTGTGCCGCAGTCCGTGGCATATCTTGACCCGCTTATGAGGGTGGGCGCCCAGGTGGATGGTGATATTAAGCCGAAGCCTGTGGACAGAAGAAGCCGCCTTTTCGAGCGCTTCGGACTTCCACAGTATACCGGGAAGCTGTATCCGTTTCAGTTATCGGGCGGAATGGCAAGACGTGTGCTTGTCTCCACAGCACTGATAACGGAGGCGGAGCTTATCATTGCCGATGAACCGACACCGGGTATGAGTCTTGAACAGGCACTTGAGGCGCTTAGGATGTTCCGGGAGCTTGCCGATGAGGGCAGGGCGGTCATTCTGATAACACATGACATAGATTTAGCCTTTGAGTTTGCGGACAGGGTAGCGGTATTCTATGCGGGAACCACAGTTGAGACGGCACCTGCCGTGGATTTTAAGACAGGACCGGAGGCACTTCGCCATCCTTATTCCAAGGCATTGTGGAGAGCACTGCCGCAGAATGGTTTTGAGCCAATTCCGGGCTTTCAGCCGTATGCGGGAAATCTGCCGGAGGGCTGTCTTTTTGCTCCGCGCTGTCCATATAGGACGCAGGAGTGTGTAAGGCAGGTTCCATCTGTGCGCGAGATAAGAGGTGGGGAGGTGAGGTGCTGTCATGCCACTTGAGGCAAAAAATATTTATTTTAGATATGACAGAAAGCAGCCGTGGATTCTGGAGGACTGCAGTGTCAGGGTGGATAGGGGAGAGTGTCTTGCGATTTCTGCCCCAAGCGGTTACGGCAAGACAACACTTGCCATGCTGTTATCAGGTTATATAAAGCCTGTCAAGGGTGAGATTCTGATTGATGGCAAAGTACTTCCTGAAAAGGGGGTCTGTCCGGTGCAGCTCATCCACCAGCACCCGGAAAGGGCGATAAATCCGCGTTGGAGACTCAAGCGTGTTCTTGAGGAGAGCGGGAAGATAGACGCGGATGTGCTCCACGCTTTTGGCATAGAGCATGAGTGGCTTGACAGGTTTCCGCGTGAGCTGTCGGGCGGAGAGCTTCAGAGGTTCTGCGTGGCGCGCGCGCTTATGAGCGGAGCGGATTATCTTATATGCGATGAGATAAGCACAATGCTTGATGTCATCACGCAGGCGCAGATATGGAATGTGGTCTTAGAGGAGGCAAAAAAAAGAAATATCGGGCTTATTGCGGTGACGCACAATATGCATCTTGCTAAGAAGATTGCGACGAGAATAGTTGATCTGCAAAATCGGGATTAGACAGGTTGTATCCGCCTTGCATATGAAACAATCATTCGGCATCAATGTACCAGGAACTTATTTTTCGGTGTAATAGTTTATGAAAAATGTATAAAGATAAAACGGATGGAAGCACTCAGCATCTATTTGAGTGCTTCCACCTTTTTGCAGCATTGTAAATGAGAATCAGATTAGAGCTTAAAGTTCATTAGAGCCGGTTGTCTGTTTAGAAATGCTGATTTCCAGATTACCATTTCTGCAGCGAAGAGCGTCTATGAACTCTTTTTCATTTGCAGGATCTTTTAATGTAATATTATATGTAAGCTTGAACATGCTTCCCATATTTGACGTTTTTACGCTTATAGTGTCAGAATGTGTTGTATATTTTTCAAAAAGGTCATCAAACAGTTCGTTGTAGTCTAAGTCCTCCGGAATTGTGATTCGGAGAATTTTTTCACGGCAAGGCTTCATGCGGACAAGTCCTAAGCGGGTAAAAAGTATAAATGCCAATCCAAGAATCAATGCAAAAAGAAATGAATAGCCGATGTATCCCATTCCGGTGATAAGCCCGGTTCCCATTGCGAGGAATAACATTGATATTTCCTTTGCGGTTCCAGGAATTGAACGGAATCGGACAAGACTGAACGCGCCTGCTACAGCAACTCCTGTTCCGACATTGCCGTTTACCAGCATGATGACTGTGCAGACAATTGCCGGGAGGAGCGCAAGCGTGATGACAAAGCTCTGTGAACTGCTGTTTTTATATGAATATATGAATGTATAAAACAGACCAATTACCAGAGAAACCAGCAGACAGATTAAAAAATGTGATACAGGGATTGAGATAGTGTATTTGTCAAATAATCCCTGAAATAATACGTCAGGCATATTTATAAGAACCTCCTTTGTCGATAATTGCATTATTTTTCTGTGTTAAAGCTCTGTATGCAGAACCGTATTTTGAAAATGAAACAGGTGCAAGCTGATACTTGCTGAAAAAGTGCACAAGCCAGAGTGGCATGGCTCCGGCTGTTTTTACTTCCAGTAAAACATGCCCGGAGTCAAGGATGGGAGTTCCGTATACAGGGCTGTTCAGTGCAGGCGCCTCTGTACGCCACAATATATTTTCGTCAAAAGTCATGCGGAAATCATAATCGTATTTATCATAGAATGCCTCGCGTTCGTATGAGAGAAGGACTGCCGGAGCTATGCCGGCATAACGCTTCATTGCAAAATCAATCTCACGCATAATCTGGGTGTCCTTTGGCATGATACCGGTCTTTAAGTAGTTTTCCAGCTCAAAGAGCTTCATCGCCTCACGGCGTTTGTATACAACAGAGTCATACTTTTTTTTCAACTCAATAAATACATCAGTGTCCGGTTGTGCCGTACCATAGCTTCTGAGCCGAAGCTTTTCCTTGTATATTGGCTTGTCAAGCGAGCGGCGCACCAGAAGAAAATCAGGAGTATCAAGGTAAAGGCTGAGAATAGTGCTTTTTCCGTGAATATCAGCATCCATGAATGGCTTCATTTCATTGAGAAGCAAAGCCTTTTGTTCAGTAGTGATCAGGTATTTTATCTCATATCTTTTAAAGGTCATTTGGTTGCTCAAGTAAAACCAGTCCTTTCATAATTCGCATTTGCAGATAATTAACTATTTATATTGAACTTCAATCGTGCATTTATCGTAAGGTGTCAATGTTATTGTATCATCTGTGAATTCATCGCCACCGACAATCCACTTAACGAATGTATGACCTTCCTTAGGTGCTGCAGTTAATGTTATCTCATATTCCTCAAAGTAATCGCCTGTAAATTCAGCGTTTGGCAAATTGGAAAAATCTATATCCGTGCGGTTAAGCAGGACATCACCATATTCAGGGTCGGATACGGTAATTTTTATGGTACAAGGGTCCTTAAGTGAAAAGGTCTTTTTCATCAGGTTAGGGAATGCCATATATCTGCCGTTCATATACTGCTTAAATTCCTTTATTTTAGTGTCATAATACACTGTAGGACCATCATACATTACAACCCAGTCAGGACCATAGCGGTAGAAAGAATCATCTGCAAGCTTTTTGTAGGATACAGCGAGATTGTCAATTGCTTTTCCTGCTCTCTTTTTTTCGTAGTTATAGTTTCTGAGGTCGCACAGGGTTACAATCAACTCTTTTCTGAAGCTTCCGTTTTCATATAAGGAACGGAAAATGTCAAGTGCAGGGTAGTCACTTGAATATTCTTTATCTGCATCGAGGGAGGCATCTAAATCTTTTTTGATGGTATTTTCTTCAAAGCCTTTGCCGCCGGAATATACACCGGTAGAAAATTCGGTATCGTACAGAAGGATTCTCCACTTGCCGTCGGACCATTCGGTTGCCTTGTCTGCTTCCCTTGTCCGCCACATACTCCAGTTGTTGTCATCGAAGATGGAATCATTGTTGTCAATGTATAGCTGGACTGCACAGAAGTCGATAAAACCGGGAATGTCAAGCATTTCCTGAGCCTTAGCATAATTTTTTTCATCAGTCATATCGTTTTGTGTTATAAAATTATACATATCCTCATACAGCGTTATATCCTCAGCCGTGCCTTCATCAATCCTGCCAGACTTTACAATTACAACATTTTTGTTATCAATGCCGTAGTTAGCTTCTATATACTTGTCGCTGTAGTCCTCTGTGATGGCATAGAGTCCCCAGTATTCTCCATCGACAAATACAACGCATGGAGCTGACGCTTGTGTATCAAAGGCTCTGTCTGCGACAAGGCTCTGAAGAACAGGGTCTCTCATCTTGGAAAATCCATTGTCATTCCCGCCGTTTCTCAGTACAAATGACTTGTAGCTGGTTATAGGTCCGGAATTATCACTTTTCATATTGCCAGGAATGAGGTCGGCTTTAATAGATTTGGTGCCGTATTCAGCCCTTGCAATTAGGCGCATGCTCTTTTGCAGGTATGTTCTGGTGGAAGCACCTTTCATGCGAAGTCCCATGTCTGCAGATACGTTCTTTCCGTTTGAAGGCATGTATTCAAATGAAACAGGTCTTTCCCAATCCCTTCCTTTGTTAGAAAAGTTGCCATGAACTCTGTAGGAGGGCTCATCCGCGTTGGCAGGGTCTTCGGCAAGCCAGTCGGTATATGTCTGTCCAAGGACAAATATTCCTTTCTCATTGTCGAAAAGATTGTCAGGCTCGGTGATAAGGGAAATAACAGGGGAGTCACCATATAATTCTTCGCGGTCAATACCTACAAAATATGTACCATTTGTTGTAACAGAGCTTGTGCCATCTTCAAAATAAGCGACAGCCCTTATAATGTTGGCTTTAGTTACAGGGTCCATAGGCACATACTGTGAATCTGTGCAGTAATCCGTCCGTGCCGCATAAACATCCGGGTTTAATGATACATTCGTAAGGGAAATGGGTTCTTCATATTTCCGGCTGTCCTGAGTGGGAATGGTGCCATCTGTTGTATAGTAGATAACCGCATTCTCTACAGGACAGCGAAGTTCAAGAGTAAATCCGTTGTCATAGAAACCGCTCTTAGAAGAAAAATAGACGATTGGTTCGGTCTCCGCGACAACCTCCTCAATGGCCTCCTCAGTGGTAATTTCTTCAGGTGTAGTTTCAGTGTCATTATCCTGGAGAGTTGTATTTTCGGAAATCTCAGGTATGCTTGCCTCATTAGGTTCACCTGTGGTTTCGGAGGAAACGATAGGTGTTTCATCCATGCTTGAAGGTGCGTCTGAATTCCTGCCCGCACAAGATACAGTCAAAAAAGTGGTTGCGGTGAAAATAGATGCACACAGTACATAACGAGTAAATTTTCTGTTATTCATTTTAATCCTCCCATATTAGCATTTCTTAGTATCATTAATAGCTTATTTATCGGCAAACCATCTTATGAGGAAATTGAACAAGCCGCTCCTGATAGCATTGGAATCGTGGTCAGCGTCAGGAACCTCATACCATAGATGCGATACGCCGTTTCTGTCAAAAATCTCATGGTAGCTTAAAGGATACTTGCCTACAACGCTGTCCTTGGTTCCGCAGCATATCATAAGAAGCTCCGGCATATAGTCGGTGTTCTTTACAATGGCTTCATCCTCAGCTAATTGTCCTGCATGCTCCATAGCCCAGTCCTTGGCAGGTGTGAGTCCCGGAGCCGGAGCTATAGCACCGATATACGCAAATAAATCTGAGCGCGACAGACCGATAAACAGAGTCTCCCTTCCGCCCATTGAGAAGCCGATGATACCGCGGTGTTCCCTGTCCGTCATTGCAGAATAGTTCGATTCAATGTAGGGGATAAGGTCATTTGTGAGGTCATTTATGAAATTGTCATAGGGTGCAGTCTGTTCGGGTGAAAAGCCCGGTGTAAGATCAGGGTCTGAGCTTGCGTACATATTAGGGAATACCACGATGATGTCATCGATAAGTCCCTCCGCTTTAAGATTGCCTACAATCTCCTTAATCTTGTTGTTTCCATCATTTATCATGCTGTTTTCATCGCCGAATATTCCGTGAAGAAAATATAATACAGGATACGATTTCCCGGTATCATAGTCCGCCGGTAACAGAATGTTGGCACCTCTTTTGCAGCCGGTGGTTGTAGAATCGTATTCAATATGGGTTACATTGCCATAGGCTGCGTCATTTCTTTTCAGACTTATTTCGGCAGGGCATAGCACATTAAGCACCTCATCCATGCTTGTGCAGTAAGCTGCCTCTTCGGATGTTTCTGCAGAAGATATACCTTCTGATAAATCCTCTGTGTTTTTTAATAATTCTCCGGACATTGTTGACTCTCCTTCCGTTTCGGTTTCAGATTGTGATGTGGCGGCTGCTTCGGATTCAGATAAAGCTGAAGCAACTGTTTCGTATGAGCCTTCATCATATTCAGGTGTACTGTCCGAAGCTGCTTTGCCGCAGCCTGAGCATAGTATCAGCACAGTACCGACAGCACATACAGTAAGTAATTTCAATTTCATTTTTTGATATTTTCTCCCCTCATATAGCAGGCTATGTTTACGGTGCCGCCCATAAGCATTATGGTAAAAAAATACAGTATAGAGAATTATAGAAATTTTCCATACTGTAAAAATAGCACGCCGCGGGTATATTTTCTTATCAGAGCTTGCTTTTATATTATCAATTGTTGGGATGTTTATATAAGAAAGATGTTGGGGGCAAAACATGCTCCATAAATTTAGCGTGTATAACGTATTATATTTATGCATATCACGACTTTTGGGAGAAGCTTAGATGTTCTTAGAACTCTGTTAACACCCTAGCCAGAACCGGCACGGATGCCGGTTCAGAAGCAATGCATACAAGGATGTATGCTTTGCTTCGGTGGCGAACGTATAGAACACCTTTATCAGAGTTCTTAGAACATCTTGCTTCGGACAAAGGAGCTGATATGCATAAATATAATACGTTATGCACACAGACATTAAATTGGCATGTTTTGTCTCCAACATCATAAGAAATTCATTATTTTAACAATTCAACCAGAAAGACGGATGCACATGCGGCGATTGCAACGGTGGTCAATCCCTTGCCTTTTAAGGAAAGAATGACTGCGATTACGAGCCCTGCGGCTGCGCCGACCCACCAGCTGGTCGCATAGAATATGGCGGGTATCGTCATTGCAGTGAGCACCGCGTAGGGAACGTAATACAGGAACGAACGGATGAAACGGTTGTTAATCTTGTGCTTTATGGCTACAAATGGTATTACGCGGATTAAGTAGGTTGAACATGCAAGGATAATGAGGTAAATAAAAAAAAGCTTATTGTCCATGGTCAAAGACTCCCTTTTTACAATATATAATTTAGTGCGATTAAGTAAATTCCGCATTTGCCGGTTATTTTTCTTCATCGACAGGAAACAGAATTGCGCCCACAACTGCGGCGCTTATTGCAACGATTGTGATGGTTATTCCGCTTGAGATTGAAGAAAGAAACGGGATGTAGTGGAACGCACAGCTAAGCAGCATTGCCAGAACAACCACAATAAGAACCGGGCGTGTTTTTTTCATTTCGGGGACAACGATTGCCACGAACATTCCATATATGGCAAGGCTTAATGCACTCATAAGCCGGTCGGGGAGAATACTTCCGAGAATTGCGCCGAGAAGCGTTCCGACAGACCAGCCCAGATATGGCAGGGTGGCGAGCCCGGCGAAGAAGCTGCGGCTTACCGACTCCTCCTGTGCTGCCACGGCGAATATTTCATCGGTCATCATAAAGCCTAAAATCCATCGCGATAATCCGGTGAAGCGTTCGTCCGCCTTCTGTCCAACGGAAATGGACATGAAGGAGTAGCGTATGTTTATTGTAATCTGGGATATGAGCATCTGAAAATATTGTCCGGGGTGAAGCATTATTCCGATACCGGCGAACTGCCCGGCGGAGGTTACGGTTGTCATGGAGATTATAAGCGCCTGCCACCATGATAGTCCGTAAGATATTGCTATTATTCCGAATGTAAATGAGACTGAAAGGTAGCCAAGTGCTATGGGAATTCCTGCTTTCAGTCCGCGGGTGTAATTGCTCATTGTAAACCTCTTGAATTTAAGCCGTGATTCTGCGACTTAAATTTTCAAAAAATAATTTTATGTAATGTATTTGTCTGCATTGCTCTTTATTTTGCCACTTGATGAGGGGGATGTCAATGTTGCATATATAAAGCTATAGCGTAAAAAATATTAGAGGGAGTTTTGGAGTTGTTGAAATATTTTTTGACATAGTATATACTATGTATATACAAAGCGAAGGAGGGATTGCATGCAGGCACAGATAAGAGAATGGGGTAATAGTCAGGGAATCAGACTTCCAAAAGAGATTTTGAAAAGTGCAGGTATGGCTCTGAACGAAATCATAGATATAACGGTTTCGGAGGGTGTAATTACCATTAAGAAGAATTTTTCACATAAGACCTTGGAGGAGCGTGCGGCACAATACGGTGGAGAGCTTAAGTTGGATGGAGAATTTAATTGGGGCGAGCCGGTAGGAAGAGAGGTGTGGTGATGAAACTTCTGCACCAGGGAGATATTGTGAGGATAGAGAAGATTAACTATCCGGTGTTGGTGGTGAGCAAGGATTTTTTCAATTCCAGCGGTGAGATTATAGGGTGTCCGATTATAAATAATTCCAATCCCGGACCACTTTATATATGGACCTCTGTAGATAATATAGAAGGTTATATACAGTGTGAAAAGCTGGCTTTGCTGGATATGTCTGTCCGCGGTTATAAAAAGATAGGCTGTCTACCGATTGATGAATTGATAAATATCTCCGACGCGATTCAGGGAATATTTGAATACATTTAGATTCAGATGGGTTTTGCAAGGTTAAAAATTATATAGTGATTGTATGGGAGGAAAAACGATGACACAGAAGGAACTTAATGAACTGCTTGGCGATATGTCGCTTGAGGAGAAGATAGGACAGCTTGTGCAGGTTCCGGGAAGCTGTTACGAGGAGAGTGCGGTAATCACCGGAGGGATGAACAACGGCTGGCGTGAGGAGACGTGCAGGCTTGCCGGGAGCACGCTTGGAATATACGGTGCCAAGAAGCTTAAGAAGATTCAGGACGAATATATGAGGACACAGCCGCACCACATACCGCTTCTGTTTATGCTGGATGTTATTCATGGACATAGGACGGTATTCCCATGTCCGCTTGGACAAGGTGCCACATTTTCGCCTGAGATCTCCGAGGAGTGCGCTAAGGTGGCTGCAAAGGAGGCGGGTGTAGATGGCGTGCAGGTGACATTTGCACCTATGGCTGATTTGGTGAGGGATTCAAGATGGGGAAGGGTAATGGAGTCGACAGGTGAGGATCCATATCTCAACAGCCTGATGGCAGCAGCCATGGTGAAGGGCTTTCAGGGCGATGATGTAGGTGAGAAGGGCAGAATTGCCTCCTGTATCAAGCATGTGGCAGCCTACGGCGGAGCAGTGGCAGGACTCGACTACCAGAATGTTGAGCTTTCGGAGCACACCTTGAGGGAGTTCTACCTTCCGGCATACAAGGCGGCAGTCGATGCCGGCTGTGAGCTTGCAATGACATCCTTCAACCTGTTAAACGGTGTTCCATCATCGGGCAACAAATGGCTTATGAGGGATGTCCTGCGCGGTGAATGGGGCTTTGACGGAGTGCTCATATCGGACTGGGGAGCTGTCTGTGAGATGGTTGCGCATGGCTGCTGCGAGGACAACACGGACGCCGCGATAAAGGCGATGGAGACAGGTGTTGATATTGAGATGTGCACACCTGCGTACGCGGACAACCTGGAGAGACTTGTGAATGAGGGAAAGATTTCACAGGAGCTGGTTGACGAGGCTGTTATGAGAGTGTTGCAGCTTAAGAACAAGCTTGGCTTGTTTGAGAATCCGTACAAGGATGCGGATGAGCAGATTGAACAGACCATAAGCCTGTGCGCTGGGCACAGGGCGCTTGCCAGAAGGGCAGTATGTGAGTCTATTGTTCTTCTGAAAAACGAAGCAGCAGATGGAGTACAGCATGAAACAACAGATGAAGCCGGCAAGAGTTACGGAAAAATACTGCCGCTTGACCCGTGGCGCGATAGAAAGCTTGCATTCATAGGACCGTATATCGAAGGGCAGGATATGAGAAGCTCATGGTCGATATCGGGTGATGAGAAGGACAATGTCACGCTCAAGGAGGCGGCAGAGGAGGCTTTCTGTGGTGAGGATTCTTTGGAATCCCAAACTGCTGAAAAAACATCTGCGGTTGAGCTAAGATTCGCCGCCGGCTGTACGCTTCTTGACAACCACACGGTTGTGAATCTTGGACAGTTTGACATGGCGGACGATGAGTGGGAATCGGTTAATGAAAAAATGCTTTCCGAGGCTGTGGAATGCGCGAGGTGGGCGGACAAGGTAGTTCTTGCACTTGGCGAACATCGTTTTCAGTCGGGGGAGGCTACAAGTAAGACGGATATAACGCTTCCAAAGATTCAGATGGAGCTTCTAAGACGTGTCGCAGCCGTGAATAAGAATGTAATCACTGTTCTTTTTAACGGAAGACCACTAGATTTGAGGGAGGTCTCAGAGTATTCCAAGGCTATTGTCGAGGCATGGATGCCGGGAACTGAGGGTGGACACGGTATCATGGATGTGCTCACAGGGGCGTACAATCCTACAGGAAGGCTGCCGATGAGCTTCCCTTACAGCGTAGGACAGCTTCCGATGAGCTACAACCACTATAGCTGCGGCAGACCGAAGCCTGCCGAAGGAAGAGGAGATTATACCAGTAGATATCTTGATGCACCTAACGAGCCGTTGTATCCGTTCGGCTATGGATTAAGCTATACATTATTTGAGATAGGCAATGTAAGTCTGAATGCGGACAAGCTGTCGGCTGCTGATAAGCTTACAGCCTCAGTAAATGTGAAGAACACAGGTAAGACCTTCGGAACGCAGCTTATCCAGTTGTACATAAGGGATGTAGCGGCGAGCAAGGTTCGCCCGGTAAAGGAACTGAAGGGCTTTAAGAGGGTGGAGCTTGCGCCGGGTGAGATTAAGCGGGTATCATTTGAAATCAGTGAGGAAATGCTCAGGTTCTTCCGCGCCGACGGAAGCTTTGCCAGCGAGCCGGGCAGCTTCAAGGTGTGGATTGCGGACAGCAGCCGCACGGAGGGTGAGCCGGCAGAGTTCATTTTTATGTGACTTTTCACTCCTCAAATGTATTATAGGTGAAAGCTTTCAAAAAGGAGATAGTCCGTGGACAGAGAAGAATACTTAAGATGTGTTTACTGCGGATGAACTTGGGGGTATAGGTACATTGGATGTGTTCAAGGATTTTCTTGATACACTGAAATAAAATAATAAACCTATGTGAAAATGTTAAGGTCTGAAATGACACAACAGGAATTAAATGGCTGCACTTGGAAAACAGATTTGTCTGTCCGGGTGCAGCCTTTAATATTTTATCCGTTTGTTTATGAACAGTTATTTGTATTTCTCAAAATAATTATGCATTGCCGTGATAGTATCTTCGCTCTCCTCATAATCCGGTCTGAATACACTGAATGCGTGGGTGAGCCGCTTATCTCGCGGAAAGCAGAAAAATTCGTGCGGCATATTGTGGCGTGCCAGTGCCTTCTCAAAATCAAGAGTGTATTTTCTTAGATTGTCATTCCGGCTGGTTATGAGAAAACACGGCGGAAGTGAGGTCACTATGTCCGGATTCTCAGGGTTGACATATTTTGCAAAATGCTGTTTCTTATAGTTCTTTCCGTAGAGGTACGCAGGAAGGAAAAGTCCAATCCTGTCAAAGCGGTTGGTGTAGAACATTCCGCTTATAAGTCCGATTGCGCGGAAGGAAAACTTCTGCGGCTTGACATGTGCGGCTTTCGCAAGCTCACGGTTCTTTGCCATTGCGGCAGTATATGTGAGAAGGTAAGCACCGCCGCTGTCTGCGACACCGTAGATGTGGTTGGAATCGCCATTGTATTCGCCAAGGTGTGCATTGATATACTTAAAAGCATTGCAGACATCCGAAAACTGGTCAAATACCATACAGTCGGGTACGAGGCGGTATTCGATGCTGAACACAAGATAGCCGAGCCTGCTGAGCTTAGCGCAGAAGAAGCGGTTAAATTCCTTGCTGCCAATCAGAAGTCCGCCGCCGTGTATGTTTATCACAACAGGCAGTGTGGTGTTCTCACTTCCCTCGGGGCGGTATACATCCATGCGGTGAGCCTTATCGCCGTCATCCATGTACGGAATATCTGTCTGCACACTTACGCCCTCAGGCATAACCTGTGTCTTGTCGCGCTCTATGGCTGAGAGTTCGAAGTCGGAGCGCTGTTTATAGAATTGATTTCTCATTACGTCCTGCATATATCTTAGTCCTTTCATGACGGCGGCAAACCGATGGTACGGTTACTTTTGACATCTTAATAATGCTATCGTATTATTTGCATAGTAAATAAGTCACATTTCTTTCATGGATTGTAGCACAACTTAAACGTGAAATCAATGTAAATCTTCTGCTTATGGCATACCATTGTCATTTGGCTGTAATATGGTAAAATACACGGTTAAGTTTTTCTAACATGTTTTGACACCTGAAGCTAACAATGTTGAGGTCAAATAAACTGACATTTACAAATTGCATTAATTGTTTGCAAATTGTGTAATACCTAATAAGTTAGATTTGTGTACAAGGTAAATTATTTGATTGATTTAACATAGTCATATCAAAAATTTAGAGACAATAGATTCCATTTAATAAAAAACCGCCTGAACCAAGTGGATGCTTATTCGACCGGGTTCAGGCGATTTTTTAATTATTTCTTTTCATTATAATATTTATTTAATACTTAAAATCGAATCGGTAAAATTCCTTGATTCGACTATGCTTGGAACGTCAGAGCAGGGGTTAGATTATCTCACCGAAGCTCATGTAGTATTCCTTAAAAAATTCGCTGACCTTTTCAAATATTTTTCTCATAATAATCACCAATCCTTTCTTTGATTTTAAAATATGTATATGTTATTCTGCTTTGATTTCGAAATCAATTGTTTTCCTTTGATGGTTTTAATATACCACCTTGTATTTACAATGTGAAATACATATAATAAATGTATTATGATACGTATAAGGTATTATAAGGACGCTATGTACACTGATATGGACATGTTATTTTCACCGGCAATTGAGAAGCTTAATGTATATTGAACCATGGGGACATACATCAGGAAAATAACTGTTCCAAGTGGGAAATAATTGCCTCTAATGTAACGATGTCAATGGCGGTATTGGGAGGTATTTTATGGAGCTCAGACATATAAGGTATTTTAAGGCGGTGGCGGAGGAGAAGAATTTTACAAGGGCGGCTGAGAAGCTGGCGATTGCACAGCCTCCGCTCAGCCGACAGATTCAGGATTTGGAGGAGGAGCTGGGAACGGAGCTTTTTGTGCGCTCGCCGCATAAGGTTACACTCACGGAGGAGGGGGAGCTGTTTTTGCAGTATGCCTCGCAGATACTTGATTTGGTGAGTAAATCAGAGGAGGAAGTGCGTGAGATGCGCGAGGGACTTACCGGAACGCTCTATATCGCTTCGGTGGAAGGGTGCGCACCACGTTTTTTCGCCGAGTGGATTTCCACATTCAGAAAGAAACACCCTAATGTCCAGTATAACCTCTGGAATGGAAACACCGATGACGTGAACAGCCGTGTCACAAAAGGGCTGTGTGAGGTGGCGATGATTACGGCACCGTACAACACGGAGGAGTTTCATGTGCTCCCCGTCTATGACGAGCCGTGGGTTGCGGTGATACCTAAAGATCACGCACTGTACTCGCAGAACAATGCAGCTGTGAAACCGGAGGAGCTTTTGCCTTATGATTTGCTCATTCCTTCCAGAGAATCGCGAAAGGGAGAGATAGACAAGTGGTTTTCTAAGACAGGAGGCACACCGGTGATAAGAGGAAGGATTGCGCACATGATGAATGCATATGAGCTCAGCCTGCACGGTGTCGGGATATCAATTTATCCGGAGTCCATAGCATCGCTTGTGCATGGCGATGATGTGTGCGTAAGGCAGGTAGACCACCCGGATGCCTACGCCTCCTATGCGCTTATATGGAACAAGAAGCACACGCTATCACATGTTGCCAAGGAATTTATAGGATTTGTTGAGGGAATGTACAATTAGCTACTTTTATTTTGGAGAATTATGGAGTAAAATTGTAATTATAAAGGTTATATATGACTAATTGTACTTATCTGTCACATACTGAGTTTCGCGATTTCCTACAAAAAAAGCAAGGAGGCAGGATTTATATGAGGTATGCGGGTATGCCGATGGGAATGTGGATTGTTTTTGGCAAAAATTTTCGAAAGAATCTCACAGAGGTATTAAAGTATGATGAGGCTGAGGGGCGCAAAATCACTACGTCTGCGAAAAAGAAGTACAGGGAGCTTATAGAGAAGCTGCCTGAATTCGAGAAGGCGGACAGATTTAGGATGAACATTGTAAATTGCGCAATGTTGTCCGCTTTTTTCCTAAATATGCCGAAGCTTCCGAGTGTTGAGGACGCGACGGAGTACTACAGAAAATCCATGATGACCGGGGCAATGAAGTGGTTCTGCAGGATGAGCGGCAAGAAAAAATATTCCGAGTCCGACATAAACGGAATGAAGGCTACCGCAAAGCTCAAGGCGGGTGACAGGAATCCTTATTCGTGGAATATGGATTTTTATGAGTATGCCGATGGAAGCGGTTATGAAGCGCGTTTTACAACCTGCGGTATATGTACGCTTATGAGGGAGCTTGGACTTGAGAAACTCATACCTGCAATGTGCCGGCTTGATTACACGATGAGTGAGGCGGGCGGCGTGACCGATTTTGTGAGGGAGTATACGCTTGCTTCGGGCGGACCGTACTGCGATTGTGGGTACAGGAAGAAACAGAGATAATTATATATTTTGTGAAAGGAACACATATTATGGAAAATATTCTTCATTTAAAGGCACCGGGAGATTGGATTAATGACCCGAATGGATTTATTTATTATAAGGGGAAATATCATCTGTTTTATCAGTATTTTCCCTGCGCTCCAGTGTGGGGAACCATGCATTGGGGACATGCGGTGAGCGATGACCTTGTTCATTGGAAGCACCTTGGAATAGCTCTTTTTCCTACCAAAAGCTATGACAGGAACGGAGTATTTTCGGGGAGTGCACTTGAGATTGACGGCAGGATGAATCTGTATTACACGGCTGTCCGGTATCAGAAGGAGAATCCTGAAAATACCAATGTCATTGTTGATGGGCTGTGTGAGCAGAGTCAGGCTATGATAAGCTCGGATGACGGCTTAAGCTTTGACAATTTTAATGGGAAAAGACAGATTATTCCGCCGGTAACTGATTTGAATATAGGGCATCCGTATGAATGCCGTGACCCGAAGGTGTGGAGGGAGCAGGGACGCTTCTATATGTGCCTTGCAAGCACCTATAAAAAGGAGACAGGAGTTCTTCTTATATATACGAGTGAGGATGGAAAAGAGTGGACGTACCTTAACAGACTTCAGGATAAGCAGCTTGGAACAATCCTGGAGTGCCCGGATGTGTTTGAGATAGATGGCAGGCATGTTCTCATCTCTTCACCGTTAGGACTTCTTAGTGGGACGGATTATCCCGGAAATCAGAGCACGATGCAGCTGCTCTCATTTGACGCGGAGAATGGCAGCATGAGGCTTGAGGGTAAACAGAGCTTTCTTGATTATGGAATGGATTTGTATGCACCGCAGAGCTGTCTTGATGAGAAGGGACGAAGATGTGTAATTGCGTGGGTGCGCATGCCTGTACCGCAGCCGGCGCAGGACAATGAGGCTGCGGATGGGCGTCCGTGGAGCGGAATGATGTGCCTGCCGCGAGTGGTGACACTTCGCAATGGTCACATTTACACATCGGTGCACCCGAATATCAGGGAATATTTTTCAAATGCCGCATATGAGGTGAAACCTGATGGATATACTGAGTGGACAAGGGATGGCAGACACCGCGTCATCACAGAACTGTCTGAGGGGCAGAGTATTGAGCTTGCGGGCGTTTACATTGAGCTTAAGTCCGGCTGTGTGTGCACGGACAGAGCTAACCGCATACCGGAGGGCGTGACGGTGCATACAAAATGCAGTACACCGCATGTCGGGGATAAATGTGAGCTTGAAATATTTATAGAAAAGAATCTCATTGAGATTTTTGTAAATGACGGACAATATGTAATCACAAATGTACTTTACACGGATGCACGCAGTAATGCCTAGTGGCATAGCTTGACAGTTATTTATCGGATTCGGGTGCCAAAACCTGTTATATATACACTCACAGAGTAATTTACAGGTTTTGACACCCGAATCTTCACTGCAGAAGAATCTAACGATAATGTATGCATGGGGGCGCACAATGACATTACAGCAGTTGAAATATATAGTTATGGTTGCGGAGTGTAAAAACATAACAGATGCTGCGGAAAAGCTTTTTATCTCACAGCCAAGCCTGACGGCGGCGATTCAGGGCGTGGAGAAGGAGATGGGAATAGCCGCATTCACCAGAACGAATAAGGGGGTGGAGCTTACAAGGGATGGAGAGGCACTTCTGTCCTATGCGAGGCAGATACTAGAGCAGATGGATGTAATGACCGAGCATTTCAAGGGTGAGAGACATCTTAAGCCTCACTTTTCGGTATCATGCCAGCACTATTCTTTTGCTGTAAATGCATTTGTCGATGTGATAAGGGAGTATGATGCGGACGCGTACAGCTTCACACTCAGGGAGACGCAGACCTATGAGATAATAGATGATGTATCTGTTGGAAGAAGTGAGATCGGAATACTTTACCTGAGTGAACAGAACGAGGCAGTGCTTGGCAAGCTGATTGCAAAGAGCGATTTACGATTTCAGGAATTGTTCGAAGCCAAGCCACATGTGTTCATATCGAACAGACACCCACTTGCAGCAAGGAAAAAGCTTACTGTACAGGATTTGCTGCCGTATCCTTATCTGGTATTTGAGCAGGGACAGCACAATTCATTCTATTTTTCGGAGGAATTTTTGAGTATGCTTGAGCTTCCGAAGAATATAATGGTGCGCGACAGGGCGACGCTTTTTAACCTGCTCATCGGTCTTAATGGCTTTACGGTATGTTCGGGCGTGCTTGACGCGGAGCTTAACGGTGAGAATATCATCGCGAAGCCGCTTATCTCAGACTGCACCATGCGGATAGGCGTTGTGACGCGTAAGGATGCGGCACTCAGCAGGTATGGGGTGTCGTATATGGAGGCACTCAAGAGGCATATATAGAGGTGCTAAAGAAGCATATATGAAGCCCTGCATAAAAATATCTGAGCAGAGAATACCATAGTTTTAAACTATGATGGGAAGACATTATAATATATTTTACGAATGAAAATATGACTGGTATATTGAGATTTAATTTCAATATATCAGGAGGAAGATTATGAGCAGAAATATACCATTCAGATACGATTTTGTCGGGAGCTTTTTGCGCCCGGAGAAGTTAAAGGAGGTGCGTGCGGCATTTCAGAGAGGGGAGCTTGATGGAAAGCAGCTTAAAAGCGTTGAGGATGAATGTATTACAGAGCTTGTGGCTGAGCAGAAAAAAGCAGGATACCATGTGATAACGGATGGAGAGTTCAGACGTGCTACATGGCACCTTGATTTTATGTGGGCTTTTGACGGTGTCGGACATTCTAAGACAAATACGGGACTTCCGTTCCACGGTGAGCAGGCAATGATTGATGACACCTATCTGACAGGCAAGGTCGGCGTGAGCAGTGTCCATCCGTTCGTGGAGCATTTTAAGTTTGTGAAGCAGTTTGAGGATGAGAACACGGTGGCAAAGCAGACGATACCTGCGCCGGCACAGTTCCTTGAGCAGATGATTCTCCCTTTTGCGGCGGAGAACACGGCGAAGTATTATTCCGATAATGAGGAGCTTGTCAAGGACATTGCGGCAGGCTACAAGAAGGTGATTGCCGACCTCTATGCGGCAGGCTGCAGAAATCTTCAGCTTGATGACTGCTCATGGGGAATGTTGGTTGACCCGATGGCTAAGATGTTCTTTGACACGGACGATGAGGGACTTTTGAAGGTGCAGGAGCTGTTTGTTAGGATAAATAACCTTGCGATAGAGGGTGTGCCGGAGGACATGATGGTTGCAACGCATGTATGCCGTGGAAATTTCCACTCAACCTATGCGAGCAGCGGTGCATATAACGATGTAGCGAAGGTGCTTTTTGAGCAGGAGAATGTCGACGCATATTATCTTGAATTTGACGATGAGAGAAGCGGAGGCTTTGAGCCGCTTGCGCATGTGAACGGTGACAAGAAGGTTGTGCTTGGTCTTATAACCACCAAGAAGCCTGAGCTTGAGGATAAGCAGGCAGTCATTGCGAGAATACATGAGGCGGCAAAATACATACCGCTTGACAGATTGTGCTTAAGCCCTCAGTGCGGCTTTGCCTCATGCGAGATTGGCAACAAGCTCACCAAAGAACAGCAGTGGGCGAAGCTGGCGCTTGTGAAGGAGATTGCAGAAGAGGTGTGGAAATAAAAATAAGATTTTGTTGATAAAATGTGTTATATGATATACTATATTAGGTAAAGCTTAGTAAAGGTCAATGGATTTGTTTAAAAGAGTATAAGCAGTACCGCAGGCAATGCCTGTGATATTCAGGGGTGTAAGGATGGAACATCATATTTCAGATATTAATATCAAGTCATTCAGAGGTATTAAAAATCTAGAATTGAAAAATGTTAATCAGATTAATATTCTTACAGGCGATAACAATAATGGAAAAACCAGTATACTTGAGGTTATCCAAAGCTATCAGAATCCTGCGGATATTCGTGAGTGGCGTTCGTTGCTCAGAAGAAATGGACAGGGAAGAATGTCATCTGATATAACATATTATGAGGGATTCTACGATTTATTTAATATCAATGATGATGAAAAGAAAATAGAATATAGTATATCGTTGAACAGCGGTGAGAACCACAAGGTTTCAATGTCTGCTAAGGAATCTGTTGAGGAGATACTGGAGAAGGACTATGAATCGTTGAGAGGGTTTGCAATCACCGGAGGTGATGGACAGCAGGATGACAATGTGCGTACTGTCCCTAAAATGAAAATCAACATATCGTTTGATGAAAAAGCTGTATGCGAACAAGAAATTTATGATGGTCAGGTGGTGCTGGCTCTCAAGAATGACGAAGCATGTGCAGAATATGCGTACGATGGCAGGATTATATATATTTCACCTGTCCGCCATGCTGAGGGAAGCGTGTATTTGCGAAGAGTGCTTGACTATCCGGAATTGTACGAACAGATGCTTCAAGTGCTTCATGAGTATGATGAGGATATAATCAGCATTAATTATGATGTTGATGAGAACCGGTATGGCAGGGGCAGCTATAAAATATTATCAAAAGCCAACAGAAAGGCATTGCCGTTAAATGTATATGGAGATGGCATGAAGAAAGCGGTGCTTTTGATGAGTGCAGTTATAGCGGCAAAGGATGGAATTCTCCTTCTGGATGAGTTTGAAACGGCAATTCACACATCAGCTATGACCAGAACATTCAAGTGGATACTGGAAACCTGCGTTAAGCTCAATGTTCAGGTGTTTTTGACATCACATAGCAGTGAGGCGATAGATAAGCTTTTGAAGTGTTCACCGGACAGCTTGAATAGGATATCGGTATATACTTTGTATAAAGATGATGAGGGTATGTCTGTAAGGCAGCTCAGTGGGAGAAAGGCTATTGAAGCACAGGACGAGATGGGATTGGAGTTAAGATAGGTGAAAAGCATTATTCTATGTGAGGGGTCATCGGATTTTATTTTATTGCAGTACTACATGCGCACAGTAAATCAGTGGGAGCATGATAAAAATAATAAGATAAGATTTACTAATGCAATAGCAAGGAACTGCGTTCTTACAAAGGCTGATAATATGCTCTGTATTGCAGGCTGTGGCGGGTGCAGCAGGATTATTCCCGCATTAAGCAGTATTCTTGACCGTAACAGTATTTCAGCGGGAAATGAAGCTTTTGACAATATCATCATAATTACAGATAGAGATGAGCTTGATACAGAGGATAACTTTATCCGGCAGATAGAGAGAGTTATGGGGAATTATAATGTGCAGGCAGTGAACGGAATGGAGAATGATGTCTGGGCTGAATGTACATACATTAATGGTCAGGGAAAGAAAAAAGAAGTCAAACTATTGCTTTTGGTAATTCCGTTTGAGCAGACAGGTGCCATGGAGACATTTTTATTAAATGCAGTTTCCGAAAATGATGAGTATGATGCCGGGTTAATTGAAAAGTGCAATAATTTTGTTGATATGGTTGATGAGGAAAAACGGTATCTGACAAAGAGAAGATATGTTACAAAGGCTAAATTTGATGTATATTTTTCTATAAGGACATCAGCAGAACAGTTCGTTGAAAGACAGAATATTCTAAAGAGTGTTCCGTGGGAGAAATATATGCAGATTCAAAAAAGCTTTGATAAACTAAGTGATTTATGAGAAAAATATATGCCTTTGGGTATGTTCTGTATATTAAGTCCTTGGTAGTATATCAGATTTCCCTGTTTTCCTGAAAATTTTTCCTGTATTCCCGCGGAGAGAGCTTCACCGTGTTTTTAAATATATGTGAAAAGCTGTGCGTGTCGCTGTAGCCAAGCTGTTCACTGATGGTAGATATAGGCGTGTCGGTGTATTCTAATATATGCTTGGCACGCTTTATTATTTCTGTCTTGAGGTGTTTTTTTAAGGATTCACCTGTCTCAAGCGTAAAACAGTGGGTGAGGTATTTTTCGTTGTATTTAAAATGAGCGGCTATGGCAGACACTCTCAGCTCCTCGCAAGGGGCAAACTGTATGTATGAGAGGATTCGCCGGCACAGAACCGCGGTATTTCCGGCGGAGATATTTTTATCTCCCTTTTTGATTTCCAGCAGGATGATTGCCATGATGTGATTGGAAAGCTCCTTGGTGAGCCCCGTGTCATTAAGCAGTGTATAATATTTCTCTATGATATCAATGTTTCTGTAGCTTCCGAAGGACGGAAAATCTCCAAGCCTTGTATCCTCACATGTATGATTGCCTATATCGTCACGTGCGGCGTCGCATGCGTCATCTGCGAACCAGTGAAAATAGTAAAAGGTGCACTTACAATTTTTCCAGCCGTGCTGGTTTTTACATGGTGGAGTTATGACATATTCACCGGTCTTTACGGTGTAATCGTTGTTGTCATCGGAGATGTACAGGGTGCCGTCCGTCACATAGAACAGCTCATAGCTGGTCATATATCTGCTCATGTGAACCCAGTTATCATCCGGAGCCGTGAAGGTTCCATGCATCATAAATTCAATTCCGGTGTTCAAATCGAAGTTCATCCATTTATCTCCGTTTCCCATAGCGTCTCAGTGTTTTTGATATTTGCCATGTGACATATATTACTGAAAAAACTGTTATTGTTATAATACATAGTATAGGCTGATTTTTGGAGAAGGTCAATGACGGACATATTTTTACTATGCAGGTAAATACCGGAATTTAAGACGCTATGCTTCTGTATTATGCTGCTTGGGTTAAAACATGCTGATTTAATGTACGAGTGTATAGAGCTCGTTTTGCCTCAAAACATTGTATTATAGCAGTAGGAAAGTCGGGAAATTGATGATATAATGAGCGCAAGAGAGCCAGCATGCTTGCATGATTGGCGAACGGCGAATTGTATCATGATAGTTGCGAAGCAACGGTAAGCACCGAAGGTGCGAATCATGATATAATAGGCATAAGTGGGATAATGTTACTGCATAATTGACGGAACGGAGGGTGTCATAGATGATAAAATATCCCGATTATGAGAATTGTATAGCAGGAATACCTAATTCTATTTTAAAGAGTATGGGAATTGAGCCGGGAAGAAGGACATCTGAGCTGCTTGACAGATATCTGGCTGAAAAAGCTTATGAAAACATAGTTGTCATCCTTCTTGATGGGATGGGTAAGAATATAATTGATGCCAATCTGTCCGGGCGTGGATTCTTTAATTCGCACATGGCGGGGACGCTAAGCTCAACCTTTCCGTCGACAACGGTTGCCGCCACGACTTCGATATTGAGCGGCATGGAGCCGTGTGAACATGGCTGGCTTGGCTGGGACTGCTATTATCCTCAGATAGACAAGAATGTCACGGTGTTTTTAAATAAGGAAACAGGAACGGATGAGCCGGCGGAAGCCTACAATGTGCCGTGGCGCTATTGCGGCTATGAGGGTGCGGCCGACAGGCTGGTAAAGAGCGGCCGACAGGCCTATATGGCAACACCGTTTGTGGAGCCGTTCCCGGATTCATTTGAGAAGATAGTTGACAGGATAGAGGAGCTTTGCGGGAAGCCGGGCAGAAAATATATTTACAGCTATTGGAATGAGCCGGACCACACTATGCATGAGAAGGGCTGCTTTGGTGAGGACGCCAAGTCACTGTTAAAAAAGCTTGAAAAGCAGGTCAGGCAGTTATGTATGAGGCTAAATAATAATCGCACCCTGATTATTGTCACCGCCGACCACGGTCATATAGACACCAAGGGCGTGGCGCTCACGGATTACCCTAAGATATGTGAGTGCCTCCTAAGACTTCCGTCCATCGAGCCGCGTGCACTCAATTTCTTCATAAAGCCCGGAATGGAGGAACAGTTCGTGAATGAATTTAACAGAAAATTCTCCGATAATTTCATGCTTTTGACCAAGGAAGAGGTGCTTAAAAATAAGCTTTTTGGCGAAGGCAGTGAGCATGCGGCATTCCGTGACATGCTTGGGGACTACCTTGCGGTTGCGACAGGAGCTTTGTGCATATATAATACCAGAGAGGAAGCCGATTTTTTCATCGGGGCACATGCAGGGCTTACTGAGGAGGAGATGACGATACCGCTTATATTAGTGGAATGTTAGAGGCAGGCGCAGGAAGCCGGAGATAGTGCATTATTTTGTTAAGGCTGGCAGCAGCCGGGAAGAGATATTGTTATAAGTTTATTCACATTGAATAGCTTTTGAACGCAGAATAAGCAATCCCCCGCTTCAAGTGTGTAGAGCACTAAGCGGTGGGTAAGGGGGATGCTTATGTCAGTGGGAGTTAAAAGCTCCCACTGACAGTTCGCGAAGCGACTGCGTTCATGAGCAAGTAGCGAAAGCGGATTGCGAATGTCCGCTTTACTGTGGATAATTAAGTATAAGGTATTATAAATTGTGGATTGTAAAAGAAATAGTGAAAGAGGAAAACAGAGATAATGAACGAATTAGAGCAGTACATTTCAATAATTGCAGGGACGGATTTTAACAAGATTATTATAAGCAATCCGGCGAACAAATCGGAGGAATACCAGAAGCTTGTCATTGAGCAGAAGAAGGATTTCTGCCAGATTTCCAAGTATACGAAAAAGCAGGTTTTCCATGAGAATGTGAAAAAGGAAAAGCTTGCGGACAGATGTGCCAAGCTGGTGAGCGGCCACTACAGACAGGTCAATGCGATGACGGCTGACACGGAGCATATAATTCTCATTTCCAAGGACGGAAGGTGCAATTATAAGGTAAAAAGGCTGGCAGCCGGGGCGATAAAGGCGGCGGGTGCCGGCAGGTTAAATAATACCGGCAGTGCGGCTGCCGATAACGGACACAACCGCAAAAAGAATTATATTTTGAGTGAGGGAATGAATATTGAGCCGCTTGTCGACATGGGCGTATTCACCAAGGACGGCAGGGTTGTCAACTCCATGTATGACAAGTACAAGCAGATTAATCGTTTTGTCGAGATTCTGAATGATGAGATTTCCAATCTCAAGGCCAGGAAGCTCAATGTAATTGATTTTGGCTGCGGTAAGTCATATCTTACATTTGTTGTGTATTACTATCTCACAGAGGTGATGGGACTTGAGGTGAACATGATTGGACTTGACCTCAAGGCTGATGTCATAGACAAGTGCAACAAGGCGGCGCAGAAGTATCACTATGATAAGCTCAGGTTCGAGCTGGGGGATATCAATGGATACAAGGCACCATTCGATGTCGATATGGTCATAACGCTCCACGCGTGTGACACCGCCACGGACTATGCGCTGTACAATGCGGTACAGTGGAAGGCAAAGATGATATTCTCAGTACCATGCTGCCAGCATGAGCTTAACAAGCAGATGAAGCCTGCAACACTTCCAATCATGTCGCGTTACGGAATAATCAAGGAGCGCTTTGCGGCACTGGCAACCGACGCAGTCCGCGCTAATCTTCTTGAGTACAGCGGCTACAGGACACAGCTTCTGGAGTTCATTGATTTCGACCACACGCCGAAGAACATTCTCATAAGGGCAGTATACCGCCCGGTTGTACCTAAATCGGTGAAGGAGAATGCGTTAAATGAAGTGCATGCTCTTATGAAGGAGTTTTCATTTGAGCCTACATTATACAAGCTTTTGCTGGGACAGGTGTCAGGTCCGTGTCCCAACACTGTGGGACACGGACCTGACACCACTGTCCCACAGACAAAATAATCAAGGAGGAAACCGACATGAATGAGGTAATGAAAAACATACTTACAAGAAGAAGTACCCGTAAATTTACGGATGAGCAGATTCCAAAGGAGGTACTAAGGGACATTGTCGAGGCGGCACTTCACGCGCCTAGCGGAATGGGAAAGCAGACATGGACATTTACAGTCATAACCAACAGGGATGTCATTGCGTGTCTTGCGGAGACGATGAGAGTTGCACTTGGAAGAGAGCATTATGATATGTATAAGCCTACAGCGCTCATCATACCGTCAAACCTCAGAGAGAGCCACCTTGGAAGGGATGATAATTCCTGTGCGCTTGAGAACATATTCCTTGCGGCACATTCCTATGGAGTTGGTTCAGTATGGATTAACCAGTTAGGGGCGGTGTGTGATGACGAGAAGGTGAGAGCAATGCTTGATGAGTTTGGTATTCCTTCAGACCATGTTGTATATGGAATCGCCGCGCTTGGCTATGCGGCACCTGATGCGCCTTATAAGGACAGAACCTATGCGGGCGAAGTGAGATATATAGAGTAGCATACTTCCGGCAGGCGGTTGGGTCGGAACATTTTCGTTTCCGGTGAGAGGGCAGAATTGCAGAGGCTATGTCATGTATTCAGCAGTGCACATTGATACGAGCTGTGTTTTTACAAGCTTTCTCAACTATACGCACCAGCAGAGCCTGAGACAGTATCCGGTCAAGACAGCCTACGAGAGCAGGACAACATCGTGGTTTGAGCACAGGACATTCAGGACAATACAGAATTACTGGTTCATGTATAACACGATGGAAAATCAAGAATAGTGCGGAAGCATAGTGACAAATGTAATATCAGCTTAGGCTGGGCAGGTGATAGTTATTGAAAGGGAAATAAGGTGAATTATATGAAAACGCGCGAGGAGGCATTAGCATACGGTCTGTCATTTCCGTACACCTATAAGGAGGCTCCGTTTCATGATCAGAACTGGGAGCTTGTGAGAGTGCACGGAAGTAAAAAGGCGTTCCTGTGGGTGTATGAAAGAAACGGATATATCAATATGAATGTCAAGGTGAACCCGGAGTGGAGGGACTTCTGGAGAAAGGCATACCCGGCGGTACAGCCGGGATATCATCAGAACAAGGAGCATTGGAATACGATTATTCTGGACGGAACCATTCCGGATGACACGATAAAGGATATGATTGCGGAGAGCTATGCACTGGTATGTGATAAACCGGCCAAGAGAATATATGAGGCGGTGAAGCGTATTCCGAAAGGGATGGTTGCGACCTACGGACAGGTGGCTTATATGGCAGGTGACAGGAAGATGGCGCGTGCCGTGGGAAATGCGCTTCATAAAAATCCCGACCCGGAGAATATCCCATGCTTTCGTGTAGTCAATGCAAAGGGAGAGCTGTCGGGGGAGTTCGCATTCGGCGGCGAAGGAGAGCAGGCGCGGCGCCTGCAGGCGGATGGCATTGAGGTGAAGGACGGCAGGGTTGACCTCAAGAAATATGGATATACCGGGGAGTAGCGGGATTATACATAAATGTGTATTATAAGAAAGATTTATAAATTATATATTGGTAATACTGTTGCAAATAAAAATATAAGAGAGGTTATTGACATTCCAAATGCTTGGCAATACAATAGTTGCAAATGCAACTATTGGAGGTACAAGTAATGTTAAAGAGAATATTTTCTTATATGAAACAATATAAGAAATACGCATATCTTGCCCTGGTATGTATTGGCATAGAGGTTGTTCTTGAGCTCATGGTGCCGATGCTCATGGCGGATCTGATTGATTATGGCGTGGCTGACGCTGATATTCCCTACATTTATACCAAGGGAATACAGATGGGAGGCTGCGCCATTCTTGCGCTCATTTTAGGTATTGGAAGCTCTAAATTTTCCGCACTTGCAGGACAGGGGCTTGGCGCGAACATACGAATGGCTGAGTATGAGAAGCTCCAATCCTATTCATTTTCCAATATCGACCATTTCAGGGTGTCATCGCTTGTAACAAGGCTCACAAGCGATGTGACGAATATACAGAACTCAGTGTCAACCGGAATGAGACCGTTCGGCAGAAGCCCGGTTATGCTGATTGTGGCGACATCGGTGGCTTTTTCCATCAATTCGACCCTTGCACTGGTGTTCCTTGTGGCATTGCCGATACTGGCGGCTATGCTTATTGCTATAATAGTACACATAAGACCGCTCTACACTAAGCTGCAGACGGCAATCGACCTTTTAAACCGCACCGTAGGTGAGAATCTCACGGCAATCCGTGTTGTGAAGGCGTATGTGCGCGGTGACTATGAGCTTGAAAAATTTGAGGAGGTCAATGACAACCTGAAAAATCAGTCCGAGAAGGCTTTTAAGAGTGCGGTGCTCAACATGCCGGCAATGCAGCTTGTCATGTACTCAACGATACTTGGAATACTCATGCTCGGCGGACATCTTGTGAAGCAGGGGGAGCTTGGAATAGGACAGCTCACAAGCTTTTTGAGTTATGTTCTTATTATACTTAACTCACTTATGATGATGTCAAATGTCTTTCTTATGATGACGCGTTCCCTCGCCTCAGGTGCAAGAATAATGGAGGTGCTCGATGAGAAGATCGACATAACGGATGAGCTTGCGCGTGATATCAGTGTGGAGCGCGGTGAGATTGAATTTGACCATGTAAATTTCAAATACAAGGAGGAGGCAGAGGAGTATGTCCTCTCCGACATTTCCTTTCACATAGAGCCGGGTCAGACGGTCGGAATCATAGGACAGACAGGCTCGGCAAAGACAACGCTTGTGCAGCTTATACCGCGTCTTTACGATGTAAATGAGGGTGTAGTAAAGATTGACGGTGTCGATGTGAAGGAGTACCCGATGAGACACCTAAGGGACGCCATCGCTATGGTGCTGCAGAAGAATACGCTCTTTTCCGGTTCTCTTCTGTCGAATCTTAAGTGGGGCAATGAGAATGCTACGATGGAGGAGATTGAGGAGGCGTGCCATATTGCCTGTGTGGATGAGTTTATCGACAGGCTTTCGGATGGCTACGATACGGAGATGGGACAGGGAGGTGTCAATGTATCCGGCGGACAGAAGCAGAGAATATGTATTGCAAGAGCAATTCTAAAGAAGCCGAAGGTGCTTATTCTCGATGACTCCACAAGTGCCGTTGACACTGCGACAGAGGCAAAAATCCGTGAAGGACTTGCTAAGAAGCTCCCGGATATGACCAAGATTGTCATTGCGCAGAGAATATCGTCGGTGCGTCATGCAGACCAGATTATCATTCTTGACAAGGGAAGGATAAACGGAATAGGAACGCATGAGAGTCTCCTTGCAGACAACAGGATATATCAGGAAATATATGAATCACAGAAGGAGGGGGCAGAGCTGTAATGGCAAAGTATGTTGGATATAAAAGACCTAAGGACACTAAAAAGACCATAAAGCACCTGCTCGTGTACCTTGGATATCATAAACGGTCATTTGTGCTGGTTGCACTGTTAGTATTTATCAGTGCGGGTGCAAATATCATGGGAACCTATCTTTTGAAGCCTGTTATAAATAAGTTTATTGTTCCAGGAGATACCACAGGGCTTATAAGGGCGGTCATCTCCATGGGTGTCATGTACCTTTGCGGAGCGCTGTCAACCTTTGCATATAACAGGCTTATGGTGGTCACTTCGCAGAAGGTCATAAAGGAGATAAGAAATGACCTTTTTGCGCACACGCAGAAGCTTCCGCTAAGCTACTTCGACGCACACTCCCACGGTGAGCTTATGAGCCGTTTTACCAATGATGTGGACACGGTTCAGGAGGCGATGAACAGCAGCTTTGCAATGATAATACAGAGCTTCATGCAGTTGTTCGGAACAATCGTTATGATGATGGTGCTGAGCGTGAGGCTGTCGCTCATTGTTATCGTGTTCCTTGTGCTGATGTTCATATTCATCAAGATGAACGGAAAACAGAGCAAAAAGTATTTTAACAGACAGCAGGCGGAGCTTGGCAGGATAAACGGCTTCGTGCAGGAGATGATGGCAGGACAGAAGGTTGAGAAGGTGTTCAACCATGAGGCTAAGGATTTTGAGCGCTTCTGTGAGATGAATGAGAGCCTCAGAAAGGAATCCACCCATGCCCTCACTTTTGCCGGAAGAATGGTTCCGACGATAGTTACACTTTCGTATTTTAACTATGCTGTATCGGCGTGTGTCGGCGGACTTATGGCGATAAAGGGCTTGCTGGACCTTGGAACACTCTCAGCATACCTTGTGTATGTGCGCCAGAGTGCCATGCCGTTAAATCAGTTCACACAGCAGGTCAATTTCCTTCTTTCAGCTCTTTCGGGTGCGGAGCGTATATTTGAGATGATGGATGAGAAGGCGGAGAATGATGAGGGTACGGTCACGCTGTGCAACGCTGTCAGAACCCCGGATGGCGGGTTAAAGGAGTGTGAGGAGAGGACAGGGCTTTTTGCATGGAGGGTGCCGGAGCGTATGACAATGCAGGACGGTCCCTTACAGAAGCAGTTCAATGTAGTGGAAGATGGGGCGGTACATGACGCAGCTGAGGCGACAAGCCTTGTAGAGCTGAAGGGTGATGTACGTTTTAAGGATGTGGTGTTCGGTTATACTCCCGAAAAGAGAGTATTGAACGGAATATCACTCTTTGCAAAGCCGGGACAGAAGATTGCATTTGTGGGTTCGACAGGAGCAGGAAAGACAACCATTGTCAATCTGGTGAACAGGTTCTACGAGATACAGTCGGGAACTATAACCTACGATGGAATAGACATAAAGGATATCAAAAAGGATGACCTTCGCCGTTCACTTGCGATGGTCATACAGGAGACACATCTTTTCACAGGTACAATAGCGGATAATATAAGATACGGAAATCCTCACGCAACCGATGAGGAGGTGGTTGAGGCAGCTAAGATAGCCAACGCGGACAGCTTTATAAAATGGCTGCCGGAGGGCTACAATACCATGCTCTACTCAGATGGCGGAAATCTTTCACAGGGGCAGAGACAGCTTCTTGCCATAGCGCGCGCCGCTGCTGCCAAGCCTCCGGTGCTCATTCTTGACGAGGCAACCAGCTCCGTCGATACCAGAACAGAGCGTCTTATCGAGAAGGGAATGGACGCAATCATGGAGGACAGGACTGTGTTCGTAATAGCGCACAGACTGTCAACCGTAAGAAATTCGGAGGCAATCATGGTGCTTGAGAAGGGTGAGATTATAGAGCGTGGAAACCATGCTGAGTTGCTTGCGCAGGAAGGGAGATATTACAGACTTTATATGGGACAGTTTGAACTCGAGTGATGAGACAGGAGTGAAAATACATTAAAGAAACACGTTTATAATTACTATTTGTGCCGTCCGGCGGCGGAATGGAGATGGAGATGGATAGAGAAGGATTGGGGAGTGCTTTTTTGAGGGTGGAGCTGCTCAGGCGGCAGCTGCTCAGACCGCATTTTATTGAGCTGGGGCTTACGGTGGGGCAGGGACAGCCCCGGATACTTAAGACCTTGAGGAGTAAGGGAGCTATGAGCCAGAGGGAGCTTGCCGACCTGTGTGTGCTTGATGTCACAACTATGTCGCGGACGCTTGATAAGCTTGAGAAGCTGGGACTTGTGAAGCGGACGGATAATCCGGAGTGCAGGCGCTCATGGGTCATATCACTCACACCATCAGGGGAGGAAAAGGCGGACAAGGTCATAGAGCTTTTTAAGATGGCGGATGAGGTGTTCTCAGACGGCATGACGGCAGAGGAGGTTGAAAAGCTGTATGCTCTGATGGATGTCGTTGAAAAAAATATAGAAAAGCATGGAGAGAAAAGATAGCTGAGCCATTAAAAAATTTTTCAAAATATACCGTTTAAATTTATAGAAAAAAAGATTGGACTGCCTTATCCGGCAGCCCAATCTTTTTTCCATATTATATGCGCATTTGAAGGCTCCACAGTGCCCATCCGTGTGCTGTAATCTACAGCCTTTAGAAAATGAAAGCCGCATTTTTCCTGAACGCGTGAGGACTGTCTGTTGGTCAGGAAGTATGCGCAGGTGATAAAATCAAGTCCGCAGTCATCAAAGAGATAGCGCATCACCTCACTCACAGCCTCAGGCATCAAGCCCTGTCCCCAGTAAGCCTTTGAGAGGACATAGCCGATTTCACGTCCCCTGTACTCCGAAAGCTCAGGAAACTGTTTTTCATTGTAGCATTCAATTCCAAGAGAGCCGATAACCTTTCCTTCGTATTCGAGGGCGAAGGTCTTTTTTTCTGCGATGAACATATCAAGTATTGTCTGTGACTCAGCCTTATCCTTGTGAGGCCTCCAGCCTGCCATCTGTCCTACGCCGTCCACGGAGGCATATTCATAAAAGTCATCGAGATCCGGCTGCCGCCACGGACGAATTATCATGCGATTGGTTTTTAAGGTTACATTTGAGATGTCAACAGGTGTATTCATGGCAAAACCTCACTTTCTTTTTGGTAAATTTCAGTTAATTTAACATGTATGGGGGGGGGAAAATGTCAATAAAAATCTGTTTTAAGAACATCTAAGCTTCTACCGAAAGTTGTGATATGCATAAATATAATACGTTATACATGCTAAGTTCATAGGGGATGTTTTAAATCCTACATCATTGACAAACATAGTAATATATAGAAACAGATTTCTGAAAATATATCGGACAGCCGTTCGAAAATATATCATTTCAAAAAACAGCATAAAGTGGTATAGTAAAAACGAGCGTGCAAATTTCAGCAGACTAAAGTATTTCGGGAGGTATGCAGATGAATAATTTTATCTATGAGACACCTACGAAGGTGTATTTTGGCAAGGATGAGGAGTTAAAGGTAGGAAAGCTTGTGGCAGAGTATAAGCCTAAGAAGGTTCTGATACATTACGGCGGAAAGTCCGCGAAGGAGAGCGGACTGCTTGACAGGGTGAAAAAGTGCCTTGATGAGGAGCATATCGCCTATGTGGAGCTTGGCGGAGTTGTTGCCAATCCACAGCTATCGCTTGTTAGAAAGGGCATAAAGCTGTGCCTTGACGAGGGCGTAGACTTCGTACTTGCTGTGGGCGGTGGTTCCGTTATGGATTCAGCCAAGGACATTGCAAACGGCGTGGCTAACCCTGAGGTGGATGTATGGGACTTCTCACTAAAGAAGTGTGAGCCTGCAAAGACCCTCAACAAGGGCGCCATTCTCACCCTGGCGGCGGCAGGCTCAGAGATGTCCAGTTCATGCGTCATAACCAACAGTGAGACAGGGCAGAAGATGGGGTACGGCTCAAGCCTTAACAGAATGAATTTTGCTATTGAAAATCCGGAGCTTACATACACGGTAAGCCCTTACCAGACGGCATGCGGCGCTGTGGACATTGCAATGCACACGATTGAGAGATATTTCTGCCCGGGCGATGACACATATCTCACAGACGCTATTGCTGAGGCGGTTATAAAGAGCACGATGAAGGCTTCTGCGGATTGTCTTGAGAATCCGAAAAATTATGAGGCGCGCGCCAATATGATGTGGGCTTCATCACTTGCACATAATGGACTTACTCAGTGCGGCAGACAGTTCCAGCTTGTAGTTCATCAGCTCGAGCATGAGGTTTCGGGAATGTACCCGGATGTGGCACACGGTGCAGGGCTTGCGGCATTATGGTGCAGCTGGGCGCGCTATGTGTACAGCTGCAATATCAACAGGTGGCTTCAGTTTGCAAAGAATATCTGGAACATGGATATTGATTTCGAACACCCGGAAAAAACGATTGAGCAGGCGATAGATAAGCAGGAGCAGTACTATGCGTCTATAGGAATGCCAATCAACCTTAAGTCACTTGGGGTCAAAAAGGAGTCACTTGAGGAGCTTGCGTTGAAATGTTCGAGAAACAGGACAAGAACTCTCATCGGATATAAGCCGCTTGAATATGAGGATATCCTGAAAATATATCAGATGGCGTATGAATAAGGGCTTTAAGAATGACATTTGGAAGATATTTTTAAGAGGTTTTTACAGATGGAAATAAATAACAGCGAACTGCAATCAATTTTAGATAAAATAACGCAGCTTCGCCATGAGCTTCATAGGATTCCTGAAGCTTCCATGAAGGAGTATAAGACCAGGCAGGCAATCATGGCTTTCATAGCAGACAATACAGCTCTTGAAATCGTGGACCGTGGCACATGGTTCTATGCGGTAAAAAAAGCGGACGAACCGACTTGGAAAGAGGCAATCGCTTTCCGCGCGGACATGGATGCGGTGTGTGGAAAGGACGGAGTTCCCGGACACTACTGCGGACATGACGGGCACAGCAGCATACTTGCGGGACTTGCAATGGTGCTCGACAGGGCAAAGACGGACAGGGATGTGTACCTTATCTTCCAGCCTGGTGAGGAGACGGGGGAAGGTGCAAAAATCTGCTCAGAGCTTATCAATGAGAAGTGCATCGGGGAAATTTACGGACTTCACAACATACCTGGACATGCCATAGGTAATGTGCTAGTCAGCGGAGATACATTTGCATGTGCCTCGACGGGACTTGAAATTTCCATGCACGGAACTCCGAGCCATGCGGCATATCCAGAGGCGGGAAAGAACCCCGGACCTGTGCTTGCAAAGCTTTTGCTCGATATTCAGGCACTCACACAGGAGGTCAATGAGAAAGAGGGCTTTGTACTCATGACACTCATTGGAATGGATGTCGGAAGTGCAAGCTATGGGGTGGCAGCTTCCGAGGGTGTACTCAGACTTACGGTAAGAGGTGAGAGGGAGGCTGTGTTTGACAGCTATTTAAGAAGGATAAATGAGCTTGTGGTTAGCGCGGCAGCAGGTGAGAAAATGAGCGTCGATATAGAGGAGATAGAACGCTTTCCGGTGACCGAAAATCATCCTGAGAATGTGCAGAGGCTTATTGAATGTGCGGACAGGCTCGGATTGAAGGTTGAGAAGCTTGCCAAGCCTATGAGATGGTCAGAGGATTTCGGATGGTATCTGATGAAAACCAGAGGTGCGTTTTTCGGTGTCGGCGATGGCGAGAATTATGCACAGCTTCATACAAAGGAATATGAATTTCCGGATGAGATTATGAAGAACTCTGTCAGACTTTTTGCAAGTTTATTTTAATATCATCTGTCCGATTAAGTCGATTATGATGTTGATAGACTATAGGCAGGCAGCGAAGCGGAATGCGGATATCATTGATGGAAATATCATAATGTGAAATTAAGACTAAGTAGTATATAGGAGAGCTTATGAAAATAAAACAGGTTATTCGTGAGCATAGAAGTATTGCGATATTGTTTGGATTCGAGTTATTGGTGTTAATATGGGCTTTTTGTCTGTTGTTTGGTGAGCGTACAGTTATTGATATTAATCCGGAAAATGCGGACTATTTTAATTCGTGCACAATCAACGATGGTAAGCTGCAGATAAATCAATCGGAAAATGAAGTGGGTATCGATATTGTATCGGCTGAGTATACCAATATTAAATTAAAGCCGGGAAGGTATAATATTGAAGCAGAATACAGTGCAGAGCTTGAAGGCTTTGATGCAGCGTCATGGAGCGGTGGAAATGAAATGCCGATATGTAATATAGGGGTCACATCGGGGACATTTATACAACAGCTTGTTGGCAGCAGTTTCAATATTTATACGGGTACATCATATAATAGTGAACCTTTTTGGATTAACTCGATTACATCATGTAAAGACTTGTCTTTGAAAGTAACTTATAAGGGATACGGAAATATAACTATAGAAAAGCTGATTATTTCGGAATCGGTATATTTCAGATATGTAAGATTTTTTACAATATTTTTTATTTTCACGCTGATAAATATAATTGTATGTATTTTGAAAAACATTATAAAGACGGCATATGATAAAAAAATAGTTATCGGCATTATGGCTGTGACCGTTTTTTCAAGTCTGCCGATGATATACAGATATCTGATTGTCGGACATGATTTGACGTTTCATATTGCAAGAATTGCAGAGATTGCCGAAGGTATAAAAGCAGGAAACTGGCTTATAAAGATTCAGCCTGATATGATAAACGGATATGGCTATGCAACACCTTTATTTTATCCGCAGCTTTTTCTGTATATTCCCGCATTATTGTATGTGATTGGATTCCCGCTTCACACAAGTTATCAGATTTTTATTGTTTTAATTAACTTTGGGACATGCCTTATAAGTTATGTTTCACTTGTAAAAATATGCAAAAATAAAAATCTGGCATTTATTGGAAGCTTTTTGTATGTGCTTGCACCATACAGACTTAGTGAATTGTATGTAGCCGGGAGATTAGGAGAAATATTATCTATGATATTTTTTCCTCTGATAATATATGGTATATATAATATATACAGTGAAGAGAAGACACTTACGTTTAAGAAATGCATACCGCTCATATTAGGCGTAAGCGGAGTTATGCAGAGTCATCTGGTATCCATATTGTTTGTCGGAATATTTGCCATCATGTATGCCTTGTTCAATTTACGAAAAACATTTAAACCTAAGAGATTATGTTATCTGGCAGTATCGGTTATGGTTGTCATAATGCTTAATGCATGGTTTATTGTACCGTTTATAGATTCAATGGATATGGATATAATGGTAAACGGCGATGGGATTTTAAGATTCCAAGGCTCAGGAGTGTATCCGATACAGATGCCGGCATTGTTTTATTTTGGCAGAGGAACCAATGTTCCCATGCTGGTAAGTGATGAATTCTGCCTTAGTATGGGTGCCGCATTGATAATTGGAATTGCAGTGTGGCTATACGCACATTATAAATCTGTAAATTCGGAAAAAAGAAATGAAAGTATGTTTGCACTGGGAAATATGGCAGGAATATTTGCCATAATGACTATAGTATTTTCTCTGTGGATTTTTCCTTGGGATGAGATAAACAATATAAGCAGAACCATAGCTGTCTGGCTGGCTAAGGTCGAATTTTCGTGGAGGTTTTTAAGTGTAGGGACTGCTTTTGCCGCATTTTGTACAGTGTCAGGATTATACTATGCAAAAGAACTCAATAAAAAAATTTATAGTTATTCTATTATTGCCATGGCAGCCTTTACTATAATTTCGGCAGGCTTTTTCTATGCGGATCTGGCATTTGGCTCAAATGCTGCACAGATATGCTCTAAAAATGATGTGGACGATTTCGCCCTGGGGGTAACTAATGATTATCAGTTAGCGGGTACTGATCTGGATATGTGTAAAAACAAACAGATTGATGTAACCTCGGATTTGCTTACGGTTACATCATACAGCAGCGTGGGCGGAAAAACTGAAATCGGAGTAATGAATGCAGGAACCGAAGCATTTGAAAAGGTTATAATACCGGTGTTTTATTATCCAGGCTATAAGGCTTATGATTCTGACACAGGGGAACAGTTTTACATAGAAGCAGGTGCTAATAAGAAAATTATGGTAAATGTACCTGCCGGATACAATGGGGAAATAACAGTCAGATATGTTGAGAAGGGTGTGTGGAGACTTGCCGAAATAGTATCGCTTCTGACTTTATTGGCTTTAGTTATTACAGCTTGTATTAACAACAGAAAAAAGACGGCATAATAGCCTGATGGAAATATAATAAAAAAATTTATAAGAATGGAATAATACAGATGTATGATAAAATAATAATCGGTGCAGGCTTATATGGCTTATATGCAGCATTATACTGTGCAAAAAAGGGACAGAATGTTCTTGTGATAGAAAAAGAGCAGGGGCCGTTTATGAGAGCAACATACATAAACCAGGCGCGTGTTCATATGGGATATCATTATCCAAGAAGTATATATACGGCAATGAAGTCGGCTCATTACTTTAACCGGTTTAATGAGGACTTTGGATTTTGTGTCAACAGCGGATTTGACCAGATTTATGCTACGTCTGCAGATTTTTCATGGACAGCAGCTAATGAATTTAAGCTTTTTTGCAGGAATGTCGGTATTCCTTGTGAGGAGATTCCGGTAGGAAAGTATTTTAACGATAATGTGTGTGATGGAGCGTTTCTGACCAAAGAATATACCTATGATGCGTCAATTTTAAAAGAATTTTTTATGAGTCAGTTAGAAAAATATCCAAATGCTGAATTGAAATTTCGTGAGCACATTGTCAGTATAGTGCATGATGCGGCTGCCTATTACATAACTACGGATAAAGGAGAATATTCTACAGGCTATGTCCTTAATGCCACATATGCTTCAGTAAACCAGATACATTCCATGGCAGGCTTTGACTGCTTTAATATTAAATATGAATTGTGTGAGATAATACTGTGTGAGCCATCAGAAGAACTAAAGAGAATAGGGTTTACCGTTATGGATGGACCGTTCTTTTCAATAATGCCTTTTGGAAAAACAGGATTACATTCGCTGACAACCGTTACGAGAACACCGCATGATACCTGTTATGACAGACTGCCTGTTTTTTCATGTCAGGACGGAAGAACATGCAGCAAGACAGAGCTTGGTAATTGTGACATTTGTGCCGGAAAACCTGAGACCTCATGGAAGTATATGCAGAGCATGGCACACAAATACATGAAATCGGAATATGAGTTTAAATATCATAGTTCACGTTTTTCAATGAAACCGATTCTTAAAACGTCAGAGGTTGATGATTCAAGACCAACACTTATAAAAGTCATGTCGCAAAAACCATATTTTGTGAGCGTGCTCAGTGGTAAAATCAATACGGTATATGATATTGATGAGTATCTGGAGCTTGTGTGAATATTTTATTGCAGGGAGAAAAATTATGAATGATGTTAACATAAAAGGCAGAAAGTGCTTTATCAGTGCGGTGGCATATGTACATAATAATACGAAGAGTGAACTGGAATATTTTTTTTCCAATGTTGTCAGAAGGATTAATGCCGGTTTCGAGAACTTTGAATTGATACTTGTGTGTGATGATGATTGTTATGATTATGTGAAAGAAGTGAAGCAGGGATTGACCGAATGTGGTTCGCCGGATATCATATCAGTCATAAAGCTGGCCTATTATCAGGGAGCTGAGGCTGCAATTTGTGCAGGGGATGACCTGGCTGTCGGGGATTTTGTCTATGAATTTGACAGCATTGCAGTTAATTATGATGTAAATCTGATAATTGATGTTTTTAATAAGGCGCGTGAAGGGAATGATATTGTATTTGCCGGTGATAACACGATGCAGTTATCATCAAGACTGTTTTACAGGCTGATTAATATAAACAAGGCTAAGGCTGTAAGGCATGACACGTTCAGGATCGTGTCAAGAAGAGCACTGAACAGAGTCAAAAAGATGAATCGCGGCATCCAGTATCGCAAATATCTGTATGTTACAAGCGGACTGCCTTATGATTATATTATGTATAAGCCTGTAAATAGTAATCGTGAGAGAAAGACAGGCAAAGAAAGTGCATACAGGCTTAATTCGGGAATAAGCTATATGATGATATACACCGGAATTATTGAAAGAGTGACTCTTATTCTGAGCGCAGTTTTTTTACTTGTATCAGTTGGGGTTGGAATATGGACGATATATTCGCTTTTTTATGATAAAAACCTTGCCTCAGGCTGGGTTTCGCTTATGGGAGTTATATCGTTCGGATTTTTTGGTGTGTTCCTGCTCATAATGTTTTTGACAAAATATATGAATATTATTCTTGAGGTAAATACACGAAGACTTGATTACATCGTTGAAAGTGTTGATAAATTATAATGTGAAACGGAGAAAAAACAGATGAAGGTAAATATTGTTTTTCCTGTACTTGACGAGGAGAGGCGTCTTGAAAAGGGAATACATACCACAGAAGCTTTTTTGGCAAAAAGAAGGGATATAGATGCGGTAATAACAATTGTTGATAATGGTTCAACAGACAGAACGCCTGATATTATAAAAGAGCTTGCGGACGTGTATTCGAATATAGAGTATATTAGACTTAGCGAAAGAGGATTTGGACTTGCGTTCAGAGAGGCTGTAAAGAGAAACAGATGTGATATAATAGGCTATGTGGATGTCGATTTATCAACGGATATTCATTATCTGTCCAAAGTGATGAAGGCATTTGAAAAATATGATGATATAAGTGTTATAAAAGGTAACCGCCTATCGGGAAAATCGAAGGTAAATGGCAGAAAACCGTTAAGAAACATCACCAGTATCGGGCTTGATCTGCTTATAAAATCGATATTTTTTGTAAAGGTTTCCGATACAATGGAGGGCTTTCAATTTTTTAGAAAAGATTGTATCGACAGACTGATTAAGATGTCAAGTGATGATAACGGATGGTTTTACTGTGCAGAGCTTCTCATAAGAGCCGAGAAAGCCGGTTACAGAATAGCGGAGCTGCCGGTTGTGTGGAATGATGATTATGATACTAAAGTGAATGTTATAAAATTAATCAAAAATTATCTGTGCAGAATAGTCGAACTGAAACTGTCATTTGGGAGGGAAAAGCTGAAATGGATTTTATAAAGAGAATTGACTTAAAGAGAAATTACGAAAAATATAAGAATGAATATCAGGCGGCTTTTACTAAAGCGTGTGAATTGACTTCGTTTTCCGGTGGTCCGTGTGCAGATGAATTTGATGAAGAATTTGCGAGCTTTTGTGGTGTGAAATATGCAACAGGCGTGAATAATGGAACTTCTGCTCTTCAGTGCGCTATGCTGGCACTTGGAATCGGGGCGGGAGACGAGGTTATTGTTCCGGCCAACACTTTTATAGCCACTGCGTGGGGGGTTACTTATTGTGGTGCCACACCGGTATTTGTTGACTGCACACCTGATACATGGGAGATTGATGCTTCTAAAATAGAGGAAAAGATTACTGATAAGACAAAGGCTGTCATTGGTGTTCATTTATACGGTCAGCCGTTTGATTTTGGAGCGGTGAAAAAGATTGCCGATAAATATGGAATTTTTGTCGTTGAAGATTGTGCACAGGCTCATGGAGCACTTTATGAGGGTAGAAAGGTCGGAAGCCTTGGCGTAATGGGATGCTTCAGCTTTTATCCGGGTAAAAATCTATTCTGTTTCGGCGAGGGAGGAAGTGTCACGTCGGATAATGAAAGCTATATAGATACAATTAATGTTTTAAAAAATCAAGGCTCGAGAGAGAGGTATCATCATGAACGCGTGGGATATAATATGCGCCTTGAGGGGGTGAATGGGGCAATTCTTTCGGTAGGACTTTCACATTTGGATGAGTGGACAGCGAGAAGACGTGAGCTGGGAAGAAGATATCTTGAGAAGATTACCAATCCGCTTATTACGATGCAGGCTCATCCGGATAATACGGAAACGGTATTTCATCTGTTCGAAATCACGGTTGAAAAGAGAGATGAGTTTATAGACTATATGAAAGATAATGGAATAGGGTGTGATAAGCATTATCCGGTGCCATGTCATCTTCAGGAAGCGTATAGGTCCCTCGGCTATAGAGAAGGTGATTGTCCTAATGCGGAGTATCTTGCAAAGCACTGTGTTTCGCTTCCGATGTTTCCTGAGCTTACCGATGAAGAGCAGGAATATATTATTGAAAAGTGTAATGAGTTTAATCCGTGATGAATGCAAAAGGTCATATAACGTGGGAAAAGTGTTGTATGGTGGAGGAATACTGTAATTATGAAGATATTTTTTTATGCACTTAGGGAGTATGACGAACAGAAATATGTGGAAAAGTTTTCCAAGCAGTACGCATTTGAGTACGGATTTACATCAGATTACCCTTCAATGGAGAATGTGCAGCTTGCAAAGGGGTATGATGCCATATCAATTATAACAAATCCTATGTATCCCGATATACTCGATGCCTTCCACAATGTGGGGGTAAAATACATATCAACGAGAAGCATAGGCTATGAGCATATTGATATTGAGCATGCACATTCGATAGGAATGAGAATTGCACATGTAAAGTATTCGCCGAACAGCGTTGCCAACTACGCGATTATGCTCATTCTCATGGCATGCCGCAATATGCCGTGGATTATGAAAAAGGCTGACTGCCAGGACTATTCGCTCAAGGGTAAGGTGGGGAAAGAACTGTCGGCATCAACGGTAGGAGTAATAGGAACGGGCAACATAGGAAAAACGGTGGTAAAGCATCTGTCCGGATTCGGATGCCGTATACTTGCGTATTCTCTTTATGAGGATGAGGAGGTAAAAAAGTATGCGCAGTATGTGAGCTTTGATGAGCTTATAAGACAGTCGGATATCATAACACTGCATGTCCCGGGAAATGCAGAGAATACGCACCTCATTGATTCCGTTGCCTTTGAAAAGATGAAGGATGGTGTTATCATAGTCAATACGGCGAGAGGTCTTATAATTGATACACAGGCGTTGATTCAATCGCTTAAAAACGGAAAGGTCGGCTTTGCCGCACTTGATACCTTTGAAGGCGAAGCAGGGCTGTATTATCTTAACAAGGAGGGCGAAAAGCTGGATAATGATAACATGGCTTTGCTAAAGAGCTTTCCGAATGTGATTTTATCGCCTCACATGGCGTTCTACACGGAACAGGCGGTGTCCGATATGGTGGAAAATTCCATCAAGGGGCTGCTTGGCTTTGAGAGTGGGGAATACAGTCTGGAGGTTAAGTAGTATATATATTCAGAAGATATAGGGAAAGCCTATAACCAAAATATGGATATATGAATTACCACTTTTTTTTCAGGTATGGTATGATAAGCACAGTCAAAGGAACATACAACCAATAAGAACTGCCGGTGCCGTTAAAAGGAATACTTGAAAATAAGTGACAAACAATGACAGCGGTCAGCGAAAAAAAGCTAAAAATATAGCTGGACACTATGGGTAAATGTAACATTGATAGGTATATGACAGCTAAGCATATTGTGATGAAAAGGAGATAAAAATTATGGCAAAGAAGCATTATTCAGAGAGAAATCTTAAGTTTGAGACATTACAGTTACATGTTGGACAGGAGAGCCCGGATCCGGTTACAGACGCAAGAGCCGTTCCGATTTACCTCACATCATCCTATGTGTTCCACAACAGCCAGCATGCCTCCGACAGATTCGCACTCAAGGATGCAGGAAACATTTACGGACGACTTACCAATCCTACAGAGGACGTGTTTGAGAGAAGAATAGCAACACTCGAGGGCGGCGTGGCAGCACTCGCAGTTGGTTCAGGAGCAGCAGCCCTCGCCTATGCATTCCAGGCAGTGGCACATGCCGGCGACCATATCGTTGCGGCCAAGAACATCTACGGCGGTACATATAACCTTCTTGCACACACGCTTCCTGACTACGGCATCACAGCCACTTTCGTTGACCCGTTCGACTATGAGGCAATCGAGGCAGCTATTCAGGACAACACAAAGGCAATCGAGATTGAGACACTCGGAAATCCTAACTCAGAGGTCGTAGACATTGAGAGGATTGCACAGATTGCACACGCACACAAGCTTCCTCTCATCGTTGACAATACATTTGCTACACCATACCTTGTAAGACCTATTGAGTACGGCGCAGACATCGTTGTTCACTCCGCAACAAAGTTCATCGGCGGCCACGGAACAACAATCGGCGGAGTGATTGTCGACAGCGGTAAGTTCGACTGGAATTCATCGGACAAGTTCCCATGGCTTACAGAGCCGAATGTATCCTACCACGGCGTAAGCTTCGCAAAAGACTGCGCTCCGGCTGCATTCGTAACATATATAAGAGCAATTCTGCTTCGTGATACAGGTGCAACAATATCACCTGTTCATTCCTTCATATTCCTTCAGGGACTTGAGACATTATCCCTCAGAGTTGAGAGACATGTCGAGAATGCTTTAAAGGTTGTGAAGTATTTACAGAGCCAGCCGCTTGTTGAGAAGGTAAATCACCCTTCAATATCAACAGATCCTGAGCAGCAGAAGCTCTACAAGAAGTATTTCCCTAACGGAGGCGGTTCAATCTTCACCTTCGAGATTAAGGGTGATGCCAGGAAGGCACAGGAGTGGATTGATAACCTTGAGTTATTCTCACTTCTTGCAAACGTAGCCGATGTAAAGTCACTTGCAATACACCCTGCTTCAACAACTCATTCCGAGTGCAACGAGGCTGAGCTTTTAGACCAGGGAATTAAGCCTAACACAATCAGACTTTCAATCGGTACCGAAAATATCGACGATATTATTGAGGATTTGGACGAGGCATTCAAGGCGATAGCGGATTGAGAATATCATTGACAGCTGAATGTACAGCGGGTGCGGAGCATACTATATGTGTGTGGCACCCGCTGTTTAATTTGCAATTATTGTGTCGTGGTGGTAAAATCAGATAATTGTAATAAAAAAGGAGAAAACATTATGGCTTGCACTACATTATTAGTTGGTAAAAATGCGTCCTACGATGGTTCGACCATGATAGCGCGCAACGATGACTCAGGTTCGGGGCATTTTATGCCTAAGAAGTTTGTTGTCGTAAAGGCAGATGAGCAGAAGGAGAAGTACAGGACGGTCATATCGCATCTCGATATAAAGCTTCCTAAAAATCCGCTCCGCCACACGGAGATGCCTAATGCTGTCGACGGCGAGGGAATATGGGCTGCGAGCGGTGTCAATGAGGCGAATGTCGGAATGACCGCCACGGAGACAATCACTTCAAATCCAAGAGTTTTAGGGGCGGACCCGCTTGTCGTATATAAGCCTGCCGCTGACGGAGAAAAGGAGATTCCCGGCGGTATCGGCGAGGAGGACATTGTCCACATTGTACTTCCGTACATAAAGACCGCAAGAGAGGGTGTTAAGAGGCTCGGAAGCCTTCTTGAGAAGTACGGAACCTATGAGATGAACGGAATAGCCTTTCAGGATGTGAATGAGATATGGTGGCTTGAGACCATAGGCGGGCATCACTGGATTGCCAAGAAGGTTCCTGATGATGTGTATGTGGTTATGCCGAACCAGCAGGGGATAGATGATTTTGATTTTGTGGACGCACTCGGAAAAAAGAAGGAGCATATGTGCTCCGCCGATATGAAGGAGTTTATCAAGAGCAATCACCTCAATCTCTCGAACATTGAGACGGACTGGACACATTTTGACGTAAGGTCGGCATTCGGAAGCCACGACGACTCGGATCATGTGTACAATACGCCGAGAGCATGGTATATGCTGAGATATTTTAATCTGCACACGGTAAGCTGGGACGGTGCGGACGCGGATTTCACACCATCCTCGGACGATCTGCCATGGTGTCTTGTGCCTGAGAAAAAGATTACGGTTGAGGACGTGAAGTATGTGCTATCCTCACACTATCAGGGAACTTCGTATGACCCGTATGGCGCTTACGGCGACAAGAGCATGAGCGGTGCATACCGTTCAATCGGAATTAACCGCAATGACTTCCTGTCTGTTATACAGATGCGCCCTGACCTTGAGAAGGACGTTCAGGCTGTGGAGTGGGTTGCCTTTGCATCGAATGCATTCAACGTGCTGGTTCCGTTTTATGCGGATGTGCTCACGACACCTGAGTATCTTTCAAACACTACGGGAGAGGTTTCGACGGACAATTTCTACTGGGGCAGCAGAATGATAGCGGCGATGGCTGACGCTTCATATAAAAAGTCGATTTTCCACATTGAGCGCTACAAGGAGAAGGTTATGTCGAGAGGACATGAGATTATCGGACGCTACGATGCGCTTCTTGCGCAGGAGAGGGATGCCGATAAGCGTATGGAGTTAAAGACGGCAGCCAACGAGGAGGTCGCAGCGATGGTGAAGAAGGAGACACTTGCAACACTCGACAGGGTACTCTACGAGCTAAGCAACCAGATGAAGAATGCATATTCGAGGTCGGATGCATAGAACATATTTTTATCAACATTTATCTGATTTATGAATAAGGCACAATTGGCTATGAAAATTAATATTGATGTTTTTAATCTATATGATAGAGCATGTAAGGTGTACAGAAATATATGGGCTTCCGATACTGTAAAATATGTCCTTGTGCAGGGAGTAGATAAAGCCTGGCTTGGCAAAGAAAGCATTTCGGAAGAAATATTTCCTGCACATGGGCAGGGAGTAGAAAAAGCCTGGCTCTCTAACGCAGAGTACGGTCATGAAATGCACCTTCTTGCTGCTGAGGCTGTGAAAATATTGGAAAAAGCTGAGGCAGGAATAGTGTTTGCCAATTTCGGCGTTGAAAACTGGAATGACGAGCTGTCGCCGTGGAGTGCGGATGCCGTATTTAAAAATCAGCCTTTTTCGGGAAAAGCTGAAAATACACTCAGCTTTGTCACGGACATATTCATACCTGAGCTTATTTCAAGATACAGCCTGCCGGCTGATATTAAAATAGTAATCGGCGGCTATTCGCTTGCAGGCTTGTTTTCGCTGTGGGCGGCATATAGGACGGATATATTTCATGCCGTCGCGGCGGTGTCGCCGTCAGTGTGGTTTCCGGGGTGGATTGAATTTGCCGCAGAGAAACATATTCTTGCGGATAAGGTATATTTAAGTCTCGGAAACAGGGAGGAAAAGACTAACAATAGGATTATGGCAAGGGTCGGCGACAATATCAGGCTGCAAAAGGAGCTTCTCGACAGGCAGGACATAGAGAGTGTGCTTGAGTGGAATGAGGGAAATCATTTCAGCGCTGTGGAGGAGAGAACGGCAAAAGGATTCAGGTGGACGATATTATAATAAGCCGGAATGGTTCAGTGTGTTGACCTCCACTTAGATGGTGCAACTCCCATCACCTGTTTAAATTGTCTTGAAAAGTGAATACTATTATTGTAACCGCAACGCTCAGCTATCTGTTCGATTGTGTAGGCGGTTTCTGAAAGAAGCCTTCTGGCATTTTCTATACGGCTGTTGATTATATCTGCGCCGCAGGAGATACCGAAGGCTTTTTTGTATAATTCCTGAAAGTATATGGAACTGAGCCCTGCACACCTTGCAAGGGAGGGAATACGGTATTCACGCTGTGGATTTGCATATATATCCTGTCTTATCGAAAGAATTGCGTTGTAATGAGGTATAATGGATTTATTTTCGGCATATCGGCTTTTTATGAATTCAAAAAGAGCAAGCATAAGATTGTCCGTTATTGCCTTGCTCTGTGCAAGTCCTGAATGGAATGCATTGGCAATAAGCATAAAATAAGCACCAACCGGGCTGTCCGGGCCAAAAATGAGCGGGCAGGCAAAAGGGATGCCACAGTCCGAAAAATCGTTATTAGCTATATCCATCGATGCGAGGACTCCTTGGGTATCATAAAAATTTATCCAGTCATCTATATATTCATTTGAATTTCCATAGTAGAGTGCTTTGACATCGGGAGGCAGAAGCACAATACTTCCTTCCGCAACGATTTGCTTACATCCATCAATTTCAAAAACAGCTTCTGTTTTGGTATAGATTAAAATAAAAAAGTCCCTGTTTTCAATATGATAGATAACCTCATTGCATCTGTGAACAGTGTTACATGCAGTATGCTTTATGTCGAACATGATACCTCCTTGAATGATATGTCAGATACCTTGACAAAATTGTGTTTTGCCACTATCAACAAATGATATATCAGTTTAATGTAAAACCAATTACATGGCAGACAAGCAGCCTGCCCCTGATAGTATAATAATAAAGCTTGTTTTGATATTACTATTTTACATTCAGAGCGTATTAAAAACATATAATATGTTAGATTTATAATACAATATGTAATTCCATTTTACAAACAGTAAAAATATAATATTTTACATGGAAGATGCTTTGCCCCGGCATCCATAGAAAATACTATAATAAAAAAGTGTATAAGGAGGATTTTTATGTACAGCACACCTGCAATGGGATGGAACTCATGGAACACATTTGGTTCCAATATCAATGAAAAGCTTATAATGGAGATGGCAGACAGGATTGTGGCGGAGGGCTACAAGGAGGCAGGATATGAGTATGTGATAATTGATGACTGCTGGTCATTAAAGGAGAGGGTTGATGGAAAGCTTGTAGCAGATCCGGCACTTTTTCCGAAGGGAATGAAGGCGCTTTCGGATTACATACATGGCAAGGGTCTTAAGTTCGGAATGTATTCATGTGCAGGTTTTAAGACCTGTGCCGGATATCCGAGCAGCTATGGACATGAATTTGAGGACGCGAAGCAGTTTGCCGAGTGGGGTGTCGACTATCTGAAGTATGATTTCTGCAATTTCCCGGCGAGCGGTGACGCTAAGAACGCATACCTTACGATGGCTATGGCACTGAGAAACAGTGGAAGGGATATCTTCTTTGCAGCCTGCAACTGGGGTGTGCAGGATCCGGCGAAGTGGATGCGCTCTAGAGGTGCCAACAGCTATCGTTCAACAGGAGATATTTTTGATGTGCCTAAGAGCTACAAGGATATATTTATGCAGCAGGCTGAGAACATAGAGGGCAATGCTCCGGGCTGCTATAATGATATGGATATGTTGATTGTAGGTATGCATGGTAATGGCAATGTAGGTATGGGAGGTTGTACCGATGAACAGTATCGCCAGCATTTTGCAATGTGGGCATTCTTAGGCTCGCCACTTATCATTGGTTCAGATATAAGGAAGCTTGATGAATATAATACCGCCACTTTATTGAACAGGGGACTTATTTCGGTAAATCAGGACATGGCGAACTGCCCGGCATTTTTGATTTATAAGGAGGCTGGCAGGAAGTATGCATTTGGAAGGCTTCTTTCGGGAAATCGAATAGCACTTGCGTTTTTCAATATTGATACTAAGGAGGAGTGGGCGCAGACCATGAGCATTGCCTTTGATGACCTTGGTATTCATTCGGAATCGGGAATTGGTCTTAAACTTACTGATGTCGTAACAGGCGAGGAAAAAGGAATATTTTATGATGGCTATAGCACTAAGGTTCCTCTCGACGGCTGCGAGATACTTGTTGGAGAGCTGGTACATTGATGTGAATGAAGCACGATATAGGACAAATACCGGAGATGTACAGCTTGAAAATCCATACAAAGAAAATGGTATGAGTGTTGGTAATGGTATGCAGGAGAAACATAAAACAGATATAACGAAATTTTGCATCAGATGTGGTGCTGAATTAAGCAGCGATGAGATTGCTCTTCACAAAAAGCTTTATAATCGCGCTGCAGAGAGCTTTATGTGCATCAGGTGCAGCAGCGAATATCTCGAGGTAACTCAGGAGATGCTCATTGCAAAGATAGAGGAATTTAAAAAAATGGGTTGCACGTTGTTTGATTAATTCCTACGAGTGGATATAATACATTGCTAATGACGCAGCACTATGCTATGATAGCAGGGGCAAAAGACGATTCTGCCTCTGCTGTCAATACATTGATAAAAGAGGAAGAAACAAGCTGAAGGACATGGCTGAAGCAGAAAGGTGGGCATGGCAATGAATGAAACTCTGGAAAAGCAGCTTGCGTTTATCATGGAGCTGGACAAAATTAAGAACATAACAAGACAGACCTATATCGGTGACGGCAGCCGGAAGGAGAACGATGCGGAGCACTCATGGCATCTTGCGCTTATGTGTTTCGTTCTCGCAGAGTATTCAAATGAGCCGATAGACGTACTAAAGACTATGAAGATGGTGATTATGCACGATGTCATAGAGATTGATGCCGGGGACACCTACGCTTACGATACGGAGGGAAACAAGACAAAGAGGGAACGCGAGCTTAGGGCGGCAGAGCGCATATATGCGATACTTCCCGATGAACAGGCGAAGGAGTACAGAGCACTGTGGGATGAGTTCGAGGAGATGGAGACTCCGGAGGCAAAATTTGCGAATGTTCTCGATAAGCTTCAGCCGCTTCTACTCAATGCTGCCACGAATGGTATTGCGTGGGAGGAGCACGGAATAAAGGCATCGCAGGTGCTAAGGAGAAATGCGAGAGTGCATGAGGGCTCGGAGGCACTATGGGAATACGCGAGGGCACTGATTCAAAGGAACGTGGATGAAGGGCATCTGATTGACGGATAAAAAAGTTATTCTGCAGCTTGGATAAAATAGTCAGGTGCGATTTACTATTTTACATAAAATTGATTGACACGTTAACATATAACCTGACTTTTGCAGGAAATTAAGTATAAAATACCCGCCAAGCCCAGTAATTACAAGGATTGGCGGGTTTGTCATTTTGTCAGATTTTTATAGTGTATTTTAAAAAATTAAGGTTTTAAAAAAAATTTTATACTCTTGCTACTTCCGATGTAGCGATGTCACTTCTTTTTGGAATCAGCTAGTACCTGCTTTATTTCGCCAAGGGTTCTGATTCTTTTGCTGAAATCTATATTCGTTACATTTCCGATATCTTTGAGAACTTCATCGTAATAATCAAATACATAATAGTTCTGCTGAAGCAGACTGCATTCTGCCCCTGATAACGAGTCTATAATTCTTCCGGTACTGTATTTATGTTCCAGTTTCATTTCAAGTATTCTGGAGATTGTTAAGGCTACGAAACAGGTTAAGAAATGTGCTTCTATATGTTCCATGGTCCATACATAAACAGGTCTGGCTTCGAGTTCACTCTTTGTGATTTTGAAGGATTCTTCGATTCTCCAAAGACCTCTGTACATATCAATTATCTTGTCGTCAGGTGTATCCATTTCACTTGTAAGGAGCATGTAGTATCCATCCAGAGCTTCTTCTTCCCTGATTAGGTCTTCGTCTATGTCAAGGATGGAAGATGAGGTAAGTATTTCGCCAGTATCTTTATCGTAGTCAATCTTCTTTACATACTTGGCAGCACCATATGATGTTGCTCTGGTATAACTTCCGGGATTGGCAGCAAGGTTTCTTGCCTTTGCAAGTGCCGCTTCACGTTCTGCTTTGGCTCTTTTGGCGTATTTTTCGCTCCAGAACACAACCTGTTTTTCATCCACTTGTTTCTTAATCTTTTTCCCGGAAGCTGATGTTAGCTGTATTGTGCGAGGATATTTACGGGATTTACGTTTGTATTCTTTTCCAAGCCATACATATCCCTCATCATCCAGCACGTATTCTTTCATGGATTTTTCAGCACCACGAATGGACATGCTGAAAACGTAGCCGTCATGAGTAGGTGTATTAATGGTATACCAGATGTTATCACCAGTAGTCATTCCTTTGTCAGCGATAGAGATCACTCTGCCAAGGTTGAACTGTTTTTTGATTCTTCCGAAGTTTGGGCGGTAAGTAAGACAATCATTGGTATTGCCTGCAAAGAGTTCGTAAGTGATAGGTATAGCATTATTGTCCATAAACAGACCCATTTGCACGATCGGATTTGGACGGTGCTCTTTTGATACACCTTTGTGAAGAAAATCATTCTGCTCATCTGTTTCAAAGTAATAATTCGTTACATCATAGTAGATAAGGCTGGTGTCTCTGCCATAGTTCTCTTTGATCTTATCATTCATCCAAACCTGGATTGTTTCCTTGTGTTTATTTAAGAAAGAAAGGCATCTGTAAACATCATCAAGAGAGTAGTTAGTCTTTTCGAAAAACATCTCACGATGGTCAAAGGAAGATTTCTTGGAAGCAGGAGCAAGTATTCTGGAATAGACCAACATCTTCATGATGGTGTTTGCATCATAGGATTCCTTTGTGTGCCGCTGGCGATTATTAAGGAACTTGTCGAGTTCAAGTTCGTGGTAGATCTTGCTCAGGGCTGCGTACCCAAAGTTTTTTCTAAGGTTGTCTCCGATGCAAAGCCTGTCAGAATCATAAAAAGTGAAATTAATAGGAACCTGTCTGGCTTTCTTTTCTTCTGTCAGTTTCTTTGCTCTTTTTGTGAAGTAGTCTATTGGATCATCGTATTGTTTTTCAAGTTCGTCAAGATAACCCAGAGACTCAATAACTTTATGTTTTGTTTTTTTGGTTGCCTTATCATAATAGCCATCAACAATGGCAAGATTGATACGACCAGATTTATTTGGAGTTTTCTTTAGAAACATTAGTATTACCAGCCTTTCAAATAATACTAATTATATCATAATAGACAGAAATAGACAATAGGAAAAAGACAAAAAGTAAAAATAAAAAATGCCCGAAAGCCTAATAAATAAAGACTTTCGAGCTATACTAAGTTAAAAGTTGCTGCAAAACTGTGGAAAATGTATTGACTATTTCTGGCTTTTTGGTAATATAATATTAAAGGTGAGTCCTACCTATAAGTGGAGGTCGTAAAAGCGTAAGAATCGCCTCTGGTGATTCTTCATGGTGGCTATGCTTTTTAGCATAGCCACTTTTAATATCAAGGAGTTTTATGAAACAGGAAAGACTAAATTTATATCGGATAGATATGAAATATATTAGGAATTTGCATAATATTGATGACAGAGTTTCTTCTGTGTCACCACAGATTGGAAAGCAACATCGAATATATGTAGGTACAGTAGTTGTCTGCAATAATCGTAAATATCTGATTCCATTATCACACCCGGTTGAAAAACACAAGAGAATGAGCCCAAGAGCTGATTTTGATAAGATAATAGACAAAAAAGGAAAACTATTGGGAGTGCTGAATTACAATCTTATGATTCCAGTAGATGACAAACAACTTATAAAGGTTGACTTGAAGGAAAATAAAAAAGACACTCCGGCTGAAAGCCATTATAAACAACTATGTATAGATGAACTTACATGGTGTAGAAAAAATGCTGAGATAATAATTAATAAAGCTAATTGCTTATATAATCTCTGTATGGGAGATTCTAATTATAAGGGCAAGGCAAGATGTCTTGATTTTGCAAAACTTGAAAAAGCATGTAGTCGATACAACAATAAATAGAATAGAAGTATTTACATAAGCCATTTGGACTAATCATCCAGATGGCTATTTTTTTACCCTTTTTTGGGTGATGGATGTAGAAAGAAGGTGAGAACATTGAAGATAAAAAAGGTGGATGATAAGCCTAGGTGTGGGCGGCTCTGTCATCAGTGGACGGCTCTTAGGAGCAAAAAAAGACAAAAAGCATCTGAGGTATTTGCACAGACAATGGTTACAGCGGTCGTAATCGGTGTTATCCTATCGTTAGCAGTATTTGTGCTATTTACACTGATGCTTGGATTCTTAAGAGCAGATGGTGAATTATCAGGTTATTTTACAGACTATTACAGGATTATGTTGTTTACCTATCCTCTTATGGTGCTTGGAACAATACTTGGAATGTTTATCCGGGTGAATGGAAAACCACAGTTATGGTCTGTATTGGATTTGGACAGAGAATCTCACCGATTGTAAGCATCTGCTGGGGTGCCAAAGAAAAAGAGACAGCTACTAAGATCCGCAGTATCACAAACCGGATTTTGCTGGCAATCGGAACATTGACTGCACTTAGCTTTTTTGTAGCAGGAAAAAGATATGCTGAAATATTTGGCTGCAGTAACAGTATTGCAGATATGGTAGCAACCGGTTTTCGCATCTATGCAATTACATTTCTTGCTATGGGATATGATGTGACAGGCTCCATGTATTTTACAAGCTGTGGCGATGCAAAACATCTGGATATTTCTCCGGCAGATTACCGCAGGAGCAGCGAACAGATGGTAGAGGACAGTTCTTTTTCCCATGATATGACACTGGACGATCTGGATGATGCCGGAAGTAAAATTACAGTAGAATATCTTGCACCTTTTACAGTGTTATATGAGCGTAAAAAAGGAAATTATCATAATCTGTCTGATGAATGGTGTGATTTTATCGAGAAATACAAGAATCTTGCAACAAAAGACACACTGTATATTGACTGTACGATTGATGATCCATCCATTACAGATGAGGATGGCTGTATGTATGAATTGTGTCAGACCGTTATACCAGACCACCCGGTATGAAAAGACCATCCGGAGATTTTGCTCCACGATTTCTAGGGTGGAAAGTATGCAGTGTATCATTTTGAGGGAGTGCCGCAGCTTCTGTTTATGGTATATCAGGAGATTTTTTGCAGATGGCTGTCACGGACCGGAAATGAGCTGGATGAGCGACCGATTATTGATATTTATCGGAAGATAGAGGAAAGCGGATATATGGAGATTGACATCTGTTTCCCATTAAAGACAAAATAGTCATAAACAAAGTTATGTAAAAATGTGTAGAGATATCTGACTTGACAAATAAAGGACCGTTTACTATAATTTAATTGTAAACGGTCGTTTATTTTATGGGACAGGAGGTTTGGGTATGTCAAAAACTACAAAGGAAGATATATTGATTGTTGCATTACATTTATTTGCGAGAGATGGATATGAAGCAGTTTCTGTCAGTCAGATTGCGGGTGAGCTTGGCATGACAAAAGGTGCATTGTATAGGCATTATGAGAGTAAGAGAGATATTTTTGAACATATTGTAAAAAGGATGGAGCAGGGGGATGGCGAACAGGCAGAATCACATGATATGCCTGCTGATAAAAAGGAAAATGAACCTGAACAGTATGAAGAGATTTCTGCGGACAATTTCATGGAATACAGTAAATCTATGTTTTCGTATTGGACAGAAAATGATTTTGCATCGTCATTTCGAAAGATGCTTACGTTAGAGCAGTTTCGGAATGAGGAGATGCAGGCATTGTATCAGCAGTATCTTGTGTCCGGTCCGGCAGAATACGTGAAAGATATGTTCGAGAGCATTGGTGTTGTGGAGGCAGATAAAAAAGCAACCATGTTTTATTCCATCATGTTTTTCTACTATAGTCTGTATGATGGAGCAAAGGATAAAAAAAGAATAAAAGAGCAGTTTGAAAAAAGTATTAGTAACATTATATAAAGAAATGGAGAAAAGGAAAATGAAGGAAAATATTATCATTCGATTGGAAAGAGAAAATGAATACCATGAGGTAGAAAATCTGGTAAGGGAGAGTTTCTGGAATGTGTATCGCCCAGGCTGTCTGGAGCATTATGTACTCCATCAGCTTCGCAACGATCCGGCATTTGTTCCAGAATTGGATTTTGTCATGACATTAGATGGACAGCTGATTGGACAGAACATGTTTATGAAGGCTGTGATTGCAGTCGATGATGGCAGAAGTATGCGAAATGAATTTCCGATTAAAAAACTGGCACTTATATTAGTTGGAGCAGCTACGCTGCCGGAACTGTTTGATTCCATAAAATTGCAATACAAGCTTGTACTGAGTTTCTTTCATCTTGAAGATGCAGGGATGGTACTTGTGCAGGGAGCAAAGGATATTGGTGATGTAAAAAATACGGATGGACTGGATAGAGCATACGAATTAGGACTTTCTATTGGATGATTTAGAGGGGCGAATGACAATGAGTAAAAGAACAAGACAGTGTATAAGGTGAACTAATATGAGAATGGAAACGGAAAGGCTTTATTTATATCCAATTAGTAACGATGAGATGAGCTGTCTGATTGAAAAGGAAGCGGACGCAGAAATGAAGCAGGCGTATACCGAAATGTTGGAGGGTGCCTTATGGAACCTGACAACAGAATATGGTATGCAGTCTGGAACATGGAATTAAAAAATGTTCCGGGAACGATTGTCGGCGATTTCTGCTTCAAGGGTCTTGGAAAAGATGGCGTAGTGGAAATCGGATATGGATTAAGGAAAGAATTTAGACATCAGGGGTATATGGTAGAAACTGTAAAAGTAATTACGGAATGCCTCTGATTTTTCATGCGCAACCTGGTGGGACTTTTGGCGGAGTGTTACGATAAGCACTTCGCCATTTTTATTTTGATTAAGAACAGTCATCTTTTTATGTATAATCGCACAATTAGAACGAAAAAAGCCTCATGATCATGTGCGAAAATGAAAGTAAAACTTATTAGACGATATAAGGTATAAACTCATCATTTGAAAGAATATTAGCTATTTATAGCATCCGTTTTAATAAAGCTATTCGACTAGGAAACAGTTGTTATATCGGCTAAAAAGTGTGATAAATAGGTAAAAAACGATAGTGTTTTTGCCGATAGTGTGATATACTAGTCAGTAGATTAGTATGTTTTGGATTTAATTTATAATGGATGGGGGATGGCAGATGAAATACCTTTTAGTTGCTGATATAGCAAAAAAATGGAATATGTCAGAACGCAGTGTTAGAAATTACTGTGCAAAGGGGCGTGTGAACGGCGCGTTTCTTACTGGTAAGACATGGAACATTCCAGAAAACGCAGAGAAACCGGAGCGCACCAATAAGAAAAAAGAAGAACCGATTACGCTGCTAGATATTCTAAAAGAGCAGAAGACCAGTAAATATACTGGTGGGATTTATCATAAGACACAGATTGACTTGACCTATAACTCTAACCATATGGAAGGCAGCCGCTTGACACACGATCAAACCAGATATATCTTTGAAACCAATACTATTGGCGTAGAAAAAGAAGTACTGAATGTGGATGATGTGATCGAAACGGCAAATCACTTCCGTTGCATTGACATGATTATTGATCATGCAAAAGCGACTTTGACGGAGAAGTTCATCAAAGAAATTCACTTGGTTTTGAAGAATGGCACCAGTGATTCCAGAAAAGATTGGTTTGCTGTTGGCGATTATAAGAAACTTCCGAATGAAGTCGGCGGCATGGATACCGCCCTTCCGGAAGAAGTTGCCGATAAAATGAAGGCATTGTTAACGGAATACAACGCCAAAGAAGAAAAGGCCTTTGCGGATATTCTTGACTTCCATGTGAAGTTTGAGCGAATTCATCCGTTCCAGGATGGTAATGGACGCGTGGGCAGATTGATTATGTTTAAGGAGTGTCTGAAATACAATATTGTTCCGTTCATTATTGAGGATAATTTGAAGCTGTTCTATTATCGTGGATTGAAGGAATGGAACAACGAAAAAGGTTATCTGACCGATACCTGTCTGACAGCACAAGATAAGTATAAGGCGTATTTGGATTATTTTAGGATTGAATATTAAACGAGCTAATTTCCAGACTATATAATAGGTAAAATGACTTTTGGGAAAAGGCAAACAAAGAATTAAGTTATAAATGGAGAAAGCGGATATGAATGACAAAAAAGGCGTAATATACATTCTCACAAATCCTTCTTTTCCGGATTATGTGAAAATAGGATATGCAGATGATATAGATAAACGATTGAAACAATTGAAAGATGACAAATTTTAATACCATTATCGACGATATATTTCCACTGGTAGATAAAACGGAATATATCAATGCATTGGCTTCCTATCAGCTTTTGATTATTGATGATCTTGGAGTGGAACGAAATTCAGAATATGCATTAGGAATTATTTTCAGTGTCATAGACCGCAGAATCCGTTCGGGACGACCTTTGATCATAGCGACAAATCTTCCGTTGAGTCAAATAAAAAGCGAGACCATGTTGGATAAAAGGCGTATGGCATTATTGGAGAAATTAGATCTTGCAGTAGATAAAGATGCCAGTGATATGTGCGGTAGAGTTGGACTTGGGACAAGCAATATTACAGCACATTGGGGTCTGCCCCCGTTAATCATGGAAAATACGAAAACTGCTTTGTAATAAGGTGGGACTGCTTGAGAAGTTATCAATAATTTCTTAAGAATTAGAGCGCAAATCTTAAAGATATCTTTCTTTTTCTAACACAGGGTGTTCATATTCCTTTGCTAATCTATTATTATCGTAAACAACGACAAAATGTTAAAACTTAGGAAGGGAAAGGATATGAAACAGATAAACAGAGCAGCAGCGCAGATCACGCTTCTGGCAGCAGCGATCCTGATGATCGGATACGGTGCGATGCGCGGGGAGGCAGCCACGGTACTCTCAAAGGCAATCAAATTATGTCTGGAGTGTGTTGGAATTGGATAAGAAAAAACATAAAATATCACAGTTTCTGGCGCACTTTCGGGGATGGATTCAGGCCGTGGCAACGATTCTTACCAATATCCATCTGCCGAACTTCTTTAAAGGAGAGATTTACAGAGGGGATGCAAAGACCGTCTGTGTACCGGGACTGAATTGCTATTCCTGTCCGGCTGCATCCGGGGCGTGCCCGATCGGTGCCTTGCAGGCAGTCATTGGCTCATCCAAGTTTAAATTTTCGTATTATATTACAGGATTTTTAATTCTGTTAGGCGTACTGCTCGGACGATTTATCTGTGGATTTCTGTGTCCGTTCGGTTGGTTCCAGGAGCTGCTGCATAAGATACCGTTTAAGAAATTTTCAACGAAAAAGCTTAAGCCGCTTCGTTATATAAAATATGGCGTGTTGTTGATTTTTGTTATTTTACTACCCCTTCTGGTGACAAATTCACTGGGAATGGGAAATCCGTTTTTCTGTAAATATCTTTGCCCGCAGGGAGTGCTGGAGGGAGCGATTCCGCTTTCGATTGCCAATGCAAGTATCAGAGCGGCCCTTGGCAAACTGTTTACATGGAAATTCGGTATACTTATTACTTTTGTAATCCTAAGCCTTATGTTTTACCGCCCATTCTGTAAATGGATATGTCCGCTGGGCGCAATCTATGCGCTTTGCAATAAGGTATCTTTTCTGCAGATGAAGGTGGATGAGGATAAATGTGTATCCTGCGGCAAATGTGAGAGAGCCTGCAAGATGGACGTGGATGTCACAAAGCATCCGAACCATACGGAATGTATCCGCTGTGGCATGTGTATAAAGGAATGCCCGACGGAAGCAATTCACTATCAATATGGATTTGGAACAGGTAAAACAAATTTGAAAGAGAATAAAGGAGAATAAAATGAAGAAATTAACAGTGATGCTGCTTATTGCAGCGATGGTACTCGGAGTAAGTGCGTGCGGAAATTCTGCTAACAAGGGAAATACAGCAACAGAGTCGCAGATGTCAACGCAGGAAGCAGAAGATCTGGATGCAAAGATTAATGAATTGACACAGAAAGAGAACAGTATTCTTGAAAACCATAAGGCTTTATGGGAGAAGGTATTTAACAGCATTGACAAATCAACTGTCGAGGATGCGACAGCTACGAATTACGGAGATTTTCTGGCAAACTCTTTAGACAAAATTAAGGATAAGTTTACTGATGATGAACTCAAGTCTTTGAAGGAAGATGTTGAAGAAATCAAAAAGCTTGAGGATGAGCTTCAGCCACTTCTTGAGAAGCAGAGTGCGAATGCATCAAATAAGGATTCCGGCAAAGAGGGAGCAAGCGTATTTCCGGAGTTTAAGGCAAAGGATCTGGATGGAAATGACGTGGACAGCAGCATCATTTCAAAGAATGCGGTCACGGTTTTGAATTTTTGGTTTAATGGATGTTCTCCATGCGTACAGGAGCTTCCGGAACTGAATAAATTAAATGAGGAGCTGAAGGAAAAAGGCGGACAGGTAATTGGTATCAATACAGATTCTCTTGACGGAAATGAGGATGGAATTGCTGAAGCTAAGAGTATTTTAGAGAAGCAGGGTGCAAAATATACGAATCTTTCCCTTGATTCCAACAGTGAAGCCGGAAAATATGCAACAAGCATTATGGCCTTCCCGACTACAATCGTGCTTGACCGTAACGGAAATATTATCGGAGAGCCGATCATGGGCGGTATTGATAATGACGAGTCATATAAGCAGCTGATGAAGACGATCGATCAGATACTGGCGGCTGATAAGAAGTAGATAAGTTACTGTTCACACCTAACGGTGTTACCAGCAACGATTACAGCCCATTTAAAATGCCTCTACGAGGCAGGGGCTGTAATCACTCAATAATTAATACTATGGCGCATAGCTTGACAGCGTGGTGTCAAGCTTGCGTCTGAACAGTAACGAACAGATAGATTAAAGGGTGGTAAAAATATTTTAGGAATTGATAAATTGAATTCTGTCTGATACAATTGCTCATGGGTGCTACCATAACGGTAGGCGGTTAGTCCTTCGGCAGAGGGACTGTGACCCTCTGATTACATAGAAACCCGTAAGGGAATCCAAGGAAAGGAGGGCTAAGCCATATGAGTATTGTTGACTTTATTGCAGTAGTAAGCTTCGGCTTAACCTGCTTTGGAATCGGATATTCCTTTGGTAAGGATAATAACAAGACACAAAAATGGCCGCCCACGTCTGGTAAACTAAGCGGCATTTTTGTCAAACTAATTTACTTGGGCTAACCGTCTATCGGTAGCACCCTTTCTATAATTATACTAACACTATATAACTAATATGTCAAAGAATTTATTTCGCTTGGAAAAAACATAAATAAAAGGAGTCTGACCCCATTAAAAGGTGCTGATAGGAAAATAAAATTGTTTTTTGTGCGTCTGTATAAAAAGAGGCTGCCATATAAGATTTATTTCGTAAGAATGTGAAGGTTGAGGACAAGGCTGTGGTTACTGGCAATGCGCGTGTACAGAACGCCAGAAAGGAGATTATCCGGGAAGAAAATGAGAAGGCGCAGACGGAATGATTCTGTAATTCCGTCACTTCATGGGAGATAAACGTTATAGTAAATTTATAGTGAATAGAGAAACACGATAGCGTAGTAAGCAATAATTTCAGATGATCCAGGTTTGATCAGAGAGGAGAAGAATATGAACAACTATTGTATGATCCAGAACTCCAAAACGTTTGCATTTTCCGCAGAGAATCCAACCGGTGTACGCGCAGGTGGTTCCCAGGGCGGTGACTGCACCAAGCTTCGTCCGACCGTGACGATTCCTGCAGGGGAAACCGTAACTCTGGTAGATGCTGCAGGACCGGGTGTGATCCAGCATATGTGGTTTACCGGATATGTTGGGCACCATTTTATCATCCGTATGTATTGGGATGATCAGGAATATCCGTCTGTGGAAGCTCCGCTCTCTGCATTCTTTGGATGTGCCTATGATGAAAATTTCGTGGACCGGGATGGCAAATATCCGGTGTTGAATTCTGCCATGATGCTGGTAGCTCCTGGTCGCGGCTATAACAGCTATTTTGAGATGCCGTTCCATAAGAGAGCTCGGATCACGATGGAAAACCGTGGTGACAAGGATGAAAATCTCTATTATATTATCACCGGAGCTTATCAGGAGATTCCGGCGGAGGCTGGTTATTTCCATGCCACCTATCGCCAAGAGCACCCGGTTCAGAAGGGTCGTACCTACACAATCGTTGACGGAATCGAAGGCAGGGGACAATTTGTCGGTGTGACTCTGGCAACTGGTATGAATGGCAACAATACCTGTTGGGTAGAAGGCGAAGCCCGCATGTATCTGGACGATGATCCGTATCCGTCTATCCACTATACCGGAACTGAAGACTACTTCGGCGGTTCCTATGGATTTGGAAATGACATCATCATCAAGAGCTATCAGACTTTCAGCGGCTTATATACCGGCATGTATGCAATCTATGGAGACAACCGGGAATTCTATAACGGACAGCAGAGATTCCTGCTGTATCATTTCCATATTGCAGACCCGATCCGTTTTGAGAATAAGTTTCGTATGACACTCGACAACATGGGCTGGACCGGACCGCGTTACGATGATTACACCAGTGTTGCTTATTGGTATCAGACCCTGCCGTCCGCACCGCTGATGCCACTGCCGACAGATGCAGAGATGTGTATGAGATAATAGAACCAGATTGGAGATGTCAGATAGATTGGTTTTAACCTTGCGACACGTCGCATCGGTTATATCGGACTGACATCAGAGATTTACCGGAAAGGATAGAGGTATTATGTTACTGGAAGAGAAGTTTTTGGAATTTCATCGTTATGCCAGCAGCCACAATCTGCCGCTGGAAGCTATCAGTGTCGGAGATGAGAACAAGGTACTCTGTGAGATGCACTACGCAGCAAATGCACCGAGAAATATTTATTCACATACCAAGAGTTTTACGGTAACAGCAGTTGGACTCGCAATGGAAGAGGGAAAACTAAGCCTGGAAGATCATGTGGCGGAAGTGTTTAAAGATAAACTTCCTTCAAATCCGGATCCAAATCTGGAGAAGATTCAGTTGAAACATCTGCTCTGCATGTCCAGTGGCTTTGGTAAGGCACTTCTGATGAATGCGGACAGACGTCCGGGCGTCGGCGCACCGGATTATGAGAAATATATGATGGCACAGCCGGTTCCTGTGGAGCCAGGCAGTGCATTCTGCTATTCCTCTGCCGACAGTATTCTGGCTGCTCATATGGTAGAACGGGCCGTTGGCAAGCGGATGGGAGAGTATCTGTATGAGAAGGTATTCCAGCCCCTTGATATGGGATGGCCGCTCTGGGAGCATGATCCACAGGGACATCCGAATGGCGGCGGAGGTATGTATCTGACTTGTACCGAGATGATGAAACTGGGACAGCTCTATCTGGCTGAGGGTAACTGGAAGGGCGAGCAGATTGTCAGCAGGGACTGGGTGCAGGAGGTGTCCACCCCGAAATTTACCTTCGAGCCATCTGCAGATCTCTGGCATGTAGGATATGGCTATCAGTTCTGGATCAGTCCATATCCAGGATCCTATCGTGCTGATGGCGCATTCGGACAGATTACAACGATTCTCCCAGAGAAGGGATTGGTTGTTTCCATCCAATGTCCGGAGCGAGGTAATTTCGATCAGGTGAAACGTGCGCTGCATGAACATTTTCTGATGGAATTGTAAGAATAGACTTGCAACAATATGCTATAATTTGCCCAGAAACCGTACTTTTGGCTGAAAAGGCTTAAAATCAAGGCTTTTAGGGAAGGTGGATGGGATTGGTACCCCCATTGTACTCCTATTTTGTAAAACAGTAGGATCATCAACCGGACTTCCCTCGATAAAAAAGAATATGATTTGTGGCGAAAGAAGTTCCTTCGGGGACTTCTTTTCACTTACATAAAAATGTCGGTTTGAATGTCGGTTAAATGATTCTTATTTACTTCTATCCGGAGGTTACTGTGGAGAAGATGAGTTCATATCGGAAGAAGCAGTAAATGTTATCACATAGGAACAGGAAATGTGGTATACTGTGCCTATGTAAAAAGGAATGTGTTTTACAAAATCGGAATTTGAGAAGGTAAGTGAATGGGATACCACGATACAAGATACCATGGAGGAATATGATAATGTCGAAAGATGAGTATTTGATAACCGATACGCCCCTCAAAGCGTTGACGGTTTTTGCAATGCCAATGATTCTTGGAAGTTTTTTTCAGCAAATATACAATATGGCCGACTCTATTATTGTCGGCCAGTTTGTTGGTTCTTCTGCACTTGCAGCTGTCGGTGCATGTGCAGCATTGACCAATGTGTTCATTTGTGTGGCACTGGGAGCCGGTGTCGGAGCCGGTGTGCTTGTGAGCCGTTATTTCGGAGCCAGGGAGTATGGCAAAATGAAAACAATCGTGTCAACCTCCTTAATTAGCTTTTTGCTTCTAAGTATAGTCCTTGGTGTTTTTGGCTTTTTCTTCGCCAACTCGATGATGAGTGGACTGCAAACCCCTGCCGACATACTGGATGATGCAGTACTGTATCTGCGGGTCTATTTTG
>CDZY01022425.1_pt1 | contig 70444 bp, 70 predicted proteins | sample 557671 | NCBI WGS metagenome assembly CDZY01 (sample SAMEA3182091, study PRJEB8094) | gut metagenome | biome: human; feature: gut; material: Stool; isolation source: human stools | place: Canada | collected 2013-03-11
AGAAGCTTAGATGTTCTTAGAACTCTGTTCACACACTAGCCAGAACCGGCACGGATGCCGGTTCAGAAGCAATGCATACAAGGATGTATGCCTGCTTCGGTGGCGGACGTATAGAAAGCCTATATCAGAGTTCTTAGAACATCTTGCTTCGTACAACGGAGCTGATATGCATAAATATAATACGTTATACACTCGTAAATTAAGTCGGCATGTTTTGACCCCAACATCATTTATTATCTACTAATACATTTTACCCTTTGTAATTCATCTTTTCTGAAAATTTTAATATATTTTTTTCTGTGACGCAATACATTTCCTACTGCGTTCTGTGTCCTATACGTTAAAATATATCTATAAAAAATATTTTTTTACAATATCTTCTATATCATCTATCATAAGCGGATGTTCTTTAGTTTCATAAGTCAATATCAGATTCACTGAAGGTATAATTCCATTCTCACAATATATCCTTATTTTTGAACACGCACTGTTTATGTAATCCGGATTATCCATCATTCCAAAATGTTCCCAATAAAATATTTTTCCGCTATCCGGATGTTTTATAGTAAAATCCGGATAGAAAGAAAACTGCCCAAGCTCCAGCTTCTCCTCGTAATGAAACGGAATTCCTGCATTGAATAAAATTCTGTCAATTATAGCCTCCGATTTAGACCTGAGATATTTTCCATTCGTCCCTTTCACGATTAGTTTATCAGAGAAATTCCGGTTTCCTTCAAATTCTGCATTTTCCCATTCAACCAACTGTTTATTCTTAGGTGCAATTTCGCATGTAATCAATTTTTCATATTCACTATTACATAGGAACTTTTCTACATACTCTTTATTTTGTTTTGTTTTTTGCATATACGCTTTACATGCTTTCAGCTCAGCCTGCAGGTCTTTTATATTCATATCATAGTATTTCTTTAATGCAAGCTTCTGGGCAAGTTTCCTATTGTCCTTTAAAATATACTCATACATGCCATTCTGCTTTTTATACCACTTATAACTTTTTCCGTTTTTAGCACATACAAGTTCGCCATCCGGCAGCTTATCTGTCAATTTACCCAACGTGTTCAACTGTTCCTTAATGATATCAATGCGTTTTCTAATGGCTCTCTCATTTACAAACATATTATCTCCTTTTCCATGTACTATATATTTGATTCCGGCAGCTATACCCTCGATACGCTCTCTTGACTTGTGTTTTAGCGGTGTTCTTGGGTATTTTCATGACTTTTTCTCTGCCATACCCGCGATATACTCTCTTGGCTCGTGCTTTTGTTGCTTTCATGGGTATTTTTATAGCTTTTTCACCTCATATGCCCGCGATATACTCTCCTGGCTCGTGCTTTTGTTGCTTTCATGGGTATTTTTATAGCTTTTTCACCTCATATACCCACAATCTACTCTCAGCACTTAATTTCTGTTGCTTTCATGGGTATTTTTATAGCTTTTTCACCTCATATACCCGCAATCTACTCTCAGCACTTAATTTCTGTTGCTTTCGTGGGTATTTTTATAGCTTTTTCACCTCATATACCCACAATCTACTCTCAGCACTTAATTTCTGTTGCTTTCATGGCTATTTCTATGTTTTTTTTAATTCTATGCCCCATGATTCACACTCACAAACCTTGATTTTCGCAGGATTAGCGGCTTTCGTTAATTTCCAGTGGTATTTGAACCTCATTTTCCTCCGCAATACTCATAAACCAGCATTTCTGCACCGGAAGCCCTGATTTTCGCTATAATCGCCCCACCTTCATCCGTCCTAAGCACAAGCGCGCCGACATCCTCCATGCGCTGTAGTGTTTCCTTGTGCGGGTGCCCGTATGTATTCCTGGCGGCGCATGAAATGACTGCCGCCTGCGGCATAATAGAGGCAAGAAATTCTTCACTTGAGGAATACTTAGAGCCATGATGACCTACCTTGAGAATCGACAGGCTGTCAACCCCACAGTACCTCACCGCTTCCGCTACATCAGCTTCCATCTTAGAGGTCATATCGCCTGTGAACAGAATGGATTTTCCTTTATATTGAAGAAGCAGCACAATCGAATTGTCATTCTCCGACTCTCCGGTGCCGGTCTTGGAGAAAGCTGTTTTATACGCTTTGCGGTCAACATTTACATTTGCATCAGAATGTCCAGGTTCATTGAGTGACACAATGCTGCATTCGCCAAATACATATTCCATTCCATACTCCGCGCACAGAATTTCTGTGCCTCTGTCTGCCAAAGCCGTCGCAATAGCTTCTATATCTTCTATATCTTCTACAGCATCTATATCCGCAATCCCCTCCATCCTTGCATTGATTTCATCTGCTTCGGCATTATTCAGCCACGCCAAAGCACCTGTATATTTCGATATCCCATATCCGGATATACCATATTCTGATGTGTCACCTCCTAATGCCCCATACTCCACTGTTCCATATTCTAATGCCCCATACCCCACTGTTCCATATTCTGATATCCCATACTCCACTGCTCCATATTCTGATGCCCCATATTTTAACGCCCTTTCCCTCAATTCCAGATACTTAGAATAATCACTACCATTCAGCACAAGATTATAAATATCCGGAATATAAGCATTACCGGATAACGCCTGAGCCCAGCCATTCTCATGGTCGGCGTCACTGTGTGTCAAAAACAGGAAATCAAGCCTTCTCACGCCCTTATATTTTAGAAACGGCTCAATCACTTTTTCATATATATTCCTTGAAGAAGTACTTCCGCCATCGATAAACACATTGCCTCCGTTTGGAAGGCTGATAAATATTGCATCCCCCTGCCCTACATCTAAGAATGTCACCTCAAGGCCGCTGCTCCCCCTTGTCAGGAGAATTATGACAGCAATGACAAGCAGGCTCCTTAAAAATATATTCGCACCCATGACACATTTCCCAGCTTCCGGCTTCTCTGCTTCACATTTCCTTGCTTCACATTTCCTTGCTGCACATTTCCTTGCGCCACCTTTCACTGCTTCGCGTCCCACCTCTCTGTGTTTCTTTACTTCACATTCCGCTTCTCCACATCTCCTTACCGCTCTCTTTTCAATCCACACCACAACACGTTTTCTCTGTGAAAAAAGAAATAACAGAATATAGTACACCATCACCTGCCACAGCTCCGGTCTGCCTGCCACAAACACACTTCCCGGAAGCGAAAGCATAAGTTCACTGCCATATTGAAACAGGATAAGTATGTAATGTCCTGCGCCGGCAAAAAAACACCCCGCCGGTATACTTATAAGCCCCAACATTCCGCAGCCAAGCGCGGATATCATTATTAAACTCATCAATGGGACAACAATAAGATTCAGAAACACAGAATAGACAGGTACTTCGTAGTAGAACCACAGAATGATGGGAAATGTCGCAAGCTGAATTGCTGCCGGTCCTGTAAGCCACTTTAGCCATTTTACGGAGAATCCATCTGTGACAACCGCCACACCCGCAATAGCCATAAACGACAGCAGGAAACCGGAATTGGCAATAACATACGGATTCTTCAATATAAGTATAATTGCGGACAATGACACAGCTGAAAGGATATCATACCTCCTGCCAAGCACCTGTGCATTCACCGCGCATACAAACATTACTATCGCGCGCGTCGCGGACACGGAATTACCTGTCATAACACCGAACAATACAACGAATATTCCGCTTATAATTGCAGACATCGGACAGAGAAAACCTATTCTCCGCAACAGCTTGTACAGTCCCATGCCTATAAGCGATATGTGGAGTCCCGATATGGCAAGAATATGCCCTATTCCCGCCGCGGAAAAAAGCTCGCTTATAGTCGAATCCATGTCCGACCTGTCGCCTGTTACCATCGCCGCATACACCCCTGCGTCCGTCGCCGTGCAGCATTTACGGTACACAGCCTTCAAGGAGGTCTTCAGGCTGTCCAGCCGGTAAACAATCCGGTTTTTCCCTCCTGCCACCGAAATAACCTCCGGCTCTTCAATATAATAGAGATATCCCAGCGATTTATAGTACTGTCGCAGGTCGAATTGTCCCGGATTAGCTGCAGCAGCCGGAACAGGCAGCATGCCTTGTGAAGCTTCAAGTTCCACATTCGCCTCCACATAGTCTCCTCTTCGTGCCGACCAGCCATAAGATGTATTGTCCGATATCTCAAGGACAATATTGTTTACAAGCCTCCTGCCATTTATACAGCATTTTTTTAACATCAGCCTTTTTGAGTATGTCCCCTCCGACACCTTCTCAACCACCCCTGATATGCGAATCACACCACCGCCATATTCTGCTTTTTCCGCCGCAGGTAACTCTTCACTGAATAATTCTTCACTAAATATTTTATTGTCATAATTTTCATGGATATATGTTGTGATAAAACCAACCAGAAATAATAAGAGAAATAAGAATAGCTGAATATACAGGCTTCTATTGTAATTACGTTTTTTTTCATCACCACAGCCTTTTTTATAGCCATAATCCTTATCATGGCTATAATTCTGCCCATAACTATAGCTCTTTTCAAGGCTATAGTTGCAGCCCCTTATATAATTATGTTTATTACATTTATCAGATTCATTACGCCCTGACAGCATTGGCATCAACCAGATACCGCCGAGTGCTGCCGCCGGCAATAACACCGGCGGCAGGGGCACATGCATTAGTCCAATCAGAACTCCCGCCACCGTAAATACAAGTGCCGGAACCATCGGTCTTTTAATTTTTCGATGTCTCAATAATATCCAAGCTCCTCTCCAAAGGCTGTGACAAATCTATTGTATCTCTAAAAATGATATTCGTACTGCTCTTTACCGAAATCTGGACCTTGTTGACATTAGAAAGCTCACAGAGCGAATTTACAATCGAGTATACGGTCACAGCCGGTGATACAGGCAGTATCTCATCCGTCAAAACGGAATCGAAATCAACATAGCATATTCCGTCCTTCGTCTTGACGCTCAGAAGTGTGAGTGTTGCCGGAACCGTTCTAATATGATTTTCCTCACCAGGTCCCTTGATAAGCTGTTCTATGATAACACGTTCGACGGAGGCCTCCTTGCCATAGCCTATAGTTATCCGCTCCGGAGCAAGCTTATCCGAATCCGCATTGCCATAGTATATCGACAAATCAACCCATGTCCTGTACGAGCCTGAGCCTATGTCATCAATAAAATCTGAGGCCAGCATAATTCCCACCGGATTTCCGATTGCATCCTGAAGCGGCTGTTCATTCACATAAAAGCTGACATACTTAATCCCTTGTATCTGTGTCATGGTCTTGACATACGAAGCCCTGAACATAACCTCATCCTCGACAGCAAGCTGGCTGTAGCTATCGGTAAAATATACCGACAATACCTCATCACTGAGTCTGGTATCTACAATGGTAATATCCCTCCGCACTGTACTTGTATGCTTTCTGCCATCCTCCGGATTCTGCATGACTTCCCATAGTTCATGAGCCTGCTTTATCGGATCATCCGCCACTTTTGCAGTGTATACCTCAGATGTCAGAGCCTGCCCGGTCTCGTCAAGATAATAAACAAGATATTGATTTTCACCAAGCTCTTCCACATCATTTTCAGCACCTTTACCTGCATCAGAACATGCACTAAGCACATACATCCCGATAATCAGCATGCCGGCAATGACTGCCAATAAAAATTTATGTTTACGTGAAATTGTTTTCATTGCATTCCTCGTCTTTATGATTTCTTTGCCTGGGTAAGCGGTATCCGCACCGTAAACGTACTTCCCTCACCTTCCTTGCTATATACCCTGATGGCACCCTTATGCATAAGCACCACCGTCTTTGTTATTGCAAGACCAAGTCCCGTTCCTCCTGTCTGGCGTGAACGTGCCTTATCAACACGATAAAATCTCTCAAATATCTTATCCCTGCAATTATCAGGGATTCCGATACCAGAATCGGCAACTGTCAGATAAAAGAACTTATGGTCTGCATTTACTGAAACTCTCACCCAGCCATTAGCAACATTATATTTTATTCCATTTTCGACAAGATTGGTTACAACCTGAGTAATTTTCACCTCGTCAATCTCTGCCACAACAGGTCTGAAGCTCTCAAGCACAAGTTCAATATTCTTCTCCTCGGCTATAGGCTTAAGTCTCCTTAGGACATGCTCAACAAGTTCGTTTATATTCTGCGGTGCAAGATTAAGTCCTGCTGCCGTCTTATCCATGCGGACAAGGGAAAGAAGGTCATTGATTATCTGACTCTCCCTGTCAATCTCCTCAACAATATCGTGCATGAATTCCTTATATAGTTCATTCGGAACATCCTGCTGCGTATTAAGTGAATCGGCAAGCACCTTTATCGAGGTTATCGGCGTCTTAAGCTCATGTGAAACATTTGAAACAAACTCCTGCCTTGAATCATCAAGTGTTTTCAACCTTTCAAGCAGCTTATTCACCTCCGTTGATATAAGACACACCTCGCCAAGCCCCTTATCTTCATCAAGTCTTTTATCCATATATCCGCTTGTCATTCCATGTATTGCCTCTGCAAGTTTTATGAAAGGTCTGCTTATTCCAAACGCATACGCAAGTGCCACAAGCACCATGATGGTAAATGTTACGTCTATAGCCGATGTAATAAAGCGTTCGATATATCTTACGTTCTCCCTTATGGATGTATCAGGCACAGCGAACATAAGAACTCCAATTATATTATTTCCATCAGAGGAATATATCGGCTGTGTTATCTCTATTATTCCGTATTTGCTGTCATAGCTGCTGGTTACTATACCATGAAAAGCCTGATTTACTTCGTAGGACACAAGAGTCTTATTTTCCTGATCAACATAAGTATCCTTAACCACATTATAGTTAGACGCAACTACTACAATACGTCCGGAATACATATAGGAAAGCTGCTCGACCTGCGCATTGATTCTGTCATCATACTGTCTGTCAAAATATCCACTCTTGCCGATATCGGCTGATAAGATATTACCTGTATTAAGAAGCTTCGTTTCCAGCTGTTTTATCTGTCTTTCAAGGAAGCTGTTTACAACTATTCCCCTTACAGCAAGAAGCGGGACCACGGAAGCTGCAAGTATCATAATCACTGCAGTGAACCGTATGCTTACTATATGCTTTCCTATTGTCCTCAGCATAGACAAAAGTTTATTTTTCATATCATATCCTTTTATTTGCGACTGTTTTCTATTCACTGCTTAAAGAAATACCCCATCCCCCACTTAGTGTGGACATACTCCGGCTCACTCGGATTAGACTCAATCTTCTCTCTGAGCCTCCTTATATGCACGTCAACTGTCCTGGCATCTCCCGGATAGTCATAGCCCCAGATAAGGCTCAGAAGCATCTCCCTGCCGTATACCTTATTCGGATTAGTCACTAAAAGCTCAAGGACATCATACTCCTTGGTTGTAAGACTGATTTCCTTTCCCTTTATATACACATGTCTGTTATTCCTGTCCATGACCATATTTCCCGCCACAATACGTGTCGACGGATCAGCTGTGGCAATATGCCTGTTTCTTCTCTTAATCGCCTTGATTCGTGCCTTTACCTCAAGTATATTAAACGGCTTGGTCATATAATCATCCGCACCATAATCAAGACCAAGTATCTTATCCATATCCTCACTCTTTGCCGTTATCATTATAATCGGAACATCCGAAAACTCTCTCACCTGCTGGCACACAGTATAACCATCCATCTCAGGCAGCATGACATCAAGCAGAATAATATCGTAATTATTAGCCTTTATAAGGTCTAACGCCTCCCTTCCGTCATAAGCACACGATACCTCCATGCCATCCTGCTCCAGGCTGTATTTTATCCCCTTTACAATGAGCTTTTCATCATCGACTACCAATACCTTATCCGCCATTTTTCCCCTTTCAGCCACTCTTCAAGCAATGTATTTTAATTAACACAAATGTATTCTCTTATTTTGGAAAAAGCACTCTCCTTGATTCCGCCAACACACATAATATCCTCGATACATGTAAAAAAACCATTGGTATTGCGGTAATCAATAATTGCCTCTGCGCGTGATTTTCCTATCCCCGGAAGTGTCATCAGAGCTTCCGCATCAGCGCTGTTTATATTGACCAGTGAACTTCTCTTATCTGAATTTTCCTGCTGATACGAAATACTTCCCTTGTCCTCATACTCCTCGTAATCAGGAATATACAACTTCTGTCCGTCATATACATGCTCAGCAAGATTCACAGCCTCAAGACAGCCGTTGTCTGTGACACCGCCCGCCTTATCTATCAGCTCATATACTCTTGAATCCTCATAAGCCTCGTATACTCCCGGATTTACTACGTTTCCACATACATATACGAATATAGTCTTAAGTGTTTCCGCTATACATGTCTCCTCCGTATGAGTATCCGATGAGCCAGCCGAGGTTACTTCTTCATACTGTTCACTCTCCGTATGCTGCCCTATGGTATAGGTTTCACCCTTTTTTGATGTACATGAGTATAGAAAGCCACATGCCACAATAGAAAACACACCTGCCACATAAATAAAAACCTTATAAAATCTTTTTTTTGCCATCTTCTCTCCTTATGTCTGTCTCATAAGGTCCCTCTGTTTCAGGAAAGATAACCTGCCTTTTTATTGTAACCAAAAAACCCGGCTATTGCAACCGGGTTTTCAACATTTCCAACTCTTTTTTTCATCTATTATTCTTCACTGCCGGACTCAATATCTGTTTCTCCGTCAGACTGCCAGTTCTTATAAAGGTAATCGCGCACATTAGAAAGGCTCTGCACATCCCCTGTCCCTTCCGCAAGCTGGTGCATTGTAATTTCAAGCAGCGCATAAAATTCATCGCTGTACATAAGCTTAAGCTTAGGAACAGACTTGTCATAGGATTCGTATATCCTGTCAAGATTCTCGTCCTCATTGTCTATTCTCCTGCATGAAGGCACACCCGCTGTCTCATATAATTTTCCTGCACCGGTATATGTGAGAAGCTTTGCAAAGCTCTCCACAACCGCTATATCATCAGAAAAAGGATTGACCGCCACCACAGTTGTAACAGACAGCGGTGCACTCTTTACCTCTTCACTCATATCCGGGAAAGCTGCCACTCCGACATTTAACCCATCCTGAACCTTCGCCCTCTGATACATCTGTACATCGCCGATGGTGAACACAATGGAACCCTGTTCAAAATCATTGATACATGAATAGTAGTCCACACTGTTAATATCAATGTAAAAATATTCAATAAGCTGCTTATATAATTCCGCCGCTTTTGTGAGGTCGGTTGTAATATTGAATATATTTGTCTTGTCGTCTCCAGCTTTTCCGCCTATATCAAGGTACGCTCCCAGATATCCATAATTATAAAAAATATCCTTAAGGTCACATGTAAAAACAGAACTTATGCTGCTGCCTGCCGGAACCTCAAGATTTTCCGCAAAAAGCTTGATTGCCTCAAAATTACTCATATCGGCATCCTGCACATAATCCCTGTTATAGATAAGAAAGCTCGTATCATAGCTTAACGGATAAGCGATAAGCTTATCATTATATGTGCAGGCATTGAGTGCAGTCTGACTATAGTTATACACATTATATATGTCCGTAAGACGGTTTTCGGAGGCAATACCGGCAAGCTTTACCTGCTCTAAATTGTCATTGTCAACCAGGTACAAATCCACCTTTCCCGGTTTTACCGCTTCCTGGGTAAGTGTGGACATATAATCTGTCTCAGGTATATATTCAATATTAATATGGACATTTCTATTGGCATTCTCATACTGTGCTGCACACATGCTCAGATAATCCGAATATATCTCATCGCTGTACCATAAATTGATGTCAACCTGCCTGTCCTCCTCCATACTCCCGGCAGCCGTCTCCTCCGATGCTGTCTCATCCTCGACATACTGAATCCTGCAGCCGGATATACCTGCCATAACAAGTGCTCCACACATAACTGCACCTATAAATCTTTTTAAAACAGAACCTAATCTCATATATAAAATATAACCTTTCAACTATTACTATGAGGCGGTCTTATACACATTTCTCCAGAATATCAATCATCTCATCCACATTCTGCTTAGTAATTATAAGCGGCGGTACAAATCTGAGAGTATTAAGTCCCGCACTGATGACTATAAGCCCACGCTCTCTCGCAGCCCTTACAACATTCCCAACCGGGAGCTCATCCTTAAACTGCATACCGCACATAAGACCAAGCCCTCTTACCGCCTTGACACTGCTGTGCCTGCCGGCAAAGTCCTTAAGCCTTTCCATAAGATAAGGTGCCACCTCATTCACATGTCCTATAATATCATTTTCCGCAAATAAGTCAAATACCTTTGACGCAGCAGCAGTTGCAAGAGGGTTTCCACCGTAGGTTGTTCCATGATCACCGGGAACTAAAACCTTATCGCATTTGCTTCCTGCCACAAACGCTCCTACAGGTATTCCGCAGCCTAACGCCTTGGCAGATGTCACCACATCCGGCATAACACCGTACTGCTGGTATGCGAACATTGAGCCTGTTCTTCCCATGCCGCACTGAATCTCGTCAAGTATGAGAAGCATGTCATTCTCATCGCACAGCTTTCTAAGTCCCTCCAGAAATTCCTTATCGGCAGGAAAAATTCCGCCTTCACCCTGAACAGTCTCACATATTATCGCACAGGTCTTTTTATTCACAAGAGCCTTCACGCTCTCAAGATTATTGTACTCAGCGAAACGTATTCCCGGAATAAGAGGTCCGAACGCCTCCCTGTAATGCGCATTTCCGGTCACAGACAGTGCTCCCATGCTCCTTCCGTGGAACGAATGCTCCATGGCAATTATCTCATGGTCCGTACAGTTGTCACGAAGATATGCGTATTTTTTTGCAAGCTTTAACGCCCCCTCTACAGCCTCCGTTCCGCTGTTGGTAAAGAATGCCTTGCTAAGCCCCGTTGCCCTGACAAGCTTCTGTGCGGCTTCAGCAAGCGGTTCACTGTAGTAAAGGTTGGAAATGTGCACAACCTTATCAATCTGTGCCTTAAGTGCCTCATTATAATCCTTATAATTATAACCAAGTGCATATACGGCTATACCTGCCGCGAAATCAAGGTACTTATTTCCCTCCACATCATACAGATACACTCCGTCACCGTGGTCAAGCACCAAATCAGCCCTGTTGTATGTATGGATAAGATTCTCTTCGGCTTTGTTTATAATATTATTTGTCTTTGTCTCCATCATAAAACCTCTCTGCATTTCTGTCTATTATTGCCGTTCCAACACCCTTGTCCGTGAAAATCTCAAGAAGCAGGCAATGCGGAATACGTCCGTCCATGATATGTACCCTTGATACACCATTCTCAATCGCATCAATGCAGTTATTGAGCTTAGGAAGCATACCTCCGCCGATATTTCCATTCCCTATAAGCTCTTCGGCCTCTGTAAGGCTAAGCTCTGAAATAAGTGACTCAGGGTCATCTGCAATTCTTCTCACACCTTCAATATCTGTGAGGAAAGCTAACTTCTCAGCCTTTACTGCCTTAGCTATGGCACATGCCGCATCATCCGCATTGATATTGTAGGTATTATAGTCATCATCAATTCCTATAGGACATATAATTGGGATAAAATCATTTTCAAGGAGCGTATTTATAAGCGATGGGTCAACCTTAGTGACCTCGCCGACAAAGCCGATGTCCTGTCCGCCCGACAGCTTCCTGCTCACATGGATTGTGGCTCCGTCCTTTCCGCTTATTCCCGCAGCCTTCACGCCAAGCTGCTCGACTAGGTTGACAAGGCTCTTATTGACTCTGTTTAATACCATCTCGGCAATCTCCATCGTCGGCTCATCCGTAACCCTGAGTCCGTTCACGAACTTCGGCTCCATGCCGGATTTGGCAACCCAGCGGCTTATCTCCTTACCTCCGCCATGTACGATAATCGGCTTGAAACCGACAAGCTTTAAAAGAACCACATCCTCAATGACCTTCTTTTTAAGCTCCTCATCAACCATAGCACTTCCACCGTATTTTACCACAATAACCTTGCGGTTAAATTTCTGAATATAAGGCAATGCCTCTATGAGGACATTAGCCTTTGCCATCTCATTGTCATAATTACGCATTTTCAATCTCCCAATTCAGTTTTTTATGAATAGCTTCGTCAACTGTTCAGCTTCTGTAATCAGCATTTATTGACACATATTCATGTGTGAGGTCGCAGCCGTAAGCTGTTGCCGACTCAGTTCCCTGCTTTACATCGGCGATTGCGATTACATGCTCCTTGGAAAGAATCTCGGTTGCCTTCTCCTCGCTGTAATCCGTTGCCTTGCCGTTCTCAACGATTTTTAACTCTCCTGCCTCACTCTTGAACCATATATCAACCTTCTCCGGGTCAAAATCAACACCCGAATAGCCCATTGCGCAGAGTATTCTCCCCCAGTTCGCATCATGTCCGTAGATTGCAGCCTTGGTAAGACTGGAGGTGATGACAGACTTTGCAAGCACCTTCGCGTCTGCCTTGGTCTTTACATTCTTCATCTGCACCTCAAAAAGACAGGTAGCTCCCTCTCCGTCACCCGCTATCTTCTTTGAAAGCTCACACAGGATGTAGAAAAGCGCATCGTAAAACTCTTTATATCCTGTGCTGCTCTCATTCTCGATTTTCCTATTACCCGCCATTCCATTTGCAATAAGGAGAACCGAATCGTTGGTCGATGTATCTCCGTCAACCGAAATCATGTTAAAGGTATCATCAACTATTGAGCGCAGCATCGTCTGTAAAAGCTTCTCATCAACAGCCGCATCCGAGGTGATAAAGCAGAGCATTGTCGCCATATTCGGATGTATCATTCCTGAGCCCTTACACATTCCGCCTATATGTACAGGAACACCATCCACCTCAAACTCAACGGCAGCCTGCTTTGACTTAGTATCCGTTGTCATAATAGCCTCCGCAGCCAGTGCTGCATCTGCCGCTGCCGCCCCAAGCTGTCCCGGAAGCTGCTTTATTCCCTTACCTATAATGTCCATAGGAAGCTGCTTTCCGATAACTCCCGTGCTCGCAACAAGCACAGCGTCCTCACTTATTCCAAGCTCCGCCGCTGTCTGCGCTGCCATCAGGCGGCACTTCTCATAGCCTTCATCACCTGTACAGGCATTCGCGATACCGCTGTTCACCACGATTGCCTGTGCACTCTCAGACTCGAACACAACCTTCTTGTCCCACTTTACCGGAGCCGCACACACTCTGTTGGTTGTAAAAGTTCCCGCCTTGACACAAGGTGCCTCTGAAAATACAAGTGCCATATCCTTCTTGACATTATTCTTAATTCCGGCATTAAGACCTGTCGCCTTAAAACCCTTCGCAGCACATACGCCGCCTTCAATGCACTTCATATACTTATCCTCCTGATTCTATATTTATGGTATTGAGGGTCAAAAGACATTCCTGCCCTCATTTGATATCCGGGAATTTTTCCGCCGTAAAGCAGCCCCGCAGGCCTGAAGCATTATGCTGCTATGGGAACACCGGTGCTCCCATAAGCCCTTCCTTCTCATCGAAGCCGAACATTATGTTCATATTCTGTATTGCCTGTCCTGCAGCACCCTTAACAAGATTATCTATAGCTCCCATCATAATCACACGGCCTGTACGCGGTTCAACCTTATAGCCGATATCCACAAAGTTACTTCCCTCAACCCAGCGTGTCTCCGGATATACATCCTTGTCAAGCAGCCTTATAAAGTATTCATCTGCATAATGCTTCTCATAAGCACTGCGTATCATCTCATCTGTGACCCCATCCTTCAAATCAGCGTATGCAGTCACCAGTATTCCCCTGTTCATCGGAACAAGATGTGGTGTGAAAATAAGCTTAACCTCCTCACCTGCCGCATAAGAAAGCTGCTCTTCAATCTCCGGTGTATGTCTATGTGTCCCGACACCGTAAGCCTTAATGCTCTCATTAACCTCACAGTACAGATTGGCTACCTTGGCGCCTCTTCCCGCGCCTGAGGTTCCGGACTTGGCGTCAATTATGATGGACTGTGGCTTTATAAGCCCTTCCTTAACAAGCGGATATATTGTTAAAATTGAACAGGTTGTATAACAGCCCGGGTTTGCAAGAATCCTCGTATTCTTTATCCTGTCACGATTCAGCTCACACAGTCCGTACACAGCCTCAGCTATATACTGTGGTGCCGCATGTTCAAGCTTATACCATTCCTCATACACCTTGACGTCCTTCAGTCTGAAATCAGCACTTAAATCTATTACCTTTACCTTAGACAAAATATCATCATTCACAAGGGAGGCGCATAATCCCTGAGGTGTAGCCGTGAATATCACATCAACCTGTGAAGCTAACTCCTCCATATTGTCATCCCGGCATACATCATCGACAAGCTTAAACATGTTCTGATAAACCTGTGAATACTTCTTATCTATATAGCTTCTCGAGCCATACCATACAATCCGGACATCCTTGTGTCCAAGCAGCAGCCTTACGAGTTCATTTCCCGCATAACCTGTAGAACCGATAATACCAACCTTCACCATAGCGCACATCTCCTGTTTAATCTTATGCAGAGATAAATTCTCTGTTTATTTCTATCTTATTATTCATGCTTTCAAAAGTCCATACCCAATTTATATATATCCGTATCCAAAAGCTATCTTCTCTGAATTTTTTCGGAGCAGCTTTCCGGAATATATTTCCGCATATATATTTCCCTGCTTCTTCCAGCTTGATTTTTTATAAATATACATCATTTGTGAATATTATGCAACAAAAAATTGAAAAAAACTGGATAAACTCTTGCATATAATGTATTTTTGATGTATATTTATTTCAGTGTTTGCAACAAGGCGTACACAGACGCATAGGACGCATACATAAGTAATCCCATCAGGAGGAATATTAATATGAAAGACAAAGTTATTCTCGCGTATTCCGGCGGTCTTGATACCACCGCAATCATCCCTTGGCTTAAGGAAAACTATAATTATGATGTAGTATGCTGCTGCATAGATGTCGGCCAGGAAAGTGAGCTTGACGGACTTGAGGAGAGAGCTAAGCTCTCCGGCGCTGAGAAATTATACATTCTTGATGTCGTTGACGAATTCGTGGATGACTATATCCTGCCTACAGTTATGGCTGATGCCGTATACGAGCACAAGTACCTTCTCGGTACATCATTTGCGCGCCCGCTCATCGCTAAGAAGCTTGTTGAGATTGCCCGCAAGGAGAACGCTGTCGCTATCTGCCACGGTGCAACAGGCAAGGGTAATGATCAGGTTCGTTTTGAGCTTTCAATCAAGGCTCTGGCACCTGATATCAAGATTATCGCTCCTTGGAGATGCAATGAGACATGGAAGATGCAGTCACGTCAGGATGAGATTGATTACTGCAAGGCTCATGGTATAGACCTTCCATTCTCAGCAGACAACAGCTACAGCCGCGACCGCAATATCTGGCACATCAGCCATGAAGGTCTTGAGCTTGAGGACCCTGCCAACGAGCCTAACTATGACCATCTTCTTGTGCTTGGAGTATCACCTGAGAAGGCTCCTGATGAAGCTGAGTATGTATCCCTCACATTCGAGAAGGGCCGCCCTGTTGCAATTAACGGAGAGAAGATGAAGGCTTCCGATATTTTAAGAAAGTTAAACAAGCTTGGCGGAAAGCACGGTATCGGAATCGTTGATATCGTTGAGAACCGTGTTGTCGGCATGAAGAGCCGTGGCGTGTATGAGACACCGGGCGGAACAATCCTTATGGCAGCTCATGAGCAGCTTGAAGAACTCATCCTTGACCGTGACAGCCTTTCCTTTAAGAAAGAAATCTCCGAGAAGTTCGCCAACATCGTATACGAAGGAAAGTGGTTCACACCTCTTCGCGAGGCATGCCAGGCATTCGTAGAGTCTCTCGACGAGAAGGTTACAGGTGAGGTTAAGATGAAGCTCTATAAGGGCAACATCATCAAGGCAGGCACAACAAGCCCTAACTCACTTTACAGTGAGACACTTGCAAGCTTCACAACAGGTGAGCTCTATGACCACCATGACGCTGAGGGCTTTATCAACCTCTTCGGTCTTTCAATGAAAGTTCGTGCCATGTTAGAGGAGAAGAAGTAATGAAGACTATCGATATTGTTGTACCATGCTATAACGAACAGGAAGTTATCGCAGCTTACTACGAGGAAACCTCCAAGCATGTGGCAGCTATCAATAATTACTCTTTCAGATACATTTTTGTAAATGACGGGAGCAGGGATAACACCCTGCTCCTGCTAAAGGGACTTGCCGCAGACCATGATGATGTACGGTACGTCTCTTTTTCGCGTAATTTTGGTAAGGAAGCCGCCATGTTTGCGGGACTAAAAAATACAACCGCGGACTATGTCATCGTGATGGACGCAGATCTTCAGCACCCTCCCGCACTTTTCCCAAAGCTTATCGAAGGAATTGAAGAAGGGCATGACTGTTGTGCTGCCTACAGAACAACCCGCACAGGTGAAAAGAAAATCAGAAGCTTTTTTTCACAGTCATTCTATAAGCTTAACAACAAGCTGACCAACACAAAGATGCCTTATGGTGCGGTAGATTATCGTATCATGTCAAGACAGATGGTCAACAGCCTCGTGGAGCTTCCTGAAAAAGAACGCTTTTCCAAGGGTCTGTTCTGCTGGGTAGGTTTCGACACTAAATGGATTCCTTACGAAAATGTTGAGCGCACCCTCGGAACAACCAAATGGAAGTTTTCCGGTCTTGTTAAATATGCGATGGACGCAATCATCTCATTTTCCGTTGCCCCTCTGCGCATGCTCTCCGTCATAGGTGCAACAATCAGTTCACTTGCACTTTTATACGGATTTTATCTTCTTATAAAGACACTTGTGTTAGGAAAAGATTTACCGGGCTATGCCTCCACCATCATAATACTGCTCTTCCTCGGCGGAATTATAGAGCTTAGTATAGGTATCATAGGTGAATATCTGGCAAGAATCTTTACAGAGGTGAAGCAGCGCCCTATTTATATAGAAAAGGAAAGTAACATCAATAAAGATAAGGAACAAGACATTAGTAATGAAAAATCTGATAAATAAGCTTATAGAGAAATTTTTTACCCGTGAAGTTATTAGTTACCTTATTTTCGGCGTGTTGACAACCGTTGTAAATTTTGTATTCTACTGGCTGTTTACTGAGGTTTTTGCGGTATACTATATCACCTCTAACGTAATTGCATGGGTTTTTGCGGTAGTTTTTGCATATATAACAAACAAATTATTTGTATTCGAGAGCAAAAGCTGGGAGCCTGCCCTCGTTTTCAAGGAAGTCATTTCCTTCGGAGCAGCGAGAATCATCTCCCTGCTTTTCGAGACAGGCTTTCTGGCACTCACTGTAGAAATAATAGGAGTACCTGAGCTTATAGCTAAGGTAATTGCAGCAGTTTTCGTGGTAATCATAAACTACGTTGCCAGCAAATTATTTATATTTAAGAAGAAAAAATAGGGGTTATTTTTGACATGAGATTCAAAGAAAAAAAAACAATACATCCAATGTATTTCATTTCTTTTTTCCTTCCGCTGATTATCATGATTGCAATTTTTGCGGTCCGCGGAATATATCCTTTCGGTGACAATGTATATCTGCGTTCAGACATGTACCACCAGTATTGTCCGTTCTTTTCGGAGCTGTGGGACAAGATACGCAACGGCGGCAGTCTTTTTTATTCCTGGGAGATAGGACTGGGTTCTAATTTTTCCGCTTTATATGGTTATTATCTTTCCAGCCCGCTCAACTGGTTTGTGGGATTTTTTCCTCACAGCTTCATAATTGAGCTGATGAACATAATTATTCTTATCAAGCTTGCTCTCGCCTCGACAACCTTTACCTATTATATTGCAAAGCGCTTCAACGTGCGCAATATAACAGTATCAATTTTTGGTATGTTTTATGCTCTTTCAGGCTTCACGGCAGCATTCAGCTGGAATCTCATGTGGTTCGACTGCATGCTTCTGCTCCCACTGGTGCTGTTAGGGCTTGAAAGTCTTATAAAAGAAGATAAGGGTCTGATGTACTCAATCACGCTCGGACTTACAATACTGTCCAACTACTATATTGCCATCATGGTATGCATAAGTGTTGTTTTCTATTTTTTTGTGCTGCTTGTGACAATGCCTGTTCCTGAGAAAAAAACAGTATATCTTCAGAAAATTGGTTACTTTACAATATTTTCACTGCTTGCAGGTGCCATGTCCGCCGTTATACTGCTTCCTGAGCTCTATGCTCTCGGACTCACAGCCTCAAGCGACATAAGCTTTCCAAAGACACTTACCCAGTATTTTTCAGTTGTTACTGTCCTCAACAGACAGCTTGCAAATACAGAAGTGTGCATAGGTCTTGAACATCTTCCAAACATATATTGCGGTGTGGCTGTATTCCTGCTCTACCCGCTATATATTTTTAACAGGAAAATAAGCGCCCGCGAAAAGATTGCAAAATCAGTTCTGCTCTTTGTATTCATATTCGCGTTCAGCTTCAATATACCGAATTTTATATGGCATGGCTTCCACTACCCTAATTCACTTCCTGCAAGGCAGTCATTTGTCTACATCTTCATACTGCTCACCATGTGCTTCGACGCATACAAGGATATGAAGGACTACAGCACAAGCCAGCTTGCAAAGGCATTCGGATTATTTTTAATCTACCTTCTGTGGCTCGACCACAGCGGCGGAGATAACGACCCTGACTATGGCATTCTGTTTGTGAATGCGTTTTTCATGCTGTTGTATGTGATTGTGGCACTTCTCTACAAGAAGGATAAGCTCAAGCTACACTTTATCGTCTTTCTTCTGTTCTGTGTAAGCTGCATAGAATGTACGATGAACATGGAGGAAACCGGCTACAGCACCACAGGGCGAAGCGCATATTTCAAGGACTATGACTCTGTAAAGACCCTCACCACGGAGCTTTCCGAATCCGACGATTCCTTCTACCGTATCGCCAAGGCTTTCGGCTACCGCTCAAAAAACGATGCCGCATGGCACAATTTCAACAGTGCAAGTACCTTCTCGTCCACCGCTTATGCCGGCGTGACAGAGCTGTTCGGAAGACTCGGGCTTGAACATTCCATGAATGCCTACGCAGACCATGGTGCTACCCCTCTTGTATACTCAATGTTCGACATCAAATATATTTTGAGCAACAAGGAGCTTACAGATACCACAACGCTGGAGCTTGTCGGCACAGCTGACGATGAGTACTTATATCATGCAAAGTACACTCTTCCTCTCGGCTACATGGTAAGCTCAACCATAAATGATGACTGGAATTACAAAAACAGCAATCCTTTCTCGGTACAAAATGATTTTGTACAGGAGAATACAGGCATTAGCTCTCTCTTTACAACAATAGATTTCAATAATAACGATAAGGGCGGAATAACAATTGATGTTGAAAAGGATGAGCATGTCTATGTATATATTGGTAATAAATCAGTAAAGACAGCCAAGGTTACCATAGACGAGAGCAATGAGAACTTCGCCGGTATCAACCACGGCAGAATAATTGACCTTGGCTGGCAGACTGCCGGAACACTTATAAAAATAGCTGACAAGGATGGCGAAGAAGCCCTCAATGCATACGTCTACACCATGAACGCTGACAAATTTATTGAGGCTTACAATATCTTAAATACACAGGGACTTGACGTTACAGCCTATTCCGATACTAAAATTTCCGGAACAATACATGTAAATGAAGCCGGAATACTGATGCTGTCAATCCCTTATGATCCTAGCTGGACACTAAAGGTAAATGGAGTTAAAACGGAAATCACTGAAATTGCAGAGGCTCTCATCGGCGTTGAGCTCGAACCGGGTGACTACACGATTGAGCTCTCATTCACACCGCGTGGCTTCAAGCCCGGCATAATGATTACATTTACATCTGTTGTAATACTCTTCATCATATACTGCTTCTACAGAAAGGAAGCCGGCAAGAATTTTCTTCCTTTTACAAAGGCGAAGGGGATTCCGGATAATAGTTCCGAAAGCACAGCCAAAGCGACAGCCGACAGTGACAGTTCTATTTCATGTACCAACGCTGTTGCAAATGACAATTCTGTTGCTGATAATAACGCTGTAACAGATAACGGCTCTGCTGCAGGCAATGATGTTTCACCAGATGACACATCTTCGGATATAACAGACAAAAAAATATAAATTACTCTATGGAGGACACAACCATGAAGCTCTGGGGCGGACGTTTCACAAAGGAAACCAATCAGTTAGTAAACAATTTCAACGCATCTCTTCCCTTCGACAGGAGATTCTATAAGCAGGACATTGAGGGAAGCATCGCACATGTGACAATGCTTGCAAAGCAGGGAATATTGTCAAATGAGGACAAGGAGGCAATCATAGCCGGACTCACCTCAATCCGCAATGATATAGACAGCGGTGCCTTACAGTTCGATGACGAGGCGGAGGACATCCACAGCTTCGTTGAAGCTGAGCTTATATCCCGTATCGGTGACGCCGGAAAACGCCTGCATACAGGAAGAAGCCGCAACGACCAGGTCGCACTTGATATGAGACTCTACACACGCGATGAGCTTACACAGACCGATGAGCTTTTAAAGGGTCTTTTAAAGGTGATTCTCAGAATCATGAAAGAAAACACTGAAACCTACATGCCGGGCTTTACACATCTTCAGAAAGCCCAGCCTATCACCGTGGCACACCATTTTGGTGCATATTTTGAAATGTTCTCAAGGGACAGAGGCCGTATCGCTGATATTTATAAGAGAATGAACTACTGCCCTCTCGGTGCAGGGGCTCTCGCCGGAACCACCTATCCTCTTGACCGTGAATACACAGCCTCTCTTCTCGGCTTTACAGGTGCGACAGCCAACAGCATTGACTCTGTTTCCGACCGTGACTATTTAATTGAATTTTTAAGCGCCATGTCGACAATCATGATGCATTTAAGCCGTTTTTCAGAGGAAATCATTATCTGGAACTCCAACGAATACCGCTTTATAGAGCTTGATGACGCTTACAGCACCGGAAGCTCCATAATGCCGCAGAAAAAGAACCCGGACATTGCAGAGCTTGTCCGTGGAAAGACCGGGCGCGTATATGGTGCTCTCATGTCATTACTCACAACCATGAAAGGACTGCCTCTCGCCTACAACAAGGACATGCAGGAGGACAAGGAACTCACCTTCGACGCAATCGACACCACCAAGGGCTGTATACTCCTCTTCACCGGAATGCTCGACACAATGTCCTTCAACAAGGAGGTTATGGAAAAGAGTGCGATGGCGGGCTTCACAAATGCCACCGACGCTGCCGACTACCTTGTAAACCACGGTGTTCCGTTCCGCGACGCACACGGCATAATCGGCCAGATAGTCCTCTACTGCATAGACAAGGGAATCTCCATAGACGAGATGAGCCTTGAGGAGCTTAAGGCTATCTGCCCTGTATTTGAAAGTGATATCTATGATGCCATCTCCCTAAAGACCTGCGTTGAGAAGAGACTCACCAAGGGTGCTCCAAGCCCGGCTGCAATGAAGGAGGCCATTGCCAGGTATGAGGAGTATCTTAGCGAATAGCCACAGCTAGAATATCTACTGTTCATACAGACATTACGTCCGGAATCAGAATTAACTTCTATTTCTGAGTTTTAAAATATATTTTCAATAAAAATAAACCGATAATTCACATACTTCATGGGAATCATCGGTTTATTTTATTGCAGCTCATAGCAAGCTATTATATGATATCGAACTATTACATGGTATCATATTATTACATGGCGGAAGCACTATCTTTCGCACTTATCCAGCTCTGCACCTGCTCTATACTCGCATTTACGGCGGTGGCAATGTTCTCAACCGCCATTCCCATCTTCGCAAGTGCCATCGATGTCTCCCTCTGTGCCTGAATACGTCCTTCCGCAATCCCACTTGCCAGTCCTTCCACACTGCCCTCCTGCTTCGCAGCGTCCAAGGCCTCCTCAATCTCATCCTTCATAAGTCTTCTCAGCGCTTCACACATTGTATTATCCCTCCTCACCTTCTCATATAGCTCATAGTTTGCAGACATACTCACCTGCAGCACCGCGTCCGCGTCTGATTTCTCACTCTTTCCTATGTAGCCCTCAGCATCCTTTAAAAATGTCTCTATATCCTTCTCATCCACATTTCTTGACAGCACACGAAAACTGTTATGCAGTCCCTGAGACAGCTCCTTTGTTACAACTATCTGTGTCGGAATAAAAAAATTCTTCAGATAATATATTCCATCATACATCTTTTCGATTTCTATTCCCTGTCTTTTTAGTGTGGCAATCATGCCTGCAGGATATGATTCACGCATCATTGAGATTGTAAGCTCATTGGCTGAAACCGCATCAACCTTCTCTCCCAACGCCTTGTACATACATGCATAGGCTGTTGCCTTATAAAAATCATCTATCGACATGGAATCTCCGGGACTTTTATATTCAATTATATTGTTCTGCCTGAATATGTGACCAATCTGATTTTTTATCCTGATGTTCTTATTCTTCTCGATTATCAGCAGATCTATCTGTAATGGCTTCCTGCTTAAATTATACTCCGAATAAAATTCAAGTACATCTCTGTCCTCATTGAACTCAAGCCGCGCAGCGGCACAGAATGCCGGATGCCACTGAAGCTTAATTCTCTCATTATTCAATTGTAATGCCTCCTTGTGTATTGCAGGAAACATTATGCATTTCCAAAACATCGTGCTCCTGCTGTTGTCTATGGGATTCAAAAGCACGAATGTCTTAAACGCGAATAATTAGATTATACAGAAATATAAGAACTATGCTTTTAGATAAAGATACCATAATGTATCATGTTTAGCAATAGTATTTGTAAATTTCTATATTTAATATTATATTTTGTGTACCAATTTTACCGTCCCTGATGCTTTTCCAGCTTTTTCTTCTCCTTCAATGTACATATCACATGGTGCAGGGCTGCGCAAGGATGATGAAGCATCATCCTCGGTCCCGAAAAGCGCATTACCTCACGTATTTTTTCGCGCATTTCGGGCTTATAGCAGTGCACCCTGCAGTTTGAGCAGAAGGTCTTGTTCTCCATGAACGGACATCGGTCGCTCCTGCTTTGCGCGTAGCTTTCTAACTCCGCACATTCAGCGCAGAGTTCCTTTTTTGTACCATGCTTCCTGTTGCAGTACAGCTTTATCATAAGTGAGACCATAGCCTTCTCAGCCTCACGCTTGGCGGCAATATCTTTTTTATTACTCATAAAAATCTCCCTGTCACTATCAGCTCATCCGTCCATTCTCAACAGAGTACACCTTGTCCGCAATCCTCATCGTGGACTCACGGTGTGATACAAGCACGATTGTCTTGTTCTCCCTGCCGTCATTGAGCGCCTTCAAAATGACTGCCTCATTGAGACTGTCAAGATTGCTTGTAGGCTCATCAAGCAGCATGAGTGGTGCATCGTGCAAGAAAGCTCTTGCAAGTCCTATTCGCTGTCTTTCACCGCCTGAAAGCGTATCTCCAAGCTCACCCACCTGTGTGTCATAGCCGTGTGGCAGGCTCATTATAAAGTCATGTACGGATGCCTTTTTGCATGCTGCTTCAAGCTCCGCCTGTGAGGCATCAAGCTTCGCAATCAGGATATTGTTTCTTATCGTGTCATGGAACAGATGCGTGTCCTGTGTCACAAAACACTCCATTTTCCTTAAATTGTCTGTATTGATATGTTCTATATCACGCCCTGATATGTCAATGCTTCCCTTGTCAATTTTCCAGAAACGCATGAGCAGCTTAAGGAAGGTAGATTTTCCGCTGCCACTCTTTCCAACGATTCCTACCACATGATTTTTCGGAAGCTCGACTGAAAAATCCTTCAGTATATCCTCGCCGTCATAAGCGAATGTCACGCTCTCTGCCTTCGCACCATCAAACTCAATATTGCTCTCACCCTTCACATCCTCCACAAGCGGGCTTTCCTCCAGAATATCGAGAACTCTGTTTCCGGCGGCAAAGGTATTCTGCAGAGTGCTTCCTAGTGCTGCAAGTTCCACACAAGGTCCGAACGAGCTCATAAGTGCAAGAACAGGAATAATCACACCGTCAAAGTCAACAACACCCTGTCTGTAATAATGTGCGGCAGTAAAGAGCATTATCATGTCAAAAATTAAAATCACCGTGTTCGTCACTGCCGTGTTTCTTCCTGAATTATTCTTCATGCGCTTCTCATCCGCAGCGAGTGCATCACTTCGCTCATTCATCTGCCTGACACGGTTGCTGCCCTGTCCGTACTGTATTATCTCGTCAAGTCCGCGAAGGCTCTCCAGAACGAAGCTGCTGAGCTCACCGGACATAGTCCTAAACTTCATGCCGTCATCACCGCTCAGCCTGCTCATTATCAGCGGAATAAATATTCCTACCACAATGTAGGCACACAGTGCAATCACCCCGAACACAGGGTTAAAGCTACCTATAAACAAGCACATTATTATTGTAAAAAGAAATGCTATACATATCGGCGAGATTGTATGTGCATAGAACACCTCCAAAAGCTCGATATCCGATGTTATTACTGATATAAGATTTCCTCTGTCCTTTCCCTCAAGCTTGGCAGGACACAGCTTCCTCAATGCACCGAAAACCTTGGCACGGATAAGTGCTAAGAGCTTAAACGCAATGAAATGATTGCAGCCCTGCTCGGCATAGCGAAGTCCCGCCCTGATAAGTGCAAACAATACCATGCATGTAAATATCACAGCCACATTAAGACTGTTATAGCCCATATATGAGAGAAGTGCATATCCGGCAAAAATGGTAATAAAGGACGCACACAGATGTCCGGCAAGTCCCATGGTAACTGCTCCAACCATAAATCCGGCAAGAGGCTTTACAAGGCCGATAAACTTCATACATACTGTAAAACCACTTCTTGGTTTCTTTGTGACCGTTTTTGTCACTTCTGTATTTTCATTATTTTCGTTTCTAATCTCATTTTTCATGCTTAACCTACCTCCTTTCCGAAATTTTCAAGGCTCTGCTGTGCATTCCACAGTCTTGCAAATTTCCCATTCCTTTTAACCAGCTCTTCACATGTGCCATTCTCGGCAATATCCCCGTTTCTCAGCACATAGATACGGTCCGCATTCTTTACGTTCGCAAGTCTGTGCGAGATAAGTATAATTGTCTTTGTCTTAGAAAGCTCCATGACGAGCTCCATAATGTCATTCTCACTCTCTACATCGATATTAGAGGTTGCCTCGTCAAAAATATATACCGGCGTATCATGAAGCAGTGCCCTTGCGATTGAAAGTCTCTGTCTCTGACCCCCTGAAAAGTTATTACCTGCCTCACCTACTGCTGTGTCAAGCCCTTGTTGCTCCAAAAGAAACGCTTCAAGCTTCACCTTTTTTAACGCCTCCCAGAGCTTATCATCGTCGGCATCAGGCTTTCCCATAAGAAGATTGTCCCTCACAGTCCCCTTAAACAACAGGCTGTTGTGACTTATATAAGTTATATTTTTCATAAGGCTGTCCTCTGAGATATCGGAAAGTTCAACACCACCGATAGTCACAGTACCTGTATAGCCTTTGTTCCTTCCCATAAGAATTGCCGAAAGTGTCGATTTTCCGCAGCCGGACTCTCCAACTATCGCTGTGAAATTATCTTTTTTAAATGTCACAGCGATGCCGTGAAGTATCTCCCTGTCCTTCTCATAGGAATAGTGCAGATTATGGCAGACGATATCGCCATCGCCGCATGCAGCCTTTTTAGCAGAAGCTGCTACTGCATTCTCCGACTGTGAACTTTTTCCATTATCATTTCCTGACTCCGGAAGCTCAAGAAGCTTGAAAATCTTGTCACTCGCAGCTATTCCGTTCATCGCAATGTGGAAAAATGAACCAAGCTGTCTCATAGGAAGAAAGAAATCCGCCGCAAGAAGTATAATTAAAAGACAGCCTGACAAATCAACCTTTCCTGCATTAAACTGGCTGATTGCAAGTATCATTCCGAGTGCCGCACCACCATAAGCTATGAAATCCATAATCGTTATGGAATTAAGCTGCATGGTGAGTACCTTCATGGTAATCTTGCGGAATTTTTCGGACTCCTCGTTCATCCTCTCATGCTTGTGCGCATCCGCACTGTACACCTTGAGTGTTGTGAGCCCCTGAAGATTTTCAAGGAAGGTATCTCCGAGTGCTGTGTACTGCCCCCAGTACTTTGACAACAGCTTCTTAGCCCATGTCTGTACAAGTGCTATGGAAACCGGAATAAGAGGCACACATATAAGAAGCACAACCGCGGACAGCACATTTATTCTCACTAGCACCACAAAAAGTGTGAGTGGTGCAATCATGGCATAAAAAAACTGTGGAAGATATGCGCCAAAATATGTCTCAAGCTGGTCCACGCCCTCCACAGCTACCTGTACAATCTCTGATGTCTGCACGCTCTCCTTATAGCTGAGTCCTATCCTTAAAAGCTTCTCATATATCTTCTCCCTTAACGTCTTTTTTACCGCCTTCGAGGAAAGATAGCTCAGCTTGGATGACAGCCTCACGCACACAAATCTCACAATAACCGCTGCGATTATCACTGCGGCAATCGGTGCAATACCTGCGTCCTCCCCATCGTAAAGCTGCATGAGCAGGCGCGTCACCGCCATCATCATCGTTATATTAGCGGCAAGCGACACCCACTGGCATGCTACATTGCCCGCAATATATTTCTTGCTCTCACTGACCGTATTAATCAGCCTTTTGTCCATCATCATGTGTATTGCATTCTCCTTTCACTTTTCTATACAGTCAATTGTGTGGGACAGGGGTCTGGTCCCTGTCCCACACAACAAAATGCCGCGACGTGAACGCCCGGCATTAGTATGGTAGCACAAAAGTTAGTTTTATGCAATATTTATTAGTTGGATATAATTTCGGAATAAAACTCCATCCCGTCATCAAGTCGAATCGCCGCAAGTCGTCCGTCCGGATAACAGGCACCGCAGTCAACTGCGATATGGTTATTTTTCCTGAATATATATCCAGGCCTGTCATTCTCCTGTATCGTCCGGGTAGGTGTATGCCCAGTCACAACATAAACATCATCAAAATACTGAATGTTATAATCCGCCCTGTCCCACACAAGCTCATCCATAGAATAATCGTCAAGTTCCTTATCCGGGCTGTAATTGCCAAGTCCGGCATGCACCAGAAGATATTTCCTTCCGGACACAGTAAGCTTCTCATAGACCGGCATGTCCATAAGGTAATCAATCACTTTTTGCTGTGTATCCAGACTAAGACTTCTGAACTCAGAGATTGTCGTACTTGAGCCGTTATACTGCCAGGTGACAAGAGCGTCTAACACCTCTTCGTCAAGCTTATCAATCGGTATATCCGTGCTGTTTTTCGTAAGAAATTCGAGACAGTCAATCGCCATCAGCTCATGATTTCCGGCAAGACACACTGCATTATCCATTTCCATAAGCTGTAACAGTGTTCTGATGGGATGATGACCTCTGTCGAGAACATCCCCAAGCACATAGAGAGTGTCTGTATCCTTTAAGTCTATTTTTTTCAACAAATCATTGAATTTCTCATATTCACCGTGAATATCCGAGATAACGTAGGTTGACATGTACATCTCCTTATAATATTTATATAACTATTCAGAGCCAACCTCGAAAATGCAGAGCATTTCCTCGGTGTGGCATAATCTGGCATAAGTTCCATTAAGCTTCTTTATATGGTAGAACCTCATGACATCCTTGCTCCGTCACCTTATAATACTTATCCTTACTGGTGTCAACCATAAGAACAGGAATGCTGCCGCTGACATCTACCGTGCCATCTATATAATAATGTGACTCTCCGTCATAGAAAATATCGTGGAAATTCGGATTTCCGGATATCTCTCCCGTTCCGACATGCCCGGCAACCACTTTCATGTCCAGACCTTCAATTCTTCCAGTCTCAGCCGGATATTTTCCAACAAATATTTCGTCGCTGGTTCCCCACTGCCACCAGTCACCTGCATCCTCATCGATTCCTGCATGGACAAAAATAGTATTGCCATTCTTATACCATCTCGGAAGCTTCTCCATCCAACGTATGTATTTATCATTGTCCGTTTTATTATTGTAAATCTCGTCAGAAGATGAGTTGTACCCAGAATTAATACCACAGTCTCCAAACAGCACAAGCTCCTCATGATTTCCCATCAGTGCACGAACCTTGTCTTTCCCATACTCGTTCTGAAGCTCCATTATCCTGTCAAGAACTCCATAGCTGTCATCGCCTCCATGGATATAATCGCCGAGCAGGCAGAGCATGGCATCAGGCTCCTTAAGATGTTTAATTACCAGTGACAGAGCAGCCTCAAATTCAACCCTATGTCCGTGAATATCACTCATGCAGTAAATTTTCATATAGTAAATCTCCTCATTTTTTAGATTAGGTAATTACAAAATTCAAAGTATTGCCCAGCTCCCTGCACTCACATAACAGTTGTACCCTTCTGTTCGGCTTCTCTAAGCTTAATTCTTCGCTGAACATCCTGCATGTATTCCTCCTCAGCATTCTTATAAAAATTCTTTGCCGCCTCAAGGAACAGCCTGTCGGTATCGTTGAGTATTATCTCATCAAAATTTTTCATTTCCATATTGTTACCTCTCTCTATTCAACTCAATTATGATTTTTTAATTTATTCACAATCCATTGTGTTTCATTATTTATTAGTATGGATTCATCATATTCATCCATTTCCTCAAACAAACAGCTTTGAAATCCACAATCAGAAGATATTTCTTCAATAAAAGCCATGTGACCAAAGGCTTTTTCTTTTGCCATCTATCATGGTATAGATTTTACCAACTTGCAATCTGTCTTCATAAAACAGTTCACCGTCTCCTAAATAATCAAACTTGTTTGTAATGCATTTTATAGCTCGTTTTCTTTTATTATATACATTGATTTCCTTCGTCATTGTTTCACCTTATCTGGAGTAAAATCGTTCTCCTGTTTCTATACACATGCAGGCTAATCTTCCAAATGGATTTTTTATACTCATCAAGATACATTCTTTTTCCCATAAAATTCATTTTACCATTAAAATATTCCATTGGTGCATATTCCCTTTATTCATTAATTGCTGTTTTGTAATCCTAAGACCATTTTGAAACAACTACATTACATACAAATTCAACTCCATATTTCTGACTAAACTCATTAAGTTCTTTTAGAACTACGCAGTTTTCCTCTATCCTTGATTTCCTTTTCTTATGTGTTGACAGTAATGACAATTCATCAATCACACAAAATATTTGTCTGCCATCCGTCTCCAACTGTTCCGTAAGTTTTTCAAGATTATCTTTTCCCGAACGACGTATTTTATTATTCACTTCTCTCTTGGCAAACTTCGTCTTGTCACCGACTTTGTATACTGGTGTATGCTTATAACTTCTGCTCATTGTTAAATCTTTCACTCCCAACGACAATCTCTTCTAATGTCCTTGGTTCATAATTCATATATGGCATCATACAGCCCACATTATATGCACGAAGCAGCTTATCCCCATTTCTTCTATCAAAGAAGGCTTCCGTGTTCATTTCACATAAACATTTCTTAAAATAATATTCTTCAACAGAATTATGAACATGTCCATATAAAAGGATAGAACCATAATGCTGCTCCTTCCACATCAAAATCGGATAATGGCAGAGAATTAATTTCACATTTTCTCCGTTAATTGTATCTCGGATTTCCTTATAGTCACAAATCTCATCATACAGCTGCTTATATCGCTGATCTCGAATATCATCATGATTGCCTCTGACCATAATCTTGTGTCCCTTGAGTGTGGAAACAAATGCTATCAAGTCTTCCTGCGTGCCACGCATAGCCATATCTCCAAGAATATATACTGTGTCTCCATTCGTCACTTTTTTGTTCCATTTTTCCTTGATTGTTGAATGCATTTCTTCCAGATTATCAAATGAACGATAATCAAAGTCTCTTCCTTCTCTTGTTACATTCTTATGGAATAAATGCAAATCACTGATATAATAATTCATAAGTCATATTCCTCCCACTTCGGTAAAACAGTGTATCTGCCACTATAATAGCCTTCCAAAAGTTTTTCCTTCAAATCATCATACCATGCTCTCATTGTAGATTGGAGATAGTATATTTCGCCTCTGCCATTTTCATCAATCTCTAATATGTTACCCGTCGTTACATCTATGTGAAAAATGATTTTTTCTTCATTTCCACCGTAATATTCGACAGTTAAATATTTATCAGCATCTTTTGCAAACACCATAACACAATTCAAAAGAATAGCTATGAGACGATATTCAGGATTCCACCACAATTCTTTTATGTTTATTGTTGTTTCTTCTATAGGTAACCATGCCAGTACATTATCAAGTTCAATTACTCCTCCTCGGCTTTGCCTAAAGCTTCCCGCCTTTCCATTTTCAGTGCTCCATAATCCAGTGTCCCAACAGCCAGCAGATAGGTGACCATTCTTCTCTATAATTATGCAAACCTCAAAATCCTGGGGGAGCATATCTTTTATGAAACAAAATCCTGTTAATGTTATTTCTCCTGGTTTATTTGATATAGCAAATACTTCACTTGTTCTCTTAATCATTGTCTTCCCCTTTAACTGTTGTAGGTTATTTCAAGTGCTAATCTATTATGTCTTCCACTCCGCCTGCTTCATCAAATCTCTTCTCCCAGCCATCATCACGGCATATCTGTGCATAAGCTTTCGAGCATTTAATCATATTTTTTTCGTACGCATCTGTGTCTCGTGCTTTTTCTTTGCAAATCAAATAATCAGACATCGCTTCCAGCGCACGCAGAAAAGCAAGCCGCTTCTCATCACCAGGAATCAGCAATAGCCTTTCAACATCTAAAAAAATAGGATTTACATGCTCATGCGACCAGACTCCGGACTCATTGAGTTCAAATACAATAACCTGTGTATCAGAATAATCAACATATATGTTTTTCTCTTCAATCCACCGTATATATTTATTCCAGGCAGCCTTCCATCAATCTGCTTTTTAAGGCGTTCCTCATCGGTCACCTCAGCCAATTCGCTCAGTGCCTCCAAAATTTCCTGTCTCTTTTTTCCCGGTGCGTTCCATATCAGGGTCGCTTTCTGAAAATCCGTGAAGGTAAAGCCAATCTCCTCGTAATATTTTCTCATACATTCAGAAGGAACAAGGTCAAACATTTTCTAACACCTCCAAGTGTTCAGCGATTCATAACTGATTGGTGTTACATTCAATCAGAAAATAATGTAACACCAGTGAATCGTTGTGCAATAAAACTGTACCTATGTACATATCCTGTGTTAATTTATCTTTCCAGTTGTGCCCTGTCCCTATAGCAAGCAGAAGATATTTTCTTCGTGGACAGGGACAATCATAATCTACGGCGTCATACCACATACATGGTTCTCCATGCTGCAAACCTACATGCAAAACAGCCTTTCTCGCCTCCTCAGCAGTATTGTAAGGCATTTCCACATATCTGACATCTATTGTATCAATAGGTAATTTTTCCTTAAAAATCAGCATCTTTGTTCTCCTTAATTCTGTAACACCCAACCTCAAAAATATATGGCAGATTCACCACTTTAAGTTATGCCGGCTTTATAATCTTCTAATGGCATCCACGCCCACACGCAATCTAGCTCAATCGAACAACCTCGACTCTGGCGGAAAGCCCCCGGAGCACCATTCTCAGTAGACCACAAGCCTGTATCCCAGCAGCCTGCCGTTAATCTGCCTTTTCTGTCAATAATCAGGCAGACTTCAAAATCATGCGGTAAATCGCCGTCCAACACATAATGGAAATCATCTTCATTTAAATTAACCGAAAACTTGGGATGATAATGACATTCATCATTAATCCCAACTTCAATCGGTTCTCTATGAAATGAACAAAACGTTCTGCCATTTTCATCTAATGTACATAATCTGCATTCCTTGCAATTCATTTTTAATAGCTCCCTCCTTAATCACGAAGTTAAGATATATCTGAAAGGATATATTTAAGATAATAATACGCTCAACGATTGTTTCAATTGATCAATTATCATGTTCACTTCTGAATTTGAACAACATGGCTCTCTTTTTATAGCCTCAATTACTTCCATATATCCATTATAAACTGTATCCGTATCAAAAATATTTTTTACCAGCTCCTGATAATAACATGAATCCAATTCAATAATCCGTAACATGGCAACCATAAATATCCCACGAAGCTTTATCAGTCGACATGTTTCAGACAAAAAAACTTCTATGTTATCTTTTATGTTAGTATTATCGGGATACGAGATTTCTCTAGGTTTATTATTCTCAACATATCCCCACAAAAAGAAAGTATTTATGTATCGGGTAAATAGCTCTTTATTCCAATGAATTTTATAGGTTTTATGATTTCTATTATCTTCCCAATACCATTCTTCTTTTTCGTTTTTTGTGTTTAATAATTTTAGGGATTTATCCCAGAAATCATTACCAGTTTTCCAAGCCCTATATGGATTAAAATACGCAGGTACCAATACAAAATTACCAACAGTATTATATAAATCAAGAAATTCAGATAAACCGTTCACATCATCCAGCCACTCTCTCAGGAACTTACTGCTGTAATTATTTGAAAACAATTCCAACATAAAATTTCGTGAAATTTTATGTTTTTCTGGTTTTAAACTTTTAATCTTTTCGTCTTTGCATCTATTAAATGCATCTTCGATAATTTTATTTACAGTTGTCTGTGCAGAATTCATTGTTTCCGGTCCCATATTTTCAAATTTCTTATTCGAAACCTGACCAAATCTTTCCAATTTATTGTCCTCTTCGTCATTCCAGCCCCACAATGCTCTGTATATATACCTTGGAAGCATGCATATATCATTTTTGTTGTTTCCAAGAGTTCCATCACTATCAGGTATATTACCATATTTTTTATGAACATTTTCTGCATATTCTTTTCCTTTTTCATAACAGCTTTTTCTGGCATTATCACAATTAGCCTTATACACAAAATATCTGGAATATGAATCCAATTCCTCTGACGCTAATATTTTATTTTCTAATTCGAAATTATACTTATCAGGACATTCCATATTAATAAATTCTTTCAATAACATCTTCCCACCTCCTTTAATTTTTCCAATATACTGATATCCTCAACAGTGACAATTATTTTTATATCCCTATTATAATTTTATTAAGACATTTTTTGTCCTTCCACATATAAGCGATTTTATTTTATTCTATTTTTTAGTGCATAATCCATCCTTTTTCTCAATATATCTTTGAGCGCATCTCCTTCGATAACTTCAATATTTTCTATGTACTGCATAACCCAGAAGGAAAATGCCATAACATTTACAGCGTTAAATCTCAGCTTTATCATTTTTACACCATTTATCTTTTTGCCGCCATCTGTATCCGGTTTAAACATATAAGAACCTATAATCTCATATACCTTATTTTCCTCTGTTCCAAACCAGTCTACAATCTGGGTCATCTGTTCCTCTTTAAAACCTATAACAATGTTTTCCTTTTCTCCGGAATAAAAATATGGATTGGCAATCAGAAATTTCTTAGGATTATTCCATTCATTACTTGTCGGATATTCTGCTCTTTCATTATCCAAAATATCAATCTCATCCATTAAATCTACACGAAAAAACAGAGTATCTCCACCTGGCATCTTCTTACTCAAAGCGAGTAAATAGTATCGTCCATTGCTCATTATTACCCGAACAGGAGATACACACCACTTCTTTTTCTCGTCATCAGGTGTTTTAAAAACAAGTTCTTCCTCTCTTTCTTCATATCTGTAGACTCCTAACGCGAATTTAATTTTTTTATGTTTTTCAATAGCACTTTGTATTGTCAGAACATTCTGCATAACGTCAATACCACCATCATCAGAATATGGTTTCATAGCTATTATACTCTCTACAAAGTCATTTTTGTTCTTAACAGCACCACGCCCGAATATATTCTGAAGCACATCATAATATTCAGGTTTAAACTCCGGGTTTAAAACCTTGGAATATACCACCGAATCAGCCAGAAATCTGGCAAGCGGATAGGATGATTCATCACCAGTCTTTTTCTCATACCAGTAACCAGTTATTCTATTTCCCTTTTTCTTAAAATAAAGACAATAACCGTCTCTTTCTTTGCACCCTATTCCAATTTTCTTATTACATGATTTTCCAATTTCTTCATCTGCGCTGTCAAGTAATCTTTTCAATGCCCTGTCAACTGTATGGGCAGACTTAGGAACTTTTTCAGGATTGTTTTTATAAATCTCTGCAGCCATCTTAAAAATGTCTATAGCACGCACAGGATTATCTTTAGATGCACCCATTGATTTTAAAACCTCTACATATTCTTTCTCAGTCAACTTAGACATAGTACCTCACACGACCCTTTCGCTTTATTTCCAAGCTTATTATAACATATATAAAGACATTTTTTGTCTTTTATTGCGGTTGCGATGTGTATTTATAAAATAAAAAACTGCCGCCCGGACAGATTTAATACCTTATCTGTCCGAACGGCAGTTTTGTTTTGCTTGATTATCTTTCTTATTCAGTAAATAACGCTGTAGAATAATATCTGTCCCCACTATCCGGAAGCAATGTTACAATAGTCTTGCCCTCGTTCTCAGGTCTCTTGGCAAGCTGAATTGCAGCGTAGAGAGCCGCACCAGAGGATATTCCGACAAGAACGCCCTCCTTCTTTGCAAGAAGCTTGGCTGTTGCGAATGCGTCATCGTTCTCTACAGTGAGAATCTCATCGTATATCTTGGTGTTAAGCACATCAGGAACGAAGCCTGCACCGATACCCTGAATCTTGTGTGCTCCTGCCTTGCCCTGTGAAAGGACAGGTGATGAAGCCGGCTCCATTGCGACCACCTTGATATCAGGCTTCTTGGATTTTAAGTACTCACCTACACCTGTGAGGGTTCCGCCCGTACCTACACCTGCAACGAACACATCGACATTCCCGTCTGTGTCCTCCCAGATTTCAGGACCTGTTGTCTCTCTGTGAGCCTTGGGATTGGCAGGATTTACGAACTGTCCCGGGATGAAGCTGTCAGGTGTCTGTGCGGCAAGCTCCTCAGCCTTTGCGATGGCACCCTTCATTCCCTTAGCGCCCTCAGTGAGCACAATCTCAGCACCATAGGCTTTAAGGATGTTGCGGCGCTCAACGCTCATTGTCTCAGGCATTGTAAGGATGATTCTATAGCCCTTAGATGCTGCTATGGATGCAAGACCTATACCCGTGTTTCCTGATGTAGGCTCAATGATTACAGAGCCTTCCTTCAAAAGCCCCTTGGCCTCAGCGTCCTCTATCATCGACTTAGCTACACGATCCTTGACGCTTCCTGCCGGGTTAAAATACTCAAGCTTCACAAGTACTCTAGCCTTAAGCCCCAGCTCCTTCTCAACATTGACCACCTCAACCAAAGGTGTCTTTCCGATAAGTTCAACTGCTCCCTTGTAAATGTTAGACATACATAATCTCCTTCCTGCTTGTGGCTGTCACCAGTCATTGCCTCACGTTTCATGTTTTTTGCAAGTATATTACTTAATCCCTACTATGTCAATAGGAATTAAGTAATTTTCAGCTTTTTTTCTATTTTTCTCCTCACAGCATAGTATGACGTGACAAGAATCACGGTTGCACCTGTCCATGCAAGCACCTCCGCATAAAACACACCTTTCTCACCCACAAATCTCGGAAGAAGCATGACAGCAGTTGTCCTCATTATGAACTCCATAATTCCCGACAGCATAGGAATGACCGTATTTCCAAGCCCCTGAAGCGCACTTCTGTAGGTATGAAGCGCGTACAGGACAGCCAAAAACCAGCTCATTATGCTGAGATACAGATAGGCTATTCCAAGCACCTCCTCCACCTGCCCTGTCTCGTCAGATATGAAAAGCCTGAGAATCGGGCGTCCGAAAATGAGCATGCAGACGGATACAACAACCGATGTGATAAGCGCCATTATGACCGCATTTCTCATGCCCTTCCTTATACGTTTAAAATTGCCTGCCCCAAGATTCTGCGCCGTGTAGGTTGTGATTGCAAAGCCGAAGGAGATTGCAGCCGTCTCAAGCAGTCCGTATAGCTTATTAGCGGCGGTATAGCCTGCAACAAACAGAAATCCATAGCTGTTCACGACAGACTGCAGTATCATTCCTCCTATGCTTATCATAGTATTCTGGAATACTATCGGGAGACCGACTATCAACAGCCTCTTAGACATTGCGGCATGTATGCCAATGTCCTGCCTGTTTATTCTTATCATGTCTATTCTTCTTATAGCTGAAAAGCAGTATACAACTGATACTCCCTGGGCAATAATGGTCGCTGATGCTGCCCCTGCTATTCCCCACTTGAAAACAAGGACAAAAAGAAGGTCAAGCGCAACGTTCGTCAATGCCGCCGTGATCATCGCCATGAGCGGTGTCCTGCTGTCACCCAATGCCCTTAAAAGCGCCGCCTCAAAATTATACATAAGGCTCACTGCCACTCCGCCCAGCATAATCCTCAGATAACTTTCCGAGCCTGCAAAAATATCTGCCGGGGTTTCAAGGAGCTTTAAAACCGGCACTATCGCGAGCTGTCCCGCCACCGTAAAGAAGATAGCGGCAAGCGCTGTAAGCACAAGTGCATTACCTATTGAGCTTCTGAGCGACTTAGCATCACCGGCACCATAAAACTGTGCAAAAATAATGGAAAAGCCCTGCGTGATTCCCGTCACAAAGCCTATAAACATCCAGTTAAGCCAGTCGGACGCCCCAAGTGATGCCAGTGCATTTATGCCGACACCCTGACCGACAATAATGGTATCCACCATCGTGTAGAGCTGTTGAAAAAGATTCCCCAGCATAAGCGGCAGCGCAAAAACGAGCAGCAGCCTCGCAGACGGTCCCCTTGTCATATCCTTCGTCAATTCTCTTTTTGATTCCATATATCTGTATTACTCCATTTTCTATATCCGATTACCGCATGCAGTTATAAAGTAAAACCTGCCAGTTTAAGCGGGCAATGTATTCTTATATTTCTTTATTATACTGCGCTGCTTATAAATATAATAAATAATCATTCCTACGGCTGTGATTGTCCATGTCGCCGGATAGCAGAACACTATCTGCTCAAGCTTACCTTGCGGAACTATGAAAAGCACCCATACCACCCTGAATGCGCACACTCCGAGCATCGTCATAATGGTTGTCACAAGCACATGCCCCTGTGCCCTTAGGGAGCCGGACAGAAGCTCAATAAATGCGAAGATAAAGTATGCAGGTGATATAACTCTCATAACACGCACTCCAAGTCTGATAACCTCTGCCTCCGAGGTAAAAATCCTCAGCATATACTGTCCGAACGTCAGCACCAGCGTGCTGAAAAGCAACGCAGCCGCTATATCCATCATAAGACATTGAAGCGTTCCCTTCTTAACCCTGTCATACTTTCCTGCACCGAAGTTCTGTCCGACAAAGGTCGTAGCCGCTATTCCGAATGCTGTATTTATCATCCAGTACATGCTGTCAATCTTTCCGAATGCCGACCATGCAGCCACCGTGTCAACGCCGAAGCCGTTGAGTGCAGACTGCACTATTATGTTAGAGGCACTGTACATGCTTGACTGTATTCCCGTCGGAAGTCCGATCTTAAGCATCGCAGGAAGCACGTCCCCATGCAGCCTTATCTCCTTCAGCACAAGCTTCATACCCTCAGTGTGGTACATAAGCGCCCTTGTCACAAGCACTGCACTTACAAGCTGTGAAATAAAGGTCGCTACTGCGACACCCAGCACCCCAAGCTTTAACACGCTCACAAATACAATATCCAGCACGATATTTATGAAACAGCATATTATCAGATAATATAACGGTCTTTTAGAATCACCTATCGCCCTCAGTATTGCCGAGCCCATATTATAGACAAAAATAAACACCAGTCCGCCAAAATATATCATCACATACATTGCCGAATCATGCATAAGCTCCTCCGGCGTATTCATAAGCTTCATAACCGGGACTGTGAGTGCGATTCCGATTATTCCCGCTATTATTCCACCCACAATCGAAAATGCGTACGCCGTATGCAGCGCTCTATGTATCTTATTCGCATCATTAGCTCCGTAAAACTGTGAGATAATAACCGTTGCTCCCGCCGAAAGGCCTGTAAAAAATCCGACCACGAAATTGATTATCTGGCTCGACGAACCGCCGACACTCGACAGTGCCTCCTTTCCGGCGAACTGCCCCACAATCACGGCATCCACCGTGTTATACAACTGCTGGAAAAAAGTACCGACAAGAATCGGAAAGAAAAATATAAGAAGCTGCTTCCATATTGTACCTTCTATGATACCGTTTTTCTGTGAATGTTTATCCATATCAGTCAACTGCCTCCACTACAACCATTATCCCATCGGAAAAGCTTATCCTTGCCTCAGTCTCCGTAATCTCATTGCTTATTCCAAGCGAATTGAACCTGCTCATGCAGTAATTATCAAGCGGATATTTAAAGCCCTCAAGACATACCCCCTCAACCCTCATGCTGTACGGTATCAGGGACACGAATTTTCCGAACTGCTCGTCCTTTTTTATGGTAAGTCCCGAATCAATCATCCTGACTCTGTTGTGTGCATCCACAATCTGCATCTGTATCTTCTGCCTAAGTCCTATTCCAAGAAGCTCAATATTGGCAAGCACATGGTCTATTCTGCTGCCTGTCGCACCAAGAAGTGTTATGCTCTGTGCTCCCTTTTCAATGGCAAGCCTGATAGCCGCCTCCGTGTCGGTGTCATCCTTCATCGGATTGAGCTTCGTCCATTCTATATCATTCTTTTTCTTAAAAAAATCCAATGTATCTGCATTTACCGAATCAAAATCCCCTATTATGACATCCGGCACAATACCTGTGCGCCTGAAAAATTCCATCCCGGAATCTGAGGCAAGCATGCAGTCAAAATTATTATCCTTTATCCACCGGACTGCAAAATTATCGTCCGTATATCCACCGGTAACTATAAGATAGTTGTTCATAACTCCCCCTATACACATATTTTTACTACCACCAATCGCTGTCCCATAGAACCGTGAACGGTCCATCATTTTCAAGCTCTACCTTCATGTCGGCTCCGAAGCTTCCGCACTCAACCCTGCCGAACGTCTCAACACATTTCTCCTTAAAATACTCATACATATCATTGGCAAAATCAGGAGCACCCGCATTTACAAAGCTTGGCCTGTTTCCTTTCTTACAGTCGGCATACAGTGTAAACTGTGACACAACCAGAAGCTCCCCGCCTACATCTGCAAGTGAGAGGTTCGTCTTTCCATCCGCATCCTCGAATATTCTTAAGCCTGACAGCTTCTTCACATACCTGTCAACCATCTCCTTGGTATCACCATTGGCAACTCCAAGCAGAATCAACAGCCCTTTCCCTATACTTCCAATCACATTTCCGTCAACCCTCACGCTTGCGTGGTTGACACGCTGTATTACCAGTCTCATATCAAACCAATCTCCACTTCCAGATATTTTTTATTTCAAGATTTTTCATACACGAATCTTTTTCTTCCGTGCGTAGCAATTCGGTATCATAGATATCATAGATATCATAGAGGTCAAAATACCTTTTGACCTCAGCATCGTTTAATTTTGATTATATAGCATATCTACACCTTGCACAAAACAAATATATAAATCGTCTCTACAGCATCGCAGCCCCTATAATGCCTGCATCGTTGTCAAGCCGTGCCAGCTTGATATCCGTATTTCTTGCAGAGTTTTTTGAGAAAATCCTTCCTGCCACCTTCTCTTTAACAGGTGCAAGCAGCATATCCCCCGCCTTGCTCACCCCGCCTCCTATGCATACCAGCTCGGGCTGCAGGATATTTATAATGTTGGCAATTCCTTCCGCAAGATATTCAGTATAATTCCAAAACAGCTCTTTTGCAAGCTCATCCTCAAGCTTCACCGCATCAAATACATGCTTTGCCTCTATTTTGCCGACATCTCCATCACACAGCTTCCAGATTTCACTTCTCTCAAGCATATTACCCACATTATTATGCATACTCTCCACTGCATTTGACTTTTTCAGCAATAATCTCCTCGTGTCCCTTATAAGCGCAGTCGCCGATGCGTAAGCCTCAAAACAGCCCTTTCTTCCGCAGGTGCACTGCTCTCCGCCCAGCTTAATCACGGTATGCCCAAGCTCTGAGGCGGCATAGTTAATTCCCTTGATGAGCTTTCCGTCAAGAATTATTCCGCTTCCTATGCCTGTCCCCAATGTAATCATAACGAATGACTTCACATTGTAGCCACCTGCCAGATATTCGCCAAGCGCAGCAGCATTGGCATCGTTTCCAAAATGTACCGGTGCCTCCACCATATCCCCAAGAAGCCTGATAAACGGAACCATCTCAAAGCCCAGATTATTGGAAAACTCAACATAGCCTGTATCCTCATTTACCGTTCCGGGAACTCCCACGCCGACCGATTCAATGTCCCTCTGCGCAACATTATTTTTTTCGCAGAGCAGGTTTACAAGTCCCGCAATATCGGTAATGATACTCTCTGCCGGCCGCGGAAGCTTCGTCTTTACCGACACCCTGTCCAGAATCCTGTACTCCTCATCGACAAGCCCCGCTGCAATGTTCGTACCACCCAAATCAACACCTATCCTAAGCATAATTCCTCCATACTCAAAAATGACTTCTCTGTTATGTCCTTATAATGCACAGCTGCTTTGCCTGCAGCATATTTTTTAAATAAGAAATTCTGTATATCTACTACATATTTTACTACACATTGATTGACTTTGTGAAGTATCAATAAAAGCAAAATCGGCAGCAATCACCCAAGTGACTCCTGCCGGTTCCAAACGCTTATGAGACAACCCCTAAGCTACCTTTCCCTCACTGGCTTTCGATTTTCTGCCCCAGATTCTATGGAACAGTATACATGCTGCCACCGCCGCTGTACACTCCGTTATCACGAAAGCCCACCACACTCCGACTGCACCGATTGCCCTGCTGAGAATGAATGCCGCCGGAATTATAATAACAATATATCGCATAAGCGAAATTACAAGTGACGGAACACCCTCTCCGAGCGCCTCAAGCGTGCCTGAGTAGGTCACCGACAGCGATGACACAATAAAGCCAAGGCATATAATGCGAAGTGCCGTACATCCCTTAGAAACCGTGTCTGCGCTGTCAGAGAACAGACTCATAAGCTGTGACGGCACAGTCATGCATGCCACTGTCCCGGCTGCCATCAGAAGCGCTGCCATGCCAAGCGAAAGTCTGTATATCTTCTCAACCCTCCTGTTTTCACCCGCACCGTAATTATATCCAACGAGCGGTCTTATTCCCTGAATGATTCCATTTGCCGGAAGATAAATGAAGGTCTGTAATTTATAGTAGACACCAAGCACAAGGACATAGCTCTCCGAGTATACCGAAAGTATGCCATTAAGTGCTGTTATGAGCACGGACGGAAGAGCCATATTGAGCGTTGCAGGGATTCCTATTCCGTACATGCGTCCGCACACCTCACCGTCAAAGCTCAGGCTTTCCCTGTTTATTCTTACCGGAAGCGGCTTAACCTTATCAAAAACAATGTATGCAATAAGCGTCAGCACCTGTCCGATTCCGGTTGCAACGGCCGCACCTCTTATTCCCATCTTCGGAAAAAATCCGACACCGAATATGAGCAGTGGGTCAAGCACGATATTAGCCACGAAGCCGATAACCATACATATCATGGTCTCCTTCATTCTTCCGACCGACTGGAATATCTTCTCATAGGTTATGCCGACATTCACTATCACGGCAAAAAGGAAGACTATGTCAGAGTACTCAGCTCCCAAATCCACAACCGACTGCTTCGATGTGAAAGCACCAAGGAACGCCGGCATGCCTATAAGACACAGCGCCATGATAAGCAGACCATGAACCACACTGAACATAAGTCCCTGTGCAGCAGCATGGTTCGCTTTCTTCTGCTGTCCCGCTCCAAGGTAAAATGCAATCATAGCATTGATTCCGACACCGAAGCCTACCGCCACGGAGGTCATAAGGTTCTGCGCCGGAAATACAAGCGAAAGCGCCGTCATCGCATCCTCCGACAGCTTCGCCACAAAATAACTGTCCACAATATTATACAGTGAACTGAATGCCATCGACAGCATCATCGGCAGAGCCATCGACAACACAAGAGGAAATATTCTCCTCTCCTTCATAAATGTCTGGTTCATAATAATTTTCTCCTTACCAATACCAAAAAATGCACAAAAAAACCACATAGCCTTCTGTTAAGCTATGTGGCGAAAAAAGATTTCAAATCTTGAAAAATCCACACCCAATGGGTTTTATATAACGGATTATACACAAAATCAAATAAAAAATCAATCTATTTTTACCTTCTTAATTACTACTATATTGAACGCAGAATAAGCAATCCCCCGCTTCAAGTGTGTAGAGCACTAAGCGGTGGGTAAGTGGGATGCTTATGTCCGCTTTACTTTATGAAGCTGTATATGTGCATAGACTATGATGCATTATATTGTTTCACAGGGAAAAACCACCTCAAAGGTTGTCCCTTCTTCATTGCTCTCACTTACGGCAATGCTTCCATCATGAAGCCTCACTATCTCACGCACCAGCGCAAGCCCTAAGCCAACTCCTCCAAGCTCACGGCTCCTTGACTTATCCACACGGAAAAAGGGTTCAAACACTCTTTCAATATACTCAGGGGATATTCCCCTTCCCGTATCCCTTACGGCAATCACTGCATTAGTATCCCTTTTATTAACCGACACATACACGCTTCCACCATCGCGGTTATATCTTATCGCATTTTCCACAAGATTGAACACAACTCTGTAGATAAGTATATCACTTCCGGTCATATACAGTTCGCCACAGCACCCGGCATTAAGTACAATGCCTCTCTCCCTTGCGAGCGGTTCAAGGTCAGCCAATACCTCCTCCACAAGTGCTCCAAGCTCTATTTCGTCAGTGCGTGCCACTGTCTGCAGCTCACTCATATCAAGTAAGGTCTTAACAAGCTTTGTAAGTCTTTCCGTCTGCTCGGCAGCCATCTGTATCGTCTCGGCGGTCTCAGAATCCACATCCGGATGTGCGGAGGAATTATACAGATCAAGCTGCGCCTGCATAAGTGCAAGCGGTGTCCTGAGTTCATGTGCTGCGTTTCCTGTGAACTGTCTCTGTACCTCAAACGCATCCGACAAGCGCATCAGCATCTTATTATAAGAATCTCCAAGCCTTACAAGCTCTGAAGCTCCCTTTTCATCAATAACGGACGCTGTCAGGTTTTGTACCTGAACCTTTTCAACCTTTGCCGAAAAATCCCTGAGCGGCTTGAGCGCATGTCCGCTCACGAAATATGTGACCATGCCTCCGATAAATGTTACCACCGCTGTTATAAACCAGCCCCTTCTTCGATAGCCTGCCTTGCTATCATATATCTGCACAGCAAACTGCGAAGCGAAATCATCCCACTCACTGTCCGGAATATCAATATACAGGGTCTCCTGCTCGGCACTGCTGCCGTGGTCAGTCACAACATTCTGAAGCGAATCAATATAGTATATTCCGTTCCTGTACAACAGAAAATTCAGAAAAATACATATCGCCGCTATAAGCAATGCCGTTATTACAGTAAGTCTCCACTGAAGAGATATTTTTCTCATGACTTATCTCCTATTCTGTAGCCCTCTCCAATCTTATTCACAATCGGGTCATATCCCAGCTCCGCCTTAAGCTTTTTTCTAAGTGATGACATGTGAACCCGTATGGAATTGGAGAAGCTGTCAGCCGTCGCATCCCACACATGTTCAATAAGCTCCTCCTGGCTTACCGGCCTTCCCTGATTTAACAAAAGATATTCGAGTATGCCATTCTCCTTTCTTGTCAATATCACCTTAACACCGTTCACATAAGCAACTCTTTCCCTTGTATTAAATTTCACACCATCGCATTCAAGACACACATCCTTCTGGACAAACCTGCGTCTTGTGAGGCTTCTCACCCTCGCCTCTAACTCCTGCAGATGGAAAGGTTTCTCCATATAGTCATTAGCTCCTGCGTCAAGCCCATCCACCTTATCCGCAATCTGGCTTCTCGCAGACAAAATGAGAACCTTGGTTTCCTCATTTTCCTGCCTGAGCGTCCTTAATATCTCCATTCCGTCCGTCCCCGGAAGATTCAGGTCAAGCACAAGCAAATCATATTTCTCTTCAAATATCATACTTAGCGCTTCATCGCCGTCATAGCAGACATCGACCTCATATCCGGCTCCATGAAGGCTCTTCGCTATCGCATCACACAATTTTTTTTCATCCTCAACAATAAGCAGTCTCATAATCATACCCCTGCATACTGCAGGCATTGCCTGCAGTATTGCCTCTAAATAAGTAGTTTAAAAATTTTATTTTCAAATTTTTCCTTTTCTTAACACAAATTTAACACCCTGTATTGTATGATAATATTGTCGAAAGGTCAATAAGCCATTCTGACAATGCACTGCTTGTGCAGGAAAATCACAAATGGAAGGGGAAATTTATTTGAAATGCAAAACAAAGGCTGTTGTACAGACAGCGCTGCTTATTGCCGGTACCGCAATGCTTATATACGGCGCATACCGTGGTGAAGCAGCCACCGTGCTGAGCAAGGCAATAAAATTATGTCTGGAGTGTGTAGGAATTGGATAAGAAAAAAACATTTTCAAAAACAATCGCTCGTTTCCGTGGATGGATACAGGCTGCTGCCACTTTACTCACCAATATTCATCTGCCGAACCTTTTTAAAGGAACCATATACCGCGGAAATGCTAAAACCGTATGTGTTCCCGGCCTTAACTGCTATTCCTGCCCGGCTGCATCAGGTGCATGCCCGATTGGAGCGTTTCAGGCGGTGGTAGGCTCATCCAAATTTAAGTTTTCATATTATATAACCGGCTTTTTTATTCTTATGGGCGTACTGCTGGGCAGAGCAATCTGCGGCTTCTTATGTCCGTTCGGCTGGTTTCAGGAGCTGCTGCACAAGATACCCGGTAAAAAGTTCTCCACAGCAAAGCTCAAGCCTCTCAGATACCTGAAATATGTTATACTTGTGGTTTTCGTTATTCTATTGCCTATAGTAGTCACCAATTCCATAGGCATGGGCGATCCATTTTTCTGCAAGTATATATGTCCTCAGGGAGTGCTTGAAGGTGCCATCCCACTCTCGCTTACCAACAGCGGAATCCGCTCGGCACTTGGAAAGCTGTTTACATTTAAAAGCTCAATACTTATAATCTTCGTTGTGCTAAGCATCCTCTTTTACAGACCTTTCTGCAAATGGATATGTCCTCTGGGTGCGATATACTCGCTTTTTAACAAGGTATCGCTCCTTCAGATGAAGGTTGACACAGGCAAATGTGTCGGCTGCAAAAAATGTACTAGGGCATGCAAAATGGATGTCGATGTAACAGCCAGTCCTAACCACCCTGAATGCATACGCTGCGGAGCCTGCATAAAAGCGTGTCCGACAAATGCAATCTGCTACAAATATGGTTTTGGCAGCACACAGAAGGACACAACCGGCAAAAGCGGACAGAAGGACCTGAATATTGAACAGCCGTCCAAATAATCTAAAGTCATGGCAATACCTGACAACAAAAAAAATATTTTATTTATAAGGAGATTTTTATTATGAGAACAAGAAAATTAGTCACTGCATTAACAACCCTGTCAATAGCACTTGCAATAACAGCATGCTCGGGAAAAGGCAATAACGGCACGGACATAAACACTACTACAGACAGCAGCATATCCGGCTCCACCGAAAGCAGCTCAGCCAATACCGGCACCTCTATGAGCACAGATGAACTTACAGAGCGTATGAATGACCTCTATCAGCAGGAAAACGTGTTGTTTAGCGATCACAGCGATGTATGGAACAAGATGTTCGGATTCATGAGCAAGGACAATACCGGTGAAAATCAGGAAATGGAATATGCCGACTTCCTTGCAAGTACTCTTGAAGCCAACAAGGCATCTTTCACGGAGGAGGAGCTTGCGGTTGTAAGTGCCGACATAGAAACGATACGTGGTATAGAAAAGGAAATAACAGAACTCCAGAACCAGATTTCGGGTGCCGGAGCATCCGCTGATGGTACATCTGTCAAAGAAAACTCAAATCCATTTCCGGGCTTCACAGGAAAAGATCTTGAGGGCAATGATGTTGATGACAGCATCTTCTCCGCAAATGCAGTAACTGTAGTCAACTTCTGGTTCAATGGATGTAAGCCTTGTGTTGCCGAGCTTTCCAAGCTTAATGAACTCAATGAAACCCTTAAGGGCATGGGCGGCGAGCTCATCGGTATCAACACGGAAACACTTGACGGAAATAAGTCAGGTATTGAGGAAGCCTTAAAGCTTCTTGAAAGCCAAGGTGCGTCCTACCGCAATATCTATTTTGACTCTGACACGGAAGCAGGCAGATATGCAGGCAATATCATGGCCTTCCCTACTACCATACTTATCGACAGAAACGGTAATATTGTTGGCGAACCATTTCTCGGAGGTATAGATAATCAGGATAATTATGACCAGCTCTTAGAGCAGATTAATGCCGTTGTTGCCGCAGACAGCAGCAGCAAATAAGTTATATAAGCTTTATAAGGATATATTGCAAATGAGGGGCAAAAGGTATTTTGCCCCTCATTTGATATACGGAAACCGCTCCGCAGCACAGGTCAGCTCTCCTGTCCCAGAATAATATTTATAAGCTCTCTATCAAGCATTATCGTCCTGTTCCACGGGTTTATAATAATTCCCTTTATCTCAACAGCTTCAAGAGCGGTATGAAAAAGTCTCCCTATATCAGTCAAAAAAGCAGACTTTATGCTGTCAGCTCCTTTGAGTTCCTCATCAAAGCTTGTAAAAGCAGACCACCATATTCCTCCGTCCTCAGTCTTAACTGTCTGAAGCCTCATCTGCATGTTCTCAAGTGACGGTTCAACTGCGACAATGAGCTGTCCCCCCTCCTTCATACGTCTGCGGATAACCGTCAGCGCATGTGCAAGCCTTTCGCCTGACGGTTCATTCTGAAGTGCCAGAACCGCTTCCTCTATTTTTTCATTACCTATAAGACCCTCGTCTTTATTCTGTATATTATTCATACTTCTTCACACCATATCCCTTCCGCCAACCTCAAAGCAGCTTCTTAGCTTGTCGGTAACAGCCGCATCAATCCAGCCTTTCTGTACCATATCTTCAAGTATGCTGCATGCCTTATCATGAGACATCCCCAGCTTATATGGCCTTGCCTCTGTGAGCGCCTGATAAATGTCAACACATGCCATAAGCCTCTCCGGTTCATTCAGCTCTTCAGCCTTTTTCCCGAAGGGATAACCTGTTCCGTCAAGCTTCTCATGGTGAAGTGCCGCCCAGTCGCGCACCTCATCAAAATCCTTGACCTCAGAAAGTATCATATATGTATATCCGGCATGATTTTTCATCCTTGAAAATTCCTCATCCGTAAGCCGTCCCGGTTTCTCCAAAATCTCATTGCCTATAGCCATCTTTCCAATGTCATGAAGAGCACCTGCCATATAGAATTTTTCAATATCAGCCTGTGAATATCCCATGTATTCTGCCAGCTCTGCCGCCTTCTTGGCCACACCGAGCGAATGCTTTCCCGTAAACTCCGACTTATAATCGACAATCCCGGCAAAAAAATCTGCGATACCCTTACAGGTCTCAAAATCACAGTCTCTCTTGTCCCTTGGTATCTTTTTCCATAACTCATCCTCAAACCTGTCCTGCGACATGCTCACAAAATTTTCTTCTGAAAATACCTCAAGGAAAGCATCGGCACACTCGCTGTCAAACAGAATATTTCTGTTCCTGCACACATATTCCTTTGCCCTTATCCAGCTCTCACCGCTGAAATCACAGGAATTACCCATGACATCAACCATATCACACAGATGAATTATTCGCGCAAAGAGCGGAATCTCATCCCACCTTTTTCCGAATGTTCCTGTACCGTCGGCATTTTCGTGATGATATAAAACAGCTCCTGAAACATCTGTATAAAAAGGAAGCTTTTTTATATTCTGTTCACCATATGTACAATGCAGCCCTATCTTTTTATGTATGGAGCCGACTATACTTTTTATTATCTCAGGACTGTATGCCATCCCATTTTCACTTATTATAGCTTCACTTTCATTGGACATACCTCCACTATCAACGACTGTATTTTTATCTCCCTGCGTGCTGCCGCCAAGAGATATGTTGGAAATGTTATTTTCCTGTATTTCCTCAGAGATATACTGCGTCAATGCATTATCATGAAGCATTGCACAGACTGCCAAATCCTGCAATGCACTTCCTTCTATTCCCAACCTTTCTGCCATACATACGCTGATGTAGGCAACTCTCTTGCCATGTCTGTTAGTGACATGCACAAGCTCTGCCTCTATACAGTCAAGTGCGTATGAACAGGCACCAACAAGACCAACTATATCAAGCTCCATCTCTAAACCTCCATGTGGTGCAGACACCGCCTAAGCTGCTGCAACCAATAAACAATCCGATTTTCATATATAATTTTATATATTCCTCATCATCTCCTTGACCTCCTTGTCCGGTGTCAATGACTCACATATCTTATTAATCGCTTTTTTATATGATACAGCATCAAGTCTAAGATTTTCTTTGTCCGTAAGAAATTCCCATATTCTTTGCGGAAATGTCACAAAGCACTCAGCAAGCAGCCATCCTGCCGCCATCTGGGTATAATATCCGTTGGCGGAAAAATCCCTGTTAACAAGTGATAATATCTCATCTAAATATTTTCCCGTGATTACCTGATTGCGAATCCCATAATCATTTCCCGTATTCGAAGGGATATCTTTCCTATTATCTTGATACTGTATGTCTCTGATAAACTTTTCATCTCCGATATTTATATCGGCAGAAGTTACCTTCCTCATTCTGGGCTTGCGGCTGCCAGCTTCATCAACCTTGAGATAGTGGTCTAGCAGCATGATAAGCCCTACCCTTGCCCTGTACTCATCACCCGACAACACGCACTCCCTGATATACGGCAGAAATTCGTCCCTGAAGCTGTCAATCACCCTAAATTCTATACAGAATCCATCATTCACAGCCCAGTTATTGACAAGCGGAACATAGTCTTTTAAATCCTGCAATGCCCTGTCAAAATTCTTTTCCTTTGCCGTGCCATATCCAATCACATAGCCGCGCAAAAGTGTCTCCTCGTGATAAATGTCCGGTTCAGTGAGCAATGCCCTGAAATCTTCATTATCCTTGACAAGCTGCCGCGCATATTTCTTTAACACAGGCTGCCGCACGCCTATAACATTATCACAGCCCGGTATAAGCGCTGACGTAAAAGCGGCATAATTTCCCTTATCCGACAATCCAAGCAATTCATTTCTTATGTACTCAAGCATATAAACTGTGTATCTCCCTTCACCCGCACAATATATGGGACAAGGACACTTCCTTGTCCCGGAACGCTCCCGTCACATCATCTTGTCAATACTTTCCTACAATATCTATGTGCCCCACAATGAGGACATGTGAGCTTACGCTTCGTGATTGTGTGTGCTCCCATAATATAGTCCTTCAGCTCCGGCACAAATCTTGTATTACATTCCGGACATTCATAAGCACCGGCGTCCCTGTCAAGCACACATGCAATCGCTATTCCAAAAACAACCACCACAGTTCCTATGACAATAAGTACAATCCTTATCCAATTGTCCATCTCAATAGCTCCTGAAATGACAAACAACGGTACCGCAGCCACAAGCACCAGCAGCGCAACCATAGCCGACATAATTATTTTCTTTTTGCTCTCCTGAGCCTCTCTCATTAAATTCACCATATTTTCCTCCGCTTTCTTTCGATAATCTTCCTCAGAAACTCTCTCCCCGGACAAAAGCTCATTTACCGTAATATCAAGCTCATTGCATAACGGTAAAAGCAATGACACCTCGGGAAACCCGTTTCCGCGCTCCCATTTTGAAATCGTCTTATCACTGATTCCAAGCTTTTCGGAAAGCTGCTTCTGCGTATAAGCTTTTCTTTTTCTTTCACACGCAATGAACTTTCCAATCATAATCTGGTCCATCGGGTTACCTCCTTCCTGAGTCAATTATCATTCAAATTCCTTAAGCATCACACCCACAAAGCGTAGAAAATGGTGAATTTATGCGGATTCCACGCTCCGTAGAGCTATGTCTTTGCAAGCTATTTCCTGCTGAGATAAAAAACACGTCTCTTCTCTTCTTTTTCACCCGGCCACGCAAAATATTCGATAGCATCAACAATAAATCCATCAGTCTAAAATAGGAAGATTATTTATACACGGCGGCAAATGCATCATATGATGATCCGTCATCGGTGTTAAAATCATGCCTCCCCTTGTAAGTCTTCCCCAGTAGACCAGAAGCCACACTGAACGGAAATCCGTTGTCACGCCGCCCTCCTCAAGTATCCGCATCACCCACTCAGCCGGAACCATCGAATTAATCTGTTCCAAGGTTAACCCTGCCAATATCTTCCGTGTATTCTTCCCTACAGTAATCATATACTCATAAAGTGCATCCACGTTCAGAGCCTTTCCGAAAGCCACAGCCTCATCAAGCTCCAGCGCATTCCCTGTATCGGTAATCGGTGAACCAATCTTCCTCTGCCATTCGGAGTTAAAAACCTGATTCTGGTTGACCATCAGAATATTGCTCACCAAATCCTCTATTCTGTATGTATGCCAGAACTGCCAGCACATCGGCACAGTTCTTGTACCTGCATAGTGCAAATCGACATCATAATCCTCACGCGGAACCAGCGTATCCCTGTTGCCATCCATCATATATTCCAGAACATAATCCGCAATAGTCTTTTCCTTCCTGCCGGAAATCTCCGCCGGATGAACCATCGCATGAACCTCCAATGTAAGCTGTCTTATCCTGTCCAAATCGCTCCCCTTTAATGCCTCACGCAGTTCACCATAACACTCCCTTATAGGTGCAAATAATTCTTCCTTCGTCATACACTTCCCCATCCTTCCTCAAATTGATTTTACACAGTCACTCTGTATTTAATATTATATATCATCGAACACATGTTTGCAATATGCTTTTCATATAATTTTCTGGGACAGGGGTCTGACCCCTGTCCCAGATTTATTGCTGTGTAACATTTATGATTTCAATGCTCTTAGGAAGCACCTCACTCACATTGTCCTCCGTGAGTATCGTGCCGCCCTCGAAGCCTGCAAAGGTTACGGCGTAGACCTCGCCGAACTTAGAAGAGGTGGTCAGAAAATATCTGTGTGCAGGCTGGGTATTCTTTACGGCGGCCTGCTTTACCACGGCTTCTTTTACGTCCGGTGTGGTAAAGCCGCTCAGCCTGTCAACGCCGTTAACACCGAAAAAGCCTTTACTGAAATGGTATTTCTGAAGATTCAGAACAGCCTCGCCTCCTACTATGGCATCGGTTGAGCTTTTAGGCTCCCCACCAATCAGAATGACACTGAAGCCCTTATCCGCAAGTCTTTTAGCATGGGAAAGTGCGTTAGTTATATAGGTTGCCTTCTCCTGCCTGATATACTCAATCATCCAGCCCGTGGTGGTTCCTGCATCGAGATACACACAGTCATCCGGCTCGATGAGTGAGGCGGCATAGCGCGCAATCGCCTGCTTCTCCGTGGTCTGCAGCTCCTGCTTCTGCACCATGGAGAGTTCTTTATTTACAATCTGTGCAGGGTGAAGTGCTATCGCTCCCCCGAACACCTTGGTAAGCCTTCCCTCCTTGTCAAGCGTAATTATGTCACGTCTGATTGTTGATTCAGAAGTATTAAGTATTTCCTTGAGCTCCGCAACCGTTATGCTCTCCCTCTCATATACCAATCTGACAATCTCTTCCTGACGTCGTTCTGTCAGCATTTATTTTACCTCCAACCGCCGGACATGTACCTCTGCGAAATCCGCAAATCCGTTTTTTTGCTGTCCATTACTGCGTTCACAGCATGGATTCACTGTAAGCTAAGGAACTATTTTTTCAGCGATGTCTCTCTTATAATTTTTCTGATAGGCAGTACTCTTCCCGGCGAAACCGAAAGCTCATCAACACCCATCCTTATAAATTCCTCAGTAAGTGTTGTGTCCGCTCCCAGCTCTCCGCAGATTCCTGCCCATATTCCTGCCTTATGTGCATTCTCTACAGTCATCCGTATCATCTTTAATACTGCCGGGTGATGCGGGTCGTAGAAATCGTCAAGCTTCGGATTCTGCCTGTCGATGGCGAGGGTATACTGCGTGAGGTCATTTGTTCCGATACTGAAAAAATCAACCTCCTTTGCCAGCTCGTCGCTGACCATGACCGCAGCCGGTGTCTCAATCATAATGCCCTCAAGCACATCAGCATAGGCTATTCCCTGCTCCTTAAGCTCTGCCTTAACCTCCCGCATGATATCCTTAATTCGTCTCACTTCCTTTACAGAGGTAATCATAGGGTACATTATTGCAATATTTCCGTATACACCGGCACGCAGAATTGCTCGAAGCTGTGTCTTAAAAATCTCAGGCTGTGAAAGGCATATTCTTATCGCTCTGTAGCCAAGTGCCGGATTTTCCTCCTCACCGAGATTAAAGTAGTCAACCTTCTTATCGGCACCGATATCAAGAGTTCTTATGATGACGCGCTTACCCGCCATAGTCTCTGCCACCGACTTATAAATCTGGAACTGCTCATTTTCCGTCGGAAAATCATCCCTTCCAAGGTATATGAATTCACTTCTAAACAGTCCTATTCCGCTCGCATCATTCTTTAGAACCATAGCAAGGTCACCGGTACTGCCTATGTTAGCATACAGCATGACATGCTGTCCGTCCAGTGTCACATCCTCTTTTCCCTTAAGAGTGAGAAGCAGCTCCTTCTTCTCATCCTCCTCCCTCTTACGCTTTGAAAGCCTGTCATAGGTCTCCTTATCCGGCTCAATATATATAGCTCCGTCAAAGCCATCCACTATGGCTTCCGTTCCATCCAGATTCTCCGTAAGAGTAAGTCCTGTATCAACAAGTGCCGGAATGCCCATGGTTCTCGCAAGTATAGCTGTATGTGAATTCACCGAGCCGTGAACCGTCACAAATGAAAGAATCTTGTCCTTATCCATCTGGACTGTCTCAGAAGGTGCCAGGTCATCTGCAAGGATTATCACCGGTTCATCGACATTAACCTGCCCCTGCCTTCCGCCTTTAAGGATAGATATAAGACGCTCTGATATATCCTTTACATCAGCAGCTCTTCCGCGCATATATTCATCATCCATTGCAGAAAACATGTTGGCAAAATTATCCGCCGTGACACCGACAGCATACTCTGCATTTACCTGCTGCGTTGTAATGATGTTATTAACCGAATCCGTGAAATCGTCATCCTCAAGCATCATCTGGTGAACCTCAAATATAGCCGCATTCGCTTCACCTACCTCCTTGCAGGCCTTATCGTAAAGGGCTGCAAGCTGTGTGAGCGCCGTCTGCCTCGCCTCCTCAAAACGTGCAAGCTCCACATCTGTATCATTTATCTTAACCCGGACAATTTTATGCTCTTTTTTTGAAAAAACACTGATTTTTCCTATGGCTATCCCGCCGAAAACACTTTTACCATGATAAACCTGCATACTAATCCTCATTTCCGAGCGATTTGTTGCGAGAAGGCGATGAGAAATCCGCACAGGCGGTTTCCCATCTGCCATCAAAGCAATTTGTTTTCGCTCAGAAACAAATTGCAGGTGTGAAAAGTATGCTGTCAAGCTTATTTTCCACACTACAGCCCTCCGTTTTCTCCTTTTGCATATCACGAACACCGCCTGCAATATGCCGCTAATAAGCAGTAAATAATTTTACAGATTAGACTCCATAAAAGCTGCGATAGCTGCACAGGCAATATCCTCATCCTCACCGCTTATGCAGAACTCTACTGTATCGCCCTGTTTTGCTCCAAGTCCCATGATGCCGAAAATCTTCTTTGCGTCAACACTCATGCCGCCCTTTTTTATCTTAATCTCACTCGAAAAGCCCTTTGCCGCCTTTACAAGCTCCCCTGCCGGTCTTGCGTGGATTCCCTGTGCGTCCTTGATTGTGTAAGAAAATGTCTTCATATTTTTTTCTCCTTCCGGTGCTGCCACGGCATTGCAGGCTGCTATATCCTGCAATTATCCGTCGGCAAAATCATAATTTATAATGTAATTTTTTTAAATCATCTGTAATTATATTTAGGTTATGCTGCCTTTTTCTTGAAAAGTCCGAGCAATACCGTTGACACTGCTGTTCCGATTGCGAGTGCAACCAGATACATGAGTGCATTACCTACAACAGGGAATACAAAGATTCCGCCGTGCGGAGCCATGAGTGTACAATTAAACAGCTCTGACAACGCACCCGATATTCCTGCACCTATTATGCAGGCAGGCAGTACATGCAGCGGGTCGGATGCTGCATACGGAATAGCTCCCTCCGTAATGAACGCAAGTCCCATAATAAAGTTTACAGGACCCGACTGTCTCTCCTCCTTTGTGAACCTGTCCTTGAAAATAATTGTTGCAAGTGCGATGGCACATGGCGGAACCATACCGCCTATCATAACCGCTGCCATTATATCATAGTTGCCGGCAACAATTGAAGCTGTTCCGAACACATACGCTGCCTTATTGAAGGGACCACCCATGTCAACCGACATCATTGCTCCTAATATGAAGCCAAGTAAAATCCTGCTGGTTCCATTCATGCTCGCAAGACCCGAATTAAGTGCCGTGTTGATTGCACCCATAACAGGCTCAACCACAAAGTTCATGCCGACACCCATAATCAGTATACCGAATACCGGGTAAAAAAGCACAGGTGCAAGCTTCTCAAGACTCTCCGGAAGCTTATCGCATACCTTTTTCAAAAGCAGAATCACATAGCCTGCAATGAAGCCTGCAGCAAGCGCTCCAAGAAATCCCGATTTTCCGCCTGCCGCAATCATACCGCCAACGAAGCCCAGCGCAAGTCCCGGTCTGTCCGCTATCGCCTCCGCTATGAAGCCCGCCAGGACCGGAAGCATAAGTCCGAAGGCCACGCCGCCTATTCCCTTAAAAAATGCCGCTGCCGGTGTAATCGTACCGAAGTTCTGTCGCTCTGCCGCTGACAAAAGATTGATGTCAACACACTGTCCATCTATCAGAAAAGCTATTGCTATAAGGATACCTCCGCCGACAACGAACGGAAGCATATGTGACACGCCGTTCATAAGCTGCATATATATTCTGTGGGCGAAGCTGTCCTTCTTTCCCTTACTCTGCACTGTCTCCTCCGAATGGGTTCCCGCCTTGAATACCGGTGCATCCTGCTTAAGCGCCCTCTCAATGAGCTCATCAGCCTTGCTGATACCGTCCGAAACCTGACACTGTATAACATGCTTTCCGTCAAATCTCTCCATCGGAACCTTCGCATCCGCCGCCACGATAATACAATCCGCGTCCGCTATCTCCTGCTCCGTGAGAACATTCTTCGCCCCGCCTGAGCCTCTTGTCTCAATCTTGATTGTGCAGCCTGCCTTAGCCGCCGCCTTCTCAAGTCCCTCCGCCGCCATGTAGGTATGTGCGATACCGGTCGGGCAGGAGGTTACTGCAAGGATTCTGCTTACGTTTCCTTCATCAGACCTAAGCCTCTCATCAATGCCTGCCTTCTCCGAATCCGCATCATCGATTATCCTCATAAACTCATCAACGCTCTTAGCTGCACGCAGCCTCGCCGTAAACTCCTCATCCATAAGCATGACCGACAGCTTGCTGAGCACATCAAGATGTACATTATCCTTGGTATTCGGCGCTGCTATAAGAAAAAGAAGTGTGACCGGCTCATCATCAAGCGATTCAAAATCAACTCCTCCCGGAATGACCATCGCTGCAAGTCCCGGCTTGGTCACCGCATCACATTTTCCGTGAGGAATGGCTATTCCTTCGCCGATTCCTGTTGTAGACTCCTCTTCTCTGGCAAAAACCTGCTTTTTGTAGGCTTCCTCATCGGCAATCTTTCCGCTCTTAACCATGAGTGCGACTGCCTGCTCAAGCGTCTGCTTCTTGTCCGAGGGTGCTGCCCCAAGCATCACGCTTCGGGAATCAAGTAAATCCGTAATCCTCATAACTCCTCCGTTTCCCACCATGCTTTTGCCGCATGATGTATAGTTGTAGCCTTATTGTTTCATTCACCTTTTAATACTTTTATATAACCTTCACTGCTTTAGCAGCTTAACCATCAAATGCTTTTATTCCTGACACCTGTAATCAGTCAGCCTATCTGCCTTCTAGCTTCCTAAGAAGTGCCTCCACCTCTTCCTTGGTCGCAAGCTGTTCTGAAAATGCGCTTGCACTTCCGCTGGCAAGACCCTTGTGGAATGCATACTCATAATTTTTCTTTTCAAGATAGCCTGCAATGAAGCCTGCAACCATTGAATCTCCGGCGCCCACGGCATTTACAACCTTGCCCTTCGGAGCCTCGCTCATGTATTCCTCACCATTCTCGTCTATAAGCACTGCTCCCTCACCTGCCATTGATACAAGGACATTGCGTGCTCCCTTCTCCTGAAGCTTCCTTGCGTAAGGAACCACAGCTTCTCTCTTTTTAAGCTCCACTCCGAATATCTCGCCAAGCTCGTGATTGTTAGGCTTGATAAGGAACGGCCTATATGAAAGAACATTCATGAGCAGATCCCTGGTCGCGTCGACCACTATATCAACACCCTTACCCTGTAAATCCGCCATGATATCCATGTAGATGGTATCAGGCATCGTCTGCGGAATACTTCCGGCAAGTATAAGAATGTCTCCTGCCTTCAGTTCATTAATCCTGTCCCTGAGTGCCTTGACCTTGTCCGGCGCTATATCCGGTCCCATGCCGTTAATCTCGGTGCCGTCAATGCTCTTTAGCTTGACATTGATTCGCGATATTCCATCCTCAAGTTCAAGAAAATCTGTCCTGATTCCGTCCTCTGTAAGTCTCTTTCTCAATTCTTCTCCGACAAAGCCTGCCAGAAATCCAAGCGCCGTGCTCTCAAAGCCAAGATTCTTAAGTACATACGAGACATTGATTCCCTTGCCGCCTGCAAGCATCTGTTCGTATGAGGTACGGTTCGTCACACCAAGCTTAAAATCGTCCACCCCCACTATATAGTCAAGTGAAGGATTGAAGGTCACAGTGTATATCATCTGTCTTCCTCCTCTCTCCGTTTTTGATGACTTTATTTTACAATCACATTCAATCAAATTCAATCGTACTAATTCACAAAAATGCAATCATTTTTTGTGCATTTTGACGTTTTATGCACGTTTTAGAATATGCAGCTTGTCTTTTTTGTCATTTTCATTCATGTATTGCATATATTTCAGTCACAATCATTCACACCCACAATATCAAAGTCTGATGTCTTTAAAAACAATATATACAATCCGGACATTATTGCTTATTATTCTCAATCAAAGATAAAATATGTAGCTTCATTGTTCACATAAACATAATTCAGGTGTCAAAACATTATAATTCCATTCACAACCAAAAAGATGATACCGCCAAAGCAGTATCATCTTTTATAAGATTTTATTCAGCATTTTCCCTAATATACTCCGGTGACAATCTTGACTTTTCCGCAATCTGTCCAATAACAGCCTTGTCATAATAGGCACTTTCCATTATACCTACTATCGCTGTATATTTAAAGCAATACTTATACCTGCTGAAGAAAGGAGTGCCATATTTTCTCGGCACTCCAAGCTCCATAAGCATCCATCTTACTTGAAAAATGGTTCATCTGTATTCCATACAATCTCTATATTGTCCTCTCCATTGATAATCACTTTTTTGATTACCTTCTGGATTTTCTCTCTGTCAAAAGATTCTATGCATTACTTATTGTATCTGTTTGTAAAATAAATATATGCATCCTCCAATGTTGCTGGAACTGAAATACACTCCAATTCTGGCTGTATTTCAGAAATCACTCTTAACTGTAATCCACCCTCAACGTACTGTTTCGATGTAATACGATATTTACGTTCCACTTCTCTCGCTTTTTCCTCATCTGGTACTTTGCAAACCCATATTTTTCCCTGTGCTTCTTCAGTCAAATTCTTCATAGACCCCGCATATAAAAAACTGCCTTTGTGCATAATTGCAAGTTGGTTACAGGTCGCAGCTAAATCTTCTACCACATGAGTTGAAAACAAAACTGTTCTGTTCTCAGAAAAATCTACTAATAAATTTCGGATACGAATACGTTCTTCTGGATCTAATCCGGTAGTCGGTTCATCTACAATTAGAAATTCTGGTTCATTCAAAAGTGCCTGCACCAATCCAACCCGCCTTTTCATACCGCCTGATAATTGTTTCATTTTTTTCTTTCGATGTTCTATGAGACTGGTCTTTTTCAAATAATATTCTATCCGCTTTCTACATTCTGCTTTCGGGACACCTGCCAGATCCCCCATATATTCCAAACATTCCTGCACAGTCAGGTTCGGATAGAGTTCGATTTCCTGTGGCAGATACCCTATTTTTCTCTGGATTTTTTCATAGTTTCTTTCACTATATAAAATCCCGTCTAATGTAACCATTCCGCTTGTAGGTTTCAGCACAGTAGTTAAAATCCTCATCAACGTTGTCTTTCCTGCCCCATTTTCTCCCAACAGTCCAAATATTCCATTCGGTATATCTAAATCTGCATGGTCAATCGCTGTGACACCATTCTTAAATCTTACTGTTAAATCCTCAATATGAATACTCATAAATTTACCCTCTCTTTCTTACGATTTTCGGCAATGCCAGTAACAAAATCAGTCCGATACAAATACACAAGCCTTTTCCATACAGCCATGTAATATCAGTAGCATTTTCTATATCTCTAAAAGAATAAGAAAATACATTCCATGCACCTAAAAACTTGTCCGCTCCTGATGAATTTGTTGCTACCCATATCAAAAGACAACTTCCAATTCCCATCCACATATTGCGAAAAAGCATAGACAATGTATTAGCCAATATTCCCCAAAAGAAAATGGTTACTACAATCGCCCCAAAATATGCAATAAACTGAAGTATTTCACTTTCTGTTACTGGATGTGTAACTGGTTTCTGAAACGCAAAAAACAAACCATATCCAAGAACAGCGAGCAGCAGCAAAAAAGTTCCCTGTATCATCAGTCTCTGTATAATAGAATAAATTCTCTTTTTTATCTGATACAACCTCTGAACTTCGGAACGGTTGCTTGTAATTTCCTGCACATAAGTATCTGCACAAAAAACAGCGATCAATATTGCAAATGGTCCCTCTATGGAAAGCCCTATCTCATTTGTAAATACTACTCCACGTATCAAACTCAAAATTACAACAAAAGCGAACGCATAAACCATCTTATAAACCGGCAAAATAATCTTCATTTCCTTCTTCATTCACATCCGCCTCCTCTTCCAAATCTGCATCGTAATCAAAATAATTGCTACAGATGCTAAAATAAGAAAACTCTGATTTAAAAGTGCCATTGGCGGCGGTGCCGTATCAAAAAACTGTCCTGGAAATCGAACCATAATTGCGAAAGGTCTTCCCCCATATCCGTAAACTCCTTCCGCATTTCTTCCTCCCATATTGGAATACACCATATAAAGAATCAGAAGTGGCACTCCCGGAAGTGGATTTTTAAATATAAGTGCAATCAAAGCATACACACTCACAATCATTAGCATATTTGGCAGTATATAAAGTACGGTAGATATTATAAAATTTGACAGATGTATTTCAAATCCACTATCTCTTGTATAAAGAATACATAATATCCAAAACAGTAGGTTTAAAACTGCTAAAACAAATGTACAAGTAAGAAATCCAGCGCTTACTTTTCCAAGCACATATTTTCCTGCACTAATTGGTTTTGTATGGAGTAATTCATAAGTATGCCTTTTTGTATCTTGTAAAAACAAAACGGAAAACATTATCGTTGCAAAAAATCCCATATACAGACCTGTAAAATCAGCAAATTTCCTTGCGTAATAATATGAAAATGGTTTCTTTTCCATTTTCTGATCTAAATACGAATTGATTTCTTCTGCCGTCCCCTTAAAGTAAGAGGTATCTTCATATAAATACCTCGCTCCGTACCATTCATATTTTTCGTTAAGATAATCATATGCTTCTTCCAATTCCATATTCTCTATTTTTCCGATAACTTTTTGCACCTCTGCATCGGTTTCTCCATCTTCAAGCAGGGCTTGTTTTAACTGTTCATGCCATAATTCCCGGTGTTTCTTCGGATCTGCCGGTATATACCCTTCATACACTTCACCCTCATCAGAAATAGCGGGCTTATCATTGGCGATTTTCTCCCCTTCTGCAAGATAACGTGTATGCAGATAAGGACTTGTATCGCTAAAAACTCCATAAATGACCAACAAAACACCAATCCAAAATAATGGTCGCTTAAAATAATTTTTTATCTCCCTTCTAATAATTGCAATCATACGTTTGCCTCCTTTCTTTTGTTATAGACATCATAAAATATAAATCACAACAAAAAGACAACAGCGTAAAAAAAAATCGGACTGCTCATGCAATCCGATGAAATACTGCTGTTATTACAGCTCCACTCTGTTTTTCGTTTTCTATAAGTAACTGTCCGCCATGCTTTTCACAATACAATCTACTGATATACATACCCATTCCTGAGTGTTTTAAACTATCTTTCACATTTTGCTGATAAAAAAGTTCTGTTGCCTTTTGCTTGTCTACTGTAAATCCCACTCCATCATCTTTTATTCTGATTTGTAATTCAGAACTGGTAAGAAACACTTCCATTTCCACTTTTGTCTTGGCATAACGAAAGGCATTTGACAAAAGGTTTTCTATAACCTCTAAAATCACTTCCTTATCTCCTGAAAATTTTTCTGCTGTTTCCGAACATTTTAATTCATACAGTTTTCCAAATTTTTTCTCAAACACATTCATCTCTGCCCGTATGTCTATTTCCAACTGCTTGCTTGTAATTTCTTCTGCCACCAACTCCCTTGCATCTAAACTGCTCATCTTCCGCATTGTTTCCACAAATATATCCATACGCTCAATCTGTTTTTTGCTTTCATTTACCATTTCTAAGGCTTGTTCCATATTTATCTCTTTTTTAGGGAGATATTCTGAAAGCATTTCCTGATACCCCTCCAGCACAGATAGCGGAGAACGTATATCATGCGCAATGGCAGCCCGCAAAGCCTTTTCTTCCTCAAGCATTTTCCATAACTGTTGATTATTTTCTGCAAGTTGTCCTCTCATTCGTTCAAACTCTTTGCACAATCTGCCCATTTCATCTTCATTTTCATAAGTGATATGGAAGTCTAAATTATTTCGACCAACTTGCTGTGAAGCCAGTTCTAATTCTTCAATAGGACACTTCAATTTATGCTTATAAAAAAGAAATACCGCTATAATACTCCCTGCAACAGATACGATAAGCACTGTAAATGTCTGAAAAAAATCACATATTTCCGATACATGATAATCAAATTCTTTCATTTCATAAGAATGTGGTCTCGGAACATCTGGCAAATACCTTCTACCATCCCCTTCAGACATTTCAAAATATTCTTCCTGGTCTACATACTTCCACCAAATGTCGTTTTGTACTGTGGCTGCTATTCGCATAATTAGTGCTGAAAGATAAAAACTAATTATTAAACTAATTATCATATACAAAACAATGGTTTTCCTTAACGAAAGATTTTTTATTTTGCCCATTTATATCCCATCCCCCATACCGTTTCAATATATTCGTGTTCCGAATACATTTTCATTTTCTTGCGGATTCTGCGAATCAACTCTGTAACCACCCGGCTGTCCCCTTCTGCATCATATCCTCCAATCTTTTCATAGATTCGTTCTTTATCAAACACAATTTCAGGGTTCATAGACAAAAATTCTATAATGTCATACTCTAATTTCGTAAGATCTAAAGTTTTCTCTTTCATATGTACACATTTGCCGGCATAGTCAATTACTAAATCCCCATAAAACCGTTGTTCTGTTTTCCTATGTAAGCGTTCCTCACGTTTCAAATGGGCAATAATTCTGGCATCGAGTTCTTTCAAACTAAATGGTTTCAAAACATAATCATCTCCGCCAGACAGCAGTCCCATTACCCGATCCTGTTCTTCTACCTTTGCAGTCAAAAAGATAATCGGACAGGAAACCCTGTCTCGGATTCTTCTGCATACTTCAATCCCATCCATTCCCGGCATATTCACATCCAATAGAATAATATCAGGGTTTGCACTTATCTTTTCCATTGCTTCTATGCCATTTTCTGCAATCATTACTGTATAATTCTTCAATGTAAAGTATTGATTCAGCATTTTTAGCAATTCTCTATCATCATCAACCATTAAAATTTTATATTGCATTATATTTATGTCACTCCTGATTTCATCATACTTAATTGCTTTTTATAATTCTTTTGTTTTAGTCCACTGAACCAATACTAATCTTTGACCACTCTGATATAAAGTTTCTCTGGAAATCTCCTTTGCAACCAAAGGGAATGTTGCATTTACCCCAACCGCAAATATATATCGATGCATAATTGGTTATTTTGCACCCTGAACGTCATCTATTTTCAGTTAAAATCAGAATTATGTTTCGGGGATTAGCTGTGCTGCGTATTCCTGCGGTGTACCATGTCATAGATGAGTATACATATAATCGGCAGAATGACCACCGCCGCCGTTCTCACGCAGTACATGAATAACACCTCATGTGCCGTGGTCATCCGGTGCAGCATATCTCCGTACAGCATTGCCATATACATTGCGGACACCGACACAAAAATCCCATAATGCGCAGCAGTGCCCTCCTTTATGATTCGCGCAAATTCCATTGTCACAAGAACAGCATTCACAGCGGACACCGCAATTAGCTGTAGCTTCAAAAATGTGCCAACAGACTGAAGCTTGTTTTTATCCGGAGATAGCTTTCCGTTCGCAGCCATAGCCACGATAATTCCGGTCACAAGGACAGCGTACAGATATGCAGCCACAGCTATCCCTGACATCCATCTGCTTTTCCTGCTCCTGCCCTGATCAATATACTGCTTATGGTTCATGCCCCGGCATGCCTGCCACAATAACGCTCCAAGTATTACTGCCAGCGAAGCAACATAGATTACTCCCTGTGTCACATGGCTTTCAAGCACAAATCTACCATTCATGCCTGTAAGCGCCAGAAACAGGCTGTACAGCAGTATAACTATTCCTCCAAGGCAGTATATAATTCTTTCCCGCTTTGACTTTTCCTGAAGCTTCGCCATCCTGATGACCTCGGTTATGATATTTTCCTTACCGCATCCTGTGTCATCTGCGCTTATCTCGCCCACAACAATATCCTGAATTTTCACATCCAGAATCCCGGACAGATTTTCCAACACGCCTATATCAGGAAAGCTGTCACCGTTCTCCCAGCGCGACACCGCCTTGTTGCTCACACCAATCAAATCCCCAAGCTCACTCTGGGTATAATTTTTCTTAATTCTCGCTTCCCTTATCAGGGTGCCTGTTTTTTTCTTATCCATGAGTACCGCCTCCTGTGTTTTGATGGCTTCATCGTAGCAGTCACCGCCAAAAAGAGCAATCCATTGTAGAGAGAACCCGCTGTTTATGGGAAAATCAAGCACTATGTCAACATTAAATCCGTTCTTCTGAGCAGAAAATCTATAATATTCATATGAACTATTCCATCGTGGCTCATATCAATCTTGTCAAGCGACATTACATATTTCGGTGAAGCATCCGTTATCCTGCTGTATGCTCCAAACTCCATTCATATTTTACCTTTTTATATTTTTATGCAAGATATGTTTGCACAAATTAAGATTTTTACATTTTTGTGCAAGATACGCTTTCACATATTTTAATATTTTTGTTTTTGTGCAAGCGCATATTGCCCGCTTCTCTGGTTAAAATAGAATGCCGTAATGTACGTCCGCATACCTGTCTGTATAATTATCCGTTTACCTCTTTATTTTCACATTAGCTTTGTAGTTACAGTGCCTTCAATTCATCCTCAACCACCGCGATATCTTCATTAACTCCAACCGCTTTTTCCGCTATATTCTCCGGCACATACGCCTCTCCCTTGTTAATACACACATAAAATGCATTTTTCCAGTTGACGGCGTACCGCCGGAAGTTATATTTTATTATACCCGGTGTGTTGTAGCCGACCCCTAATTCAAGGAATAAAAGCTTCTGTCCTCTGTGATTTTCCATGAATTTCCCGTACCTGTCCGCTGCCCTGTACCAGCCGTCATCCTGCACAAACGTGTTGTCCGCACGAAGGTTCATGCTCATCGGCCTGCCGCATTTCGGGCACCTCGGAACAAGCTCCTTTGGTACTGTGAGTTTTATCCCGATATCTTGCGGCTTTACAAGAATATTCTCTGTATTTCCGTCTTTTTCCAAATCTGCATGCTGTATATTTTCAATTTTAAAGCCCTGGCTTAACACCATCTTCTTTATAGTATCTTCATTATCGTAGGTGCTGTCATGGCATGGTTTACTGCACTGGAAAAGTCCGTAATCTCCCTGCGTGTAATAAAGGTGTTCCTTGTCAAAGCCAGCCTTCTGAAAACAGTGGTCAACATTCGTTGTGAGCACAAAATAGTCCTACTCCATCCCCTCATCAAGCCACTTAGCAATATTAGAAAAGTCAATCTTAAGGTCGCCATTGTAAATATTCACCGGAACAGGCTGGTCGAATCCATATATAACAGGGTAGACATCACTCTCAAAGTAATATACCAGAATCCTCTTCTGCGTAAAATCCAGTATCCAGTACTCGCGCACACCTGCTTCCATATACTTAGACAGCTTCAACGTAAAATCCCTCTTCTTCGTAGAAGGCGAAATCACCTCCACAAGGAAATCCGGCGCACCGTATATGCCAAACCTCTTAATCTTATCAGGGTCACATACGATACCTACATCCGGCTGAACCATAGTCCTGTTATCGCAGTCTAACTGTACATCCACCGGTGCGATGAATGGTCTGCAGCTTCCGCCGTGCTCCATTATATAATTGGCAATCTGGCGGTGAATCTCCCCGCCGATGGACTGGTGCCCGAAAGTCGGAGAATACATATCGAAAAAATACCCATCAATCAGCTCAACTCTCTGCTCATCCGGCAGTGCATAATAATCATCCAGTGTATAACTGCCATTCCTCTCATACCTGCTGCCAGACTTATATGAAGAGCTTTCCCTCACCACAGGAATATCCCTGAATAACTGCTCCAGTGCAAGAATAGTATCATAGCGCGGGCTCTCCGTCTCACCCGAAAAAATCTTCTGGACTGTTCCTAACGGTACACCCGATAAATCCGCAATCTGTGCATAGGTGTATCCCATTTCCTTCTTCTTGTCTCTCATTTCCTGAATAGTCATATAAAGCACCCTCCCTTTAATGATAGTGATTATATAATGCTGCCCTTTCCCATCTATATAATAGGTGTTTTGTTTCCATTTGTCAACCGAGTTTTAATATATTTATTTCCATTTCAAAGATTATCTTTCCATATTTTAACCGTTTAAGGAAATATCAACGAATTTTCCTATTTAAATAAAAAAGCGGAAGCACCGTTTCCGACACTTCCGCCATTCATGCTGTCTTCACTTTATTGATTACTGCTAATTACTGCTGTCCCTGCGTATTCTTTATCGTGACGCTCAACTGGTTAAACGGTATCTCGATGCCTGCCTCATCAAGTGCCAGCTTGTACTGCTCAGTAAATGCCCACTTAGTATCCCAGTATTTGTCTGCGCTGACCCACACGCGCGTCTCCAGTGTGACCTGGCTTGCGTCAAGGCTTGCCACAAATACGTTAACCGGCTTATCCCTGAGGATATTATCATTCTTATCGATAATTCCCATGAGCACCTTCTTTGCGGCGGTGATGTCCGATTCATAGCTTATGCCGACCTGGACATCGACACGGCGTATATCCATCGCACTCACATTCCTGACACTTGAATTTGCAAGAGTTCCGTTAGGAATCACAATCATCTTGTTGTCTACCGTGGCAAGCTTGGTATAAAAAACATCAATTCCCACAACTGTACCCTCATCACCGCACGCCACAATGTAGTCTCCTACCTTGAAAGGCTTGAATATGAGTATCAGCACACCTCCCGCAAAGTTCGCAAGGCTTCCTTGAAGCGCAAGACCTACTGACAAAGTAACCGTACCAAACAATGTGACAAATGTTGTCGTCGGTATTCCAAGAATTGAGACAATTGCTATAAATAGCAGCACATATAAACCTACTTTTATAATTGAATATATGAATTTTACAACAATCGGTTCTATCTTTCCCTTATTAAGTGCTTTTGTTGTGAGCTTTAGAACCCACTTGATAAGCCTGCTTGCAATGAAGTACACAATCAACGCAATCAATATATTTTTTCCAAATCTGATTGCATACTCAATCACAGTATCAAGCACCTTATCCCAATGTGACACGCTTTTTGCAACCGCGTCCATAACCTGTGTTTCCAACTGTTCTCCCGCCATGTTTTTTCCTTCCATATTTAATCTTTGATAAAATGCTATGAGAGTCAAAAGGTATTTTGCCACTCATTTGATATCCTAGGTTTGCTCCGCTGTAAAATTTTACTGTTCTGCCCTGCACAGCATTTATGTAGACTTATGGGCAGAAATTTTCTTGAGAAACTTGAATTTCACGCAGTTTTCTCTGCCCTATGCCGCTCTTATGCCAACTTATGGGCAGAGGTTTTTCTTGAGAAACTTAAATTTCACGCTGTTTTCTCTGCCCAATACCGCTCTTATGCCGGCTTATGGGCAGATACTACTCTAGCGCCCGGCAGACTTAGCCTTCGCCGTGTTTTTCTTCTCTGTATCTGTTTTTGCTGTATCCGTCTTCTCGGCTTTAGAACTCCCTGACATCATTTTCTCTGTCTTTACTTCATTCTTTACTTCTTCCGGCTCCGCCTTCCCAGTTTCTGTCTCTTTTAGATTCGTTTTTCCATCTACCTTTGGTGTCTCATCACTCCTTACAGCTTTCTTTTTTCCTGCTCCGGCAGATGTTTTTTCTTTATTTTCTCTACTTTCTTTATTTTCTTTACTCTCTTTATTTCCCTTCTCTGCCGCCTCCGGCGCCTCTTCTTTCTTCAGTGTCTTCTCCTTTACAGACTCCGGCTTCGCTTTCTTCTGTGACTTTTCCTTTTCCATATCAGAAACTGTCTCAGATTTAGTTATCTGTGTATCGACAATCTCAGGAATCTCAACCTCATCCGCAGTTACGGATTCCTCCTCAACGCGCCTGAAAATACATATTCCGAGAGGCGGAATTGTGATGTATATGGAATCCTTTCGATTGTCGCACTCGCTCTCCTGCGATATCTTTACGCGCGAATTGAGCTTGCCGGTTCCGCCGTACTTCTTGGCATTGCTGTTGAAAATTTCCTTATAATGTCCTGCCTTAGGCACACCTATCTTATACTTCTCGCGCAGCACAGGCGTGAAGCTCACAACGACGAGAAGCTCATCACCGTTCTTAGCCCTGCGGACATACGACACAATGCACTCGTCGGCAGAGATATTATTAATCCACTCAAAGCCTTCCGGGTTATAATCCAGCTCATAAAGAGCCTGCTCGTTCTTATACAGGGCATTCAGATCTTTCATATATCTGTGAAGCTTCTGATTCTGCTCCTTTGAAAGCTCGTCCCAGTCGACACTCTTTTTCTCCCACCACTCGTTGTACTGTCCAAAATCCTGCCCCATAAAGAGAAGCTTCTTGCCCGGATGGGTGTACATAAAACCATAAGCTGCACGGAGGTCTGAGAATTTCTCGTCAAGCTCGTCCTCAGGCATTTTATTTATCATGGAGCACTTTCCGTGAACCACCTCATCATGTGAAATGACAAGAATAAAATCTTCGCTGTAAGCGTATATCATGCTGAATGTCAATTCACCGTAACGCCCTTTTCTGAACAGCGGATCCGCACTCATAAAATCAAGAAAATCATTCATCCAGCCCATGTTCCACTTGTAGTCAAAGCCAAGTGAGCCGTCCTTTATATCACCTGTAACCATCGGCCATGCTGTAGACTCCTCCGCAATAAGCATGGAAGTCTTGTTTTTCTTCCTGTACACTGCATTGAGCTGCTTGAAAAATTCAACTGCCTCAAGATTCTCATTGCCGCCATATATGTTGGCAACCCATTCGCCGTTCTTCTTCCCATAGTCAAGGTAGAGCATGGACGCAACCGCATCCATTCTAAGCCCATCCACATGATATTCCTTTGCCCAGAAAAGTGCATTGGCTATGAGGAAATTGCGGACCTGTGGTCTGCCATAATTATATATGTAGGTTCCCCACTCAGGGTGCTCGCCCTGCCTTGGGTCAAGATGCTCATACAGTGCCGTTCCGTCAAACCTCGCCAGTCCGAAATCATCCTTCGGGAAATGTGCCGGAACCCAGTCTAAGATAACACCTATTCCTGCGCAGTGCAGAAGGTCTACAAAGTATCTGAAATCATCCGGTGTTCCGTACCTGCTAGTCGGCGCATAATAGCCGGTCACCTGATATCCCCATGAACCGTCAAACGGATGCTCCATTATCGGCATGAGTTCAATATGTGTGTAACCCATTTCCTTCACATACTTGATAATAAGCGGAGCCAGTTCACGATAATTATAGAATTCCCTTCCGTCCTCCGGCTTCATAAAGGAGCCTAAATGCAGCTCATAGATGGACATCGGCTTATTTTTGTTAAGCTCTCTCTGCTCAAGCCAGTCGCCGTCCGTCCACACATATTTCTCAATATCATACACTATTGAAGCGTTGTTCGGACGAAGCTCACTGTAAAATGCATAAGGGTCTGCCTTAAGTCCTACCATTCCGCCCTTATATTTTAGCTCATATTTGTAAATATCAAGCGGCTTTATCCCCGGTATAAAAAGCTCATATACACCATATTTATCGATAAACTGCATCTGGTGGGTTCTTCCGTCCCAGCTGTTAAAGTCACCGACAACACTCACACGCCACGCGTTAGGTGCCCACACTGCAAAATGTACTCCCTGTACACCATCCACCTCCATCGGATGTGCACCCAGAACATTGTACAGCTCATAATTGATTCCCGCCTCGAAGCGCTCAAGCTCAGACTCAAGAATCTGCACCTTAAAGCTGTATGTATCCTTTATCTGCTGTATGTTTCCGTCTCCATAATTCACTATAAGCTCGTATGCCACTCTTCTCTTGCCCGGTATGAGCAGTGCGAAGTATCCTGCCTCATCAACCTGCTCCATATCATAGGTCTTATTCTTTCCGGTAAGTACCACCTTCACACCCACAGCCCCCGGCTTAAATGTCTGAAACAGCAGACCATCCGGTGTAATATGCTGTCCTAAAATATCAAGCGGATGCTTGCATTCCGAATAAACTACGGCCTCAATCTCAGGCCAATCCATCAAATCATATAATTTCTTGTCCATGCAATCCCTCACCTTCCATTATATTCATAAAATTATTGTATCACCTTTAAATTGTCTTTGCAATTCATTTGTGCTATAATGAGCAGGGACAGAAAATAAATAAGAATTGACCGGGCTCTTTGAGCGAGGGGTGCTTCTTGTCCGAAGGGCAAGAAGATGGAAAATAAAGATATTAGTAAATCGGAAGTTATAAAGGAGAATATTGATGAAACTATTTTTATGTTCGCACTTTTCAAGTGTGGGAAGTCTGATAAAGGAAGAAATTGAAAATAAGAAAGTCGCATTTATTCCAACAGCTTCACTGCGTGAAGGCTACACCGGTTATGTCGGCTCGGCTCGAAAATTATTCAAAAAGTTGGGAGCAATCGTAACTGAAATTGATATTTCAACGGAGGCTTATTCAACGATACAGTCTGTTTTTGAAGAAGCAGATGTGATATATTTTACCGGCGGAAATTCTTTCTTTCTTATGGACCAGCTCCGTAAAACGGGAACTGATGGGCTACTGAAAAAGGAATTGGCAAATGGAAAATTGATGATTGGCGAGTCGGCAGGCGCAATTATATGCGCTCCAAGCATCCAATATATCGAGCAAATGGATGAAAAGCCAGAGGACTACTCACAAGAAGATGATGCAGGGCTTGATTTGATTGATTTCTATGTTCTTCCGCATTATCTTACAGCACCATTTAA
>CDZY01039363.1_pt1 | contig 64976 bp, 51 predicted proteins | sample 557671 | NCBI WGS metagenome assembly CDZY01 (sample SAMEA3182091, study PRJEB8094) | gut metagenome | biome: human; feature: gut; material: Stool; isolation source: human stools | place: Canada | collected 2013-03-11
CGGCCGGCATAGCGTAAGGCGGCCTCAATGGCGTTGTCATCACGATCCCAATAACGGCGTCCATGCGCCGTCGTTCTTTCACAAACAAAACGCTTATAAGTCAGCCATTTTTCTGGCGGAACTTGTTTGTTCGCGTTTTTCAAGTCCAGCACCTGCTGCACTTGTAACCGAAGCTCTTCCATCTCAGCTTTATCGGCTTTAGGAGAGCTTAGGATGAGAAGGAACAGCGGCTCTTTTTATGAACGACGGGAATCTTCCGGGCGCCCCTCACGGTCTGCCTTTTCAGGTTCTCCTGCCGATTCGGCTTTCGTTGCATCCGCATCAGTCGGTTTTGAATCATGATTGAGCACTCCCGATTCAGATTGCTCCCCATGATCGGTCTTCTCCGGGCTCCTCGCCCCTGCATCCAGAACCTTTTGGATTCGAGTTCTGCGAAAGTCCGCCAATGCTTTGATCAGCAGTCCCTGAGCATAGGCTGCGAGCGACTGGCACAGTACCAATGTGAGCGACATGGCCGCTTCACTTCCGCTCGCCAACTGCGGCTGCACATAAACCAGCACCAGTGTTGCAATCGTATAGACCCAGCTGCGCAGCCACAGCTTGCGGTACTTCATCTCGTCTTCGGAAAGCGTTCCCTTTTGCAGCAGGAAGATTGCTTCGCGAATCGGCAGAGCGGCCCGAACCGCATTTTCGTCTGCCGCCAGACCAAGCCAGGACTGCGGATCCACGGCTTCTTTACGCATTTTGGCCGTGAGTTTGAGCATTCTCAAGGGCCAAAAGAGCTTCAGAAGCTGCACCCCAAGGAATAAGTTCGCGAACAGAAAAACAAATATGGCGAGCGCCCATTCCCAGGTGAATGACATGGCTGTGAAAAATCCGATCAAAGGTGAAGAAGGCTTCGACAAATGACTAGGCCGGCCTTAGCTGATAAATTATAGATTTGCTGTTCCGTCAGGCCATGGCTGGTGCTGACGCAGATCGGCCGGCTGCACCCGGAAAAAGGCACTGTTCGGCAATACCTCATAGGTCAATGAGTTTACAGCCTCCCGAATACATTCCGGCAGGTATTGTCAAACAACCGTTTCTTTTTTAAGGGGATTGACCATGCCCGCCACCACCATCAAACCTGCCGCGCCGGCAGCCGTCCTGCCCGCTTCAGCGCAGACCATCAGCCGCCGCCGGCTGCTTACAGCCGCAGGTTCCGCAGCATTGCTCACTGCGGGCGCAGCATTGACGCCTAAACCCGTTCGCGCGGCTGCCGTCGGCTCGAAAACACTCCGTATTGCGGCACTGCCGGCCATTGACGCGCTGATTCTCTATGCGGCTGAAGCTGACGGCATCTTCAAGTCTGAAGGTCTCAACATCGAAATTCTGCCGTTCAAAAGCAGCGTTGAAATGACTGCGGCCATCCGTGCAGAAAAAATCATTGGCCAGTACGCCAACATTCTCGGCACGATTGCGCAGAGAGCAAACGGTATTGGTCTCTCGCTTGCCGCGACGACCTGGCACACTTCGCCTGCGCAGCGCGCCTTCGGCTTTGCCGTATCACCGAAGTTCGCCGATCAAATCACTTCTATTGAAGTCTTGAAGGGCCTCACGGGCGTAAGTTCAACGCGCAGCCGCGGCACCATTATCGATTGGATGATTTACCGCATGAAAAATGCCGTCAATCTGCCCGAAAAGACGCTCGACCAAATCGAAGTCGCTCAGATTCCGATCCGGCTGCAGATGCTGCTCACCGGGAAAATGCAGACGGCCCTCTTTTACGAGCCGCTTCTTACCCTCATTGAGTCCAAAGGCGGGCGCGTCATTTGGGATGACCGTCAGCTCAATGAGCCGCTCTCCGAAGTTGCGCTCACAACGCCCTATCTCACGCCTGACTTCGTGCTGCCCTTCCGGGCCGCACTGGCCAAAGCTGCCAAGGCGATTGATCAGGACCCGCAGAAATACGTTCCCATCCTTTCAAAAAAGGGTCTTGTGCCGCCGGCTGTTGCAAACACCTATAAACTTCCCAAATTCTCTGGGTTCGCAACGCCGGACGGACTGCCGCCGCTCCCAACGGATGCGCTCGTTCAGGAGGCGGCTGACTGGCTGGTTAAAGTCGGCATCCTTAATCAGGCACCCGACATCACAGGAACCATCTGTAGGCTATAAAAAATGACCATTGCTCCTGAAGCCCGAACCTGCGCAGCAGAGCTCAATGTCAAGGATCTTGCCATTGGCCATAATGGCAAAACGTTGCTTAAGCATCTGACATTTTCTGTGCCGGCTGGTTCCTCGCTTGCCATTGTCGGCGAATCCGGCTGCGGCAAAAGTACGCTGCTGACGACGCTGGCAGGTCTCCTGCCGGCGCTCGACGGTGAGTTGTCTTGGCGTGATGCAAAAGGCAGCGCGATCAAGCACCCGAATTCGAGCTTCGTCTGGCAGCAGCTTGGACTGCTCCCTTGGAAAACGGTAGAGAAAAATCTGACGCTACCGCTTCTGCTCTCACAGCATAAAATCCCGGCAGCTGACTGCGCCCACCGCGCAGCGGCCATGATTGAAGAATTGGGTTTAAGCGGACTTGAAAACCGTTGGCCGGCAACGCTTTCCGGCGGTCAGCGTCAGCGCCTCGCACTGGGTCGCGCGCTGATCGCGCAGCCTGCAGTGCTCTTTATGGATGAACCGTTCTCCGCACTGGATGCACTGCGCCGCGAACGCCTTCAGGACTTTTTGGCCGGCATGCGCCGCCGTCGGCCCACCACCATGATTTTCGTGACGCACGACATTGGTGAAGCGGCATTCCTTGCTTCGGATATTCTGCTGCTGGGAGCGGGCCCCTCGAGACTGCTCGAGCATTACGCCAATCCAGCCTGGCGCTCGTCCGAACAATGTGCGGACCGCGATTCGCCAGAGTTTGTCGAATCTGTATACCACATTCACAATGTGCTGCGGCAGTGCGCCGCGCACAACGCCGCGTCTTGTGAACCCGCCGGGAGTGCCGCCTGATGAAAGCCTCCATCTTTATTCGCTACTTTTGCGGCTCTGTTGCTGTTTTGCTGCTTTGGCAGCTCGGAAGCGTGACTTTAGGATCGGACATTCTGCCCGATCCCCTGCGGGCGCTCGGCGGCTTCTGGGATGCCCTCAAAGATCCGGAATTCATTGGTCACATCGGTCTGAGTCTCTACCGGCTCCTCACCGCGCTCGCACTCGCCATTGCGGTTTCCTTTCCGCTCGGCGTCCTTTTGGGACACAGCAAAGCCGCTGATTGGCTGGGCGCACCGGTGACATTCATCACGCTGCCGCTTCCGAAAATCGTGCTGCTGCCCGTTTTCTTTACCATCCTTGGGCTGGGCGACTCGTCACGCATTCTGCTGATTGCGCTGGCTACGGGCTATCAGATCCTGGTAATCGTGCGCGAATCCGCTCTGGCACTCAATCCTTCCTATGAACTTGCCATGCGTTCAATGGGCGCAAGCACTGCCGAGCGCGTTCTTCACGTTTACATTCCCGCGGCGCTTCCCTCACTCTTCATGGCCTTGAAGGCTGCTTCCAGCACCGCTGTTGCCGTACTCTTTCTCGCAGAAAGTTTTGCTACCGATGCCGGTTTAGGGTGGTACATCATGAATGCCTGGGGACTGGGCGATATGGACGGCATGTTCGTCGGGATTCTCGGCATGTGCGTGTTGGGCGTTGCGCTTTACGCGGGCATTGGTCTTCTCGAGCGTTTGGCCTGCCCCTGGGCATTGCAAAAATAAAAGGACTGCATCACCTGTCCGCACTGATCTGAAATTTGAAGCCGGGCATCCAAAGACCAAACGTCTTATGGATGCCTCACTTCACAACGAAAAAAGAGAGCGGACTTAAAGTGCATCACAGATTTAGTGATGCTTAAATGAAGATCATACGATCGTCATGCCTTCGGCCAGCATAGGATGGATATCTGCGAGCTGAGGAATAACGCGTTTCCTCAAGCCATTTTGGAGAGCCTCAACTGCCTGCTTGGCTGCCCGGCAGAATCCTCGAGACCGAATTGCCGCATACTGCCGTCTCTGCGCGGAGACGAAAGGCAATTGAGTGAACCGCAGGTCATCGCAAAAATCTCGTCCCATCCAAATATTGGACGGCAGAAGCAATGCCCAGCCGAGTCCCTGAGCGACAAGACCCATCATGGTTGTCGAGGACTCTACTAAGACGCTTCGCTGCGGCGAGATGCCGGCACTGCGTAGAATACGTTCTGAAATCAGCTTGTCGCTTGCCGCTGTCGTATAAGAAAAATAAGGCAAATCGCGCGCAAGCTGAAGAAGATCCGCCGGCGTCGAAACAGTCTTCGTATTTGATGCGGGCGTCACAAGGAAGAAAGATTCAGCAACGACCGCCTCTTCCGTCACTCCATCCATATCCGGGAAGCTCACCGGTGAAATGAGCAAGTCGAAATCGCCGTTTTTAAACTGTTCGCTCAGCTGCAGTGCCATGGCCGTGCGTACCGACAATTGCTTCGTGCAGGGAAAAAGCGCTCCCACGATATCAGCCCCGACCGTACAGCTGACGCTCTCAGCCAGCCCCAGCCGCAAAAGCGGGAGGATTGGCGAAGATGCCGTAACCGCCGTTTCCAACTCTCGAGCATCCCGCAGCAGTGCTCTCGCACCGTCGAGCAAATTACGCCCCGCTCCCGTAAGCATTACCGGGCGGCTTTTTCGGCTGATCAACGAAACCGCTAACTCTTCTTCCAAGGCCCTGAGCGCCTGAGAAGCGGCCGATGTCGTCATTCCCAAGCGCTTCGCAGCTTCAGTGAAACTTTGAGTATCTGCCAAGGCCACAAAAACTTCTAAAGATCCTAGGTTCCGGATACCCATGCTGCTGCCCTCCTTCTGCAGAAAGTCTAAACCACATTTTTAGTTTTACTTCACTTGATGGTTCTCGAACAGCTTCTGCGCAACGATACCGTCGTTCGTTCAGAAAGCATCTCTAGGTCTTGTGAGACAGAAGCATGAATCAACCGACACTTCTTTCAGCCATAGCACGATGGATAGTCTCCGCTGACTTTCCGGATCTTCCGGACGGTGAAATAGCCGCGGCGCGTGCAGCTCTGACGGATTTTGTTGCGGTTGCCGCAGCCGGATCCGGTACGTCCGTAGTGAGAAATGCGGCTGCGTATGCAGCACAAAACGAAAGAGCTGGCGGTTACGTTCAGCAGCTTGGACGCTCGGTACGTTTCAGTCCTCGAACTGCTGCATTCCTCAACGGAACGGCGGCTCATGCACTCGATTTTGATGATGTAAGCTGGACCACCATTGGTCATCCAACGGTTGGAATTGCTCCGACCGCTTTGTCTCTAGCCGTTGCTCAAGGACTCTCCGGACGTGAATTTCTGACTGCATATGTCGTCGGAGCGGAGTGTGCACATCAGATCGCACGCTGGACAATGCCCCAGCTCTCTGAGCACGGTTGGCACACCACTTTAGCCAACGGCGTGTTCGGAGCAGCCGCGGCAGCAGCCTGGCTTCTGAAAACAGATGTATTAACGACGACCAATGCCTTGGCGATAGCAGCCAGTCTTGCTTCAGGTATTCGTGTCAACTTTGGTTCACAAACCAAAGCAATCCACGCGGGGCTCTCCAATCTGCACGGAATGATGGCCGTTGAGCTCGCAGCGGCAGGAATCACCGGCAAAGACGACGCTCTTGAAGCTTCGGACGGCTATGCGGCATGCTTTGCCGCCCGTCTTCCAAGCGAAAAATGCACCGTCGATGTAGGCTGCCGTTGGGACTTAATGGAAAACGGACTCGTTTTCAAACAATATCCCTGCTGCTCCGGCACGCATCCCGCTTTAGACGTTTGGGGAGAGTGGGCAGATAAAGTGCACCCCAAACTGGACGATATTGAAGCTGTACACCTGGGGGTCAGTCTTCTCGGTCCTCGAGAACTGATCAGTCACTGCCCGCGAAATGCAGTCGAAGCAAAGTTTTCTATGGAATTTGCTCTGGCATCTCGTCTTGTCTACCAAAGAGCCGGCATTGAGGAATTCACTGACGACAAAGTGCTTGATGTTCGAATTCAAGCTCTCATGAAGAAGATGACGATGGAAATAGATCCCGACCTAGCCAAGTTGGGTTTCATCGGCACAGCGCCCGTTCGAATTCGCATAAAAACCAAATCCGGCGTCGTATGTCTGGCCAACGATCTCGCTAAAGGCAATCCCGAAAAACCGCTTTCGGAAAGCGATCGAAAAGCAAAGTTTTCATCCTGCGTCAGTCCTATTGCCGGCAGCGAAACTGCTGCACGTTGGTGGAACGAGCTAAGCACTCTTGAATTGCTGTCTCCAAATCAACTTTCTCTATTGGGCGCGCTTTAAGAATGCCCATTTTTTGACAATCAGAGGAGCAATCAAATGCTTTGGCTAGAAATTTTACTGCTCGTAGGCATCATCGCCTACAGTGCCAAACTCGGAGGCATCGGCGTCGGAATGGCAGGCGCTGTCGGCATGATCGCCGCAACTGCCGTTTTCGGACTAAAACCCGGATTCATTCCGGTAGACGTCATGCTCATCATCATGACCGTCATTCTGGCCATCAGCGTCATGCAGCGCGCCGGCGGCCTTGCGTTCATGGTGAAATGCGCCGAGAAACTTCTGCGGAACAATCCGAAATACATCAACGCACTTGCACCAGCTGTCTGCTTCATGCTGACGACTTTAGGCGGGACGGGCTACATGGCAATGAGCGTTTTAAACGTCATTCAGGAAGTGGCCAAGGAAAATAATGTTCGGCCTGCCCAGCCCCTGACCAGCAGTGTCATTGCAAGCCAAATTGCGTGTACCGCGAGCCCCATTTCTGCCGCTACCGCAGCGATGTTTGCAGTGGTCGAACCGATGCATGTTTCTTTTGCTGCAGTACTGCTTGTCATCATCACGACTAGTGCATTCGCCGCCGCCATCTGTGCGGTCATCTCGAGTCTGCAGGGCAAAACAGAACTTTCTGAAGACCCGATCTTCCTGGAACGGCTGAAAAAAGGACTGGTCTCCATGCAGTCCAAGGAAGAAAAAGCGAAGCCTACAACTCACGAAGCAAAACTATCCGTGCTGATCTTTTTGAGCGGCGTATCGGTCATTGTTCTTTTGCTGCTCTTTAAAAATCAAATTGGTCACACGCTCAGCAGCCGGGATCTCATCGTCATGATCATGATGTTCTGTGCTTGGCTGATGTACCTCTTTTGCAAAGTAGATCTCGCCACGATCAAAGACGCCCCCATCTTTAAGAGCGGAGCCGAAAGCCTGATCGTCGTACTCGGCATTGTGTGGTTTTCCTCCACCATCATCAATGCACACCTCCCGGAGGTCAAGGAATCTGCAGTAGCACTCCTCGAACAGTATCCGTATCTCTTGGCCGTGGTGTTCTTCTTGGCGTCTGCCGTCCTCTTCAGTCAGGGATCTACCGCTGCCTTGATCTGTCCCGTTGCGGCAAGCCTGGGTGTTGATGCCGCCACTATCGTGGGCTCCTTCGTTGCCTGCTCTGCTCTCTACATCACGAACGTTTACCCGACAACGGCCTTTGCAATTTCGTGCGACGACACGGGTTCCTTCATGGGCCGCCGCTGGAACGGTTCGTTTGTCATCAATCACCCTTTCTTCATTCCTGGGTGCATCAGTCTTGCAGCCGCGGTGCCTTTCGGCTTAATGCTGGCTCGCATGCTGCTCTGACATACCCGGAATAACCCACTCATCTTGTTTTCTACAGGAGTTTTTCGAAAATGACCAATATGCGAATCGAACGCGATTGCTTAGGCGAAATGGAAATTCCCAACGACCGCTATTACGGCATTCAAACCATCCGCAACATGAAAGTATCGGGAGCAGCAGGCTTTCCCGTCGTTGCCTATCCTGATATGCACAAAGCACTCTGCCAAATCAAAAAGGCCTGTGCCAAAGCGAATGCCGAAATCGGCGCTATGAAGCCTGAAATCGCCCAAGCGATTTCCGAAGCCTGCGGCAAGGTGATCGCCGGCGGATACGAAAAGGAATTTCCGCTCGACATGTGGCAAGGCGGCGGCTACACATGCGTCAATATGAATGTCAACGAAGTGATCGGCAATCTGGCAAATGAAATTCTTACCGGTCACAAAGGACAGGACATGGTTCATCCCAACACCCATGTCAACATGGCGCAGTCCACTAACGATACGATTCCTTCCGCAACGCACCTGGCGATTGCGCCGCGGCTTGACAAAATTGTTTGCGAAGCCGAAAAGCTCGCCGACGCCTTCGATGCCAAAGCGAAGGCCTTCGAACACATCGTCAAAGTCGGACGTACCTGCTGGCAAGACGCGCTGCCAGTGACCCTTGGACAGGAATTTTCGGGGTTTGCTTCTGCGATTCGGCGTCAGGCACGAGCACTAAAGGCTCTGCGCCCGGGCTGCTTTGAACTGATCATGGGCGGCAACGCCGTCGGCACCGGTCTCGGAGCCCAACCGGGTTACATGGATGCCTTTTATAAGGCAATTTCAGCCGAACTGGGCGAATCTGTCAGGCCCAATCCCAACCTTTTTGACGGCTTCCAGAATTCAGACTTTATTCTCACCGTTTCCGGCGCCGTGAAAACCATTGCCGCCACACTCTCTAAGATCTGCAAGGATCTGCGGCTTATGAGCTCCGGTCCGCGGGCAGGCTGGATGGAAATCAACCTTCCCGCTTGTGCTCCGGGCAGCTCCATCATGCCGGGGAAAATCAACCCAACCGTGCCTGAAATGGTCATCCAGATCGGACATCAGGTCTGCGGCAATGATGTCGCCATTACGATGGCTATTGATGAAGGCGAACTCGACCTGAACGTTTGGGACGCTACGTTCTACAAATGCCTCTTTGAAAATCTCCAGCTCGTTGGTGAAGAAATCGTGATCCTGCGCCGCGACTGCGTCGAAGGCATCACCGCCAACGAATCTCGCTGCAAAGAAGAAGCCGAAAGCTCCATCGCCCTCTCGACGGTAGTCGCAGCGACCTTTGGATATCCCAAAGGCGTTGAAGTCGCCCACTACTGTGAAAAGCACCGCTGCAATGTGAAGGATGCTGTTGTCGCGATGGGACTTATGACGCAGGAACAAGCAGAGATTTTGGTTGATCCGTTCCTTATGGCTAATCCTGAAAAGATGGCTCCGATTGTTGCAAGGTTCAAAAAAGAACTGGGAATTCTCATCTAAAACAATAGAAAAGTCCCTCTCAGAACGGTACGGCTAAAGCTCAGCAGAGCCGTACCGTTTCTTGCACAGCCGTCCAAATCAGAGGAGAGTAAACAATCATCTTAGTGTTTGATGCTTATTAACTCACCGCTTCCTGCTTGACTTCCGGCATCGACACTTCAGCAGTCTTCTCGATGCCGGTCTGCGCAGCACTATCGAGCGGCACTTCGTGCGGTTCAGCAGGCTGAACTTTAACTGCGCGCCGATTGATCAGCTGGTCAATCCATTTGGCAAAAAGTCCTATCATCAGCGCTGAGGCCAGCGTTCCCTCTCGAATACCAATCAAATGGCCCATCTCAAGCAAAGCCATAATCGCAGCAACTGCTGTGAGAGAAATATCATTGGCAATTTTCATTGATCCGAAAGAAGATTTCACAAGTGCCGCAATGGCAATCACAAAACCTTCTCCTGGCTGGACAATTGTTTTAGAGCGAATCTGAATAACAGTGCCGAGTGCCAGAATGAGATTACCAAAAAGAGAAAGCACAGCCGCCAAAAACCAATTTGGCATCTGAACATTGCCTACGAGATGCATTGACAGATCAATGAAAGCGCCGAAGATGAAACCAATTGGAATTTGCAGCAGATTAAATGGCGAATACCGGCTGCGCAGCACCACAATCTGCCCAGCAACGAAAAAGAAGTTGAGTATCACCGTACAGGTGCCGAACGACAACCCCGTTATCGCAGAAGCCGTATATGGAACTGTACTGATCGGCGTCGTGCCTAATCCTGCCGTCGTCGTACAGGCGATACCGAAAGCGGCAAGAAACATGCCGAAAATGAGAAGTACTGTGCGGCCGATGATGTGCTTAAAACGCTGACGACGAATAGTGGTCATGGAATGCTGAGATACGCTTAAAAGAAATGGAAGAAAAACCGCCGACAACTCGAAAATGTCCGAGAAGTCGGCGGAAAAGAACCTTCAGCTGAGGAATCCATGGAGTCGCTGGATATGAACTGAAGGAGAGGAGAACGTTTTAGAGGTCCATCTTTTCAACTGCATTCAATGCAGCATGACGGCCCGAATAGCATGAAAATCCGAAGGCATAGCCAGAAGTCCAAGTCGTATAGGTATGACCAATCATGCGGCTGACTTCTAGACCTGTGGCATAAAGTCCTTTAATAGGCTGATTCTTAGTATTGAGCACTTCAAAATCACGATTGACATTCAAGCCGCCGAATGCCGTGAAGAAGGCGGAGGTGAGACGGATGGCATAGAGTTTCTTCGTGTTGATCGGGCGCATGTATTTCACGTCCTTGAAAAACTCGCCGTCATGCCCTTCGGCGCAGCCGCGGTTGTATGCCGTCACTGCGGCCTCAAGATTCTTAGTCGGAACCCCGAGCTTCTTGGCCATGGCGGAAACCGAGCTTGCAGCGAAGAAACTGTCGCTTCCCTCATCCAGCGCGGTCTTGATTTCCTCCTTCAGCTTCGTGAGTTTGGCGCCGACCGGCACCAGGACGCCGACACCGGAGTCAACGCCCTTTTCGATCATGTAGTCGACCTGAGACTCGTCGAAAATAGACCAAGCCGTGTGGCCGAGCTGGGTATAAACAGCATTCGCGGCCTGAGAGAAAGACATGGCAACGTCTTCATTGACAAAGCGGCTGCCGTCGGAATTCACCCAAAGCGCAGCCGGCTGCCATGCTGTGGTATAGACATTCGAGAGAAGCTTAATGCCTTTGCCTTCCGAAGACAGATGTGCCACGAAGCTCACCGGACCGCGCTGAGCACCCGCCGCAACAGCCATGGAAATACCGTCGCCGGTCTTATTGACATTGACGGATGAATGCCAGTGTTTGGCGTCACGATGCGCCCATTCAGCCACTTTTTCATTGCTGTCAGAGATGGAACCGCTCGCCAGAATGACCGCCTTGGCGTTGATCGTGTAGTCATCGGTCTTGCTCTTGGCCTTAACGCCGACAACGGCGCCGGACTTATCCGTAATGAGACTTTCTGCCGGCGTGCCCGTGAGCGTTGTCACGCCGAGCTTGTCGCACTGATCCTTCAAATTGGCAACAAGCGCCGCACCGTGATTCTTGCCTTTATATTCATCGATCACATGCCAAGTCGCTTCTTCCCATGGCGTCATGCGGATGACGTCGAATTTGACGCCGTGCTTCATGAACCAATCGACATTGTCAGCCGACCCGTAAATATAGTCGCGCATCATCGGAACATTGACTTCATACATGTGCATTTCACGGGCATGCTTAAAGGCCTCTTCGCGAGTTAGCGTGTCGCTGCGCAAACGGTTGAGTTCGGATTCGACAGCAAAGATGCCTTCGGCAAAGTTCGAAGCGCCGCCGACGAAGAAATTCTTCTCGAGAAGCACTACATTGGCACCTTTTTCAGCAGCCTGAACGGCTGCCGTAAGTCCTGCAGAGCCAGCGCCAACAATGACGATGTCCGTGGAAAGCGTCTTCTGTGCAGCAATGGCCGGTCCGCAAACTGCTGTGCAGACAAATCCAACTGCAAGTGCAGCAGACAAAATGCGTCGAGAGATAATCCACATCCTTCGAATGTTCCTCAGCAATGCTCGCCAACCGACAGGTCTGCAAGTCATGAATGAATAAAAAAGAGCTGCCAAGCCGACAACAGTGAAAACCACCGCATCTTCATCCTTGATGCTGCTCGGTTTGGCGCACTCCAAATTTCACTTCATCCGTAAGGGCTCCGTTGTTGAGCGCTCAACGATTCGGGCGTTTTTTTGCGGCATGCTGCTGACTGCATCTTCAGCACTGTTGAACACTCAAGAGCTGCCGTTCAAGGCAGTCAACAAAGCCAATTTGGCAGTCCTTCAGAACGAAGCCCGCTTCATTAGATCAATTTGAGAATTTAAAAATGCAGACATCTACATTTGTCAAATCTGTATGTGCCGTCTACTTGGTGCTGACCGCTGGGCTGACCTTAGGGGCCGGCCTTTTGGTATAGGGTGACGTCGATCTTTTATGCGGCGGTCAACAATATGGGCGACAAACGACCGCTGCGCTGACTTCGGGCGGCTTGACTGGGAACTCTGCCGGCATGCGTCATCCGCTTTTGAGCCGCTCAGCTCAGTCCTGCCCGCTTTCTTCGAAGTTCTGCGTAGTGCTCGATCGGTTTGGGCTCAGCCTTGAGGCCTTCAGGAGAGGAACGCAGGTTTTGGTTTCCGCAGCCCCAATCCCAAACCGAATCAAAGAGACGGCCGTGCAGATAAAGCTTGCGGCCGTCTTTTCGTGCGTCGCCAAGCTTTATCCAATCATTAACCTTCGTGCTCACCCAACTGCGGTCCGCTGACAAAATCCGCGAAAGTTCCGTAATGGTGAGCCCGAGCGGACATAAGTTCCAGCCGTCGCGCTCCAGTTCAGCGAAGCTGGTTATGGCTGACAACAGAAAAACTCGCAGACGCGCCTCAAGATCAAGCGTGAAGTTAGCAAGCATGCCTTCCAGTGCGGACTCCTGCTTCAGGATGGCGAGGTCAGCATAAATTTCCATCATTTCAACGGACGCACGCAGTGATTCCAGAAAACGTGCGCGCGGAACAATCAAGACGCTGGAAGGTCGGATGAAATCGACTTGGACGGCGACGCGGTGCGGGTTAAGTGCATCGAGGTCACCTAAGGCTCGGCCCGGAGCAAGCAAAGCGAAGATATGCGTCTGCGACTGCACGTCCAGACAAGAGAATGTGGCCAATCCTTTTGTGAGAAAGCCGACTTGGGCCGCATCTCCCTTGCCGCCGTGCTCCATGACGGCACCTTTGGCAAAATCGCGAATCACACCATAGCGGACAAAGATTTCCTGAATTGCCTGAGGTTCGGGCGGGAAAATCCACGGCCGCATACGGAAAACCTGACGCATGCAATGAGTCTCCATTCGAAAACTGCTGAGGACAATATCAGAATCGACGTTCGGGAGTAGATAGATTCAGCAATTCGTAAACTGCATTAATACAAAACGAGGCAGATCCGCAAACCTGCCTCGTTTGGATTTGAGATGATGCCGGCCAACGAGGCCGGTACCCATCAAAGGTTACTGATTAAATGCCTTATCAAGACTCACAGGCATTGCCTGGTAGCCCATCGAATCGATCAGCTGGATTTCGACGGCCGGTTCGGTTTCGCCCCACTTGAACTCTTCGATGAAGGGCGAAGCGCTGCCAGCCTTTTCGCCGGGCTTCAATTCAGACGGACGGCGTCCCATACCGGCAGTGGCCGAATAGACCATGATCGAATCCTTGTCCGCGCAGTACTTGGTGAGCGACGTCACCGGGCTGTACCACGGGAAGCCGCGCTCCTTGCCGTATTCCCAGACCTGCTCAATGGTCTTCTTGTCCTGATCAATACGGTAGACCACTGCACGCGAGTACTTCATTTCGGCAAGCGCCGGCTGATCCATGCCGCGGGCATCACCGTTGTCGAAGGCGGTGACGTAAATCACATGCTTATCGGACTTCTCGTCAATGCGGAAGGCCGTATGCTGCGTCCACGTGTAGTCGAAATCCCCTTCGCAGGTCGAGCCATGGCAAGCGATCGGCTTGCCGTCCTTCACCGGCGTGAGGAGTTTTTCCTTCCAGCCGTCGCGCCAGCCTTCCGGCGAGGAGAAGATCCACTTGATCTTCTTATCGCGGCCGATCTTAATAATGGCTGACTGATGGCGCGAGCTGATAATGATGGAGTCATCGGTCGGATCGTAGTCAACCGAATTGACGTGCGCCCAGTTGCGGCCTTCGCCCGTGCCAACGATATCACCGAACTTATCACTCGTTTCAAGCTTTGCAAGATCTGCTGCCGACATCGTCTTGCCGGCCTGCGACGCATCAATGTTGAGGCAGACAGCACCCTGGTCGAGCACCTTCATAACGTTGTCACGATACGGATCCAGGATCTCCCAGAGACGCCATTCATCGACAACCTTGCCGTTCTGATCGATTTCAGCGATCACGTCGCGAACGGTATGGACACGCTTGCCGTCGGCACGGCGGTGGTCAGAGCTCGCAACACGGATGAACGAATGCCCGTTCTGTGCATTGTCGAGCGAATGTGAGAAATCAGAATAGCCGACCGGGAGACGGCGGTTGTAAATCTCACGCCCCATCAAGTCGTACTTGACATAGCGCTGACCGTAACCCCAGGTGATGTTGCCGTCCTCATCCTGCTGGAACCCCATCATGACGCCGGAGTGATAAATGGTCTCGACGTTGTAGATCGGTTCAACGTGCATGTACCAGCGCACTTCGCCCTTCGTGTCGATAATGGCATTCTGCGGATAGAAGTTCCACTCCATCGCACCGCCCATCGGATTGTTCCAAACTGCGCGCGTGGCCTTGGCGTACTGCTGCATCAGATTGTTGACGAGATAAAGGCGGTCGGAGAACTTCGCATCAACCTTAGTGACCTTCGTCTCAAACATATTGTGATGAAGACCCGGTGAACCGCTCACTTCATGGTAGACGGGCGCAGCGTAGATCTTGTAGGTGTCCGTGAACTTTTCGGTCTTACCATGGAACTTCCGGGTGTAAGTCGTTTCCACGGTATTCATGTAGTCCGGGTAGAGGCCGAAAACCGGAATGCCTGCATGAGTGAGCAATTCAGAGCGGCTCACCTTGTACTTAATTTCCTGACCCTGAGGTTTCGGAACAATGCGCACCGTCGCTTCAGTGAGCTCATAGCCGCCGTTGCGGATGATGGCCGTGAGCGGAGCAATGCTGTAGGGATTCACAATCACTTCACCGATGTGACCCTGCGTCGCGAAAGACACGTGAGGTCCCGAAGAGCCGCCAGAGGCATGTGCGGCGGTAGCGGGCAGCGCACTGCTGACAGCAGCTGCAACGGCGCCAAGGAAGAATGAACGGCGACCGATCGTGATGTTCTTCATGATTTGAATTCCTATGAAGGAGCGATTCCCCAAACAGAACCGCATTACCAAAGTGAGGATGAAAGGATTAACTCAACGGTCTCGAGCGTTTGAGGGCGGCGTTCTGCGCCTTAAACACAAGTACGGAGTGCAGTCACTGCGCTTTGTCTTCCATCCACAGGTTCACAGTCTAAGTAGGTCTTTCGAACTAGCCCATTCGGATTTTCAACCTCTTTTTCGTAAAATAGCTCAACAAGTCTTTTACGATTTCCGGAATTGATCGGAAAACACCTGACGCCATGCTTGACCTGAAAATCAATCACCTCCAACTGCTTGCACAAATTGTTTCGACGGGCTCACTCACCGAAGCGGCTCAGAATCTCGGACTCTCTGCCGCAGCAGCGAGCCGAATGCTCAAGAAGCTTCAAACAGAAATGAATGATCCGCTCTTCATCCGGGTTTGGCGCGGATTAACGCCTACCGACACCACCACGATGATGCTGCCGGTGGTGCGAGAACTCCTTGACCAAATGGAGCGGCTGGAATATCAAAAATCCTTCACGCCGGCAAAACTCTCTGCCACCATCACCATCGGCGCTGCCGACAATTCCGTCATCAGCATTCTTCCGCCAGTCGTGCGTGCCATTCGCGAACAAGCGCCGAAAGTAAACTTCCGAATCCTTCCGCTCGAGAGCCGTCAGTTTCAAAAACTCGCTGACGGCGGCATGGACTTTCTGCTCTACCCGACGCAGAACCTGCCGGATCTTCCGACACATTTTTTTGGTCTCAATCTTTTTCGTATTGAGCGATCGGTACTGATGAACCGTGCTCATCCGCTCATCAAAGCGTACGCGGCAGGACAAACGCTCAAAGCCGAAGACTTCCGCAAATATCCGAGACTTCTTGTAAAGCTTCAAGATTCAAGCCGCGGGGCAATTTATGACGTTACGGTACCCGATCCTCGCTTAGGCGAAGCCTTTATCGAACTGCCTTACTTTCTCGGAGCCCCTTATTTCCTCGAAGGCACAGAGTACACGCTGCTGCTGCCAACACGAACTGCAAAATCCTTTGAGAAACAATTCCCCAATCTCGCTGCAGTCCCTTATCCGGGCGAATACAGCGAAAACTTTGCGCGGCTGATCTGGCACGAGCGAAGCGACAAGAGTCTCGTCATGCAATGGGTACGTTCAATGTTCGCTCAGCATGCCGGAGAGTTTGACAGTTGACGTCATTCCGGTACGAATGGCTTTTGAGCGATTTTGAGCTGTTTGACAGCCGCCTCAATCAACAGCTAACGAGCTTCCCCGCGGCCAGTCGCCATTTCCAGAGGAGCGCCGAACAACGCATGAGGGGCCGCCCTGTCGTTCTCTCTGACGGGAGCGTTGGTTTACCTTTGATGTATACTATGGTCTAGCATGAAGCAAGGGGACTGTTTTGCATATCGCACCTTGCTTATTGACTCAGCCCATCGTTGCCGCGGTGGACTTTGTCACTTTACAACCTTTTTCAGGGGCCCGTTCACGGTCTAAAAGACCATGAATCCCTTTCCTCGCGCGCGGTAGGTATGAACGGGCGGCCCGCATGCTTTCAGTCCCGCTTCGTGCCGACGCGCATTACTGCACACGAACGTATACGACTGTGCAGCCCGTTCTTGGGCACCCTTCCCTTACGCATTTTCCGGTCGCGGCCCTTCTAGATCCGCCTGAGTTTGCGGCGCTTTTGCTGCGAACGCTCATGACGGCTGAGAGTCAAGTCATTTCGGGCAGCGTCGTTCTCTGCGGCGCATCTAAAGACGAATAAACCAACCCGCCGTTCGGCCAAAACGTCAGCACAAGATCGCACGGGACAAAGCGTTCTGCTGGAAGGCATTCGGCAGCATATTCACTCGTGCGCAGACCCTCCCTAAGATGAACCCCCTATTCCTTACTTGTTTAGTCATGTATTACTCCCTCATCCGTTGACGTCGATCGCTCACAAGGGCAAAGTATACAGTGTGCATTGAGCGCATAAACCAATGTTTGACCATCAAAGGAGAACCGAAATGAAGGAGCTGTGCAGTATGTGCTGTTGTAGTGACTTCTACCATCCGGTTCAAAGAATTTGATTCGGCTTCAGACAGACTGAACATACGCATCAACTTACAAAAGGACCGGCTGGCTCGCGGTCCTTTTTTGTTGCCTCTCAACTGAGACGCTTAAAAGTTCGCCCAAGCCGCCGTGCTGAGTTAATTGCTTGATTTGGCTTTTATGGGGAAAGTTCTTCCCATCTATTACGAAGGAGCGCTGCTGACACTCCGTGTAGGTGCGATTGGAATACTCCTCGCACTTGCTGTCGGAATGGTCACAGCTGTCGCCCGTTATTGGCGGATTCCAATCCTCAATACGGCAGCGGTCATTTATACGGAATTCTCGAGAAACACTCCGCTTCTCGTGCAGCTTTTCTTTCTGTATTTTGGTCTCCCCAAAGTCGGCATTCGGATTTCCGGTGAATGGTGCGCCATCATTGGGCTCGCATTCCTTGGCGGCAGCTATATGGCAGAGGCGCTTCGCGCGGGCCTTGAGTCCGTCTCAACGGTGCAGACAGAATCGGCACGCGTACTCGGCCTTACGCCCTTCCAGACGATGATGCTCGTCGTGCTGCCGCAGGCGTTTGCGGTATCGGTTCCGCCATTGGTCGCCAATATCATCTTTCTCATTAAGGAAATTTCAGTTGTCAGCGCCATTGCGCTTCCAGATCTGATGTACGTCACGAAGGATCTTATCGGCAATTCCTACAAAACCGACGAATCACTCATTCTTCTCGTTTCGGCTTATGTAGTACTGCTGCTCCCGATTTCACTCTTAGGCTATTGGCTTGAAAAGAAGGTGCGTTATGCAAGATTCGGGAATTAATGTCTTCTTTCAAGGCATCAACTCACTCCTTCTGCTTAAAGGGCTGTGGACAACACTGCATATCAGTCTCTTATCTGCAGGTCTTTCCATTCCGCTTGGTATTCTTCTCGGCATCTTCATGACGCTAAAGAATCCCATTGCGCGAGTCGTCTCTCGGATTTACCTCGAAATCGTGCGAATCATGCCTCAGCTGGTTCTGCTCTTCGTAGTTTATTTCGGATTCACTCGAGCCTTTGGATGGAATCTCTCTGCGTATTGGAGCGCAATTATTGTTTTTACCTTTTGGGGTACTGGAGAAATGGGTGATCTGGTTCGCGGTGCACTCATCAGCATTCCGAAGACGCAGTATGAAAGTGCCCAGGTTCTCGGCCTCTCAAAACTCCAGACAATGCGCCTGGTGGTGCTCCCGCAGGCTGTTCGTCAATTGATTCCGCCTTCGATCAACCTTATTACCCGCATGATCAAGACGACTAGTCTTGTCGTGCTCATCGGCATTGTTGAAGTTTTGAAGACAGGGCAGCAGATCATTGATGCCAACCGCTTTGAGTATCCGACTGCAGCGCTTTGGGTGTACGGCGCAGTGTTTCTTCTTTACTTCCTTGCATGCTGGCCGGTATCACTTGCCGCCAAGGCCCTTGAAAAGAAATGGAAAGCATAAAAATGGCCAATGACATTGTTTTGGAAACGCGCGGTCTCGTAAAGAAGTTCGGCGACGCTGTGATTCTCAACGGCATCGACTTCACGCTTCACGACAAAGAAGTCGCGGTGATTCTCGGGCCGTCTGGCTGCGGCAAATCCACGTTTTTGCGCTGCCTGATCGGTCTCGAGCCCATCCAAGGCGGCAGCATCTTGCTCAAAGGAAAACCGCTCGAATTCGGCAGCACGCTGCGCAGCGGCATCGGCATGGTTTTTCAAAGCTATGACCTTTTCCCGCACCTTACGGTGCTCGAAAACATCTTGCTCGCGCCCCTGCATGTCGCCAAGCGTTACCGTGAAGACGCGCTGGCTCAGGCTGAAACCCTTTTGAAGCGCGTGAAGCTCTGGGACAAACGCGATTTTTATCCGCGGCAGCTTTCAGGCGGACAAAAACAACGTGCGGCCATTGTCCGCGCGCTCTCGATGAACCCGAGCGTGATGCTTTTTGACGAAGTGACCGCCTCTCTTGACCCGGAAATGGTCCGCGAGGTGCTCGACGTCATTGTGGAACTGGCCGACAGCGGTCTCTCAATGGTGATCGTCACGCACGAAATGGAATTTGCGCGGGCCGTCGCCGACCGCATTGTCTTTCTCGAAAACGGCCATGTCGTTGAAGAGAATTCGCCGGAAGCGTTTTTCACGACGCCAAAGACGAAGCGCGCCGCGGAATTTCTCAAAACCTTTACCTACACACGTCATAAGCGATCGGACGAAACCCCGTCGCCCAAATGAATCCAACAACCTGACGACGCAGCTGAGACGAAGCAGCTGCATCAAAACATCCGAGGAAGGCATGGACCGCCGGCGCCCTGCACTTCTCTTGACCTCATAAAGTGCCGGTGTATTTCTGGAGGAAATTCCATGTCCATCATCCATAACTTCACGAAGAAGATTGCCGCCGTCGCGGTTGCCGCAGCGGCGCTCTCAGCCGTCACTGCTGCCGTCGAAGCCCGTCCGCTTGAGGTGATCAAGCAGAGCGGAGAAGTCGTCATCGGCGTCTTTTCCGACAAGGCTCCGTTCGGCTACGTTGACTCCCAGGGAAAATACGCGGGCTATGACGTCTACTTCGGCGACCGTCTCGCCAAGGACCTCGGCGTCAAAGTGAAGTACATCTCCGTCGATCCGGCAAGCCGTGTTGAATTCCTGGTCACTGACAAAGTGGACATTATTCTTGCCAACTTCACGGTAACGAAAGACCGTGCGGAAAAAGTTGACTTTGCACTGCCTTACATGAAGGTTGCGCTTGGCGTCGTTTCGCCTGAGTCCGCCGTTATTACCGACGTGAAGCAGCTCGACGGCAAGACGCTTATCATCGCTAAAGGCACGACCGCAGAGCCCTACTTTGAAAAGAATCATCCGAAGGTAAAGCTGCAGAAGTACGACCAGTACACCGACGCCTACAATGCCCTGCTTGACGGCCGCGGCGACGCTTTCTCCACCGACAACACTGAAGTCCTCGCCTGGGCCTTGGTACATAAGGGCTTCAAGGTCGGCATTCCTTCCTTGGGCGATCTTGACACCATCGCTCCGGCCGTCCAGAAAGGCAATAAGGGTCTTCTCGACTGGATCAATCAGGAAATCGTCAATCTTGGGAAGGAAAACTTCTTCCACCAGGACTATGCGGCCACGCTCGCCCCGGTCTACGGCAAAACGTCCAATCCCGATGATCTCGTGGTTGAAGGCGGCAAGCTCTGATTGAGCCCGTGCTTAATGAAAACACGTCAGATGTTTTCTTAAAGAAATCGGCAAATTAACCAAAGGTCTGCGCAAAACAGGACATGTTATCCAAAGTCCTCAACCAGAACTGTTTGCTAAATTCGATATCGTAATACTGTTGTGCGGTGTCGGATTTACCTCGATAACATCCTGTTTTGCCTGTTTTTTAGCAATTTCCTGCTCTTAGCGCACAACAATTAACCCATCTCACTCTCCAGATATTCATGCTGCAGAAGCGGAGCAAAACTCTTGGAATCGATTCTCCGGCAGCGATCACGGAGAAAGGCGTGCAGTCCGAAGAAGAATCTTTTTATTGTTTTTTCAATGAAAAATGGTCCACTCAGACAGATTGACGTCCGCTTGGATAAACACTCTGCGCAGGACTGTCACAGATGGAATGTATCGGATATCGGGGAATATCAGCAGCCTAATATTCCCCTTATCCGATTCCAAAGGAACGCTTGAATGCTCTTTCACCCTGAAAGAATCATGGTGTCAGGGCGAAAGAGCCGGGCACAATTAAAACGCGTAGGCAAACTTCGCCGTGGCGTTATGTGAATGACCGGTCGAGTCATAGACGCCGACATAACCAAAGGTGATGCTGGTGTTCTTATTGAATTCCAAAATCAACGACGTGTTGAAGTACTGGTACGTCCGAGGCAGATCCACCGAATCCGAACCCCAAATGCCTGCAATGTTCGCGCCAACGTCCATCGAATGATTGAAGTTGTAGCGCACGCCGCCGGCCATCAAGGTTTTAATCAGAGACGTCCCCAGCACCGGCTCCCAGTTTTGGTGCCATTTCAGAGAAATATCACCATAACCAATATTGACATGCGTCGCGTCAAAACGCTCCTCAAGGGACTGGGCCTGAGAACCGTCCACGTCAAATGCTCCTGTACGGCCTCCCATGACGCCAAGCCCGATTTCTGGTGAGAGCACGCTCTGCTGCGGCAAGTAGTAATTCATGCCCACGTGCACAGCGGCGTTGTAGGCAAGCGTATGAGCCGTTCCCGAAGCCTGCATTTCGGGCAGAGTGCGGGCGAGTTTGGTCGAGCTGTAGGCGCCCAACAAATCCGCCTTGCCGTAGAAATCGTGCGTATCAGCTTGTGCGAAAGAACGTATGTAATTGCCGCCGAAATAGAGCGTATCCATGTCGAGATCCAAATTGTGCGACGTTCCTTCGTAGCTTTCATATCCCAAGAAGACCGAGAACTTATTGTCTTCGAGCTTTTTGCTGCCGCCTGCCATGACGCCCGTGGTGTGACCCTTCACCGTCGCTCCGCCCATGAGCGAGGATTTTTCCTGCGCAAAGTACGGTTTGACAAACCACATCTGTTCTTGGCCGTATTCACGCTGGTGATATAGGCTGCTCGCATAGACGTCTGCCAACGAAGCGTCGACAAACACTTGACGGCGGGCCAACTGATTGACCAAGGTCTGACCCAGCACGGAGCTGCCGGTACGGTCTACGTCAACCCCGGCGCGATACCAACCCGTATTCTGCTCATACCGGCCGCCCAAACCATAATCTTTGAGCTCATCACTAAATTCCACCTCCTTGGGACGAGCGATTTCATTGGGATTGAACTCATCGAGCTCCTTCAAATTGTTATTGGCATCGAGCACCGCGTAATTCAGGTTGAATTTGGGATCGCCGGGCTCCGTCACCACATTCTGAATAGAGGTCATGACGAGCTTATCAACTCTCAGATGATCCACACCATTGACCACCATAGCCGTGTCCTGCGTCACATTTTCCCCGTCAATGTGCACATACCATTCCTTGACCCGCACCGTACCGGTCCCCGACAAGACCAAGTTCGCTTGGTCGTTGGCAGCCGTCTTTTTCAGCGTGCCGTGATTGATGAGCGTTAATTCATCGGCACCGCTGTATTTCAGAGCGCCGTTGATCGTACCGAGGTTGACGATGCCGGCCGTGAGGTTTTCGGCTCCGGTACCCTGATCGATTTCGTGGACTTTGCCTGCGATATTGATGTCGCCGTCAATGACACCCTGTTTGACGGTACCGTCTGCCTCTGTCAAAGATTCAATGCTGAAACCGGCAATCGAACTGTTGGCGTCGATCGTGATGGCGTCCCCCTGTCCCGTACCGATCTTGCCGGTTCCCGTGACCAAGATACCGTTAGCACCATCGGCACGCGAAGCCGTCGCATCGCCCAAAGCCGTACCCTTCAAATCGATCTTGTCAATCTGAAAGTTGGGCATTGTGATCGACTTGATGGATCCAGCGTCTGAAGACAGCGTGCCGATATTGATCGAGGAAATATTTCCGATTGTGCCGTGGTTCTTGATTTCTTCGATTTTGCTGGTGGTATTGTCAGCAAGATAATCGGATTGGACAGAGATGCTTTGAATCGTTCCTGAATTGTCCAACGACTCGATTGTGTTCTTATCCCCGGCAAACACTTTCCCAAAAGAAAGGCTGGTTAATACTGCGCCTTGCTTGACGGATGCATTTTTGATGGTGCTGTTTTCAAGGCTTAACGCACCGGTTCCCACTTCTCGAGTGTAGGAATTGAAAGAAGACTTGTCCTGTGAATTTCTATCGCCCAACAAGCGTTTTCCATCGGCCTTATCGATAAAGCTGTCAATGTATATCGATAAACCACCACCAACTTTCAGGTTGTATGAGGATCCTTCCTGCGTGGTGACAGTGCCTAAAAACGGAGTATCTGTTTTCTCAGGACTTCTACCGTACAAGGTGTAATTCCATCTGTTCGTAGCATCCGATGAAGAAAGTTCAACGCTGAGGTCTTTACCCTCATAAACGTATTTTTGATTTTGGTCTTGATTAGAGGCGTGGAAATCCTGATCGGTATTCCACACTACCGTGTCGGCAGCAAAACTTTGGCCAGCCCAAAGCATTCCCAAGGCGAAGGCCAACGGGGTCAATTTTCCGTATTTCATTTTTTACTCGTATAAGGTGTCTGGCACCCCGGAAGCGGAATGAACGAAAGAATTTCCAGGCATCCGGGGCAAAGAAAGGCCCGCAGCCAAGGAAAGAATTCACTTGGACTGCGGCAGATGGATGACTAGAACTTCCACGCGGCCTGCGCCTGGGCACTCACGCCCTGACGCTTGCCGACGTAGCCGTTGAGACCGACATCAAACTCAAAGCTCTTGGCTTCGTTTTGATAGGTCCAGCCCATAGAGGCGATGCCCGTGCTGCCTTCGAGATCGGCGGCATTCAAAGCCATCGAACCGTCTTGGTCAGTGAATTTGCCCTTGGCATCAGCTTTGAAGGCGTATTCGTAAGTCAATGCCACATAGGGCCGCAGGGTGGATGTGTAGGCGTACTCAAACACCGATCCCACTTGCGCCCGATGCAGGTTGAGAGCATCGAGGTGGTATTCAACCCCGCCCTTGGAGCGATAGTTCTCGCCTTCCCGACCGTCATAGAAGTAGTTGATGAAGGTGCGGTTCTTGAACTTGTCGGCCACGGCGAACTCACCGTACACACCCAAATGCGCACCCCAGTAGTTGCTGGTGCGGTCAAAGTCTTCGTCCACACCGCCCAAATCCACGGCAAATTCGCTGCGCAGCCAGCCGCCCTTCACGTATCCGGTGACATGCAGCCAGTCCACTGGCGTCGCATAGTTGCCGTAAACACCGAAGCCCACGTAGTTGTGTTTGCCGTCACCCGTGGCCACGCCAAAGAGCGAACCGACGTCCGCGGTCTTCGTGTCATAGGTGCCGTGCCCCATTTCCATGAAGCCGCCGACCTCAGAATCCTGCACATTGAAGGCATACCCCAACAGGCCGGAAATCACCGTCGAATCTGCGGAACCCGACACATCAAGGTCGTATTTGCCGACCTTGGCCGCCGCAAAGGGGCCGGTTTGGCGCACGCCTTGGCGGGATTTAATGGTGGAATCAATCAAGAGCTCATCGGCCGCAAACAACGTCGAGGCGGCGGTTAAGCTCGATTGAATCAGGGCGTCAGTTTGTTCATTTACACGCTCAGTAGTGCCTGGTTTGTCCGGGTTGGTACCGGGTTTATCAGGGTCCGTACCCGGCTTATCGGGATCCGGGTTCGGCTTGTCCGGATCAGGATTTGTTTGGGGCGCAAACTCTGCCACCAACGTGTTTTTATCCTTCATCAGCAAATCGTATGTGTCTTTGCTGAGCTGATTGGTTTCAATACGGGCCTGAGACTTCAACCGTTCGAGCGTCAAATCGGTTTTGAGCTCATTCAGTTTGGTTCCTGCCTTCAAAAAATTGTCGATGGTATCCAAGGCAATGCCAGCGTCGCTGTAAATCAGGGGGATATCCAGCCCCTGGTCGAGGTCAAACCCCGTACCAGCTAAAGCAATCTTGCTGTCGGAATGCAGTAAAACAGCATCCTTCGGATCTTTACCGATCGAGGTCACGATTGCTTTGTTCGTAAGGTTTGTGACCATATCCGGCGTCACCAAAAAATTCAGGGCCGCGTTCGAGGCCACGGAAAGTTTGGTCAGCCTCGACTCTTGGGAAACACTCCAATACGAATCTTCGGCCGCAGTACCGGAGCCCACGTTCATCTCCAGCGTGCTGTTGCCGACAATCCCGGTGGAACCCCAAAATTGCACCTTGCCCGTGCCGTCTGCATTCACGACGATGTTGCTGCCGTCGCCGTCGGCATCGATGGCGGATTCACGCTCGAAGGCAATCAAGTCCCCCTTGACGCGAATGCTGGAGCCGCCATCAGCCATCAACGCTTGTTTGGCGTTGGTCTCCAAGGATTCTGCCTCCAGCTGTGCTTTATCCTGCAGATAAATAGCGGTTTGGTCAACCGTCTTATCGTCCCCGGTGAACTTAATGACGGCCTTTTTGAGCGTCACGTTCGCGGCTGGATCCGTAGCTTGAGCCGTCTCGTGTCTATATGCATGTATGCCCCAAGAGTCGCCCGTTGCACCCAAGGTCATGTTGACGTTGCCTTGAAAGTCGACATTTCCTGTGGTCTTTAGACCATACACAGTCACCACGTCGCTTATGTTGATGGTGGTGTCGCCGCCAATTACGTAGTTGCGTTTCCCTCGGAAATCCAGAGCTCGAGCTTCATGTCCCGTCTTCATCGTGATGGATAAGGGACCATCGACCGTCATGTCGGCCTTCCCCGTTTGATTGGTGGCATCCACGATGCCCTGGAAGTTGGTCAAGGACTTGTTGCCGTTCAAAGTCATCATCAACGTTTTGGTAGACAACTTCTCCCCAGTCGTCAAAACGATTCCCTGCAGCTTTTTATCGTTAGCGCTGGCCGTCACCGTCATTGAAGTCGGCTGATCCGTGGTAAGAGATCCTCCCGATTGGAAGAGCACCCCCGCGACATCTAACGCTCCGGTCTGCCCCGTACGGTCAATCTCCATGTCGTACCCCTGCTTGAAGGTCGCAGTGCCTTGCAGATAAATACCATAAGGAACGGAGCCGCCCATGCTGACTGCTGTGTCAAAGGTCAGCGTGCCAACTGGGGCCGATGTTGTTGGCTTCTTGTTGCTAATGAAACTTTGATTGCCGTAGCCGGCTTGGGTGAGGGCTACCTCTTTATTCAAGGTCAACTTGTCCCCGGTAAAGGTCAAAGTTCCCGTATCGGCGTTGATCACCGAAGACAACTGGTTCGTGCTGTTATTGACCAAGGTCAGGTCATTGAAGGTGATCGTGAGCGTTTTGCCATTCACACCCTGCACCGTTTCCGTGTACGTATCTCTAGCGGTATAGGTGTCCGCAGTGTCGGTGAAAGACATATTGTTCTTAATTACCGCACCGGTCTGTTCTTTCGCTAAACCCACTTGGCTGATAAGCGCCAATCCCACGGCAAGAGCCAACGGCGTTAATTGCCTTTTCTTCATTCATTTCTCTCCAAGAGATTGTCTCAAGGCTCGGAGGAAATAAAAAAACTTCGCATCCAAGCCCGAAGACTTGAAACACGAAGTTCGAAGGAAAGCGCCGATTGCTCAACGCTGGGAAGGGCAGTTTACCCCCCCCCGTGCAATATTTGGTTACGTGTTGAGGTCGTAGAAAACTTAATTCCTACTTTTTTATTCTACTGAAAAAGTATCTAAGGAGGGTCTGCACAAATCATCCATACGATAACTCATATTTTTGGCATATTCTGTTTCGCGCAGACCTACCTTAACCTGCTGATTTTCGTGAGCGGCTTGAGCGTTCTCTCACAAAATGCCGTTCATTAAATCTCGAACGTCCCTTTAACGACAACCTCGCCGTCAAGCATCATCACGCGTCCGCGTGCGACGACGTGAGTGAGGTTGAAATCTTCGGTGAAAAGGCAGGCATTGGCACAGGCCCCAACCTCGACGCGTCCCTGATCCTTGAGACCGAGCGCGTCGCCCACATTCTTCGTTGTGAAGAGCAGTGCCTGTTCGATCGGCATTTTGTAGTCGCTGATCAAGCGAATCGTCTCCTTGAGGTTGCCGTCAACGCCGCCCACGCCGAGTCCGACCATTTCGCCTTTTTCATTGAAACGCGGAACAGAGCCATGGCCGTCGGTCGAAAGCGTTATATGCGTCGGATCAACCCCCATGCCGACCGCTTCGATAACGGCCTGAGCGGGATGATCGAAGCAGCAGGATGCGCCGGTTGTAATGTCAATCCAGCCGCCCTTCTTGCCGAACTCAACAGCAGAATCAAAAACGTGACGGATACGGCCGCAATGGGTTGGACGAATATGTTTGATCGGGAACCCCTTGGCCAGGATCTCGTCATACATCTCGAAGGCACCCGGAATATTGCCCGTGTGAATATGCAGGAAACCGGTCTTGCCGGCAATCATTGCGCCGACACGAACCTCAGCGAGCACAGCAAGAACCTGCTGCGTCGTCGGGAATGATGAGCGGTGGTCGCCGAGCGCAATTTTCACGCCGATCACTTCGGGCACAAAGAACAGGTCATTGGCAATAGAGTCCGTGAGCGTCGTTGCCGGATACTTGTAGTTGGAGGTATACATCCAAGCCGATACGCCTTCGGTCTGCAGCGCCCGAACCTTCGCCAGAAGATTCGGAATGGAGCGCGTCGTATAGTCCGTACCCGAAACGCCCACGACGGACGTTGTGCCGCAGCTGATCAATTCCGAAAGCACGAGTTCCGGCGTACGTGTTGACGGTCCGCCCTCGCCGCCGCCGCCCGTGACGTGAATGTGCTGATCAAAAAAGCCCGGCGTGAGAATCTTGCCGCTGGCATCCAGGATCTCCAGATCCGGCAGCTGAGGGGCGAGATTTTGTCCGACGGCAGCGATGCGGTCATTGACCATCAGAACATCGTTTTTGCCGAGATCCTGCGGCGCGAAGACGCGCGCATTTTTAATAAGGAGTGCTGTCATTATTTCTTCTCCAAAGCGGGGTCAGAAAATTAGAGGAAGATGGCCGAAGCTGCGACATTCATGATGAGCGCGAGGATCATCACCGGCGCTGTGCGGCGGACAAGTTCAAAGGGAGAAAGACCGGCAATGCCGGAAACCGCGATGATGACGCCGGCAATCGGGCACATCGTACGGGCGATACCGGCAGAGAGCTGCACTGGGACGGCGAGAATCGCGGCGTTGATGCCTACGCTCGCGGCAGCCTCAGGCAGAAGCGGCGAGAACGCGAAAAAGGCCGCGTTGCCCGAGCCAGTCACCACGGTAGCAACGACCATGATCGTCAGCATAATGAGCAGCATCACCCATACGCCGGCGGACTCCATGGAGGCCGCCATGGAAATCAGCGTGCTGATGCCGCCGAGTTTATTCATGCCGAGCGCAAAGAGTTCCGCGCAGCAAATGAGACCGACGGTCGAAGTGAAAACTTTGCCCATGCCTTCAAAGACGGCTTGGGTGTTTTTCGTGGACTCGCGGAAAGAGCGGCGCGTAATGAAGTCAACCACAAAAGCGATGATGATCGAGACGATGAGACCCGTCTGCAGCGAGAGCTTGATGCCGTCATAAACCATCGGCGAAAAGACGATCAGCAAAACGAGCGGCAGCACCGGCAAAAGTGCATAGTGCACGGGACCGGCACCCTCAAAAGCCTTTTTGAGACGTTCATCAGTCGATTCGGCCGGCGCTTCAGCAGCCTCGGCTTCTCCGGCATGCTGAGCCTTGCGGTCAAACCAGCGCTGGATGAAGAAGTGACCGACAGCAACCGTGGCAATCACGCAAAGTGCTACCGGAATCTGACTCTGTACGAAATAGGTGACAACGTCCGTTCCGAGCAGGTCGGCAGCACGCATTGCATTCGAGGATGAAGGTCCGAGATCCAGACAGCAGGTTGAGCCGATCACTGCCGCCGCAGAGGCTCGCGAAACGCCGAGCGCGATGAGGAGCGGATAAATGGAAGCCATCAGCAGCAGGCCCAGACCCACTGCGGAATTGATAAAGAGCTCCATGAACTGACCGACCACATAGGTGACGGCGAGAAGCACATAAGGCGAGCGGATGGCGCTCAGCGGCTTCACACAAAGCTTAACGAGCGCTTTGGAAGCGCCAATGCGGTCCATATAAACCGAGAAGCCCGCAATCAGCATGATGTTGAGGCCAAGTCCCGGCAGGCGTCCCTTCATCAGGTTTGTGAAGGCTTCAGCCAGATCAAACCCAAAGAAGTGCGTCGACTTAGCGTCGGCCACCGGCATGGTTCCGTTCAGGGCTGCGCAGATAAGCATCACGAAACCAGCAAGCAGCAGGATAATCGGCGGGTAATAATTCTTGAGGACGCAGTACGCAACCCCTGCGATCACAAGAAGGGTAATGAGGATTCCGAGCATAGCGGTAGGTCTCCAGTGGTGGTGGCGGTTTGCTTTTTTTGGTTATCTGCAGATCAGCTGCGGGTCGATCTGCAGATCTTGGCTTTCGGGCCCGGCTCCATTAGTGGTCTGATTTAATCCCTGCGCCGCAGAGCGTAATCAGCACGTCAGTGCTCGGTCCGTAAAGTTCGCAGTAATGATCCCAAGCGGCAAAGTTGGCGGCGGTCGTGTGCTCAATATAGAGCCCGGCCCGTGCAATCTTGGCGCGGGCAGCAAGAATCTTGTCCTCGGGAGCTGCTACAACGGTAATGTCGTGCTTTTTCATCATTTCAAGCAGCTCGCTGCCGCGAAGCGGCTTGCCGATCGCAATGCCTTCGGCAATCGTCGGCTTCACGTCTATGGCGACCGGTGCGTCCAGCCCCAATTCGCGCGCTTTAAGGAGCGGATCGCAGTATTCGCTCTGAAGCGCCACAATCTTCGGGAAATGGTCAATCGCGCCGGATTCCAGAAGATGTTCGAGCGCTTTCACCGCACCGATAAAGAGCGTGCCGTTGCCGACGGGCAGAACAACATGTTCCGGGATACGGCCGAGCTCTTCATACACCTCATAGATATAGGCTTTCATGCCTTCATAAAAGAAGGGATTCACCACGTGGTTGGCGTAGTAGATGCCCTCTTCACGTACTCGAGCGCGGCAAACATCGGCACAGTGGTCGCGCGACCCGGGAATGACATGCACTTTGGCGCCGTGTGCCTCAATCATGGTGATCTTCTTGGGGCTCGTTCCTTCCGGAACATAGATTTCGCACTGAATGCCTGCTCTGGCGCAGTAGGCTGCTACGGCGTTGCCGGCATTGCCGCTCGAGTCTTGTACACAAGACTTCACCCCGATCGCCTTCATATGAGCAACCAGCGTAGCCGCGCCGCGATCCTTAAAGGAGAGCGTCGGCATGGCGTAGTCGACCTTGACGTAGAGACCCGGTTCGAGTTCCACCAAGGGCGTCATGCCTTCACCCAGTGAGACGCTCTGCCAAGCATCACCGTCAACGGCCATAAAGTCGCGGTAGCGGAAAATACTCCAGCACTTCTGATCAATCTTGGCGTCCTCCCACTTCGGACTCTTGAAATCGAGTTCGAAGAACCCGCCGCAGCCGCAGACGGGCGCAAGCGTATCGGCAGGGGTTTTTTTGCCGCAGGCGGTGCAGACATAGCTGAACATAGTTCTTCTTCCCCTTTGAATCAGTTGGAATCAGTCATGCGCTTCGAGTTCGGCAATGCATTCGATTTCAACGAGGCAGCCGAAGTGAAGCGGAGTAGTCGAAACGACAACCCGGCCGGGTTTGTGTTCGCCAAAAAACTGGGCGTATAGAGCGTTAATGGGCCCCCAGTATTCGTTGGACGGGGTATAGACGCGGCAGAAAACCACTTGACTGCGCTCGACACCCGCGGCTTTAAGCACTCGGTCGAGATTTTGGAGGGCCTGCGCAGCATGCGCCTCAATGTTGCCCGTGCAGACCTCGCGCGTATCCGGGTCCATAGAGAGCAGCCCGGAAACGTAAAGCATGCCGTTTGAGACCACTGCCGTGCTGTAATGGCCGGGGTTGTTCCCCTTGAATCCGGGATCGATGAATTTCATATTGTTTGCTCCCAGCCGTTTCCGGCGTTGAAGATTGTTTTATGGTTTTGGCGTGTTCTTCACTTTTTCTGCCGTCCTGAGGCCAAAGAGCCGGCTGATTCCGATTCGCGCCTGAGGAGATCCAAATCGCTGTAGAGCGTCACCTTTGAGACCCCCAAACGCTCTGCGGCATAGTCGAGCGCGCCCTTAACAAGAAACACGCCGCGCGTATCCATGAAGCGAACGAGCGGAAGCCGTTCTTCGCGGGTCAGAACGGCCGATGACGACCTTCCGGCCCGAACACGTTCTGTCATGCGGTCGATCATGGCGTAAACCGTTTTGAGTACGCTGCCTTCCAGTTCGATATCTGCATCTTTTTGAAGATCTTTGGCCTCTGTGTCTCTCGAGACTGCAGACGCCAATTGCGCCGCAGCGTGTTCGGACGCGAGAGCGTCTGCAGATGCCGATGCCTCCGGAAGGATGGAAGCCTCTCCGGGCGGCAGAAGCGCTAAAAGCGCCTGAAGCTGCCCCGCGGCAGCAGACACATTGGTGACATCCTGATTGATGCAGAGAACGCCGATCACCTCGCCCGCATCGTCCCGAATCAGGAGCGACAGTGCACGAATCAGACGTCCGCGGCTTCTGAGCCAATAAACCGGCAGGAGATTCGGGCTCTCGGAACTGAGCGCGCCGTCATCGGTTCTGGACATTCGCAAGAGGTTGGGCACTAAGTGACGCAGTCCCTGACCGACAGCACGCCCCGTTACTTCACCGTTTTCCACACGCACGACGGAGTGCACTGGATCAGAAAGATCATGAAGCACGACTTCACAGTTCGGCCCGCTGAAAGCCGCAAGGAGTTTCATCACATCTTCATAGGGACGAAGTGCCGCAGGAAGCGGCGGCTGAAGGGCTCGATTCGTGCTCATAAATTGAGAAATGGCTGTCCAGCGTCTTAGGCATACAGCAGGAAAACTCGGATACAGGCATCTTAACATAGATTTTTTTATATGCAATATGCTTTGAAAGTTATAGAAATACACCCATAATTCTTAGAAAAATCGTCTGTCAGACCGTTTGACTCGCCAATGGTATAGAATTTTTTATATACCCTTTTCTCCGCAAGCCCCAAAGGAAAACGCAATGTCTGTTGATTCCCGTTTTGCCGCTCCGGCACTCGCCAGTCTCAAGGATTGTGCGCTCGATGATCCGCGCCTTCCGACGCCGCTCTTTGTGATCGACAGCCAGAAGCTCGAAAAGAACCTTCGACGTGCGCAGGACCGAGCGGCAAAGCTCGGCGTGGCCTTCCGCCCTCATCTGAAGACGCATAAATCGATCGGCATTGCGCTGCGCCAAATGACGACGCCGCAAGGTCCGGCCACGGTATCCACGCTGGCCGAAGCCCGTTATTTCGGCGCGAGGGGCGTGACCGATCTTATCTACGCCGTAGGCATTGCGCCGCAAAAGCTCGCCGAGGTCAGCCGTCTGCGCAGTCTCGGCGCCGACATTAAGATCATTCTCGACAGTGCAGAAGCCGCGCGCGCCGTTTCGGCATTCTGCCGCAGGGAAAAAACGACGATTCCCGTGCTCTTGGAGATCGATGTCGATGGTCACCGCTCCGGTATTCGTCCTGACGGTGCAGAGCTTTTGCCGGCTGCGGCGGCGCTCGCTGACGGAGCAGAACTCGCCGGCGTCCTCACCCATGCCGGAGACAGCTACGAATGCAAGTCGACTGCGGAAATTGAAGCTGCCGCGGAAGCCGAACGCGCCGGGATCGTTCTGGCTGCAGAAAGACTGCGCGCTGCCGGCCATACCGTCAAAATTGTCTCCGCGGGTTCTACGCCGACCCTGATGTTTGCCAAAGACGAAACGGGCGTCACGGAGATGCGTGCCGGCGTATGTGCGCTATTTGACCTCTTCATGTCCAATGTCGGCGCATGCACCGTTGACGACATCGCCGGATCCGTCCTAGCTACCGTCATCGGCCGTCAAGTCGATAAGCGCCGCGTCATTTTGGACTGCGGCTTCCTCGCGCTTTCCCGCGACCGCGGCACGGCTCGTCAGGCACACGACTACGGCTACGGTCTGGTCTGCGGCATTGACGGGAAGCCGCTCGCCGACGGCACGATCGTCCTGACGGGCACCAATCAGGAGCACGGCATTCTCACCCTTCCGGAGAATTCTCCCCTCACGCAGGAGGACTTCCCGATCGGCAGACGTCTTCGCATTCTGCCGAACCACGCCTGCCCCACTGCCGCCCCCTATGCTTCGCTCGTACTGATCGAGAACGGCCGTGTCGCGGAGGTTTTGGACCACGTCCGCGGATGGGACTAACGAGTGCAGCCTTCCCATTGAAGCAATTTCTGCGCGGCATTGACAAATCTGGCCTTGCACATGGTCTGCTCTTCAATGTGCGCTGCGAATCGGACGAGACGCTTGAGCCCGACAGAATCTTCAACAGGCCGGGCTTTGGACATATTCCACAAAGGCATGAAGCAAAGTTTCCATGGAGGGCTCAACCGCCGGGCAAAAGGAAAATGCTGCGCCACAAACCGTCCACTCATCGATAGGCCAAACGCTTGATCGGCGAAGCAGTCGATTTGCGCTTCGCGCGAAAGCCCGGTTCCTCTCCGAAAAGAAGAAACCGGGCTTTTAAGGCTCTGCGGAACTTTAGGTGCCTGCGCACCCAAAATCCCGATTTTTAAGGTTTAGGCCTTGGCCGCCGTCTGACCCGCTACGCGGCCGTAGACCAAGCAGTCCAGAATGGCAACCGAGCCAAGGCGTACTGCGCCGTGCACGCCGCCCGTCGCTTCACCGGCGGCATAAAGCCCCGGAATCGGCTTATACGTGCGGACATCAAGCACGCGGCATTCCTTGTCGGTAACAAGGCCGCCCATGCAGTGGTGAACCTTCGGCTGCAGTTCGCAGACGTACCAGGGGCCGTCAACCAACGGTACCTGATCGTTATTGATGTAGCGGTTCCACACCGGATCAGCCTTGGCCTTCACGACTTCATTGAACTTCTCGACCTGAGCCTTAAGCGCATCGGGCTTGATGCCGGCAGCCTTGGCAAGATCTTCGAGCGTGTCGTACTTCTCAACGATCTTACGTTCAAGCATGCGGTCGAGCAGACCCGGACGCTGTTTCTTCAGCGGCCCGACATTGGGTTCATTGCAGATCGCGAAGCACTTGCGGCCATTGGCTTGTTCAACCATGATCGCATCGGCGCGAACCTTGCGGTTGGCGAGCTCATTGACGAAGCGTGCGCCGTCAGAATTCACCCAAAGACCGTATTCTGCGGCAGCCGTTTGATTGAACATCCAGCCAATGCCCATGCCCTTTTCACGCGGGCAGCCCCACGGGCCGCACTGAATCCAGTCGTTTTGTACCTGAAGAGCCCCGATTGCTGAGGTTTCACGCCAGAGCTCAGACGTTGCGCCCGGCTGGTTCGTCGTATCAAGCGTTTCGTTAAGCTTCGGATCCTGATACATACGGTACGTAACGTCGGCCGAGAAGCCGCCGTAGCAAAGCACAACGCCCTTCTTGGCACGAATGAACTTGGTCTTGCCGGAGTCTTCACGCGGGAAGCGATAGCCTTCACGCACCTCAAGACCCTCAACACGGCCGTCTTCGCCGCGGATGATGCGTTCAACAAACACACGGTTGCGAAGCGGAATGCCGAGTTCCTTGCACTTGTCGATTTCCTTGGAGACGATGCCCGAACCCGAACCGTTCTTCGTTGTGACATAACGCGGGACGCTGTGGCCGCCTTCCTGCCCGATGGCATCGGGCAGATATTCCACGCCGAGATAATTGACCGTCCATTCATAGTTCGACAAGGCGCGCTCCGCCATGAAGCGAACCTTATCGACATAGTTCATGTAATTGCCGGCCGCCAGAATATCTTTTTCGAGCAGGTCGACGGAGTCCTTGATGCCGTGAAGCTTTTGCTGCGGACAGCCCGTAGCCGTCAGAATGCCGCCGTTAATGGCGGAGTTGCCGCCAAAGACGGCCATTTTTTCGAGAACAATAACGTTCGCACCAGCGTTCTTGGCTTCAATCGCTGCGGCCAGACCGGCAAAACCTGAACCGACGACGATGATGTCTACCGTTTCATCCCATTTCGCCACGGGTTTGGACGCAAAAGCGGACGTTGCACCGGCGAGCGCAGCCGTACCGACAATTGAGCTCTCAATCAGGCGGCGACGAGAAATATTGGCAGTCATAACTCTCTCCTTTTTTTATTGATGTTCACCGACATTCCGTTTGAAAACGGTTGGTCTTCATGCCGAAAACATCAAACGCTTTGTTCAAAGCACGAGCGCACTTCGAATCCGGCAGACAGGATTGTGATTCCCGCCTGCTGTTGCCGAGGGTTATATCGCTGCCCATTTAAGATTTACATAAGAATTAACCCGATAGATACGTCACGAATACAGTGCATCCAACGAATAACACTTATTAATCCGTTTCTCCCCAATGTATTCAGTAATTGTTGCCAATTGCTACTTTTCTCCTTTGGCAAAATTTTGTCATACAACCGTTCGATGATAGATGCGGCTGCCAGCACCTACCGCCGCCAGCTTTTCGAGCTGCAGCCAACCCGAATCTATTTTTTGACCAATGGACTGTCTTTGAGCGGTATGGCTGGGCAGCTGCCAAATCAAATCGCAAGCCGCCTGATCGGCTGCCACGGGATCGAACGATCCAACGATCCCTAGGTTTCCGGTTTTCGGCGCTGCGCCGCCAAAGGGTTCGGCATGAATATTGGAGAGAATTGAGATGGCTATCATCTTGCGGCCCATACGCGCTTTTATCCCTTTAGCAGCATCCGCAAGGTTCGTGAAGAATGCTTCTGAGCGCTGGTAGCCCGGCTCATGCACGGCCGCCTTGCCGTCGGGCGACGCCAAACCGATGCCGATGTTTTTCACTGCACCGGTATAGCCCGCAAAGCTGGGAATCTTGAAATTGGTGAGAACAACGATGCCGCCATAGTCTTCGAGCATCGCACGGCACACTTCAATCTCTTTCAAGTTTGCGCCGCCAGGAATCGGAAGCTTCACATAATCCTCGGGGCGCTCCGCTCTGTCGAGCACGTCCACCGGCGCAAAGTCGACGCCCTGGCTGCGAATTTCGGCAATATGCGTTGCCGTATGCCGGCGGCTGCCGCCAAAATCGCTCGCCCAATTGGTCTCAACGAAACGGCTTCCCGGAATATGGGCCTGAAGCGCACGAAAGAGCGGGAGATTCACGGCCGCTTCGCCGCCGTGAATCTTGATGCCGACGCGACCGGACAAATCACCCGAAAGCTTCTCATAAATACGAATCAGCGCATCGGCCGAAACTTCGGGCGAGAAAAATACTTCTGGGGGTTCCTCTGCTGCCTGTACGCCGGGCGCAGAGAAAGCCATCCCGACCGCCAGCCCAAGTTCAATCGTGCGCCGGCGTGAAAGCGAAAGCCTCAAGCCGCTCATCACATCACTGGCCGTTGTGATCTGCTCTTTATGCCCTGCGCCCATTTCAGCATCTCCCGCAGCAAAAAAAACATTCCATCCGTTTTTTCGTCAAAGCCCGCTGCGCTTAAGCCAAGCGACCAAATCATCTCGGCTCGAGGCTGCACGGCTTTCCGTCGTGTGAAAGCCTTCGGCAATCTGAGCATTCGGACAAAAAGTGCGCACATCGGCCCATGCACCGGAGGGCGACGAACTTGCCGACACACAGAACGGCAGCACACGTTTGCCCGCAAGAGGATGGTCCATGAGGAACGTACGCATCGGAATGGACAAGCCTCCCCACCAATAGGGGCTGCCGATCACAACGACGTCATAGCCCGAAAGATCGGGAATCGCAGCGGCAATTTCTCGTCTGGCATTGTTTGCGCGTTCGCTGCGGGCGATGCCCGTCATGGCCGAATAATCGTCCGCATAAGGCTCCTTGAGCGTGAGCTCGAGGAGATCTGCACCGGTTGCTGCGGCAGCAGCCTCGGCGAGCCCTTTGGTTGTGCCGGTCCTTGAAAAATAAATAATGATCGCTTTCGCACGGGTATCGGAACCTGAGGCAGCCAGGCTTCCCCGAACCAACCCGGCACTGGCCAATGCACCGGCAGCGAGCTGCATCACGTGACGGCGTGATAATTGCTGAGCATTCATGATGATGTCTCCCAAAAGAGTTTTGTTATCCAAGTGATTCAATGCGGTATCGCCTCACGCCCATGGCAAGCCTTTCCATGGCATCGAGCTGCGTAAGGCCGCTTCGTGAAGCGATGCGCTCCTCGAGCGGGCGGCGTTCTGCCGGCGGAAGCGTTCCAACCCAATCAATGGAGGCCTGATCGACGGCCAGAATGTCAGTCGAAGCCAGAATGCCGAGATCGCGGGCTTCGGGCTCGGCAGCCGATGTGCCTGTACAGTCACAGTCCACCGACATGCGGCGCAGCACGTTGATATAGGCAATGCGGCCCTGAAAGTGATCCGTCACTGCCTTCCCGGCATCAGCCATGCGTTCGAGAAATGCCGGGCCGCGTTCCCAGCCCTGATGAATCTCAGCCTTTCCCTCGCGTCCGGAAGCGCAGCCGATGGCAACGTTTTTGAGCGATCCGCCGAAGCCCGCCATGCCATGCCCTTTGAAATGGGTGAGCACCAGCATCGAGTCATAGCGATCCAAATGAGATCCCACCGTCACGGACTTGAGCCGACTGCCGCCCGCAATCGGCCATGGCGTTCCGCCGTCTTCATCCAAGATGTCAACGGGCGCGAAGGTCCAGCCGTTCGTAACGAGCGTTTCACGATGTCGGGACGCTGCAGCCCGCGGCCCGCCGTAAAGCGTATTCGTTTCAACGATCACGGCGTCCGGCAGCTCATTTATGAGAGCTTTCACCCATTCGCGCGGCAAAATGTTGGGACCGTGCGGTTCGCCCGTATGAAGCTTCACCGCGACGCGGCCTTTAAGCGTGCTCTGCACGGATCGCAGAGCAGCAACTAACCCTTCGGCAGTCAATGATGTCGTTTGATATACAACTGCTTCTCGGCCGGCCGAAGCGATCGATAAAGATTCCGCGCTCACCTGCGAGAGCGCTGCAGCCGCAACTGTTCCGGCGATTAAACGCCGACGCGAAATACCGCAAAGGCTCATCGCGGCCTCCTTGCAAATCAGAGTTTTTTCTTGTCAGCGAATAATTGAATAAGCATTGCTTAATTAAAATGCCAACTTATTTCAATATTTCGCTGCGCACCATCGGCCGCCTGCAGTGCTGCTGCGCTTTAGGAGAGAGGTCCGTTAAAAGAACAGACCGCAGATGGGTTCGTGCGAATACATTCTCTGTTTCAAGAGCAGTGATGTCCAATGCTTAATAGCGATGCCTTTTTATGCGTTTTTTGGATGGAGAAAGCCGCAGCACTTTGATGCCGGCCAGCCCCTTATCCTCGGCGAATGGGACTCAGCCGACACATTGATTCAAACGCGCAGGACGTATGCCGGATTGGGTGCCTCACCCGAGCTCATCGGAGCGGCGTGCGGACTCCGCAGCATCAGCCGGACTCACCAACGTTACAGTGAAGGCGTTGCCATCGGGACCCGAAGCAAGATTCACCTGCCACCCCATGCGCATACAGATGCGCCAAACGATGGACAGTCCCAGACCAAACCCCGTCTGTTCGATATCCGCACTCGCCTTTCCCCGGACAAAAGGTTCGAAAATCCGCTTCTGCTCCTCTGGAGGAATAGGGTCGCCATGATCGGCAACGACGATGCCCGTACTCGTCTCAGTCACTTCGATCTCTCCTTCATGCGAGTAGGCGAGCGCATTCTTGACGAGGTTCGACACCACAGTGCTCAGAAGAAGCGGTGAAAAGCTCCCCGGACAGCAGTCTTCTTGGCGAAAAACAAGCTGGCGGCCAGCCTTTGCGGCCTCCGGGATCCATAAGCGGCCGACAGCCTGAAGCACGTCGCTCACTCGGTCGCTGCCCGCGTTTTCAGAGAGCCGAGCAAATGCGAGGAACCCTTCTACAAGCTCGTGCATCATTTTGGACGACCGTTCGATCTTGTCCACCTGCCGCTGCTGGGCGGCCGTGAGTTCGGTGAGCTTGAGGAGCTCCACGCTCGTCTCGATCACGGTCAAGGGCGTGCGCAGTTCGTGACTCACGTCGCCCGTGAACGCTTTTTCTCGCTTCAATGCTTTAAACAGACGATGCATTGAGGCCGAAAGCTCTGCAGCAAGATTCCCCACTTCGTCGCGAGTGATCAGCTCTTTGGGAAGCGGCTTCCAAGTATTTTGTGACGATGCCGCACGAACGGCAGCAGCGAGTTTTTCCACCGGCCGCATAACCTGCACCGCCAGACGTTTGCCGGCCGCAGCCCCGACCAAGAACACCACGAGGAGCACCGCGAGCATCAAGATAAAGAGCTCCTGCTCCTTTTCTTCGAACCCTTCTTGATCACGCACGATCATCAGGCTCCCGCCCTGCCAAGCACGCCGCCAGACAAATACAGCCGGCGCTTCGGTAATTTCAGTAAACCCGAACGGGCAGTCCTGAAACTGGGCCGGCACAGGCTTCAATCCCGGCGCGTCGCCATACACATCAGCGTGCGGCAGCCCTATTGCGGTATCGCCTCGTTCGATCTGCGAAACCACATAGTCCATGTCGTCCTCAAGAAAGCTCGAAATAAGCTCTTCTTCGGTATAGCCGATGACGCCTACCATCGCTGCGGAGTAAAGCGCAGCCAAACCGGTGAGCAGCACCGTAAGCGCAAGCATAATGCGCTGTGAAAGACCTCTCGGCGGCTTCCGATGGAGCTCACGCTGCTGATCATGCGCCTGAGGCGACGCTTGGGATAAGCCCCCTTGCGCTTCATAGGAACTGCCTGACTGAGCGGCTGATGAGGGAGAAATCCTCTCCTCCTGCGCAGCGCTCAACTGCAGGTTTTCACGACTCCTGCCGCTCAAATTCGTCATCTTGGGTCTCGCCGTGCTTTGCGGCCGAATATAATTGTTTACGATAAATGCTCTGGCGCTCACTCCTTTCCAGCCAGCAACATGAAGGTTATCCCTTCACCCCATCGGGCGCACAGACAGACCAGCCGGAACCGGGGTGCGTTTTCAGCATTGGAACATTGAATGGTTTGTCGAGCGCCTGCCGAAGAAGATAGAGGTTGCTTCTGAGACTATCAGAGATCGGCGCACCATCAGACCAAACTTTGCTTTCCAATTCCTCTCGGCTGACAACGCGGGGACTCGCCCGCATCAGCACCGTGAGAATGCGGAAACAAGTTGGGTTAAGACGAAGCGATTTGCCCTCGCGTTCAACTGAGAGCGCATCCGAGTCGAGCACTAGGGGGCCCACCTGCAGTTTCTTTGACGCACCGGCAGTCATGCCGCTTAGTCCCGCACGCCGCAGAAGAGCTTCCACGCGGGCATTAAGCTCAAGCAGTGAAAAAGGTTTGATGACGTAATCGTCCGCTCCGGACTCCAGCCCCGCCACGCGGTCGTCAACGGCGTCGCGCGCCGTGAGCATCAGGATCAGCATCGAAGACCCCGCGAGACGAAGCCGGCGGCAAAAGCTCATTCCGTCTTCCCCGGGCAGCCCCACATCCAAAACAATGAGCGCAATGTCTTCTTCGGCAATCAATTGAGCGGCCGATGCAGCATCCGAAGCGCCGATCGTTTGATGGCCGCGTAAGTTCAGGTATTCGCATATGTTTTCTCGAATATCTGAATTATCGTCCACGACCAGGATGCGGTTAGCCATTCGTTCCTCGCTGCATTGAAGTCTGCCAAAGATGCGCAAAACGGACTGTCCATGTCGTCAACGCATCACAGCATCACATTTTATGGGACGACGTCTTCGTTAGCATTCGCAGCGTGAATTTTGTTTACCGATCATCTTGTTTTCATTCATGAATTCTCTTTTTTGACGGGCTTTTGACGGACGCTTTACACCGCCTTGACGACCATTGGGAAAAATCACCACCGTCAGAGTCCCGAGAGGGTCAGGACTCGCAAAGCTCTGAGCGTCACCGCTCAGTTTGTGAATCATTATGTCGTCCATTTTCAACCTGTTCCGCAGCAGTTCCGCATCCGACTTCAGTTTGCCCTATGCACGCAAAACGGCTGACTGGAACATCGTCCTTTGGCTGCTCGTACCCGCCTGGCTGCTTTTTTGGCTGTGGACCAATCCGCCTCACGGGTTCGATCTCGCCTTTGAACATCAGTTCTATGTGAACAATGCCTGGCCGCTTCATGCAGACGGCCGCATTGAGTTCTGGCTCCACTTCATGCCGAAGGTCATTTCCGGCGTGCTTTTCGCGTGCGTGCTGGGTGCTCTCACCTATCTGCATCAGTGCCGCCGCGCGGCAGTCATTCTCGGCGACCACGAAGATGCGGCGCACTGCAATCTCATCCTCTCGCGTCTTTACTATGCCGTGGGCGCTGCGCTCCTCTGCGTGGGACTCCTCTGGTGGTTGAAGCAGTCCACCGGCGTCTCCTGCCCCTGGAGCGTCACTGAATTCGGCGGCAGCGCCGCCGTGGTGGATCCCGGTCTGCCCCTCCTGCCGAAACCAGGACGCTGCTGGCCAAGCGGCGCTGCCGGCAGCGGCTTCTGCCTGCTTCCGCTCTACTTCGCCTTCCGCGACTTCAGGCCCAGACTTGCCCGTCTGTTGCTCGCGCTGGCACTCCTTTCGGGTTTCGCCGCAGGGTTTGCCCGCGTGGTGGTGGGAGCGCACTTCCCGTCGCATGTTTTTGCGGCGTTAGCGCTGGACTGGCTGATTTCTGCGGGCCTCTATATTGCCGCTTTTGACCGCGCCGGACTGGCGCGCAAGCTTCGCGCGCTGCTGCCTTTCGGCCGCCGTTCGACTGAGGATCAGCCCGGCCGCGTGACGCTTTATCTTTTCACGAGTCTTTGGTGGGCCATTGTCTTCAATGGTCCGATGACCGCCAAGCTCGCGATTGACAACAACCTCGTCACGACCGACTCGCTCATCCTAAGCTTGGGCACGACGGCCGCCTTTGCATTCGTCTCCGCTGCAATCATTGAACTCTGCGGACTGCTGCCGAAGATGGTCTTCCGCATTCTGCTGCTGATTTTGAATACACTCGGAGCCGCCGCTTTTGCTGCCGCCTATCTTTACGGCACGGCGATGACGCCGGACATGGTCCGCAACTTTCTTGCCACCGATCCGGCAGAAGCACAAGCCTATCTGAGCACCCGCTCCGTTCTCCTCTTCCTGGCCGCCTGGCTGCCGCCGATGCTCGTCACGCTGGCCGCAAATCTAAAGAAATCCGCCAGCTCTGCTCGTCCGACGCTGCTGCGCCGTCTGCTTGTATTCCTTCGCCGGCTCTTTACATCTATTGGGTTTGCTGCTGTGGGCGTTGCGCTCATCGGCCTCAACTTCCAGGCTTTCGCCGGCGCGATGAGAAACGACAAGTCACTGCGCTACATGATCGCTCCGGTTAATGTCGTCTATTCGGGCATGCGCACCATCGTGGGCGACTCGAGCCCTGAAACCAACGCCCCGCGTGTGGCCGTCGACCCTTCCCCGTCGCTTGCCGTCAAGCCGTCTCGTCCGGCGGTGCTCGTTGTGATGGTAGGAGAAACCACGCGCTCAGCCTCCTGGCAGCTCGCGGGTTACAGCCGCGAAACCAATCCGCAGCTCTCCGAGCTTCAGATTATCAGCATCCCTCGCGTTGAAGCCTGCGGGACGTCCACCGACGTTTCTCTGCCCTGCATGATGAGCCGTATTGGCCGCAGCGACTACAACCGTGATCGAATCCTCTCTGAAGAACAGCTCCCGAGTCTCTTAAACCGCGCCGGCGCCAACGTGCTCTGGATTGACAATCAATCGGGCTGCAAAGGTGCCTGTACGGGCGTCAGCTCCCGTGCGACGACGCCTAATCCGCAGGACTGCCCCAACGGCGAATGCGGTGACCGGGTATTCCTCTCGGAATTGAAAGGCGAACTTGGGAAACTGCCCGCCGACCGTCCGACGGTACTCTTCCTTCACATGATGGGGTCTCACGGTCCGGCCTATTCGCTTCGCTCCGACAAGGCCAGAAAGCTCTTCGAACCGGAATGCACCGATGCAGACCTTAAGAGCTGCAGCCGCGAATCGGTTATGAACGCTTACGACAACAGCGTGCGCGAAACGGATTACGTTCTGGCGTCTCTGATCCGCATGCTTAAAGATACGTCCGGCAGCATCGATTCCGCACTCGTTTATGTCTCCGACCATGGCGAATCCCTCGGTGAAGGCGGTCTCTACCTCCACGGCGCCCCCTACTGGATGGCGCCCAAGGAACAGACTGAAGTGCCGATGGTGCTCTGGATGAATCCGGGTTTTGAAAAGACCTTCAGCATCAACCGCAGCAAGCTTGAAAAGAATGCCGCCGGCCGAGTAACCCATGAGAATCTTTATCACACCGTCCTCGGACTGCTCAACGTCAAGTCAACGACCTATGTGCCGACCTACGACCTGACGCACTAAACGATCAAGTCGTCCATCAGGCGAAAACGAAGAAGGACTCGATAGCCGCGCAATAGGCTCTCTATCGAGTCCTTCTCTTTTTTTGGAAGTGTTTTCTCAGAATAATGGCAGACACTGCGGTCCGTTATTCGCCCTGATCAATACGTCCTAAGAGTCTTCGGCACCCTGCTGCCTGAGGATGGAGCCCATTGAAGAGGCTTCGATAGTGCTTATCCGCCGATTCCAGAAGCTGCCGGCGCTCTTCGGGTTCAGGCTTATTCACCAGACCAGCTGTGCGGTGAAGATTGAGCGCGAGCTCGCCTGCGGCAAGCAGCAACTCATCAGGATGCGGCACACCCAGTTGATCACCCGGAACCGTCAGCAGCACGCGCGTCCAGAAGCGAAGATCCGGATTCTCAAGCTGTGAAAGCGTATCGGCAGCCAATTCAACAGCAGCGGGCAGCATGTCGCCGTCCAGTGATGACGGCAGAAGCTCAGACCAGTCTTCCACAAGAGACGCGCGCAATTCACGGTTAGCGTCGCCCAGCCGCTTGATGGCCACATCGAACTGTCCTGTACGCATGGCCAGCGTGCCTTCAATCAGCGCAAACGGTGCGCCGACACTCCCGCCGGCCGTCGCAGCAGCCCGCAGCGTCGGCAAGAGATTCAGTGCAACCTGAGCCGGCGCAAGCGTCGTCTGAACATCTGCATCCGCCTGAGAGAAACCTTCCACCATGGCGCGCAAAAGCCGCCTGGCATAAGCCGCATCCAAAAGTGTTTCCTGAGTGATTGCAGAAAGCGCAGCGGCGATCACGCGTGCACGTCCAGGACCAGAATATGGGAAGGCTTCAAGCAGGGCCACCGCTTCTTCATGCGCCGGTGATGCCTCTTCCTGACGGCGAGCATGTTCCTCACGCCGAATGTGATCAGTCTGGGCAAATTTAGCCATATAACGATCAAGCCATTCGAGCATGCGGACTCCTCCCTTCCTAAACCGTTTCTGCGGTCTCAATCCTAGCCAATAAACATGCGGCTTGTCCTACGTATTTGCCTCTACCAAAATGGAGAAAAGTTAGAGGATTGATCGCGAAATACGGGAGAAAACAAATATTGAGCATCTGCAGCATCGATCGACATGAAATCTCATGCATAAACACTGCATAGCCATTCATGTCGAGATCAAACATTCTGAAGACCGCGTAATCAACGTGCAGTTGGTCGTCAACAACTGAGGGTATTTACTACGCATAGATTTTCCTTACTGTTAGAACGATAAAGAATGCAAACATTTGCCAAGCGAGGAATGCGCAAATGTCTGAACTGATGCAGACCGAGACCACGAACAGCCAAAAAAGACAATTGTTTTTTAAGGTTTTTTAGATTGCACTCTTCAAAAACAACTGTTCATTTAAAGGCGCATCAATGATGTTTATTGGCATGACAAATTCGTTCTATCAAGCGATGCACAGAAAGTTATTGCGCATAACGCTTTCGAGCAGGATAGCTCTGTCAAACAACATCTCGTAGGATAGAAACAGATTTGTGAAAACTATCGCAATGGCAAATATAAATTAACTAGCCACAAGATAGATTCGCAAACTTGTCAATCATTAAATATTCCGTTCGCAATTATGAGCTTTAAGTACACAAATTTACCCCCCCCCCCTTAAGCTTCGCAAATTATGGGCATTAACAGCGGTTGCCGCCATCACAATTCATCCCTACATTGCAAATGAATTGAATGATCTTTATTTTGATGGCATCACAAATGGTGATGGAAATCCGGTATACGATAAAAAATACCTAAATTCAGACGGCTCACTTAAAAGTGAGTATGACAATATACATATTCATTTAAATGATGTCTCCCCCAACTACGACCCACCAAAGCAATGGGGGATATATAAAGGCACCACAGAATGCCTTGTCGTCAAAAAACAACTTGTTGTCCAAGGCGAAGGTAAAACCATAGAAATAATTAATACCGTCACAGGAAATAAAAAAGTTGATAACAATGGTGGGGCATACGCACTAAATGGCAACATAAAATTTACGAATGTAGATAGCGTATACATTGCATCCATTGGCGGGAATGAATTTGGCAATCACAGCACTGCCCTGACCGCATCTGGGGCAAATGCCAATATAGAAATTTCAGGAAAGAAAGTTCATCTCATTGGGTCAATAGATATAAAAAATGGGAAAAACGCAACTATTAAAGTTGACTTATCAGGAAAAGAATCTTTCTGGTACGGCAGCGCCATTGGAGAAAGTGAAACAAATAAAGTGGAAATTTCTCTTACTAACGGAGCGACGTGGATAATCAATCCGCATTTCTCCATAACATCGTCTAGTGGCGGAAAAGAATTAAATCACCTAACTTTAAATCAGGGCATTGTATTATTGGCAGACGATCTAATTTGGGAACGATATAACAATACAGTTATAACAAACAATAATATCGACTATAAATTAGCAAACTATCGAGATAGTAATGGACGCTACTCCGAAGTGAGAATTCTCAACTTGTCCGGCCCTGGCGGTTTTTTTAATGTCGACCTAGATTGGCAATCCAATAAAGGCGCAAAGAAATACACCGATAAAAGCGACTTCATCAAAATTGGCCAAGCTGAAGATAATTCGAAGCAAACGGTATGGTTCGATATTAGCAAAGCCCATTTGGATGAAATGAAGGATGGCGACAAACTTTATTTTGCGAGTGTTGAATCCGGAAATACAACCTTCTCTACCAACGCTGATGGTGAAGTCAGCAGCGCTGACGAAGTCTACAGTTTCAAATACAGCTCTCAAAGCGAAAAATCTGACAACCTCACGTACTGGTTCCTGACGAAATCTCTGGGAGGCACTAACGAAAATATCGTCCTCTTGAGAAACGCTGCATTGGCATCCTATTCACTGGCTTCGGATCTGGATCGCTTCCACGAGCGCCGGGACGAAGCTCGTTATGAAGAAGTTGGCACCGGCGGTCTTTGGGCTCGCTATCGCTACTCCGACATTGGCCGCGACAACACTTTCGACATGGACAAAAACATGATCCAAGTGGGCTATGACAAGGAAGTATCCACAGCCGACAGCCGCAAAATCGTGGGCATTGCGTTTGACTACACCCATGCCGATACCGATCTCACCGGTATTTCCGGCAGCGGCAACAATGATCGCTACGCCTTGAACCTCTACTATTCTGTTCTGGCCGACTGCGGCGGCTATGCCGACTTCACCGCGAAAATCGGTCGTCTCGGCAGCGATTATGACCTCCGCAATCAGGCGGGGCAAAAAATCGGCAGTTCGTTCTGGCAGACGTTCTACGGCGTGAGCGCTGAATTCGGCTGGCGGTACGCCTTGAATGACACCTTCTTCATCGAACCGCAGACTCAGCTCCAAATCATCCGCATTGAAGGCGACCAGTTCGAAACGGACGGCGGCATCAAAGCTCAAATTGCAGACACCAACAGCATCATTGGCCGAATCGGTCTTCGTGCCGGCAGCACCTTCACGCTGAGCTCTGCAGAACAAAAAAGCACGGCGTATGTCTTCGCTGACGCACTCCGCGAGTTCAAGGGCGATTATGCCTTCTCTGCCGCAGGCCATTCGACAGCGGGCGACTTCAGCTATTCCGGCAAAGAGACTTGGTATGACGCAGGTATTGGCACCAATGTGGCCTTGAGTTCCAATATCAACTTCCGCCTCAACGCCAAATACATTTTCGGAGGCGTTTTTGAGAGCAGCCGACAAATTGATGCCGCGATTCATTTCGCCTTCTAACCCATAGCACTGAGGCCTGCGGCCACAACACGGCCTGCAGGACGATCACTCTTGCCGATAAATCGGGTTGCCTAGCCGGATCACCACGTTTTTCTGCGGGTGGTCCGGCTAAATGCATTCTGCGTGTATCCATACCAGTACGGCGCTGTTGCATACAGCTTACAAGACCAATCGTTGCCGGTCTTTTAATTTTCGCTTTCATTTGATAAACAAAAAATTGAATGTGCTATTAGAGATTAACAATCACACTAATAGATTGAAAAAGAATATCTAACATATAGACGCTATATATGGTTTTAGAATAAACCAAACCAAATCTAAGGGATAAACGGCAAAAAAATGCCGCTGCCGTCAAACCATTTAGTTGGAGCCACACAACTTAGGGAAAACGCTCTAAATCGATAGGCGTATAAAAATGAAAACACATCTAAACGCGTTTGTTTTCATCTGTCAACAAAATATGTTATGAAATACGAGCAAACTACGTCATCGGCAATGAAGGTCTTGTTTGTAAACGATATTTGACACGAATGAGTTGGAAATGCCTCTGTCCAAACAGTAATCAATTTTTTATATTCTGAAAACTTACTGGTATGCATTTTAAGCAATGCATCGTGCTTCCCTTCAACATTTATTCACAAACATCAAAAACACGCATCTCACTATAGGATTGGATTCGATTTTTTCCAAAATCATCTTCAATTGCAAAATCGGGCTATTGAAAAAAGCAATTGTTGCAATAAAAGATACATTTACAAACAATCCAATCTAGGTTGCTTGCGTGATGACGAACTACCTCCATAAAGTCCTGCCACCTCAGTATTCACACGTGAATAAGGTTTACTGTCTTTTGGCGGCTACAGTATTTTGCGCACTTCCGCTTTGCTCAACAGAAGCTGCCGCAGAAAATATTCTCAAATACGATGGCACAACGAATATTCATGGGAATGCCAAAACATGGGCAGCCAAAAATGAATATGACGGTATCGATATCCGTGTAACGGGTGTTGATGGCGGCTATTACACCGACACGACGGAAGCACTTGTTCTTAACAATCAAACCCTTAATGTTAAGGGCAAAGGCAAGTTCGTCAGCATCATCAATACCGCTCAGAACAAACAAATCGATAACAACGGCGGCATCTATGCCAAGGGCGGATCGACCGTTAATTTCACTGACGTCGATTCGATTTATATTGCCGCCATCGCTGGAAAGGAAGGCGGCAATGACAGTACTGTCATATCTGCTAAAGATCCGGGCCGCGACTTGAAGGGATATACAAATATTGTCAATATATCCGGTACTACCGTTCAATTAATCGGATCCATAGATGTCATGCATAGTTTGGGTTCGGTGTTTTTCAATCGAAATGCACGACACACAGTCAATGCCGCCCTGTCCGGTTCTGACTCTTTTTGGTATGGCAGCGCTATTGGCGAAACTGATGAACGTACTACAGTTAATCTCTCGCTCGCTGATGGTGCCACTTGGATCTTTAACGCAGGAAAGTCCACTCTAAATGCTGGCGGGATAATAAGAAACCTGAAGCTTGACAAAGGTGTAGTTCTTTTTGCGGATGCCGAGGTTTGGGAAACCTATCGAAAGACAGTGATTAAAGGTACGGATTACGTATTGGCGAATTACCGAGATCACAACGAAAGATATTCCCAGGTTGAAATTCGCAGCCTCACGGGACCTGGCGGCATCTTCAAAATGGATCTGGATTGGCAGTCCAACAACGGCGAACGGCAATACACCGAGAAGAGTGACTTCATCACCATCGGCACAGCAGAAGACGGCTCACACCAAATCGTTGAATTCGACATGGGCAAAGCTCATCTGGATGAAATGAAAAACGGCGACAAGCTCTACTTCGCAAGCGTGGAGTCAGGGAACACAACCTTCTCTACCAATGCTGACGGTGAAGTCAATCGTGCTGATGAACTCTATCGCTTCGGTCTTCACACGCAAAGTGAAGAAGATGAAACTGATCAGCTTACCTATTGGTTCCTGACCAAGTCCATCGGCAGTGCTAACGAAAACGTCGACTTCTTGAATAATGCGGTGCTGGCCTCCTTCTCACTGGCCTCAGATCTGGATCGCTTCCATGAGCGTCAAGGTGAAGCTCGCCATGAGGAACGCGGCACCAATGGCCTTTGGGCTCGGTACCGCTATTCAGATATCGGTCGTAAGCACGCGTTTGACATGGATAAAAACATGATCCAGGTCGGCTACAACAAGGAAGTATCCACGGCAGACAGTCACAAAATTGTCAGCTTGGCCTTTGACTATACGCGTGCGGATACAGATCTCTTCGGCGTTTCCGGCAGCGGCAGCAGCGATCGCTATGGACTGAACCTCTATTACACGGTCTTAGGCGAGAGCGGCAGCTATGCTGACTTCAATGCGAAGATTGGTCGTCTCGGCAGTGACTACAACCTCCGAAACGATTCCGGCCAGAAAATCGGCGGATCGCTTTGGCAGACGTTCTATGGCGTGAGTGCTGAGCTGGGCTGGAAATTTGAGTTGAATGACTTCCTCTTTATTGAACCGCAGACACAGCTTCAAGTCATCCGCATTGAAGGCACTCGGTTTGAAACGGAGAGCGGCATCAAGGCTCAAATTGCGGATACCAACAGCATCATCGGCCGAGTTGGTTTCCGTGCCGGCAGCAGCTTCTCGTTTGGTTCTGCTGAACGCATCAGCACGGCGTATATCTACGGCGACGTGCTCCGCGAGTTCAAGGGTGATCACGTCTTCGCTGCCAGAGGCCATTCCACGTCTGTCGACTTCTCATACGCCGACAAAGAAACTTGGTATGACGCCGGTATTGGCGCCAACTTGTCTTTGAGCAGCAATACCGATCTTTGGCTCAATGCCAAATACATCTTCGGCGGCTACTTCGAGAGCAGCCGACAGATTAATGCGGGCGTCCGCTTCTCTTTCTAACCCTCTCGCAGACTTCCGCGGTCTCCATTCAGACCGCGTGAAGCTCTGCATTTCCAGGAAGTCGGGTTGAGTACCCGGACGGACCGTCAACTTCCCCCATTGACGAGCCGGCCAACACTCAACCCGCGTTTTATTTTGTGCTGAGCAGCAGGACATAAAATCATCCGGCAGCCCCTGACTTAATGACTGCCGCTTTCAGCCATTGACCAATTTCCGCTGACGAGCGCAGGAAGCTGCGAATCGCCTGCGGCAGGCTCGGAGATTTTCGTCAAAGAAGAGTTGGCTGGGCTGTCTGCCTGCCATAGGCCTCCAATGCTTTAAGTGTTTATCAAGAGATAAACTAGAGCCGTGGACTGGCAGCAAATCCCATGAAATTTGGATATTTCCGCGACTGATATCAAGCGCAGGATAAAAGTGCTTCGCAAAAATCGGAATCGAGACAGTTGTCACCAGAAAAGCTGCCTAAGTACTGACATGAGACGGCGCAGTCAGGCATTTCGGTGTGCGCAGCGAGGCACTGTAGCGGTTCAAAACGCTTTTTCTTGGCCGGAGATTGATTGGATCCTTCAAGTACTCTCGATATTTACGCTTTGTTTTGACGGAGGCTGTGAGGAATAATCTCAGGTACCCATAGCAGAATTCGAGAAAAGGATAATTTCTTAATTTTCAATGCATTAACAGCATACCCAGAAGCAACTGTTCATAGCTAGAATTACAGTAATCCTTCGTTGGAAACTTCTCATGCGTCGCGCCGTCACCTTCTCTTTAGTTGTCCTTACCGTCTTTCTGTGGGCTGCCAGCCTTTGGCGGCTTTCAGCACGCGTCACCGGGATGGATCTCGTCTACGCCGGCATTCCGGCCGGACTGGCACTGCTGCTTCTGATCGGTTTTGCGGTCTCAGGGCGCATCTTTAATCCCAACGACAATGTTCGGCGGGTTTTCTCTGCCGTCCTCGCCGTCACGCTCCTTTTGACGATTGGACTCGTCTACGCAGATATTTTTGTCTTTTCAGGCGAAATCTTTGAGCGGGGTCTCGCCATCTGGCGTCTTGATATCTTCTATCAAGAGCGCTTTGCCTACACGCTCGCTTTTGCCGGAGGCATCGTGCATCCGATCCTCTTCATCATTGCGGGTGTAGGCCTGCTCTGCCTGCCGCCCCCGAAGGACGGCTTCTCGATGCGCTGAGCCAAAAGCGAGCGCAAAAATTTAGCCATGCTCCCAACGGTCGCTCCAGCCTTGAGCCGGACCGCTGGGATCAGAAGGATCTGCCTGATCATCGTCGAGCGGCAGAAACGCTGTTTTCGGGTGCCCGCAGTCAGGGCAGACGAAATCATCAGGCAGATCTAAAAAGGGCGTGCCGGGGTCTACTGCCTCTTCGGGACACCCTTCGTCCGGGTTGTAGACATACCAGCAGACCTTGCACTGCATGCGCGTATGGGCACCCACGCGATCTCGAGCGTATTTATCAAGCAGCGCCTCCACCTCTGCACCGGTAGCAAAATGCGGTGCGCCCGTATCCTCTTCAGACATTAAGCACCTCCTCGGCCTTGATTTCACCGCCGCCCAGAGTGCCGCGCTGCAAATCGTGACGCACCCATTCAATCAAGTCGGTGCATTTTGCCGCGCCATCAGCGAATTCTTCTGCTGAAATAGGAATTTCAGGCGGCACCTTGGCGATGACGTAAGCATCGAGGAGCGTCTTTCCTGCATTGTTGATGATTCGAGTCCTCCAGAGATTACGCACTTTGGTGTTCTGAATATGAGAACGAGTAATGCCCTGAAGCTCCACATCAATATCCCCCTGACCCAGGGTGGAAAGGAGCGCAGTCATGTCGCCGGGCGATAACGGCTGACGCTTCAATTCAAGCATGAAGCAAGGATCGGTCGGCATATCCGGCACGCCGGCATCGGCATCAAAAGCATCCAGCCGGTACTGCAGTTCCTGCAGAATGGCCGGCGCAGCAAAGACATCTGCACTCGGATTAACGAGCTGCGGGATCTTATCAAGACCCCGAGTGCCGACCACCTGAACCGTACGCGGCAGCCGTGCCAAAACAAAGAAATTCTCCTGCCCTGAGCGGCCGCTCTGAACGCGCCAGAGTCCAGGGACACTCGTGTCGCCCGCTTTGGCCTCACCGCCGAAGAGCTTGATGCGAACTTCACCTTCGCCCAAGGTCGCCAGAAGAAAATCGATGTGTTTGGGATCGAAGTGTGAGAAATCCCAGACTTCCTGCAAGCCGCTGCCGTCAGCAGGCGCACGGCCAGCTTTGATGTCTTCCAAATGCGCTTCAATTTTCGAGCGCACATCGGTCAGAAAAGCAATCGTTGCCTCCGCCGCCTCGCGTTCGGTTTCCGGATCAAGTTTGGGTGCCGAAAGCCAGCGGCGTGCGGCTTCTTCAACGGTAAAGGTCTGCATGGGTCTCTCCTCTTGAATTCATTAAGATGCTCAGCGTTCATCAGCCGCAGTGATGATCAGCTTGGCCGCCAGCGGGCAGAATGGAAATCATGCGCTTGGGAGCCTCCGTACGCGCCGCAATCTCTGCGAGTTCGCGCAGGTATTCATCCCAGTCCTTCAGTCCCTGACAGGCACCGAGATAGACGCTGCCGCGAAAGAGCGCCACGGCGGGGAGTTTGCGCATTCCCCAGCGGGCAGCCAAGGCGCGGCCCTCCTTCACATCGCTCATCCAAGCGCCGTTTTCAGGTGCGAGCGCCGCCTCAATCGACTTTTTGAGCTCCGCACCGATCACGAGAATGTCGAGCGTTTCTTTCTGATTATTGGGATCATCACCGAAAAGCGCGATCTTGAGACCGGGGGTGTCCAGGAATTTTTCAACGCTCTCGGAGGTAAGCCGCTGAAAACCTTCTGTCGTCCACAGACGATTGAAGAGCGGATGATTTTCCGGGTCAATCTGCGACACGCGGGTGTATTTGGCCATTCTGAAGATTCCTTTCCTCTGATTGGGGTGCGAAGCGGCGTTAAAGCGGCTTTCCGGGGGCGCGGCCGACAAGGGCGCGCAGATGTTCCGGGAGCTCCGGACCGCGGTCAATCAGATCGCCAAACCCCGAGCGGATTGTCTCTTCGTCAACATCACCCGCCATGACGCGAGCCGTTGCGCCGAGAGCGGCTTCAATTTCGCCGGCCTCTGCTTCCTCAATTTCGCGCAGCGCTCGATTCTGAAAAACCAGCAGCCATGCGCCGACCGCCGGCTGATCAATCATGGAGCAATCCACCTCAAGCCTGCGGCCGTTGCGTTCACAGACAACCATCATCGGGCCGCTTTCGAGCACCTTCATCGGCAGCGCAATGCACATTTGCGACGTTTCCTTTTACCAAACTCACCGGATGCACCAAGCCTAGAAAATACCTGATGTTCCGGGATTCTTCCTTATTTTGTTTCTTCGGGGTTTTCCACGGCGTGCCCCGCCGTCCGCACAAGGAAGCGTTCATCGCCGAAACGGCAAGCTTCCTTGGCATCCGGACGCCCTGCTTCATATTCATTGAGCTCGAGCACACTGAAGCTGAGCGGAGCCGCCTTCGTTCCCGCCGGACGCGGGGTAAGCTTTACACCCCATTCTTCAAGGAATTTGGCGCCGAGCTCGACGGCCTCGTCAAGGCGGCTGCGAATCAGCGGCGAAAGACTTCCGCCGTAGTCGTCGAGCAGTTCCGGCTGAATACCCACGACAGCTAAATCTTCAAGCTCGTAGCCCATGATGGCAGCCGATGCGAGCAAATCATTGAAGCCCGTCTGGTGCGGTGAAATCTTGGTTGACGACCAGATCTTCACATCACTCTTCTGCAGCACCTTGAGCGTACCCGGTTTTTCCTTGAAGTCGCAGCAGTCGAAAACAAGCATGCGGCGAGTCGAAAGAATTTCGTCAAGGAGCCATCCGCCGAGCGTGCCGCCGTCCATCACGTCGACGCCTGCGGGCGTCTCATAACGCTGGTGAAACGCTTCGGCCGCGCGAGGGCCAAAACCTTCATCGGCCCAAAGAATGTTGCCGATGCCAAGGATCAGCACGTCACGGCTGGCTGAACCGCCCTTAGGCAGTAAATCGGGGTGCACGTTCGCTTTCATCTTTAAATTTGAGGTTTTTATGCGAAAGAGATCTAGGCCGAAGCCTGACCGTCACTATAGTCGCGCGGAGAACTAGTCCGCCATAGCCCAATGGGCGGTCGAGCAGATTACTTATGCGACACTTTGTAAGTAGTACTCCTATGAAGTTCTCTAAATATTTTTGATGATTTCTACGGGTTAGTGATGTTTCTATCCTATCCCAACAATACGTATAATCAAATCAAACCTTCGTTTCCCCGCAAAAAAAGAGAGGTTCTGTATGCCAGAAGTCATCTTCGGTCCGCGCAGAAATGCGGCAGCACGAAAGCTCGCAGCCTCGCAAAATACCGACAAGCACCCCAATTGGGGCGGCAGGCGCCCCGGCTCCGGACGAAAACCCGCCGGAGAGAGACCGCTCGACGCCATGATCGTCGTGCGCATGACGGATAAGCAGAAAGCATTTTTCAAAATGGCCGGCGGCAGTGCCTGGCTGCGCCGCGTTCTGGAAGTCTGCATGGAAAGAAAACAGTTCAATATGGCGTCTGACCGTGACCCCAACGAGAAGGAACTTCTCGGAGGTCTTGAGATTGACGACATCCTGCCCGAGTCTTTGTCCTCCAAATCCACTGGATTCTGATTCTTCAGATTCAGACCCCATTTTTGCCGATACCGAATGGGCATCAATGGGCGAAACGGTCTGCCGCAGCCCTGCAGCAAGCCGCAATTGATTCTGCTGCGGTCATTGAGCTTGACCGCACAGCGGAGTTTTTTGCCTGCAAATTTTTGGATCGGCGTCGCGCCTTATGCTTTGTGGGCGCAAGGGATGTGGTCCAGCCGGGAATCGTTCACGGCATTCATCGGTTATCCGGCTGAGTCCGCCTGCTCGTGTGAGAAGAAGATCCTTCGAAGTGCGCCGCAGACTTGACGGTCAGTGAAGCAGCTCCTGCTTAAACGAGGTTCCGCAGCGGCTCGGCAGGCTCTCAAAGTCCGCGGACATTGCTGCTGCGGCAGCAACAAGCCGTTTGGCGCACTCTGACTGCGGATCAGCAATCACCGCGTCCGGCGTACCGGACTCGACGATGCTGCCGCGGTTCATCACAAGCATCTCATCGCAAAAAGACTGTATGAGCTCCAAACTGTGGCTGATGAAAAGGACGCTGAGTCCGGATTCGCGACGGAGGTCCTTCAAGAGCGTCATGATCTGACCGGCCACAGTGACATCAAGCGCACTCGTTGCCTCGTCGCAGATGAGGAGTTCGGGCGAAACCGCCAGCGCCCGGGCAATGGCAGCACGCTGACACTGCCCGCCGCTCACTTCATGAGGATAACGCGCAGCCATGTCAGCCGTCAGTCCGCAGCTTTCGAGCAGCTGGGCAGCGCATCGATCCGCTTCATGACGGGTACAGCCTTGATTGCGAAGCGGCTCGCCGATCCCGTCGCCCAATGTTCGGCGCGGGTCAAACGAGGCCGCAGGCTGCTGAAAAACCATTTGCATCGTGCGGTAGACCTCGCGCAGCGCCCGTTCATTCAAATGCGTAATATCGTGCCCTTTCAAGAGAATCGTTCCTGCTGTTGAAGGCATCAGACGCATGATGAGCCGCACGAGCGTACTCTTTCCGCAGCCTGAATCGCCGACGACGCCAAGCGCCGTGCCGGCCGCGAGGTCAAACGTTACATTGCTGACGGCAGTGATAGGTTCCCTTTTAGGGATTTCAAACACTTTAGTGAGGCCGCGCACCGACAAAATGGGGATCATTCTGCGCTCTTCCGTAGTCGAGGTGTTGCTGCAATGAGTGCTCTGGTGTAGTCGGCCTGCGGATGACGGAGAACATCTGCCGCAGAACCGATTTCCACCATGCGTCCGTCCTTGAGCACAAGCAGCCGGTCGGCCATGCGTGCCGCAACACCCATATCGTGCGTGACGAGCATGATGGCCGTGCCGAACTGCGCTCTCAGAGCGAGCAGTTCGCGCATCACCTCGACCTCGACAGAGGCATCCAGCGCACTCGTCGGTTCGTCAGCGAGGAGAACCTGCGGGCGCAGAAGCATCGCCATGACGATGCCCACACGCTGACACATACCGCCGGAAAGCTCAAAGGGATAACTTTCCCAAAGCCGTTCCGGCGTTTCAAAATTCAGCGTTCGGAAAAGATCGAATGCACGTTTGCGGACTTCCCGTTCTGTAGTGCGTTCATGAGCAGCGACCGCTTCAAACACTTGTTCTCCCACCGTGCGAACTGGCGCGAGCGAGGCGGAGGCATCCTGAAAAATCATCCCGACAGAGGCCCCGCGAATAGGCCGCAGAGCCCGCTCGGAGAGCCTCGGAAGATCTTTGCCATTAAACCAGATGTGGCCTCGGGTGATGAGTCCGCCCGCTCCGAGCAGTTTGGCCGCAGCCCTCAGAAGCGTACTTTTGCCGCATCCCGATTCGCCGACGACAGCAAGAATCTCTCCTCGGCCGAGGGTGATGCTGATGTCGTGCAGAACAGCACAGCCCTCGAAGCTCACGTCAACGTGCTCGTAGCGAAGCACAGCCTCATCAGTGTGAAAACTCATTTTCAGGCGTTCCGGTTATTGCTTGGCGGGGGCCGGTGCGAGTTTTGCCGTTATTTCATAGAAGTCCGTCGGGTGTGCAGTGAGTCCGACAACGGTGTCCTTCGTGATCATGCTCATCTTCAGGTGCGAGAAAAAGATGAAAGCGTCATCGTCAAGCACGGTTTGCTGCATTTGAACGGCCAGTTCCCCGCGTTTTTTCACATCGAAGGTGTCATTGAGCTCGCGGGCGAGTGCTTCGAGTTTGTCGCTGTGATAATGCCCGTTGTTGACCGCCGAGCGATCTAACGCATGGGTCGTAAAGAAATACGCCGGGTCACCCGTGGGAGCCGTCACCATGGCGCTTACATAAATGTCCCAGAGTTCGGGCCGCACACGAATCGAATTGTGATCGGCCGTATTGTTGATGACAACATCAATGCCGATCGCCTTGAGATTAGCCTGAGCGGATTCGGCAAGCAGGGGCTGCTCCTGACGGCTCGGATAAGTGAGCCAGCGAATACGCAGCGGCTGGCCGTTTTTATCTCGGATGCCGTCGCCGTCTGAATCCACCCAGCCGGCTGCGTCAAGCGTTGCGCGGGCGAGATCCGGATTGTAAGGTTTGGCCTTTACCGAATCGCCGCCGAAGGCAAAAGTTGAAGGAAAGGCGCCTTTGGCTACATAACCGTTGCCGTTCAACAGATCACGCACAAAGCGCTCCTTGTCCACGCCCATTGCAATCGCCTTGCGTACGGCAGGATCCTGCACAATCGGGCTCTTGAAGTTCATATGCGCAAAGAACGTGCGGCTCGTGGGGGTGCTCGTAAAGGTATAGCCGCCCTTTTGGAAAATCGGATAGCTGGCATACGGCATGCCGTATGCACCGTCAATTTCACCTGACTGAAGCGCCATGGTAAGAGTGTCGCCGTCGGAAATCGTGAGCACCTTCACCTGATCAAACCCCGGCGTACCGTTCCAATACTTTTCATTGCGCACGAGTTCGATCGTTTCGCCCGAAACCAGTTTCGTCACTTTGTACGGACCCGTGCCGACAACGATGCCGTCATCCGTAATGCCCGCCTCCATGTCAAAAATGATCCCGTAGGGGTCAGAGAGATAGTTCAGAAGCGTCGGATTGGGCCGCTTGGTTTTGATCGTAACCGTCTGACCTTCAGCCAAGATCGAGTCGATCATCAGGTCGCCTTGAGCTCGGTCATGGACCTTCACGAGATGTTCCAGACACGCTTTGACGGCAGCCCCGGTCATCGGGCGGCCATTTGAAAAAGCAATGCCTTCGCGCAGGGTGAGCTTCCATGTCAGAGGATCGAGGAGCTCATAGCTGGTGGCAAGCCAGGGCTCAATCTGCATTGTGTTGGAGTAGCGAAAAAGCGTTTCGCCGACGCCGTAGCGCATCGCTGCCCATCCGGCATATTTGAAATGCGGATTAACGTTAGGCTCTTCGTTTTCGGGATTAAAGGTAGTGTCTCCAAAAACAAAAGTCATGGGAGCGGCTGCCGTCTTGGCCTGCTTTGCCTTGTCTTCTCCCGAGCAGCCTGCGGCGAGACCTGCTGCAAGACATACCGATAGGAGCAGCGTCAGAGGGCGATTGCTGAGCTTGAGGTTCATCATGGTGATCATCTCCAAAAAAGCGGTTTTTAGTCGTTTCCCGCCGGTGTTCATTCGTCTTCCGATAGGACTGATTCAATCGGTCAGCGTTGCGTATTTTTGGGGTCCAGCCGATCCCGAACGGCGTCGCCCAAAAGGTTGAAAGCCACGACAGCGAAGAGAATTGCAGCCCCCGGCGCGAGAATCACCCAGGGATAGGTCTGCAGCATGCTTCTGCCGCCGCTCATCATATTGCCGAGCTCAGCTGTGGGCGGCTGAGCGCCAAGACCGAGGAATGAGAGCCCCGCCAATTCCATCATCATCGTGCCGATGTCAAGCATGGCTGTGACGAGAATCGGTCCCATGGCGTTGGGCAGGATGTGCCGCCAAATCTGCGCGGCGGTCGTTGCGCCTGACATCTTGGCGGCTGCGAGAAAGTCTGAATCCTTCAGCCGCAGCGTCTGACTGCGCGCAATTCGTGCGTACTTGGGCCAGCTGATGGCCGCAAGCGCAAACACCGCATTGATCAGGCCGCCGTTAAGGAGTGCCGCAATTGCAAGCGCAAAAACGAGGCCCGGGAATGCGAGGCAGACGTCCGAAATACGCATCATGATCGTATCGACGTATCCGCCGCGATAGCCGCAGATCATCCCCACAATGGTGCCTGTCGTCATAATGATGAATACAAGGCTCAGAGTGGCAGAAATGCTGGTGCGCAGTCCCACCAGAATGCGCGAAAAGAGGTCTCGCCCGTAACGGTCTGTCCCTGCCCAGTGCTCCCAGGAAGGCGGCGAAAGCGAGGCAAAGATCTGTGCATTGGGATCGTATGGCGCAATCCATTCGGAAAAGAGCGCAGTAAGGCATACCAATGCGGCTAAAGCTGCAATTGCATAAAACCCCCACCGCTGCCGGATCTTTCGCCGACGCTGCACGGCATCGGGCATGATGATCTGCGCGGTCATGAGACTCCCCTCCCCAAACGAATCCGCGGGTCAAGCCACTGATAAGAAAGATCCGTCATGAGATTGACGCAGACGTATATGATCGCCATCCACATCACATAGGCCTGAATCATCGGATAATCGCGCATATTGATGGCGTCCACCGCAAGCTTGCCCACGCCGTCCCACATGAAGATCGACTCCACAATGGCCGTGCCGCCGAGAAGACTGCCGATGGAGAGCATCAAAAGCGTAATGATCGTCACTAGGGATGAGCGCAGAACGCTGAAGATCAGCGTGGCAGCAAAAGGGATCCCGCGGGCCCGGGCGGCCAATACGTAGTCTTTGCTGAGTTCGTCGAGTACCGTTGCCCGCACCTGCCGAATATATTTGGCAGACATTGCCAGCGCGAGCGTGGAAGCCGGAAGTATCACGCTTTCAACAGTGAGCTGACGTGAAATCACCGGCAGCCACTGCAGTTGAATAGCGAAGATGTAAAGCAAAAGGAGTGCCGCAAAGAAGTTGGGGATGCTGTTGCCCACAAAACTCAGACTGCGGATCACCCAGTCGCCCCAGCGGTTTTGATTGACCGCCGAAAAAACACCGAGCGGCAGTGATACGAGAAGCGTGAGACCGACAGACACTCCGGTAAGCAGAAGCGTTGCGGGAAGTTTTGCAATGAAGGTCTCAAAGACTGGGCGTCCCGAAACGTAACTGCGTCCCATGTCGCCTTGGAGGAGCTTCCCCAGCCAGGTGAAGTACTGTGTGAGAAACGGTTTGTCGAGTCCCAGTTCCGCGCGCGCTGCCGCCACAACAGCATCAGAAGCGGCCATCCCCGTACGCTCCATGGACTGCAGGACGACATCACTGCCGGCCAGACGCATCATCGCAAAGGACAAAAACGTAATGACGAAAAGAATGGGGATCAGCTGCAGCAGGCGCGAAAACACATAGTGTTTCACCGCGATCCCTCCTCAGCCGCAGCAGTCTTGACTGCCTGCACCAAAAACATCGGTGTCGAAGCGTTGTTGATGCGCTCATCCTCAGTCCAAACTTCTTTCCAGATGTCTTCATTGCTCGTGACGCACATGGAAAGCGCACGGAGAAGAGCGTGGTCCCACGCGGGCCGCATTCGGCGAGAAAGGACTGCGCGGCGGGCAATCGCTTCCATAGCGGCGACATCGGTCCCTAAGGTGTCATCTTCGGCGCCTGATGCATAGACGTTGGCGCGATCTTCGAGATGGGCAGCCTGTGCAGAGGCGTCATAAAGGTAGCGATACCAGTTGGCATCAAAATTAAGAAGCAGCCCGTTGGGTTTGAGGACGCGAGCCCACTCAGCATAAGCGCGATCAGGGTGCGGGAGATTCCAGGTGAGATTGCGTGAGACAACAACATCAAAACTCGCATCCGCAAAACCGAGTTTCTCAGCATCCATACAGTGAAAGTGAATGTGCTCGGCTGCTTCACCCGCGTTGAGGCGTGCCTCATTGAGCATTGCATTGGTGTAATCGACGGCGGTCACCGCATACCCCAACGCATTGAGAATGACCGCAAAGAATCCCGGCCCAGTGCCGACATCGAGCACACGGATGCTGCTGCGGGCACGATCGGGAAAGCGAGCCTGAATGCGCACGTCGAGTGTCTGAGTCCAGATACGGCGCTGTGCAGTAGCAAGCTCTTTGCGGTTCACGTCGCCGTAGCTCGGCGCCCGATGTGTCCAATAGGTACGGTTGGCCTCCGCGTAGGCCGCTTCGTTCATCATGGGATTGTTTCCTGCGGCAGGCGTGCTGAGAGTACAAAAATAGGCGTCGGATTAAAAAATTCGTCAATCTCACTGTAGATGCGCTGCCAAACGCCATGATCGAACGCAATGTCAGCAAAGCCTGCTGCCCGCAGGAGCACTGCGTCCCAATGGGGCCGCACTCCCTGACCGGGCTGAAGCTCATGCTTGATGGCTTCATACTCTCTCCAGCACGCAGGCGATATATCTTTGTGAGCATGAAGTTTCGGCAGCTCATCACAATGCTCTCGGCAGTAATCCGCATCGAAATTGATGAGAACCCCGCCGGGACGCAGCAGTTTTGCCCAGGCGCGATAGGCTCGCTCGAGATTGGGCAGCGTCCAGGTGAGATTGCGGGATATCACCGCGTCGAAACTGCCGGGCGCAAAGCTCGGAGCTTCGGCGTCCATTACAAAAAACTCTGCGGAGATGTTGAGATGCCGGGCGAGTTCTTTCGCCTTGGCAATCATTGCCGGCGTAAGATCAATGCCGACAACTTCATGCCCAAGCGGCGAAAGCAAAAAAGTAAAAAAGCCTGTGCCTGCACCAACATCGAGCACTCGCAATGGCTTGTTGTCTGCTGATTCGGGCAGTTTCGGAACAATCTCTTCGAGCCAGCGTCTCGCTTTCGGACTGTCGAGTTCCCGCAAACGCTGATCGGCAAAAGCCCGAGCGCGTATGGACCAGTAATGCGTTATTCGCTTTTTGAGGACAGTCACGATGAGGAAGGAGTCTCTGAGGAAATGGGAAGGCCGCGCGCTGCGGCGGCGGGCAATAAATCGTATGAAGATTTTTTAAATCATCATAACTAATGAAATGTCTGACGACAACTTGCCTTGGCTGCGGCCGAGGCAAGCGCAGGCGCCAGAAATCAGCGCAAAAGGGCCGTTTCTAGTTCAGAAGGCTTAGGTCGCAATCTTCGAGCGGCTGAGGACTGCACAGGGGCATGAAAAATGTTTTTGCTGCCATCCAAGCGCCTCCCTTTCACGGGCTTGATGCCGACCCTTTCCAGAACAGTGCGGCCGGCACGCTGAGGCGCTTAGTGTTAATAGGATTGGCCTCGACAAAAAAAATCGTGCCGCTTGTGAATCGGGCCGCTGCCGGGGAGGAGAAAAAACTTCAGCGCTTGCCCGCTTCGTAAAACTTTTTATGCGCGGCGTTAATGACTGCGACCGCTTCAGCCTCCATCTCCGCATAGGTGCGCGCCGTCCGCGGACGGATGCCGAAAACGAACTGAATCTGACGCGCGGGGTAACGCGGATCCTCACGTACCATCGTCTGAAAAGTAAGACCGCGCCCGGCCTTGAAATCTTCATCGCTCATTGCGCGCATGGCAGCAAAAAAACTCGCTCTGGCAGCCAAGTCAGCGTTGTTCATGGCCGGACAAGTGCGCTTGAAGATCACCAGCGGTTCCCCGCGTTCATCGAACTTCGGCCCCTCGTCCTCGTCCTTTTTCTTCTCTTCATGCTTCACGATTCAGGTCTCCAAAATGCTTGAGCAGTGCTGGAACAAACCGTCTTTAGGCAAAACGTCAGTTCAAATCCAAGCCTGCGCGCGGATGGAAGCATTTTGCCTCATGGGGCATGCCTTCGGCGGCAGTTCTATGAAGATAACCCGTACCAAGAACCCGAAGGAAAAGCCGTAACGCACCAAGAAAGTGCGCGGCAGCAGCTTCCGATCCCCCGATCAATATACGCACCAGTGCGGTAAACAAATGCCTCGCAAGACGACATTCACGCACTGTTACGCATCCATGCGGCGCGGCAGCGGTGCGGAGCTCCGCTGAAATCTCGCCTATTCCACGCGGCATTCTGGGCAATAGAAAAGCAGAACCATCCGGATTGGCGCGCAGTATGCATTGTCAGCGGGGAAAAGCAGCTCCGGCGCCGAACTCCAAGTCAGCGAAAGCGCTGGCCGTCCGCACCCATGACCGTGAACGCACTTAAAAAAAAGAAGAGATATCAGGGCTAACCCGAGTTTTGGCACGCTTTCTGCTCAAGTCCCCATCAGAGCAGCTGCATCGTCACAAACGATGCCTGCCGCTCCCCTTTGATTCAGTACTCAACATCAGGAGACCCTTCTCATGAAGCTCGTCACCGTCATCATCAAGCCCTTCAAGCTCGACGACGTCCGCGAGGCCCTTTCCGCCGCCGGCGTTCACGGCCTCACTGTTACGGAAGTCAAGGGCTTCGGCCGTCAGCGCGGCCATACGGAGCTCTACCGCGGCGCGGAATATGTCGTCGACTTCCTTCCCAAAATCCGCATCGACATCGCCGTCACCGACGACGCGGTTGACACCGTGATTGAAGCTGTTCTTGCTTCCGCGCGCACCGGCAAGGTCGGCGACGGAAAGATCTTCGTGAGCCCGCTTGAACACGTCGTGCGCATCCGCACGGGTGAAGAAGACGAAGGCGCCATCTGAAGCAAAGCCGCACAAAACATATACGCACGCATTCAGGAATTAAACCCCTTTGAAGAAGGTGGCAAACATGACTTCCCTTAAGAAACTTCTCACCGCGCTGGCCCTCGGCATTGCGGCCATTCCCGCCTTTGCGGGCGACGAACCTGCGCTTGACAAGGCTGACACGGCCTGGATCATGGTCGCCGGTCTCTTGGTGCTCTTCATGACCATTCCGGGCATCGCACTCTTTTACGCAGGCATGGTGCGCAAGAAGAACATGCTGAGCACGCTCGCCCAGTCGGTTGCAATCTGCGGCCTGATGTCGATTCTCTGGTACGCCGTCGGCTACTCGCTTGCCTTTTCTGAAGGCACCCCCTTTATCGGCGGTCTCTCCAAGGCCTTCCTTTCGGGCATCAGCATTTCAACGCTCTCGGGGTCCATCCCGGAACTGCTCTTTGTCTTCTTCCAGATGACATTTGCCATCCTGACTCCCGCGCTCATCACCGGGTCGCTCGCTGAACGCATGAAATTTTCGTCGCTCTGCGTCTTCATGGTGGCCTGGAGTCTTCTCGTGTATGCCCCGATCTGCCACTGGGTTTGGGCTTCCGACGGATTCTTCTTCCAGATGGGTGCGCTTGACTACGCCGGCGGCACGGTCGTGCACATCAATGCCGGTATTGCCGGTCTCGTCGCCTGCCTGATGCTCGGCCGCCGCACTGGCTACGGTTCGCAGCACCTCGCTCCCGCCAACCTCACCTTTGCGATGATCGGCGCCTGCCTGCTCTGGTTCGGCTGGATGGGCTTCAACGGCGGTTCCGGTCTGGCTGCGAATGAACGTGCTGTGATGGCGATCCTTGTCACGCAGATTGCCGCTGCTGCCGGCACCATCTCCTGGATGGCGGCCGAATGGATTTCCCGTGGCAAGCCCTCGCTCCTCGGCATGATTTCCGGTGCGGTTGCCGGTTTGGTTGCGATTACCCCGGCTTCGGGCTTCGTGGAACCTGCCCCAGCACTTTTCATCGGTCTTGTTGCCGGCGTCCTCTGCTTCTGGATGGTTGCCGTCGTCAAAGCCAAGCTCGGTTATGACGACTCTTTGGACGCCTTCGGCGTACACGGCATCGGCGGCATGCTCGGCGCCGTTCTGACGGGCTTCTTTGCAACGAGCGCCGTGACGGGCTCCGAACTCCCGCCGATGATGACCCAGGTCGGCATCCAGATCTTCTCGGTCGCAGCCACGCTGATCTACGGCGGCATTGTGAGCTTCGTCATTCTCTTTGTGATCAAGAAGACCATGGGTCTGCGCGTCACGAAGGACGAAGAGCTTACGGGTCTTGACCTGGCGATCCACGGCGAACGCATTGAATAATGCGCAGCTGGGTTAGATTCAAAACCCAAAGGGCGCACTCAGGGAAAAAACTCGACTGAGTGCGCCGTCCGGGTCTCTTCACCCGTCACAAAATGAAAAGACCGGAACTCCCGGATAACTGATCCCTAATTTTTCAGCACCCGGGGCGGATTTTCTAAGCCAAGCAGCGCGAGCATATCGCGCTGCTTTTTCGTAATGGTGCGGGTCACCCATGCGTTGGCTGTGTGGCGCTTGTCAGCCTGAATCTGCTTCAAGATCGTGAAAAGACAATCGATGGAGTTATTGGGGATTTTGCGATTGCCTTGCTCACGGTCGTGGGCTCCCTTAATGGCCATCATGCGCAGTGAGGTGGCCAGCGTGCACACCAGCAATTTGCCCCAGTAAGCCGTATCCGTACACCGCAGTCGATTCCCATC
>CDZY01003318.1_pt1 | contig 62364 bp, 69 predicted proteins | sample 557671 | NCBI WGS metagenome assembly CDZY01 (sample SAMEA3182091, study PRJEB8094) | gut metagenome | biome: human; feature: gut; material: Stool; isolation source: human stools | place: Canada | collected 2013-03-11
TAAAATTATATCATACCAAGCGATAACTGGGAACAACAACAACCAATCTTTAATATGTATCATAAATTTGATTATATCATACCAAGCGATAACTGGGAACAACAACCTTCCAGAACGGAAGAATCTCATGTGCAGGATTATATCATACCAAGCGATAACTGGGAACAACAACTTTATGGTTGTCGGTCCATTCCATATAAAATTATATCATACCAAGCGATAACTGGGAACAACAACGCTCATACAGCACTATTTTATATGGGACTAATTATATCATACCAAGCGATAACTGGGAACAACAACGTCATCCTTCTCAAGATGTATTACCGTACCATTATATCATACCAAGCGATAACTGGGAACAACAACTTGGGCTGTTTAATATTATCAACCTTGTTCATTATATCATACCAAGCGATAACTGGGAACAACAACTCCCTGTAGCGGTTGGAATACTGCGTTACAATTATATCATACCAAGCGATAACTGGGAACAACAACGTCATCAAGTTCATAATTATAGCGGTAAAATTATATCATACCAAGCGATAACTGGGAACAACAACTTTTAGACCGTCGAATTTCTCGCAATAGACATTATATCATACCAAGCGATAACTGGGAACAACAACAAAATCGTCATCATTAGCATCCTGATTACCATTATATCATACCAAGCGATAACTGGGAACAACAACTCACCGGCAGTCACACGCACATCCGGATCCATTATATCATACCAAGCGATAACTGGGAACAACAACAGCACCCGGACGTCTACAACGCAAGGTTCCATTATATCATACCAAGCGATAACTGGGAACAACAACGTCAGGTGATGACAAGGTTTCCTCTGCTGCATTATATCATACCAAGCGATAACTGGGAACAACAACCAGCGAACCTCATTCCTGCTTGACGGTTTCATTATATCATACAAAGCGATAACTGGGAACAACAACCAAGAACCTGTTTCGCTGTCTTTTCATCGAATTATATCATACCAAGCAATTACCTCCTACCATGCTTCGGCGGACTTAAGATGAGCAATATACCACAGATTGAGAAGAATACTACCAGGATTGGAACAATGTGAAGCACCAGAAATACTGCGGCGGCAATCAAAGCAATAAGAATTAAAATAATAATCAAGATAATAATTTGTCGGGTCTCCTTGAAAGTGAAAACAGTGATTTTATGATTCTTTTTGATTATATATCATTGCACTATGATTGTGAACAATAATTTTGCAAAAATATAACAATTAAGCTGCTATTGAAGTTTTGGCAAGATTGGAATTATTATTCAAATAAACTATCCAAGAAAACTATTTAATAATTGAATCTTGTCATTGACTAAGCAAAAACATTTTACTACAATAAATAGAGAAAATCAGAGGAATGCCAGAGGATAAAAACTACATAACATCAGAAGAATAGAAGAAAGACAAGCTAATTATAAATATTGCTGTAGCTGCTGTATATTATGCGAAATTGGAAGCTAACTTTAAAAAATTCTAGGCTGAAGCATTTATTAAAATAATAGGAACTTATAAGAAAAAGCCTTTAAATAAAAAGAGCTTTAAAGATAGACACAAATTTTTGAATTTTAAATAGATTACCTATTTGAACTAATTAACTATTTAAACCAATATAAAGGAGGCAAACTTTATGAAAAAAATCCGCTTGACCTACAATGCCCCGGTGACACTCACATTTGTGCTGCTGTGTTTTTCGGCAACGCTACTAAATTATATGACACAGGGGTCGAGCAATGCGCTTTTGTTTATGACGTATCATTCGTCGCTCACCAATCCGCTGACATATTTGCGGTTCTTCACGCATGTGCTTGGACATAGCGGGTGGATGCATTTTATAGGAAATGCCTCATATCTGCTGTTGCTTGGACCTATGCTTGAGGAGAAGCATGGAGGGGACAATATTTTGAAGATCATTCTTGTCACAGCACTTGTGACAGGACTTATAAATTATATATTTTTTCCGCGGGTTGCACTCTGCGGTGCGAGTGGAGTTGTGTTCGCATTTATATTGTTGACATCGTTTACGAGCTTTAGGGAGGGAGAAATTCCTATCAGCTTTGTGCTTGTAGCAATGATTTACCTTGGTCAGCAGGTGTATGATGGTATATTTCTGGATGACAATATATCTAATATGGCACATATCGCAGGAGGAATTGTCGGTTCAATCACAGGATACAAATTTAACAAGAGAAGTTAACAATAGTATTTACAATCGAAGATAAATGTCTGCAATACTAGTTACACTCCTGCGTCATATTTGCCGGTGACCACAGTGCAATTATTGCAGCTGCAGCAGCCCTCAGTTAAAAAACGCACACAATAGCCGGATTGGTATTATTTGTGTCAGGACAGCCTGAAGGCAGAATTGTAAAATATTTGTGAATAATGAGCAATGGCACTGTAAATTTCTTGAAAAACGAAAAAAACTGTATTACAATAATCACGTATGTTATGAATAGGAGAATAAAAGAATAAAAGAAACGAGGACGTGGTTATGGATGCTGTATCGGTAACATTATTATTTCTGGGACTGTTTAGCGGTATCGCACTTTTCCTGTATGGTATGAGTGTGATGGGAGATGGTCTTAAGAAGGTTGCGGGAAATAAGCTTGAGACGCTTTTATATGGGCTGACAAGTACTCCGCTTAAGGGAATTTTGTTGGGAGCGGGGGTTACAGCTATTATACAGTCATCCTCAGCAACATCTGTTATGGTAGTTGGATTTGTAAATTCCGGTATGATGAAGGTTGTACAGGGAATTGGTATCATAATGGGTGCTAATATAGGAACGAGCATCACAGGCTGGATTCTATGTCTGTCGGATATTCAAGGGGCAGGTGGCGTTGCGGCACTTCTGTCATCATCAAGTATTGCCGCTATTGTTGCGATAGTCGGTCTTTTTGTGAGAAACCTTTCAAAGAAGGAGACTCACAAGGCTATAGGTGATATTATGTTTGGATTTACCATTCTTATGATTGGTATGTCAACGATGAAGGAGGCTATGGCTCCGCTTCAGGATAATCCGTTTTTTATGGGAATGCTCACGAAGTTTTCCAACCCTTTTCTTGGAATACTTCTGGGTATTATCATTACTGCGGTGCTGCAGAGTGCGTCCGCGTCTGTGGGTATTCTGCAGTCTGTTGCCATGTCGGGATATCTTCCGTTTTCAGCGGCGCTGCCTATAGTTATGGGTATTGGTGTCGGTGCAGCATGTCCTGTTCTTATGAGTGGAATGAGCTCTAATAAAAACGGAAAGAGAACAGCTCTTGTATATCTTTTTAATGATCTGGCAGGTATGATTATCTGCGGAACACTTTTTTACGCAATACAGGCTGTGGTGACTCGTGGTGGACAGTTTGCATTTATGGATTTAGAGATGAAATCAGTATCAATTGCTCTTCTCAACACCATATACCGAACGGTTACTATCATTATTCTGGCACCATTTATTAAGCAGATTAACAAGCTTATGTTCTGGATAATCAAGGATTCACCGGATGATGTTGAAGACCAGGCGGATTTTGATTTGCTTGAGGAGCGTTTCCTTAGGAACCCTGAGCTTGCTCTTACACAGGTCGGCACAGTCATGAATGGTATGGCGAGAAAAGCACAGAAGAATGTTATGAGAGCATTTGACCTGATGGAAAATTATTCTGTTGAACAGTACAATCTTATTCAGGAGAAAGAAACTGTAATTGATAAGTACGAGGATAAGCTTGATACATACATGATGAAGATAACTGCTATAGGTCTTAACAAAAATCAGACCAGACAGAACTCTAAGTATCTTCATACAGTGAGTGATTTTGAGCGAATTGCCGACCATGCCTGCGGAATATCGCGTGCGGCGAGGGAGATAGTGGAGAAAAAGATTAAGTTCTCGGATGATGCCAACAGGGAACTGGCTATTTTATATAATGCTGTTAAGGAAGAGCTTGATATGACCGTGAGGTCATTTACCGAGGATAATATAGATATGGCTCGACAGGTAGAACCCTTAAGGATAACAGTGCGCATGCTCTGTGCGGAGCTTAAGAGAAATCATATCGTGAGACTTCAGAGCGGTAATTGTGATGCTATCAATGGCTTTGTTTTTAATGACCTTTTGACAAATCTTGAGCGTATTGTGGCACACTGTTCTAACATAGCTGTTGCGATGATGGAATTTGAGTCCGATGATTTCAATACGCACCAGTATCTTAAGGATATGAGAAATTCCGAGGTATCCGATATGGCGAAGGACGTTAATTACTATTCGGAGAAATATTCAATTGAAATGACTGCACAGAAAGCTGTGCAGGACAGATAGTACCACGGCAAAGGACAAGTTATTAGCGTATATATTTATAAAGCCCCATCTGACAGGTAAAGCTGTGAGATGGGGCTTTATTATTATTTTTTACTGCGATTAAGGCGTGTGAACTCACGGGCGATTACCAGAATGGATTCATTGTATTCGAGAGGAAGTGTTGACATCATGGAAACAACATCTTTTTGCATGTCATCTTCGGCATCTTTTCCAAAAACTATTGTGTCCAGTGAAACCTGAAGACCTTTTGAAAGCTTGATTAGGGTGTCCACGGACATGGATTTTCGTCCGTTCTCGATTTCTGATAAGAATGTTACAGATATTCCGACTTTTTCTGCGAGCTCCTGTTGCGTCATGTTAATGGAACGCCTAAGCTGGTAAATCTTATTACCTATGATACGATTAGTATCATGGGAAGTACAATTCATATAAAACCTCCTGTACATTATTTATTGTTAAAGTAAAATTTAACGATAAATACAAAATACCAAAAAACAAGGACTATTGAAATTAACTAGCAAGTAATATTGGTTAAACTACTGTTGAAAGTATTGACATAAATAATTATGTATGATGCTTGTGTCAAAACATGCTTATTTAATGTACGAGTGTATAATACGCTACATGTTCTAAGCTTATAGAACATGTTTTTATCACTACATATCTTTACCACTACATTTTATTACAAAATATGAATTCCGGAAATAATTAAGTCGGTATAATCCTGGCTGTCATAGGATAACAATATTCGATTGTGTAACATTTGCCGGCGCAACATTTTTCATTATTGAAATGTATAAAATGAAACATTATAATATGATGTTATAGAATAGGAAAAACAGAACATGAATATGGGGGGAAGAAAATGGGAATAGAATTGGATGATATATTAGGTTTTAATTTTTTTCAGTACGGCAGTCCGTATATCGGAGAATGTGGCGGCATGCATTTCAGGCTGGCGCGCAATCCGCTGGAGAATGTTGTGTTCAACCATGACCCACATAAAAATGATGAGGCATTGTTCGATGTGACGATATGGAGAGGACCATATAACTATGATAAGACGAGGCAGAAAAAGACCACAGCACAGTTTCCCTTTACGGAGGATGGGCGGCTTGCTGCGGTACAGTGGCTTAATGAGAGGTATGATGAGCGTGTAGATTATTGGGCAGATGGGATTCCTCTTTTTCCTAAATATAAGACTGACCCGGACGAAACGGATACGGTTGAGGTAGATGAGAATTTGTCTGATGATACTAATTAACAAAATATCAGGAGAAAGGGAATGTGCTGTTTTATAGTCTGTAATTATCGAGGAAATCCATAGCCGCACTTGAGAGGGGAATGTTAGAGTTGACGCAATAGCTTACCTCTCTTTTTTTTATGTTCAGATTCGGGGGTGTCACTTCCATGAGTGCACCGGATTCAAGCTCGCTTTTTACAAATTCGCGTATGACACAGCCTATTCCAAGCCCTGTTTTGGCAAATTCGATAAGCAGATCCATGCTTCCTATCTCCATGAGGGTTGTCTGTGACAGCATTATATCATTGAGGTAGGAATCCACATAGGTTCTTGTAACATTATCCCTTGTAAGGAGCATGAGGTTGGCTCCGTGGAAAAGATTGCCCATATCAGTGTTTTCCCTAAGAAGAAGGTTCTTTATATACCCGGGGGATGCCACAAAGGTGTCATGTATGGAGCCTGCACTATATAATTTAAGCCCTCTCTGCGAATCGGGTGTTGCAATAAGTCCTATATCAATATCGCGGTTGTCGATTAGCGTGCGCGTATGAAGTGAGGACTGGCAGTTGATGGAGATGCTTATATGTGGGTTCCTGCGTACATATTTTTGAAGTCTTGGCAGAAGAATATATTTACAGAGGGTGTTGCTGGCTCCGAAACGTATTCTGCCGATGCCAAGCTCTTTTCTGGAATTGAGAAGCTGTTCACCTGTGGCTATCTCATTGAAAGCGTTAAAAATATGGGAATATAACAGTTCACCATCCTCGGTTAGCTGTACGCCCCTTGAATTGCGGAAGAACAGTGTGGTACCCAGTTCATTTTCCAGCTGTTTTACCGCCTTGCTTATAGCGGGCTGGCTGATAAATAACCTTTTGGAGGCTGCAGAGAGGTTCATTGTCTGTGCGACGGTGAGGAATATATTGTAGAGGTTAAGTGTGGCATGATTTATATTGGTGTTATTGTTATTCATATGGTCTCCTTGTGATATAATGGCGGATAGCTGACCCGAAAATGTAAATCAGTGTATGAGCAGTTGTATAATTGCCGGTACACTGCAGGCTGCTTTGAAAAATAGCTTCCTTTTAAGGACTGATTTCTTCGATATGCTTATTTTAATGATATTGTCTCGAAGGCAGTGGTGGTGGACATAATTGCAGGCAGCGTGGAATATAGTTATTATAACTGTAGATTATAATAACTATAAATAATATGTATTTTAAGCATAACAGAAAATGTGTTATTATTCAAGTAACAACAAATCAGACCGATGTGATTATTCGGACTGATGAACAGGAAAGAGGAATTATTATGGGTATGACGATGACACAGAAGATTCTTGCAGCACATGCAGGTCTTCCTTATGTAGAAGCAGGACAGCTTATTGAAGCAGATCTTGATCTTGTTCTTGGCAATGATATAACATCTCCGGTAGCTATCCATGAGATGGATAAGATGAAGAAAACAGGTGTGTTTGATAAGGATAAGATAGCGCTTGTGCCGGATCATTTTGTCCCGAATAAGGATATCAAGTCTGCGGAGCATTGTAAGTGCGTGAGAGAGTTTGCAAAAAAGAATGAGATAACCAATTATTTTGAGGTAGGACAGATGGGAATAGAGCATGCCCTTCTTCCTGAAAAAGGTCTTACAGTTGCAGGCGATGTGGTTATAGGAGCCGATTCGCATACTTGTACTTATGGTGCGTTAGGTGCATTCTCAACCGGAGTAGGTTCAACCGATATGGCGGCGGGCATGGCTACAGGAAAGGCATGGTTCAAGGTGCCTTCGGCAATCAAGTTCGTGCTTACAGGCAAGCCCTCTAAGTGGGTGAGCGGAAAGGATGTCATTCTTCATATTATAGGAATGATAGGTGTTGACGGAGCACTCTATAAGTCTATGGAGTTTGTTGGGGACGGAGTTAAGAATCTGTCCATGGATGACCGATTTACCATTGCCAATATGGCTATTGAAGCTGGTGGAAAGAATGGCATATTCCCTGTCGATGATATAGCAGAGGCATATATAAGAGAACACTCAACTAAGAAGTATACCATATATGAGGCGGACGAGGACGCTGTATATGATGAGACGTACACGATTGATTTGAGTACACTTAAGCCGACAGTGGCATTCCCTCATCTTCCTGAGAACACACATACCGTCGATGAGGCAGGAGAGGTAAAGATTGATCAGGTTGTTATAGGCTCCTGCACAAACGGACGCTTAGATGACCTTAGAATAGCGGCAGAGGTTCTTGAGGGCAGAAAGGTAGCGGACGGGTTGAGAGTTATAATCATTCCTGCAACGCAGACTATATATTTAAAGGCTATGGAGGAAGGAATGTTAAAGACGTTTATTGAAGCTGGAGCGGTAGTGAGCACTCCTACATGCGGTCCTTGCCTTGGCGGATATATGGGTATTCTTGCAGAGGGTGAGCGCTGTGTATCGACAACCAACCGTAACTTCGTGGGACGTATGGGACATGTGAAGTCTGAGGTATATCTTGCAAGTCCGGCTGTTGCTGCAGCAAGTGCAGTTACAGGAAAGATAAGCCAGCCTTCGGAGCTTGGATTATAATTTTTTGGATAATATTTATATAGAAGAAAAGAGGATTGGCTATGAAAGCATCAGGAAAAGTATTCAAATTCGGCGATAATGTTGATACAGACGTAATAATCCCGGCAAGATATCTGAATTCATCGGATCCTGCGGAGCTTGCTGCACATTGCATGGAGGATATAGATAAGGATTTCGTTAAGAAGGTACATAAAGGAGATATAATTGTGGCTGATAAGAACTTCGGCTGCGGTTCTTCCAGGGAGCATGCTCCTATCGCAATCAAGGCGGCAGGTGTGAGCTGCGTAATAGCTGAGACGTTCGCACGAATCTTTTACCGCAATGCCATCAACATCGGTCTTCCGATAATAGAGTGTGCAGAGGCGAGCAGGGATATCGAGGATGGTGATCAGGTGGATATCGATTTTGACAGTGGTATCATTACCAATGTCACCAAGGGAAAGCAGTACAGGGGGCAGGCATTTCCTGAGTTCATGCAGAAGCTCATATCTGCAGGAGGACTTATAAATTATATTAATAATAAGTAGAAAGATACTCACGGAAGTTTTTTGAAAGCTTGACAGAGTTGTAGAGCTTGGCATATTCTATGGCAGATATATCTTCGATGTAATTTTCAGGATATGCAGTTGTACAACCCTTGTCGCGAAGCATTGCCACAGCCTTGTTATATGCTATGGCAGCTTCGTTTTCGGAGCTGTATCTTCCTATTATATAGTTTCCATTTATATGGATACGGGAACGGTAGCTGGTGCGGCCGTTCTTTTTTATTGCCTCAACGCCATAGTAACGGTTGATTATGCGGATATTATGGTAGCGGTAGTCATGGTCATCACCGTTTATAAACTCATAATCGCGTCCTTTGACAGCGTGGCTTCGTATTCCGTAGCGCGACAGGATATTCACCTGCATTCCGTAGTCAGCCACGAAAAGATACCCCTGTCTTTTCATAATCGAGTGGTTTGAAAAATAGAAAAGGTCATCGACGTCGAACTTGAGGGCTTCATTTTCGGAGAGATAGTAGATAAAATAATTTTTAGCCATGTAAATAGGTGTTTTTATGTAAAAATTATTGTCACGGAAATTGAGAAGCGATATGTATTTGTCAAAGGATAATAGCCGGCAGTGCTCATGGTAGCTGTCTATGTTATAGATGCTACCTGTGTCGGACACAATTTTCTGGGCTTCGCAGTAAGCGGAGGAGGCATCGTTTTCGGCTGCAAAGCTGCCGAGACTTATATGTTTATTTTTGTATGTTACGGAGGCACGGTAGTATACTGTGCCGTCCTTTTTTTGTGCTTTGAAGGCTCCGGGAAGTGACATGGCGGTTCTCTTTTCTGTAAATTTTATTTTGGAGGCATACCTGCTGATATTATAGCTTGTTATTGTGATTCTTTCAATTCAAAGATATTTTTGATGTGTAAAGTTTGAAAATAAAGCTTTCAAACTGCTTATTGGTGGCAGTACTGCATACATTGCTTGCAGTATGCAGTGGTATAAAAATGTAAGTAGTTACATTTTTTTGACTTGTTATTTCGTTTTTATCACGATTTTAAGGTTTTTCTCCCACTTAAATGCTTAAAAAATCAAAAAAATAGGGCGGAAATCTCCACTTTTAAAAAATAAAATCGGTGAAAAGACGAGAATATTCTGCGTGATTATTTAGCAAAGAAAAATTTCAAGTGTCATTATGCACAAAAAATAAGCATAAAATGCAAGATAAATGGAAATAATGCTGATAAAAAATGTTACGAAAATGTTACAAAAGACGTTTTTCACAAAAAAAAGTATTTTGATTGACAAAATCAATTTCATAAATATAATTGCAAAAAGAACGAAAAACATTGATTTGAAATGAGAGGTTTAAAGATGAAGAATATTTTTTCGCTCTTTAATGGTGTTTTTAGTTTCTTCAGAACCATTACAAAGAGCATGTACAGAAGATGTGCGATAATCGCTTCAGGTTCAGCTGTGATTGCGGTTGTGTGTCTGAATTCTACATGCTACGGTGGTGGCGGAAAGAACAATGTAGTTTCCTCCAACACAGGAACCGGACAGGTTGCTGCGGAAGATGAAGAGGACGATGATGACACCGATGAAGAGAAGGCAGTATTCACATCTCTTATTAATGACACAGAACAGCAGATACAGTTTGCGGTTAATCCGTTGATGAATCTGGATATAGAAGAAAAGCTTTTGAAGTATAAATGTGTCTATGCAGATGTGAATTCCAGAATGGCAGAAACAGAATCGGATGAAATGCTTGTAAGTGCAGATTATATCAGTCCGATTATTGCAATTACGGAAGAGGATTATAATAATCTGGTCCGCATTGTCGAGGCTGAAGCGACAGGACTTGATGTGAAAGCAAAGATTCTGGTTGCCAATGTAGTAATAAACAGAGTATTTTCTAAGGAATTTCCTGATAATGTAACGGATGTAATTTATCAGGGAAACGGAGTACAGTTCCAGCCTATAATGGATGGAAGATTCTATTCCGTCACACTGACGGACACATCATACGAAGCCGTTGACAGGGCACTTGTCGGTGAAGATTATTCGGACGGAGCACTTTTCTTCGCAGCGTCGGCATCGGCGGGAGAAGGAAGCTGGTTTGCGATGAACCTTAACAGGCTGTTCGAATATAATGGACATGTTTTCTTTAATTTTTATTAAAGATTTTACTTGTTTAATGGAATAAAGTGTGATAAAATTGGCGATAAGTATTAGGCTTATCGCCTTTTGTTTTAAATGTATACTGCAAAGCCTGTTACATGAAGCAGTTAAAAAATAATCTGTTGGAGGACGCTATGGAATTATTTTATAAAAGTACAAGGGATGACAGTGTTAGAGTGACAGCCTCAAAGGCTATTCTTAAAGGTCTTGCCGATGACGGCGGTCTTTTTGTTCCGGAGACCATACCGGTTCTTGATAAGAGTCTTAAAGAGCTTGCGTGTATGAGCTATGGTGAGGTTGCCTATGAAGTAATGAAGCTTTTCCTCACAGATTTTACAGAGGAGGAACTTAAAAGCTGCATAGCGAATGCGTATGATTCGAAGTTCGATACAACTGAGATTGCACCTCTTGTGAAGGCGGATGGAGCATATTTCCTTGAGCTGTTCCATGGTGCTACGATTGCATTTAAGGATATGGCACTTTCGATTCTGCCACATCTTATGACAACATCTGCTAAGAAGAATAATATTAAGAATGATATAGTTATTCTGACAGCCACATCGGGAGATACAGGTAAGGCTGCACTTGCCGGCTTTGCCGATGTGAAGGGAACCAAGATTATTGTATTTTATCCTAAGGATGGAGTAAGCCCTATTCAGGAGAAGCAGATGGTTACACAGAAGGGTGATAATACATACGTCGTGGCTATCAAGGGCAATTTTGATGATGCGCAGACAGGTGTCAAGAATATATTCGGAAATAAGGAGCTTGCCAGGGAGCTTGATGATGCAGGCTATCAGTTCTCATCGGCTAACTCAATTAACATAGGCAGACTTGTTCCTCAGATTGTTTATTATGTGTATGCTTATGTAAAGCTTCTTGCCAATGAAGAGATTTCTGAGGGGGAGAAGATTAATGTTGTGGTTCCTACAGGAAATTTCGGAAATATTCTTGCAGCATTTTATGCAAAGAATATGGGACTTCCTATTGGAAAGCTTGTATGTGCTTCAAATGAGAATAAGGTATTGTATGATTTCTTTTCAACAGGTGTGTATGACAGGAACAGAGAATTTAAGCTTACAAGCTCTCCGTCGATGGATATTCTTATCTCAAGCAACCTTGAGAGACTTATATACAGGATTGCAGGCGGTTCTGCTGAGGCTAACCGTAGCCTTATGAGCCAGCTTAAGGAGAACGGACACTATGAGATTACGGACTCAATGAAGGCACAGCTTGATGATTTCTACGGAAATTATGCGAGTGAGAAGGAGACTGCCGATACAATCAAGGCAATATATGAGGATACGGGCTATGTCATCGACACGCATACTGCAGTGGCAGCTGCTGTCTATAAGAAGTATACCGATAATTCAGGTGACAAGACCAAGACCGTCATTGCTTCGACAGCCAGCCCATTTAAGTTTACAAGGAGCGTTATGGATGCAATTGACAAGGCTAAGTATGACAGCATGACAGACTTTGAGCTAGTTGATGAATTGTCCAAGATTGCCAATGTGGCAGTTCCACAGGCGATAGAGGATATAAGAACCGCACCTGTTATTCACAACAGAGTATGTGACAGGACACAGATGGAAGAGACTGTAAGGAAGATTCTCGGAGTGTAGACAGGATGGGTTTTATGTGATAGAATAGAAATAATGGTTTTATTACATTACGAACAGTGATATAATACACAGATAGGATGAACCATACTATTGTTAGACTGGAAATAGCGATAGTATGGTTCTTTACTGTTGAAAATATTATATAATTTGGAAAAACTATTGAAAAATAAACTAAAACAGTGTTATAATACGAACGTATATTCGATTTTAAATGTGACGAAAATAGTTTATAGGAAATGAGGAGAAGTATGGCAGATAATAGACAGGATTATGGTGCGGGCAGCATTACAATCTTAGAAGGGCTTGAGGCGGTAAGAAAGCGTCCGGGAATGTACATAGGAAGTGTGTCCACTAAGGGACTTAATCATCTTATATATGAGATAGCCGACAATGCGGTTGATGAACACCTTGCAGGCTATTGTGATTCTATATGGGTTTCACTCAATAAGGATGGCACAGCTACAATCAGGGATAATGGAAGAGGAATTCCTGTGGGTATTCATCCTAAGGCGGGAATACCGGCTGTTGAGGTTGTATTCACGATACTCCATGCGGGTGGTAAGTTCGGTGATGGTGCTTACAAGATATCGGGAGGTCTGCACGGAGTTGGCGCTTCCGTTGTCAATGCCCTGTCGAGATGGCTTGAGGTCGAGATAAGACAGGATGGTAAGGTGTATAAGCAGCGCTACGAGAGAGGGCATGTTATGGCTCCGCTTGCTGAGATCGGGACATGCAGGAGGAATGATACAGGAACCACAGTTACGTTCCTGCCTGATGATGAGATATTTGAGAAGACATATTTCAAGGCGGATCAGGTAAAGAGCAGACTACATGAGACAGCATATCTTAATCCGGGGCTTACCATATATTTTGAAAATAAGAGAGCTAATGAGGAGGAGAGCAAAGTATTCCATGAGCCTGATGGAATTAAGGCTTATGTAAAGGCGCTCAATGAGGGGCTTGAGACACTTCACGATGTCATCTACTTCAAGCATACAAGCGAGGGCATTGAGGTAGAGTGTGCGGTACAGTTCGTGGACGCGTTTCAGGAGAATATCCTTGGTTTCTGTAACAATATCTACACTCAGGAGGGCGGAACACATCTTACCGGCTTTAAGACTAAGTTTACCGTAGTTATCAACCAGTATGCAAGGGAGCTTGGCATACTTAAGGATAAGGATGTGAATTTCACCGGGCAGGATGTCCGTAACGGAATGACGGCTGTTGTGGCAGTAAAGCATCCGGAGCCTAGATTTGAGGGACAGACTAAGACTAAGCTGGATAATCAGGATGCAGGTAAGGTTGTAGCTGAGGTTACAGGGAACGAGCTTGTAAGATATTTTGATAAGAATCTTGAGACATTGAAGACTGTCATTGCCTGTGCGGAGAAGTCGGCTAAGATTCGCAAGGCTGAGGAGAAGGCTAAGACCAATCTCCTGGTCAAGCAGAAGTTTTCATGTGACAGCAACGGAAAGCTTGCCAACTGTGAGAGCCGTAACCCTGAGGAGTGTGAGGTGTTCATAGTTGAGGGAGATTCTGCCGGAGGTTCTGCAAAGACGGCAAGAAACAGACGTACACAGGCTATTCTTCCCATAAGAGGTAAGATTCTCAATGTCGAGAAGGCAACGATGGACAAGGTGCTTGGAAATGCTGAGATTAAGACCATGATAACGAGCTTTGGATGTGGATTCTCTGAAGGATATGGCAATGATTTTGATATAACCAAGCTCAGATACAATAAGATTATCATAATGACTGATGCCGACGTTGATGGCGCACATATAGCAACCTTGCTTCTCACGTTTTTTTATAGATTCATGCCTGAGCTTATTCAGGAGGGACATGTATATCTTGCAACACCTCCACTGTATAAGGTAGTCCCTAAGAAGGGAGAGGGACAATATCTCTATGATGATAAGGCTCTTGAGAAGTACAGAAAGACGCATACAGGTAATTTCACGCTCCAGAGATATAAGGGACTTGGTGAGATGGATGCGGATCAGCTCTGGGAGACTACACTTAATCCTGAGACAAGAATACTTAAGCGTGTTGAGATAGAGGATGCGAAAATGGCATCCGATGTGACTTCAATGCTTATGGGAAGCGATGTCGGACCGCGCCGTGAGTTTATCCACGAGCATGCGCATGATGCGGAGCTTGACCTTGCATAAGGGTTTGGGCAATTACATATAGGTGTCAAAACATACCGATTTAATATACAAGTGTATATATAGCATGTTTTGACCACATGAAGCAGATAAATTAGAATGTAAAGTGAGGATATAAGATGGCAGAGCAGATTATGCAGACAGAGTATTCTGAACTGATGCAGAAATCATACATAGATTATTCTATGAGCGTAATAACGGCGCGTGCCGTGCCGGATGTACGCGATGGGCTTAAGCCTGTGCAGAGACGTGTGCTCTATGCGATGGAACAGCTTGGACTTAACTATGACAAGCCACATCGTAAATCGGCGCGTATCGTTGGAGATACGATGGGTAAATATCATCCGCACGGTGACAGCTCAATATATGACACACTTGTTGTGTTGGAGCAGGACTTTAAGAAGGGAATGGCATTAGTCGACGGGCATGGTAATTTCGGCTCCATTGAAGGGGATGGCGCTGCGGCTATGCGATATACGGAGGCTAAGCTCAAGAAATTCACACAGGATGTATACCTTGCCGATCTTGATAAGAATGTGGTAGATTTCATGCCGAACTTTGACGAGACGGAGAAAGAGCCTGTGGTTCTTCCGGTAAGGGTTCCGAATCTTCTGGTCAATGGTTCTGAGGGTATTGCAGTCGGTATGACAACAAATATACCTACCCATAATCTTGGCGAGGTTATAGATGCTGTGAAGGCATGTATGGATAATCCGGATATCACAACACAGGAGCTTATGCAGTATATTATAGGACCGGATTTTCCTACGGGAGGACTTGTTGTAAATAAGAGTGAGCTTCCTGATATTTATGAGAGTGGTACGGGAAGAATTAAGCTCCGCGGCAAGGTTGAGTTCGAGCAGGCAGCTAAGAAGGGCGATAAGGATAGGCTTGTCATAACTGAGATTCCGTATACCATGATAGGTGCAGGCATAGGTAAGTTCATATCAGATGTTGTGGAGCTTATTGAGACTAAAAAGACACAGGACATAACGGATATATCCAATGAGTCCTCCAAGGAGGGAATCCGCATTGTCTTAGAGCTTAAGAAGAATGTGGACGTAGATAAGCTCATCAATATGCTGTATAAGAAGACGAAGCTGGAGGATACATTCGGCGTTAACATGCTTGCGATTGTCGATGGAAGACCGGAGACACTTGGACTTAAGCAGATAATTACACACCATATTGACTTCCAGTTCGAGCTGGCTACAAGAAAATATACCACGCTTCTGAATAAGGAACTTGACAATAAGGAGATTAAGGAAGGACTCATACGCGCCTGCAATATAATTGACCTGATTATCGAGATACTGAGGGGCAGCAGGAACCTTAAGATGGCAAAGGACTGTCTGATTACCGGAAATACGGAGGGTATTAGCTTTAAGACTGAGAAATCACGCAAGGATGCTTCCAAGCTCCATTTTACCGAGAAACAGGCAGGCGCTATATTGGAGCTTCGTCTTTATAAGCTTATCGGTCTTGAGATTCTTGCACTTGAGAAGGAGTATGAGGAGACACTTGCCAGGATTGCTGAATACGAGGATATACTGAACAGCAGAAGAACTATGGTGAAGGTTATCAAGAAGGATTTAGACAATATCAAGAAAGAGTATGCGCTCCCTAGAAGGACAATCATAGAGGATGGAAAGGCAGCAGTGTTCGAGGAGCAGAAGCTTGTTGAGCAGGAGGTTGTATTCCTCATGGATCGTTTCGGGTATGCTAAGACCATAGACACGGCAGCCTATGATAGAAACAGGGAGGCAGTTCATGCGGAGAACAAGTATGTGTTTAACTGTATGAACACCGACAGGATATGTATTTTTACCGACAATGGAAATCTCCATCAGATAAAGGTGAGGGATATACCGTTTGTGAAGTTCCGCGACAAGGGAACTCCTATTGACAATCTTGGCAACTACAGCAGTGCGGGTGAGGAGATTATATTCTTATGCTGTAACAGTCTGCTTGCAGGCAGGAAGCTGTTGTTTACAACCAAGAAGGCTATGATGAAGCTTGTTGATGGTTCGGAATTTGATGTATCTAAGAGGACAGTTGCCGCCACTAAGCTTATGGAGGGCGACCTTGTGACGAGCATTGAGGTTGTCAGCACAGTGAATACACAGAGTGTTGTGCTTCAGACGGAGAACGGCTATTTTCTTAAGTTTATGCTTGAAGAGATACCAGAGAAGAAGAAGAGCGCAGTCGGTGTACGTGGTATGAAGGTTGACGATAGTGATAATGTTGACGAAGTGTACATTATACCAGAGGAGGCTGATGTATCTATTCAGTACAGGGATAAGGATATCTCGTTGAAAAAACTGAGACTTTCTAAAAGGGATTCCAAGGGACAGAAAAAGTAATTCTGCATATATAGAAAATGCGGCATACAATAATGTCAAAATATACAAAAAAGCTGAGACAGCTTATATAAGGACTGTCTCAGCTTTTTTATTCCATGATTTTTTTACATTTTATAAAATACGGAGTGTCTGATTAATTCAATATTATGCAAGCTTATGTATTGTGATACAGTTAGGTGTATCAATCTTTATCGGATTGCCGTTCATTACCAGAAGCCCCTTTTCATAGTTGATAGTAAAGAATGTCAATGAACCGGATTCATGGTTAACCGATACAAGGTGTTTCTCATCGGGGAACAGGTTGATATCCTTAGGATAGTCGCCGCTTATAGGAAGACTGTTCTTAAGGGTTAAAAGACCTGATTCCTTGTCTGTTGAATAGATTGTAACGCTATTGTCGCCGGCATTGGAGCATAATACATAATCGCCGTTTTTGGATACCTGAATTGCAGCAGCAGCGGTATTCTCCTTATGTCCCTTACGGACAGTGAAGATATTCTGCACGAACTCAAAACGTGTCCTGGCATCCGGGGTATACCTGTATACGTCAATGTAATTCTTCAATTCGCATACGATATAGGCGAATTTTCCATCCGGGCTGAAGGTAATCTCACGCGGAGCGGACTCGAGCTGGCAGCGTATGATGTCGGACAGCTTGAGCCTGCCTGTAGCCTTATTGAAATCATAGAGCTTGACCTGATCCATACCTATATCGCATACACATAATAAGTCCTCATCAGGTGTGAGAACGGAGCAGTTGATGTGAGGACGGAAATTTCTCTCCGCGATACTTCCCATTCCCCTGTGGTATATCTCATCTGTTATAGTGCCGACGGTTCCGTCCTCGTTTACGTGAAGGACTGTAAGCTTGCCGTCATGGTAACCGGATACGAATATATAGTCATCTGCCTTTGTCATTGAAAGATGGCAGCCTCTCATGCCCTTTATTGATGAGGTGGTCATGTACTCAAGTCCTCCGTCCGGAAGAATCTTGAAGGAGGCAATACCCTCATCCACTATAGAATAAAGATATCTTCCACTGTGGGATACAATCAGATACGATGAATTGTTGACTATCACCTCTTCACGGTAAGCCATTCGTCCGGCTTCGTTGTCAACATCTAAGATGGTTATTCCTTTACTTGAATCATGTGTATATGATCCGACATATGCAACATATTTTTCTGACATAGTAACCTCGATTCTGCTGCGAACAAAAGCAGCAACGTTATTAGTATAGAATCATCCTGTAAAACAAAAGGGGCTGCCGGATAAGGCAACCCCGGATTTATATTTATTTTACGTCAATAAGTGTTATTTTACAAGCATTTTCCTTGCTTTTGAGAGCAAAATTGTAAGAGGCTTATACAGAAACAATGCTGTAAAAAAATTGCCTATACAATGCGTAATGTCAAAAGGAATTCCGCTAATAAAATAAGCAAAGCCTGAACCGATACCGAACATCACACCCTGCGTGATGGAGCACAGTGCACCGAAGCTAAGCCCATAAGCGCCGTTGATTATAGCCCATGTAATTGAGGAATCGTTGCGGCGGCACAGCATCGTTATGCCCCACAGAACAGCCCATATATAAAGATACATTATCCACCAGCTTCCAAAGCCCCAGAAGATTCCTTCCAGAAGAACAAATACATATATCGGGAAGAGAGCCTTTTTTCCAAAGACCTTGGTATAAACAATGAAAAGTATGGACACAACCTCTACATTGGGAAGGAAGCTCAAAGCCACCTGACATACACAGGCGATAGCTCCAAGCATTCCAAGTATTACTATTTCAAAGGTTGTATATTTCATGACAATTTACGATATTTTAATATGACTCAATTACGAACTTAAAGGAGTCACCATCGTTGACCGGTGTTGTATCAACGCCTGTCTGGGAATAATCGTCACCGATATAGAGTGCCCAGTACTGATTTGCGGAATCATCTGCGGTCACACCGGCAACAGTCTTGACGTATAAGCCCCAATCGGATTCGTCTCCTGCGATGAGGTTCTCCTGCTCAAGAGCACCGCGAAGAAAGTCCTCATTGGTCTTGATAGTGAATTCCTTGGTGCTTTCGTCTGCGAATACTACAGTTAATGTGATGGTTTTGCTGCCACCTGCATCCTTTGGCTGAGGTCTGAAGTTGATGTAGAGCAGTGCCAGAACTACAACAGCTACAACTAAGCCAAGAACACCGAATAAAATCTTTTTGTTCTTTTTGCTCATTTGTTTTCTCCTTAAATAATAGATTGTATTTTTGCGTGATGAAATAATGTCCGGATCCACGCAGACATATATTTATTTACATAGGGTAGGTCTTCTGACTCAGGACATGGCACCCATCCACGTCTTCCCGGGAAAATAACCCAGTGACTTTTACACGGCACAAGCGTTGGACGGACTATTCCTATACAGCGACAGGTTCGTTCAGGCCTTCCACCTGCTTCCCTCTTAGCAGACATTAAGAATAATGCCTGAACCGCTATGATATCACAGTTCCTGTATTGCAGGAACTAAAACAGTTTATAACAGCGTGAATGAAAAGTCAACGCATTACATTTATTTTTGAAGTTAATTTATTCTGATATGCATAGATATAATACGTTATACACTCATAGCTAAAATGGGGATGTTTTGATATCCGAATCATTTTATATTGTCCGGAAAAATGTGGGTGGAAAATGCCGGCATGGACAGCCTGTTAAAATGGGGCTTTTAATTTGGATCTGTGTAATTAGTCACTGTTCTGTGAAGTTTCCCGGAATATTATGTTGCTAAAGATGATACATTGTGATAACATGTTAAATATAGATGTCCTATATTCCGGCATGACTTGCAGACAGATGGGTGTGGAGATACGGAAGGCTTTTGTCCGGGAGGATATGAAATAACAGTCCATTTTAAAGAAAAATGAGGATTGGGATGAATCGTTTGACAGGAAAAGATAAAAATAACAGAATACATCTTATTGATATAATAAGGGGAATACTGATAATATATGTTGTCTATTACCATTTCATGTATGATTTGAATGATATTTTAGGACATGAGATACCATATCTGTATTCAGACTGGTTTTCTACCATACGCGACTGCATGTCCGGTTCACTTATATTCATATCAGGCATATCATGTAATTTTTCGCGCAGCAATCTGAAAAGAGGCGTAAAGACGGTTGCTATAGCTTTGCTGTTGTCTGTTGTGACTATAGCTATAATGCCTTCGCAGACGATTATTTTCGGTATCCTTCATCTTCTTGGAACGATGATGGTTATATATGGACTATGTGGTTATATATCCGGAAAAAAGGCTGTGAAAAGGGAAGCATTTGACAAAGAAAAAGTGTATGGACGTCTTATATGGATGTTAGTATTTTTGTTTATGTTTGTTGTATGCAGGAATATATATGATGGTTATATACAGCTTATGTACCGGCGCATTCCTATGCCGGGCTTCCTCTATGGAGGAAAAAATATATTTCTGTACATAATGGGATTTTCGCAGAAGCTGTTTTCCGCCGACTATTATCCGGTTATTCCGTGGGGCTTTTTGTTCCTGTCGGGTGCAATGGGTGGTTATGTTTTAAAAAGTAAAAAGCTTCCGGGATTTTTATACAATAATTTTTGCAGGCCGCTTGCTTTTATCGGAAGACATACCATGATAATATATCTTGCGCACCAGCCTGTTTTGTTCGGAGTATTCATGCTTATTGATAAATTGTTTTGAAATAACGATGATTCATGGACTCAATGTTTGATAAACTATGTATCCGCTTAATTATATGAAATCGGACATCGCTGCATATATTTAAGCAAATTATCACTGTTAAGGAATAAAAAACGAATTCTGTTCCATACTAATCATGCAATGATTTTTCGTTGTATATTATTATTGGAGGTGTGGACATGAATGATTTAGCTTGTGGTGTAAAGAGTTGCGCATACAATGACTGTAATTGTTGTAAGAGAGACGGAATCAAGGTGGAAGGAACAATGGCTGAGAGTTCATCAGCTACCTGTTGTGCCTCATTCTGCGAATGCGGAAGCCCAAGAGTGACATCTGCATGCGAATGTGAGCCTAAGAGGGTGACTAATATCATCTGCGATGCGGTTAAGTGCCGTTACAATGATGATAAGAATTGTACTGCAAAGCATGTCGATGTGACAGGGACACATGCTATGATATCTTCTGAGACGGAATGTGCTACATTTGTGAGCAGATAACGGTTACTGATCTGAATATTTATTGATAACCACGAGACGGAGCCTGCTGTAGCTAAAAAGAATGCAGGCTTCGTTTTTCTGCCATATCATAGCATGACTAAACACCGGCATGTCAGGACATGAAGTGGCATGAGTCAGGGCACTGTTGCATACGTTAGTATGTCCTGATATGCGCCGGTATGTCATGATATGCGTCAGTATGTCCTGATATACGCCAGTATGTCATGATATGCGCCGGTATGTATTTATATAAGCCTGCATAGCTTGACATGCCGGCGCATGGTGGGTAGAATGTTTTAAGATACACATATATACGGATACTATACAGCAATTCCAAGGAGAAATGAGGGGTAAAATGCAGTCTAATGAAGCACAGAATAACGCAATCAATCATATAGAGGGGCCTATGCTGGTGCTTGCAGGACCTGGCTCAGGCAAGACTACTGTAATCACAAGGAGGGTTAAGCGCTTGATTGAACAGGGAGTCAATCCGCTTAATATTCTTGTGATTACGTTTACGAAAGCTGCTGCGGAGGAGATGAGGGAACGCTTTTACAGGCTTATGGATGATAACAGAGGCAGAAACGTGACGTTTGGAACATTTCATGCGGTATTTTTTACTATATTAAAGCATGCTTATAACCTTTCAGCATCGAACATCGTGAAGGAGGAGGAAAGATATTCCATTGTTAAAAATGCGATTACAAGGCATGAGCTGGACATTGAGGATGAGCGTGAGTTTGTCGGGAATGTGCTTGGTGAGATAGGCCGTGTCAAGTCGGACAGAATCGCCATAGAGAATTACTATTCAACCAACTGCCCTTCGGATGTATTCAGGAGCATTTATGAGGAGTATTCCGGTAAGCTGCGCGGCAGCAGAAAGATAGATTTTGAGGATATGCTGTGCTATACCTACGAGCTTCTCACAGCGCGGAGGGACATTCTTTCTGCATGGCAGAGCAAGTTTAAGTATATTCTTATCGATGAGTTTCAGGATATCAATAAGATTCAGTATGACACGATAAGGCTTCTTGCACAGCCGGAGAATAATCTGTTCATTGTCGGGGATGATGACCAGAGCATCTATGGCTTCAGAGGCTCCAAGCCGGATATCATGCTCAACTTCGGCAATGACTACAGAAATGCCGGAAAGGTTGTGCTTGATGTGAACTACCGCTCCACACCGGAGATTGTGAAGGCGGCGGGAGACGTCATAAGATTCAACAATAAAAGATACAAGAAGAATATAAGAACGGACAAGCAGGGCGGCGGAGCCGTGATTGTGAGGCAGACCAGGGATTTTATCGATGAGTACGCCGAGGTGTGCGAGAGGATAAAGGCGCTTGTGCATGGGGAGAAGAAAAGCTACAGTGACATAGCTGTACTGTACAGAACCTCAGCGGGAATCGGTTCGCTGGTAAGAAGGCTCATGGAGAATGGGATTCCGTTTCAGATAAGGGATAAGTTGCCGGATATGTTTGAGCATTGGATAGCCAAGGATATTTTTGCATACATAAGGCTGGCTCTTGGCACTGCTAACAGGGCTGATTTCATTTCGGTGTGCAATAAGCCGAAGAGATACATAGGCAGGGATTATCTCACAGACGAGGAGATAGACCTTGATAAGCTGTGCTCATACTATGAGGACAAGCAGTGGATGGTGGAGCGCATAATGAAATTAAAGGACGACCTTGCCATGGTGGCAAAGCTTAACCCATACGCAGCTGTCAACTATATAAGACGCGGAATAGGATATGATGAGTACATTGCGGACTATGCGTTAAACCATCACATTCAGCCGGATGAACTGTTCGATGTTTTAAATGACATCCATGAGAGTGCGAGAGAACACAATACCTTTGTGGAGTGGGACAGGGCGGTGAGCGAATACAGACAGCGTGTACATGAGGTTCCGGACAAAAGCGTGCCGAGGGTTACATTGACTACAATGCACAGCTCCAAGGGACTTGAGTTTGACACGGTTTTCATTATAGATGCCAATGAGGGTGTATGTCCGCACAGGAAAGCCGTGCTTGACTCAGACATCGAGGAGGAGCGCAGAATGTTCTATGTGGCAATGACGCGTGCAAAGAGCCGGCTGTATATATATAGTGCGAGCGAGAAGTACAATAAGAATCTTGAGGTGAGCAGATTCCTCATAGAGGCAGGTCTGTATACAGCGCAGAAGCCAAAGGACAACGAAAAAGCCCCCGCTGGCGGAGGCTTTAACAGGGGCACAAGTGGTTACAGATGGAACCGCTCAGGTACCAATTATTCAGGGTAATGTTTTCAGGGGGGGGGGTGAGGATTATTCCTCATCCTCATCGTCTGCTAAGAGCTCCGCGTATTCATCCTCATCCATAAGCTCATCGAAAGCATCCGCAACACGCTCATACTCTTCGTCATCCTCAATATTGCCGAGTGATGGCTCTCCGTTTTCATCCTCAAAATACTGGTAGAGATACACTTCGCCGTCGGCTGCGTCCTCATCGTTAAGTGGGAGAAGTGCGATATAGTCCTGCTCACCGACAGGGAATACCGCAACGATACCACATTCTACTTCTTTTCCGTCATCGAGGGAAAGGGTTACGGTGCCCTCCTCAAACTCATTCATGTAATCCTCATTATTATTTTTGTTAGACATATTCTCCTCTTTCTGCACCGATAGTGTTGGGTGCTATATTATTCTTTTTAGAAATATTCTGGTGTCTGAAGCTGCTTCAATTACAAAATATCATATACATGACGAAAAAGCAATCATAATCAGGCGGAGGCTTATGGGATATGCGGTAGTTTTGAAATTCGGTTTGAATGATTTTACAGTGTCATCAAATAATGGATGCAGATAAAATTTTATCGAGACAAAATAATTATAAAAAAAACTTGATATTTTAATTAATGTAATGTATTATGTATTTAAGTTTAAAAAATTAATATCAAATGTCAAAGAAGACAATATTTGCCGTATGTGCTTATTTTTATTAAGCTGGCGGAGATATTGTCTTTTTTATTTTCGGAGGAATGCTTATATGGACAGAATTGATAAAAAAATAATTACACTACTTCAGAAGAATGCGAGAATGCCGTTGAAGGCGTTGGCGGAGCAGGTATTTTTATCCTCACCTGCCGTTTCGGCGAGAATTGAGAGGCTTGAGAAGGAGCAGATTATCTCAGGCTATGAGGCAAAGGTGAATCCGTTTAAGCTGGGATACCATATAACGGCATTTATCAATCTGGATGTCATGCCGACACAGAAGCCAGAGTTTTACCCATTTGTAAAGGCATGTCCGAATGTTGTTGAATGTAACTGTGTAACAGGTGATTTTTCAATGCTGCTTAAGGTGATGTTTCCAAGTACGCAGGAGCTTGATACATTTATCGGACAGCTTCAGAAATTCGGAAGGACGAGTACCCAGATTGTGTTTTCGACCCCGGTTGAGACAAGAGGCATAGACGTCAAGCTGGATGATGTGGAGCTTGAAGAAAATGCCTGAAAGCTAAGTCTTTTAAAGAGTGTGTGAAGAATGGATTACATTTTTCATGCACTCTTCTATTTATTTATGAATTGACGGTTATGTGAGTATGCATTATAATCATTCTGATAAGAATAGAAAATGTTAAACATAGAAAATGATAAACATAGGTATTTTGGAGGATGTATCGGATGAAGACGATCCGCGATATGAACAAAATAATTCTTGCGTCCGCATCACCAAGACGCAAGGAACTTTTAAAGCAGATGGGACTTGAATTTGAAGTTATGCCAAGCCATTGCGAAGAGGTAATCACGCGTAAGATTCCATGGGAGATAGTCATGGAGCTCTCATCGCAGAAGGCGAGGGAGCTGGTGTACAAGGCAGCTATGGATTCGCTATCTGATGATAAGAGCGGGAACGATGGGGACGGACAGAATGTGCTGGTTATAGGCGCAGATACCATTGTCGCATATAAGGATGAGATACTGGGAAAGCCGAAGGATAAGGATGACGCTGTGAGAATGCTTAAGCTTCTTCAGGGAAAGCAGCACAGTGTATACACGGGAGTTTCACTGGTATATCTTAAGGAAGGAATTGCACAGACAAGGACATTCGTCGAGGAGACGAAGGTTTATGTTGCACCGATGACAGATGAGCAGATTGAGGCTTATGTTGCGACAGGAGAGCCGATGGATAAAGCTGGTGACCATATATGCGATACACCCAAGAAGAAATATTACTGGGAGGGAAAAGCCGGAGCTTATGGTATTCAGGACCCATTCGGCATGATGTACATTGAGAAGATAGAAGGCGACTATTACAATGTAATGGGGCTGCCAATATGCAGAATGCGCAAGGAGATAAGGGTGTTTGGCATCGAGTGGTGATGGAACTTGACGTGTTAGAACAATATATCTTCTATTATTTAAAGTGAAATGGGAGGCGATTAACATGAGAAAATTAACTGAAGACGTAGTTTTAAGTGGTCGTGATGCGAATAGATTCATGGAAAGCATGCTTCATCCTGATAGGGAATCCATTGAACGCAGAGAAGAGTTCATACACAGTGACAATTTTAGAACAGAAGAGAGAAAAGGAGCTTACTTTATTCAGGATGATGGACTTGATTTGTCATTTCTTGAAGGATTAAATGTCAGGGATGAGTCGGTTGTCTGATGACATTACATGATAAAAAGCAGATGAGGGTTCTCACATCTGCTTTTTGTCGTTCTTATTCATCATGTAAACTTCCAGTGAATATATACGGTATCATCGTTCAGTTCTATGTATCGGACGAGGGAATCTATTGTCATGCGGATTTCATTAAAATCACTTCGTTCAAGGACTTTGTCAAAGTTCCTGACAATCTCGCGAGTTTCATCCTCAGAGAGGATAGTCTCATCGGTTACAAGTTCGATAAGCTCCTGCTCAATGTCCTGCTTACGCTGGTTAAGTGGCTGCACTTTGGCAGTGACTTGCTCAATGGTAAACGCACCGAGACCGTAAAGGTCAAGAAAACGTGATACCTGTTCTTCAATTTTCCTGATTTCTTTCTTGAGAATATCAGCTTTATTTGAGGTGTCCTGCTTTGATGTTTCTCGTTCCTTGATTGTGTTAATGTATTCAGGTTCAAGAGACAACTTCTTTATTTCATCCAGAACAATATTGTCAAGGTTTGTCATACGCCAGGTTTTATTTTTACAGTTCGGGTCCTTAATCATTTTAGGAACCTTGTGTGAGCGTGAGTAGCAGGAGTAGTACAGAGGAGGTTCATTGTTCTTCCATTTCTTACCGCTGTTTCGAGCGTACCGCGCGCCACATTTCTTACAGTAGAGCAGACCGCCGAGGTAGGATGTCTGACCTTGCCGCTTCTTGATGCACACTACATTGGAAGCAGAACGCTCTTTGAATAAGAGCTGTGCTTTCTCGAATGTCTCTGTGTCTATGATGGGCTCATGTGTACCGGGAAACCATGTGTCTTTATAACGAATGTAGCCGATATAAAGCTTGTTGGTTAGAACATACTTGATGCGCTTGGCATCCCAGATTCCGACATGACCGCTTATGGCATTATAAGTATAGCCCTTGGCTGTAAGCTTGTTGGCAATGGTCTTATACGGCATTCCTGAAAGGACAAGATTGAATACCTCGCGCACCTGCATAGCTTCATATTCATTTATAATAAGCTCTCCGGTTGATACATCGTATTCATATCCGACAGGAACGGTGGAGCCGCCCTGCCATTTGCCTTCCTTGGCACGGGCTTCTTTACCCATCCCCATACGTTCTTTAATCTGATCGCGCTCGAGCTGGGCGAATACAGACAGTATTCCAATCATGGCTCTGCCAAGAGGAGTGCTTGTGTCAAAGTTTTCGCTCATGGAAATAAAATCAATGTTATTTGCCATGAATACATCCTCAATCAGATGCATGGTATCCTTTTGAGAGCGTGATAAACGGTCAAGCTTGTATACTAAAACGGTGTCGAATGTTCCGCTTCCAATATCGGAGATCAGCTTGCTGATTGCAGGCCGGTCAAGGTTGGCACCTGAATATCCGGGGTCAATATACTCTTCAACGAGTATCCAGCCGTGAGCCTGACAATAGAGTCGCAACCGTTCAAGCTGTTCACCGATAGAGTAACCCTCTGTGGCTTGTTCCTGTGTAGAAACTCTTACATAAATTACAACACGTCTCATCGCATTTCCTCCTAAAAAAGGGTATAAAAATAGCCCCAATATTTACTTGTGTTTTGGAGCCATGTGATGTATAATAACATTTGTTTGAGAGGTGTTATTATACATCACATGAAACCTGCCCGTAGCCATTACGCCAATAGTGACTATGGGCTTCTTTTTTATTTAATTGATTTTGATATATTAAGCCCTGTCTCGCTGAACATGAACAGGTAACCGTTCGTTTCAAGAAAAGGACCATACTTACTGTAATAGGCGTTAATACAGTCGACAAGAAACTCCTCCGACACTTCAAGGAACTCCGCCGTCTCATGTATGGAGCGGCAGCCGTGTTTAAATGCCAGCACGAAGAACTGTAGGGGGAGAAGCTTCGAGTAAGCCCACATTCTTGCCCGGTGCTCCTGCTTGCGGTTACTGACATCGGTTTGGTCGATGATGTCTCCGGTTGTAGTGAAGTAGTGGCCAAGCTCCTCAGCCAGCGTGCAGGTCTTATCGACAGTTGGAATATCCTTCCGAATTGCAATTCGGTTATTATATATCCTGCCGTTGCTTGATTGCAATGGCTTTTCTTTTATAATTAAATCCTCATCGGCGTATTCATTTAATAAATCTTCATAGTTCATAATATCACCCATAAAGAATTATATAGCCAATTATGCGGTTATGCAAATATATTTGACAAAACGTAAAAACGATAGGGTTTATGTCATACAATATTGACAAAAAGCAATATAAATATTATTTTTATAATAGATTCAGTGACGATAATATACAATAAATGTAAGGGGAAAATATATGGAGAAAAATGTTTTGGAAAAGATTGTAGAAAGTAGAAGAATGCCTGTATTATTTATTGGCTCAGGAATATCAAAAAGGTATTTATATAACTTTCCGACATGGAGTGAACTTCTTGAGAATTGTTTTAACAAAGTGGAATCAGACTCATATCAGTACCAAAAAATTATAGATGAGCTGAAAAGAGACAGTAAATCGGACTTCGAGGTTAATATAAAGCTTGCGAGTGAAATTGAGGCGCGCTTTAATCGGGCTTTTTATGATAGGAAAATTCAGTTTGGTAAATCTAAGAATCCAAACTGGGTAAAATCAGGAGTTTCTCCATTTAAAATGTACTTGTCATACTTTTTCAAGAGACTTCATTTGAACAGTAATCCGACATTGGCATTGGAGCTGGAGGCTTTTAAAAAGCTTAAGAACAAAGTTTCGGCGGTAATAACAACTAATTATGACTGTCTTTTGGAAAAATCTATATTTGCTGGTGATTACAGTGTGTTTATACATCAGAATGATTTATTTTCAGCAGACAGCTATAATTCAGCAGAAATTTATAAAATACATGGATGTGTTGCTGATGCAGATTCAATCATTATAACTGAGCGTGATTATGCAAATTTTGTAAATTCGAGAAAGCTTATTATTGCAAAAATGCTCACACTTTTTGCAGAATCACCTATTGTTTTTATGGGGTATTCGTTTACAGACGAAAATATTAGGAATATTATAGTGGATTTTCTTAGTTGTTTAACTGATAAAGAGTTAAGAAATATATCTGACCACCTTGTATTTATAAGCCATAAGGCTAATCAGAGTAAATTAATACAGTGTAAACGAACAATTACAACAAAAGAAGGCTTTGATATTCCGATTACTGAAATAGAAACGGATAACTTTATGGAAGTATATAATACGTTAAATCAGATTATGCCGGGAATATCGCCAATGAGAATAAGGGAAACAAGGCGTGTAATAAAAACCATTGTTGACCAGAGTGTGTCGGCAGAGGAACCTGAGTCGGTGATTATCGGGATTGATGACCTGAGTAATATAGATTTATCTAAGAAGCCTATAGCAGTTGCGATTGGATATAAAGAAAATATACTAAGTAAATATGGCTATGGACTTTTTGATGATAAAGAAATATTTGAAGATATACTTTTTGATAACAAAAATTTTAATGCAGATTCAATGTGTTTCGACCGATATCGTTCCATTGCGATAACGCGTTTGTTGCCGGTTTTTAAATATGTGAAAAAAGTAACTTCGCCTATACTGGAAGATTCAAAACTGCATACATATATAAATAATCATAATTCAATGGAACTGATAATATCTACCAAAATAAAGAAGACATTATCCAATATACCGATTTTGGAATCGGCAGAGGCTATAAGACAGGAGATTGACAATGTTCCAGATACTAATAGAAAATGTGGTGTAATTTTGAAGAATATTAGTGTACTCAAATCAGATGAAATACGAAAATTGTGTATACCTATTTTTGAAGCAGACACAAAGAGTGCTATGAGTTCTACAAATTTTAAGCGATGTGTTATGTGCATAGATTTACTTGAAAATACCAAATAACATAAGAATAGAAAAAAAGCCAGTAAACATTTTATGGTACACACCATAAACATTACTGGCTTTTTTAATAATTAAGAACATTTGATGTTCTATGTTCTCTTATGAAGTTTGTTAACATTGCTATGTCAACTGTTGCAATATTATCATATTCAGTAAGATATGTCAATATGACAAATTTTAATTTGTTTATATAAAAATTAAAAATCATCACTTTCCATCATCGCATCATCCGCAGCAATCTGATACATGGTAGCTTATAGTTCTGATTAAAAAAATGTATATAACTGTCTAATACAGTTATACAAAGAATATGAAAATCAATCAAATAAAAAAGAAGTTATATTTTGTTGCTTTGCTTCTTCAAGGATTTTAATATATTTTGGAGAGCTGGTTCGTTTATATTTTTCAAATGTAGCGAAAGTCTTTGGTAATACATTTGGAAGTTTGGTTCTAAGAATAAAAAATTCCTTTTCTTCATTTACATAGGTATTGATTTGTGTAATGTTTTTCTGCCATTTATTATAATTTTCAATTTCAGCAGGCGTTCTGTCATCAACAAAAGGTCTGTTACTGTATTCAATTGCGTCCACAAAATTATAATATTTATCACGTATATTGCCACCTTTGTATCTGTAGAAACTTTCCTTACAATTACGATGGAAACCACCAAATTCAAATACAAATTCAGGAAGTTTAGGAAATCTAGTGTCTTTTCCAGAGATGCAGTATACACGATTTATATATTTAGCACATTCACCACAAGTACAACTTCCGCCAACACATTCAATATAATCACAGTTATATCTTTTGCAGTCGGTAATAGCAAAAAAGAAATTATTTATTACATTATGTTCAAATACTTCAGGTAGTTCAGAATGTAATTTATTTTCAAGTGAAGTAGCTTCATCAATACGTCCATCTTTATATAGCCACATAATAAAGTGCATGTAGTCACGCTCTAGGTATTTGAATTTAGATAATTTCATAAACTCTATGGATTTATACATTAAAGCATAAGAAAGTTCATAATTTTTTTTCTGCCGTTCTTGAGAAGCACGTCGCTTCAATAAATATTCAATATTGTAATAATGATTTTGGGATGAACCTATGTTATAAGCAGGAATAGGAATGGCATTTACATCATCCACAGAATAGGTATCATATTTTTTACCATTTATAATGTAATTCCTTGCAAAATAGTAAAAATATGTATTGGGTTGTATTGTACTTACAGTATAGGTGTTAAAAAAATGAATGACAATGCTATTAAAATCAATTTGTGTTTGCTTGTCAATAACGTGTTCTTTGTTAATAGAAATATTAGCTTGGGTGGTTGAATTAGTATCAACGGGAATAGGAGAAGTGATTTTGTATTTATAATTTTTTTCATTAGTGGAGAGGATATTTTGAACTAAAACTTCAAATTCAGGTATTGTCATTAAAACCTCTCTTGGTTTTGATGAAACTTCAGCTCCTAACACATGATATTTTTCTAAAATAGAGAAAATATCGTAAGTATCAAAAAAATTAAATCCCAATTTTTCTTGTAATGTTTTATAAGTTACTCCGTTTTGATTAATAATATATTGTCCTATTTCTTCAAGCGTAGTATAGAAATATTTCTCCATAATATGCACCTCACATGATTAAAAATCATCACTTTCCATCATCGCATCATCCGCCGCAATCTGCTCCTTTGTAGCTCCAGGGTTCATGTGTGCCGCACGAATCTGAATCGGCTTCTCACTGGAAGAGTCCTTCTTATTGTAATCGCTAAAATATGCTTTCTTAATATGTTCTTTTACAGAATCCCTTAACTGCTTAGGGAGTGATATGTAAATATCTATTATTTGCTTGTCGAGCTCATCAAGATCATATTGAGTACACAGTTCCTCCAAAATTGTTTCCGGCAAATCGCTGAACTTCTCACCAGTACCATACATTAAATAATCATAATTCACGTTGTATTCGCGACAGATTGCTTTGATCATTTGGTCGGTAAGATTTCTATTTCCTTTTTCTATGTTAGAAATAGCAACTTTAGTCACGCCGAGCTTTTCGCCGAATTTTTCAAGCGTTAAGTTTAAATCCTTTCTTATTTCTTTAATTCGTTCTCCTTGTGTCATCGCTATGTATCACCTACCTTTCACAATTGAGGATAGCACATGTTATTAAATTCGTCAACAGAAAAAGTTATCAGAGATTACAAAAAACTATTGACAAAGTAATCATAGTTTGCTAGAGTGTAATCAAAGATAACGAAAGGGGGCAAAAACAAATGAGTAAACACAAGAAGGAAGGAGGGAACGTATGGCAGTAGATAATAATGAGAGAGAACCTGTTGTGCAGTCCGGAGCTGATTTCATTAAGGAGCAGACTGATGATGCTAATGAGTTTATGACGCTGATAAAGAATCTTGATCCAGCAGAGAAACGAGAGGTCAGAGGCATCCTTATAGGCTTGCAGATGGCAAAGGGGATTGAGGTTAAGACGGCATAGGGAGGAGGTCAAAACCAATGAGTAAACATCATAAAAAGCTCAGGAAGAAATTAAAAAAGGCGATAAGCGCCACCTTCGAAGTATTCGCGCTTATCACCATCATCCTAGAGCTGATTAAGGCAATCATAGATTTCCTTAACTAGCAATTGGGGAGGGAAACCTCCCCACTAGGAATGATAAGCCGATGTGTGCTCATTGTCAATATAAAAATCATGGAGAGGAGGTGGGAGTATGTTCGAGACGTTCTTAAGTGTTGCCAGAATAGTGGTTGATATAGTGTTGATTACGCTGCTGGTTATGGATTTGAAGGAGAAGAGGAAAGAGAAATAAGGGGTGGCTCAAGTGGTAAGAGGGAGTGAGATTAAGAAATATATCTTAGAGAACGGAATTAAGCAGAATTTTATCGCGGAGCAGACCAAAATATCTGCTCCGGTGCTTAATCTGATTCTGAACGATAAGAGACGGATTGAGGTCAATGAGTATATAAAAATATGTAATGCGATAAATGTACCATTTGTCTATTTTATAAAAAAATAAAACAGGCATTGAAGGCACTACACTTCAATACCTGTTCCAGCCTAGTTTAGTTATGAGGTATCTAGTCTCCGGCTCTGAGGCGCTCACACATTCGCGACTGTGTGATACAGAAATCGACGGAAATCATTGGTAGTGCGTTCCGTCTACTAGATACCGCGTTTTTTAACGATAGGCACTCGTTTGATGGAAAGCCCCATAGCAAACGCTTATTGTACTGTTGATTGCATGACAACAGCACTCATCATAACGCGGAGCGAGGTTAAAAGTTTTTTCAATATAATCAGCTCCCTTCCCCGCCACTTATGTGACAGCAAGATATTTACATATTTTTAATAAAAATTCAAGAAATCTAAATAAAGAAAGAGGTGAAGCGTATGTCACAGATGCTTATAGGAATAGAGAATATGCCAAAGGCAGAGGAAACAGCAGAAGTCATTAAGCAGTTTTCAGAGGAAGAGCAGAGAGAAATGTTGTTCTATATGCAGGTATTTTCACAGGGCGTTAGGTATGGAATGAGTAAGGCACAGGCGGAGCCGAAGAAGTCGGCATAAGGAGGAAAACAGTGACAATAGAGCAGTATCTGTTTTTTAAAGTGATAGTGTTTATTATGGCGCTTATATTCGCATTGATATGGTTGATAAAAGAGAGGAGATAAGAGCATGGTAAAGCAGTATTTAAAGAGAAGAAAGCTCCTTCAGGAGCAGTTTGAAAGACTGATGAAGGAGCTCAAAGAGAAAGATTTTTTTCCCGGTGAGCAGAGAAAAGACTTTGTAGATAAGGCACTGGATATTGACAGACGGCTATCTGTTTTTCATCCAATCCTCATTCTTGCTGGCATAGGCATAATTGTACATCTTGTGTACCGTTCCGGTGTAAAGCTTAAATAATTCTTCTGGCGTTTTACCTGCAAGGTCTTGGTTTTTCAGGTAAAGCATTGCAAGTGCTTCGTATTGATTAGAAGGAAATTCAGCCATTGTTATATGCTCCTTTCTTTTTACTCAGCTCTGGTGGGAGCCTGTAACGGGAGCATAGCACAATGTAGACAATTAAACAAGGGAGGTGAGGAGGGTGTGATGACGGAAATAAATATAATGGGTGTTATTTACACTGTTGAAGAGGTAGAGGTAGTACGCAAAGAGGAGCTTTGTAAAGGCGAGATTGATTTTATGTCAAATAAAATACGTATTGATAAGAATTTGCCTCAGAGTGCCAAAGAGCAGACATTAATGCATGAGATACTCCATGCGGTATTCGATTTATTAGGGTTATATGAACTCAACGAGGATGAAAACAAAGTGCAGAGCATTGCTACTGCCCTGCACCATGTTTTTACTTCACAGGTTATTTTCCCTTTTTAGATGGAGTCTGAGCCAAGGCACTTGCAGCAGCGGTAGTTGAGAACCAGAGCAATGACATCGTAAAGCAGACCGCAGAGGTGGATGACTTAATCACAATGCTGAAGAATCTCGAGCCGCTCGAGAAGAGAGAGGTCAGAGGAATCTTAATAGGACTGCAGATGGCTAAGGTGGCGGGAAGTAGGTCGGCATGAGAGGATAAGCAACGAGTAGAAAAGAATATAGGCGGTTTTGGCGGGCTGGTTATATTCCATGTGATAATTAACACTTTTCAAACAAGAAGGAGAGAGGAATATGAGTGAAGCGGTAAGCAGTAATGTTAAAGTTCATCACATATTAGCGGATGGACGGGAGGTGGACAGCATAGAAGGATATGTTGTGCCGAATAGTGGAGAGACAGCGGCAGTGTATCGACTGGTGGCTGATCTTATTCTTAATAAGAGAAATACAAAGTTGAAAGATGAGAACACGGTAGCAGGGGCATAGGAGGTGTAGGCATGGGAAATATAGTTCCGCTAATGGTAATAAAAGCAGTGAAAAAAGCTGCCAGATACGGTATTCCCACAGAAATGGCTAGGGAGATAGCGCATTACATGCTTGCGGCTGATTCGCCCACATGCAGGGTACCGTATGATGAGGTTATGACGCTTGTTGATATTGTCAAGCGTCATTGGGAGTATTCGAGCAGCTTCAACAACACAGCGCAGGTGTACATCGTGGTATACAACATATCGCATAACACGGAGTTCATGAAGAACATGGCAGAGTACATAAAATGCCGCGATGGCTTGCCTACAAATGTAGCTCAGGTAGTGCATGATTTGATGGATCAGGCGGAAGAGATTACGCTGAAAGAAGCTCTTTCAGTAGCTGATATAGTGTTAAAAGAGATTGAAACAGGTGACAATTACTGGTCTACAAGGCTGGCAGGCAGACAGGAGAAACAATAATGGGCTGGATAGGAGAGATAGACACGCTGGAGGAGCTTGAAGAACTTATGTGCGGCAATGTTCTTCCGGCACCAAAGTATCCGGACGCGTACTACAGACTGCCGCGCAGGTCGGCGGTTAAGAGGCTTATCACATACGCGACGGAGATTGTTTTAATGAGTGGAGGTGTGATTTATGAGTGATTGGAAGATTGAAGAGATTTACAAGATAGAGAGCGAGGTCAATGAGATGGCAGTTGACATTGATGGGCTGAGCTATCTGGTGATTTTCGGCAAGCACGAGAATGGAGGTTTTTGTGCCATTCCGCAGATGGGTGTGTCCTGTGAACTGTCATCGCATGATAAATTCGAGGACACAGGCTATAATGCGGCAAATCTGAGCCGTGTTATCAAGAGCAAAGCAAAGGCAAGGTGTATAGCTGAGGCGATACATCTGGCAGCGTGCGCGGGTCGGCAGGAATGAGAACATACAGGGCATTCAGTTTTATAAAGACCACAGCCCTCACGCTGTTTGCCATGGCAGCAGGGGCAGGGTGCTGTTACCGCATTATGGCAGAGCCACAGCCATACATAATGCCTATAGAATCGATTTCATACGAAATCAAAACGCTTCCGCATGAAATTGAAACGCTTCCGGCAGGTTATGAACCGCCTGAGCATGAGACTGATACGGTGTGCGCAGAAACACAACCGGTCACAGAATGTCAGACGCAAGTTGCACCGGAGCAACATATATATGATATTCCGCTTTCACCGGAGCTTCAGAACAGCGTCAGAGAGCTTGCGGATAAATACGAGCTGTCCTATGAGCTTGTACTGGCTGTGATTATGACAGAGAGCTCCGGCAGGGCGGACACGGTAGGCGATGGTGGAGATTCCATTGGGCTTATGCAGATACAGTCCAAGTGGTACGGAGAGCTGATAGCTGAGACCGGTTTAAGCGTGGACAAGCCTATTGAGAATGTGGAGTTAGGAATTCTGATACTCTCCGCTTTTATGGATGAAAATGACGGAAGCCTTGACAGGGCACTGAAACAGTATAACTCCGGTAATCCGGATTTTCCGGGTAATGGGTACATAGAGAAGGTCTATGAATGGCTTGATTACTTTGAGGAGGCAGCAGATGACGGAAGAACAGTTGATGAATAAGATGCGCGGTTCCGCAGAGGAATACCTGAAGCTGATACGTAACCGCCAGTATGTCCGGGCAGTGAATTTATATAACAAGGTCATGGCAGTAGCGGTCTATGTGGAGCTTCCGGAGGACAGGCTTGTGGAGCTGTTCGGCAGGTATGACCCGGAGGATAAGAATATACAGAATGGTCTGTTTGACCAGAGAAATGTTGCTTCGGTGGCGGACAGGGCTTTTAAGCAGGAGCTTGAAGAAAACCGCAGGGGGAATCCGACACAGATAAGAGATTTTGAGCATTATCTCCCCCGAAGCTATTTTTTAGAAAAACAAAAGAGGTAATGCTTCATAAAAGAAACATTACCTCAAGGTATTCGTGATACCCATACCGACAAAAACAGTGTATCACGAATACCTTAAAAAGTCAATGAAAACGCGGCTTTGACCGCATTTTCATAACAATCTAAGTATATTAAAGTTATGACGAACGAGAGGGTGATACATTGTACTGGAGAGACACATGGAGATTCAATGGATCCATAGAGTATGAGTTTAAATATGCAGGCAAGTATGGAGCCAAGGGGGAGAAGAGAGGCAAGAGAAAGAGAGTTTCCCCCGAACAGATTAAAAAACAGAACCAGTCCATCAGGGAGAACAAGGTCAGGAGGCTCATCAAGGCGAATTTCACGGAAGATGATTTATGGTGCACTGTGAAATACAAGGCAGGTGAACGTCCACCGCTTGAACAGGTGCGTGAGGACATTAAGAAGTTTCTTAGGCAGGTCAAGGCAGAGTACAAGAAGCATGGAGCAGGACTTAAATACATCAAGAGGCTTGAGATAGGAGCCAGAGGGGGAGTACACCTGCATATACTGGTCAACCGTATAAAAGGAGTTGACACGGACAGGCTTCTCCAGAGGCTGTGGCCACATGGCAGAATCAACTATGAATCATTGTATGAGTCCGGCGGCTATGCGGACCTGGCTTCGTACATAGTAAAACAACCGACCGATGAGATAGAGGGGCAGCTCTCAATGTTCACAGAGGATGAATGCAGGGAGTTTAAGAGCTACTCAACCTCCAAGAACCTCATCCGGCCACAGCCTGAGCGCAAGGAGTACCGCCGCTGGACACTCCGCGACCTTGTAGAGAACGGTCCGAAGCCGACACCGGGCTACTACATAGACAAGAACTCAATCGTGTGTGGTGTGAACCGCTACACAGGAATGAGCTATTACCGTTATACGGAATACAGGATAAAAAACGATGAGAGAGGAGGGTAAGGATGCAGCACGTCAATATTGTTACACAGTCCGGCATTAAGTCCGTAAAACCTCAAAACGGTGCGGTAGGCTATGTCCTTGAAACGCAGACGCCTAAAGGACCTGCCACACTGAGCAGGGTGTTTACCGTGAGCGAACAGACGATGAATGCCTCCGAGCTCACAGCCCTTATCGAGGCATTGAAACGTCTGCGTGAGCCCTGCAACCTCACGATATACACGGATTCGACCTACATAGCCGGAGCTATGGCACAGCGATGGCCGGACAAGTGGGAGGCAGCGGACTGGAGGACGGCAAAGGGAAAGAACGTGGCTAATAAAGAATTATGGCAGGAGCTTATGAGGCTTTTGAAAGAGCATGAGGTAAGCTTCGACACAGAGAATGACGTGGGCTATCGGTCATGGCTTATGACCGAGATAAACAGAAAGGAGAGAACACATGTTTGACAAGTTTGGAGAATTTGACTCAGCGGAGGAGATTAACAGGGCGGCAGCAGCACAGAGGGCAGAGGGTGACACGGAGGCGTTAATGCAGATTGCCTATGAGAACGGAATTGACAAGGAGGATGCTAAGGATTATGCAGACGGCATAGTCGGGGAGCTTACCACACCGCTCCTTGCGGCACTGGGTAAGCTTGAGGTTGAGAGCAGGGAACTGAAGCTTGCGGGGGTGCTCATTGACTGGACGGACGAGTTAAAAACAATGTGCACCGAATCACCGGAATTTGCCCTGGCGGTTCGACGTAATGGCAAAGACCTTGCCGGCTACATAGCCCTCACTGCTGAATCCGGCTATGAGCACAGAGCGGTGGTCGATAAGCGCATAGTCGAAAAGACCACAACCATAAAACAGATTATGGGCTCACATGAGTTTGCCATAGGCATTCCGGACAAGCGGACAAGAAGAGGGCTTGCAGAGAAGTATTACCTCGGAAAGGAGACGGCATGAGAGCTTACAAGGGGTTTACTAAGGACTTAGTATCGCGCATGGGTGACGGAAAGAAGGAGAACTGCCACTTCATACCGGGCGAGACAAAGGAAGTTGAGGCAAGCAAGACGGTACGGAACGGCTTCCACTGCTGTGAGAATCCGTTTGAGTGCCTCCAGTACTATTCATTTAACGGAGAGAACAGGTTTTTCATCGTCGAAGCAGGCGGTGATATCGATGAGGACGAGGACGAGCGTATCGCCTGCACAAGGATAACACTCGTTGAAGAGCTTACCCCGCTCAGATTCGCTGTGGAGGGCATGAGATACATGATAATCCATCCGGCAAGACCACGCTGGGAGCTTCTCAGAAGTGATGTGAGGGTCGCGAAGGACAGAGCCGAAGCCAATGGTAAAAACCACATTGCCATAGCGCGGGGCGAACAACCGGTTGTCAGCGGAGTGAAAGGAAGCATTTTAGGACTAATCCGCGAGCAGGAAGGAATAATCACCGGCGTGAAGCTGTTCATTGTGACAGCGGAGCAGGAGGGACAGATGTATACACTTAATGACTCAAGAGAGCTTCAAAAGGTATAGGAGGTGGACTATGAGAAAGAAGCTGATAGAGAGTACACAGCCACCTAAATGCCGCAGGCAGGGCTGGTGGACGATTGTACAGGAGACAGAGGACATAATAGTCCTCAATATCTTCTGTGATGGAAGACTGAAATCGAGGCACTGTATAAACATATCAAAAAAAGATTATGCCACATGGCTTCCGCGCGGTGAATGGACTGCATGCAAGATAGAGTGGAGCTATGACATAGAGACTGAGTGGCAGTACAGGTATTACAACAAGAACAAGGTGAAGCTTTTCATGCTGTCGGACAGCGATAAAAAACTGCTTTATGAAAGATTCGGGGAGGACAGTCAGAAAAGCCTGTCATATTTATTTGAGCTTATAAGCAGGTCGGAATATGAATGGGCATGTGAACGAAGGGAGGAGGGCGAGAAAAGGCGCAAGAAAAGAGTTGAAGATGTCATGTCAAAAATACCGCCGCTTCCAGATGACATCACGGACTGGTTTTACAAAACGGCCGTTGGGGAGGACTTCGCATTCAAGAATGAAGAGACAGGGAAGTTCGTATGTACTGTATGCCATAAAGGAGCCAAGAGAGAGAGGTATTGCCGGGACAATGGAGAGCCGGTCAGAAACAATGATATTGTGTCCTGTCCGCACTGTGGCAGCAGGATAAGATTTAAGACACGAAAGAGGGCTGTATTCGCCTCAGAGGACGTTGTGGTTGTACAGCCTGTTGATGACACGATGTCCGTCATAAGGTTCTGCATGGTGTTTGGAAAGGTGACTGTCAAGGAGACAGACTTCCATGTGTATGAGAAAATCAGGATCCTTACAGGAAGGGGGGCGAACACGGCACCGCATAAAAATGTGTATTACAGGCAGTGTGGAGGTAAATTTGATAACAAAAGCAACTCGCAGCAGCATAGAATAGCAGATAAACAGTACATGTATCCCATTGGTATAAAAGAAGCCCTTGAAGGCACGAAAGCCGAGGCATGGACGGCTCTCTTCACGGAGTTCGTGGCAGCAGGCATGGAGCTTGCGTATGATGATTTGATAACATGTTTTGACGGAGACATGCACACGCTTATGGAGCTGCTCTTCCGGGGAAGGTTCTACAGGTTAATGTCAGAAGAAAGCGGGCGCTTCTCTTCTACGGGCGCATATTGCGGAGTCCTTAATATCAAAGGCACAAGCATGGAGGAGGTATTCAGGATATCAGACCGCCAGCTCATCAACCGCCTGCGTGACAGGAACGGAGACAGCCTTATGCTTGAATGGCTGCAGTGGAGTGAACGTAACCACAAAAAGCTGTCGGACAAGGTTTTAGCATGGCTTATGAAAAACAGACTTTATACAAGCAACATGGCATGGGCAAAGCTGAGGTTCAGTCCTGAACAGGCAATGAATTACATAGAGCGCCAGCGCAGGGAGCAGTACTGTAGAGAAAGTATCAGAGAGGTAATCAGCCAGTACGAGGACTACATGGACATGTGCCTGAGGCTTAAGAAGGACACATCCGATGAGATGATATTCCGTCCGAGGGAGCTTAGGCGCAGGCATGATGAAGCTGCAGCGGAAATCAAGGAAAGGGAGGCTGAGATTACCGCAGATGAGTATTCACAGAGATACCCTAACGCGGAGAAGGTTCTTAAAGAGATAGCCGGAAAGCTGGAATACCGCAACGATAAATACATGATTGTGGTTCCGAAGAAGAATATCGACATTGTGAAAGAAGGCAGGGAGCTTCACCACTGTGCCGGAGCCAGTGAGCGCTATTTTGACCGAATAGCCCAGAACGAGACGTATATATGTTTTCTCCGCAAGACCGAAGAGCCGGACAAGCCGTATTACACCATCGAGGTTGAGCCGGGAGGCACGATAAGGCAGCACCGCGGCATGGATGACGAGGAACCAGAGATTGAGGAAGTAAAGCCTTTCCTGCGTGAATGGCAGAGAGAAATCAGGAAGCGCATGAGCCATGAGGATCATGCGCTGGCGGCGGCTTCCAGACAGAAAAGGGAGGAGAATATCAGGGAACTTCAGAAAAAAAACAACACAAGGGTGCTTGAAGGACTTATGGAGGACTTCATGGAGGCAGCAGGGTATTAAAAAAACATGATAAATATGGAATGGGAGAAGTTGAACCGATGGAGCAGGATAAAAAGAGTAGATGTGAACAGTGTGAATATTATGTAAAAGTGTCAGACGCGCCTGAAACACTTGAAGCGGACTGCACATGGCAGCCGTGCGAGAATGATGGCTACACATTACCGTGTGAGAGAGGAGAAGACTAATGGACATAATTGCATATCAGAAAAGCTACAGGGAATATAAAGCGGAGCTTGACAATGAACTCCAGAAAACAGCAGAAGGATTCGTAAGAATCGGCTATCTGCTCAAGGTAGCCCGCGATACGAACGTGCTTGCGGAATCCGGCTACAAGACGGTGGCGGAGTTCGCACAGGCCGAGTACAGCCTTGACAAGACACAGGTAAGCCGTTTTATCAGTATCAATGATAAATTCGCAGAGGGAGGCTACTCAGAGCGCCTGCAGGCAAAATATCAGGGTTTCGGCTATGCGAAGCTTACATTGATGCTGCAGCTTCCGGATGCCGTCAACGAGGCACTCACTCCGTCCTACTCCAAGGCGGAGATACAGAGCATCAAGGATGAGGTTGATGAGGAAAAGAAAGTCAGCGACATAGAGATGTGTCTTGAGGCAGCAGGACAGCCGGAGACACCTTCGGTGCTTCCTGAGCTTGATTTTATCGGACAGGTCATATATAAGCTCGGGCACGACATTCCGGAGCTGTTCACGGAGCTTCACAATGATGCACTTGGCTGTTCGGTGAACATGCAGCACTTCCAACGGATTATGGCACCTGCAGGCGAGAAAACCTACAGCGTGCGTATACCAGGTACCGGAAGAATCATGCTGATGCTCAATGATTCGGGAGAATGCCGCGCTGTTAATTCAAGGACGGGCGAGTTCGAGGATGTGACATGGCAGCAGTTAAGGGATGCATGGGAGACACTTTCAGATTTTAAACACTGCACCGGAAAGAACGCAGCGGAGAGATGGAGCGAGTTGTACAGAGAGCCTTATCCGAATGCTAAAGCCGCATCTGAAAAAGCTGAAGTTGCACCGGAGCAACCTAAACCTGAGAAAAAGGAGGTCAGGAAGGAATCTAAGGTTCAGAAAGCCAAGGTCGAAAGTCCTGGAAGGCCTTTAAACCTTCCTACGGAAGCGGAAAAGTCATCCGCCGAGGAGCAGATACCCGGACAGACCGATATTGAGAAGGATTTTCCGGAAATATTGCCACCACAGACACACAGTGAAAACATTGAAAAGTCTATAAATACTAAATGCGGAGGGCATAACCCGGTGGATGAAGAGAATGCCACTGTGGAAGTGGTGAACACCCCTGAAACAGAGGACGGTGCAGAGAGCATGGAGCATAAGACCGCAATATTCAATCTGCTTGATGAGATAAGGGCAGCAGTCACCTCAGACCACTGGGGAACCGCAATGGTAAAGACACACAATCTTAGAGAGCTGATTGATAAGGCAACACACGGAGGCACAGATGAAGAAGTCAAAGCAGGCTAAGCTCAGAGAGTTTAATAAGGCGGCACGCGAGGACATTAAAAGACGTGACCAAGGGCAGTGTATCTTCTGTGCGGCAGGCTACCGCATAGAAGGAGCCACCTGGTATGGCCGGTCGCTGTTAAGCATCATGCATTACATTCCGAGGTCACAGGGCGGCCTCGGAATCCCACAGAACGGAGCACTGGGGTGTCAGTATCATCATGAGATGCTTGACAACGGCAACAAGGGCAACCGTGATGAGATGCTGGAGATATTCAGGGAACATTTAAAAGAAAACTACACGGACTGGGACGAAAAGAAGCTTGTGTATGACAAGTGGAGGGAGCTGGGATAATGAAACGAGAAGAACTGGAAAAATACCTTGGAAGAAAAGTCTGTATAACACTTTTTGACAAAAGCGTATGTGAAGGAGAGCTTCACAAAACGGGCGAAGAACAGTTTAAGCATGATAGCAATTTATATATTCCATCCAATCGGTATTTCTGTATCAATCCACAATCATGTGTGTTCAGAAGTTCGCATGTGGTTAAATTGAAACTATTGAGCTGAAAGTAGAAGGTGGAGAATACAATATCCTATACGACTTAATAAACAAATTTATTGTAACAAGGTAAAAATCAGAAAGGAGCAGAAATGGAGAGATTAACACGGACAAGTGATTCTGGTGAAGCTGCGTTTACATTTAACTTATACATAAATTGCCTACCAAGTGAAGCAAAGAAAATCCTTAATTTAGCAACAAAGTTAAAAGAATACGAGGACTTAGAGGAACGGCTTAACAAGGTATAGGGAGATTGCGACGGCTTACTGACGAGCGTGGTAGAAATGCTTGAGAAGCACCCATGCATTGATATGGCAAACAACACATTGAAGTCACGGCTTCTTACTGATGAAGATGTCGACAAATGGGAGGAGTACAAGCAGTTAGAGGAACAGGGCAGACTTATCAAGTTGCCTTGTAAGGTGGGAGATACCGTAGCCGAAGCAAAATTGAGAGGTGGAGAAAATGACTAGGAAAGAATTATATGTATGTGACATTTGCCATACTGATTATCACAGCAAAGAAGAAGCTTTGCAATGCGAAAAAGACCACCTCAAATGTGTTAAAATCACAGATACTAGATACATTGCACATTTTAAACTTCCGCATAAAATTGAGGTGGAGTTTTCCAATGGAACAAAACGCTGGTATAGGCAGTAAAGAATCGAGGTGAAGATACGTAGATGAAACAGATGGATGCAGAAGAGATGAAGAAAAATAAAGCAAAAAAACTGCGGTATAAAAAACCTATTGTTAAAAACCTAAATCTCGAGACAATACAGCAGGATTTATGGGACATACAAGAGTCTTGCGAAGAAGTACATTGGTTTACAGATTCCGATGATGGCAGCGAAACTTTAATAAATGCCTTATCAGGGGATGAAGATGAAGCGTATGAGTTTAAAATGGCATTTGCAGACCTATGTGCTGAGTGTGAGAGAATGTTTGACGATATGCAAGAAGAGTGGGTTCCTGACTGCTTTGATATTTTGTTTGTGGCAGCAGGTGCAGGAGAAACATACGGCGGGTTGTCAGGATTCGACTCATATGAACAGGATTATTTCGGAATCGGATGCTCAGAAGCCTTCGCGGAAGATGAAGCCAAGAAAAAATTAAAACAAATGACAAAAGATGAGCTGATTGCTGCTGTAAAACAATGTTTTCGGATTTACTCCGCTTACATTGGACTACGCAATAGATATGATAGCCTTAAGGCTGCAATAGATATTTTAAGGGAGCAGAATACAGGATATCTTCAGGTTGTGAGGGAAATCGAAAGGCTTTATCAAAAAGCGCAAGAGCATCAAGGATATATGGCTGAGTACTCGAAGGAGTGGAGAGAATTCGAGCAATATGCAGATGCGCTGCCACAGGAGGCATGGTTGGCTTGAAAAGCTATGATAATAGCAGGATGGAGGAAAAATGAACAAGGTAATCTTAATGGGCCGCCTGACCCGCGACCCGGACATAAGAGCAGCCACAGCCGAGAACACAATGACAATAGCGCGGTATACTCTTGCGGCAGACCGGAGAACAAGAAAAACCGACACCGGCGAACCAACAGCCGACTTCATAAGCTGTGTGGCATTCGGCAAGGCAGCAGAGTTCGCCGAGAAGTATTTTCACCAGGGCATGAGAGTACTGATTACAGGTCGCATACAGACCGGCAGCTACACCAATAAGGACGGACAAAAGGTATACACAACGGATGTAATCATAGATGAACAGGAGTTTGCGGACAGCAGGGCAGCAGGACAGACAAGCTCAGCAAACACTCCTGTACCTCGTCCGGAGCTTACTGCTGAGGATGGATTCATGCAGTTACCTGTAGGTATTGATGATGATGGTATACCGTTCGGTTAGGGGGTTAGTGATGAATGAATATATTTTACAGTTGATTAGTAATGAGCAGGAGAGGGAAAACTGCTATATCAAGGCGCAGAATATCATAGAGAATGCAGGGCTAAAGAGTATAGAGGTTGACAGGACACAGTTCACGGCAAGGAATGACAACAATAAGCTTATCATAAGAATTGCCGTTAAGAAGTTCACAAAGCATACTGTGAGTTCCAATGAACTGAGAGCATTGAAGAGAATCCCGGAGTATCGTCCTGTATATGACCGATATAAACGCATGAGTCACTTTGAGCATAGGCCATTGTATGAGTGGGGCTACATAGAATTTGAGTATCTCCTATCCAATAATCATTAGACAGAACACATATTCTGTAGTATAATGAGACCATAAAAACAGCGCCACAGAGCCGAATATATGAAGCAAGATAACAGCTTCGTGTATCCGGCTCTTTTTATTTTGCTTACAGACAAGGAAAACGTATCGGGAACAGCATTTCGCAGGTGGGAAAGGAGGCAGCAGCATAGATGGCAAAGGGAAAGTATGAGACGTGGCAGGAAGACGATAATATAACGCTTCTTGGGGCATGGGCGCGGGATGGCCTGACACAGGCTCAGATAGCCAAGAATATGGGAATCGCGTTATCAACGCTCAAGGAGTGGATTAAAAAGTATCCGGCCATTTCGGCTGCCTTAAAAAAAGGGAAAGAGCTTGCGGACTATGAAATGGAGAATGCCTTATACAAGAAAGGTACAGGGTACACGGTAACGCTTAGGAAGCCTATTAAACTTAAAGAAGTTGAATATGACAACAATGGCAAAAAAATAAGTGAGAAAGAGAAAATCGAATACGCGGAGGTCGAAGAATACATTCCTCCGGATGTCACGGCACAGATTTTCTGGCTCAAGAACCGTAAGCCGGAGATGTGGAGGGATAAGCGTGAAGTTCCACCGGAGAAAGAGGAGTACGAGGATGATGGATTTATCACGGCGCTTAAGCAGACGGCGAAAGAGGTGTTCGATGGCGCCGGGGGAGTTGAGACAATGAGTGATAAAGAGCGGGAGGCAGCAGATGAAGCAGACAAGACAGCCGACGTTCAGGTATAGTGCATTCTCGGCTAAACAGAAGATGGTGCTCACATGGTGGATGCCTGATAGCCCATACCATGACAAGGACGGCATAATATGTGACGGCTCAATCCGAAGCGGCAAGACCACATGTATGGGACTGTCATTCGTGATATGGGCGATGGAGACCTTTGATGGACAGAACTTTGCCATGTGCGGCAAGACAATACAATCCCTGAGGAGAAATGTCATCAAGCCGCTCAAAGGTATGCTCAGTTCGCGCGGGTACGGAGTGGAGGAGCACCGCTCCGAGAACAGCCTGACTATCACAAAGGGTTCAGCAGTGAATGAGTTTTACCTGTTCGGGGGGAAGGATGAAGGCTCCCAGGATTTGATACAGGGTATCACGCTTGCAGGCTTGTTCCTTGATGAGGTTGCCCTGATGCCGGAGAGCTTCGTTGATCAGGCAACAGGGCGCTGCTCTGTCGAGGGTTCTAAGTACTGGTTCAACTGCAATCCGGAGGGACCGGATCATTATATAAAAACGCAGTGGATTGACCGTATCGGTGAAAAGAACCTCATAAGGATACATTTCACCATGCATGACAATCCGAGCCTGTCGCAGCGCATTATACAGCGTTATGAGAGCCTTTACAGCGGGGTGTTCTATGACCGCTTTATCCGTGGTCTGTGGGTGCTGGCATCCGGAATCATCTTCCGGTATTTTGCGGATGATGATTCGCCGTATCTGTTCGGTGATGAGGAGATATTCAGCCCGGAGGGAAGACCGCTGCAGCCCTTCTCCAAGGTTGTAATGGGAATCGACTTTGGAGGAAACGGCTCTAAGACAACCTTCTGCCTTACAGGATACCAGGGAGGCTATCACAGCTTCAAGGTGCTTGAGGAGGCAGGGCTGCCGGTAACAGAGGCGGTGGATTCCAAGGAGATATGTGTTAAGTTCATAGAGTTTTACAGGTACTGCCTTAACAAGTATCACCGGGTGGACTGGATTTTCCCGGATTCCGCTTCACCGACAATGATTAATTCACTCATAGGAGCCGCAAGACAGGAAGGCTTGCAGTTCCAGAACATAAAGGGCTGTCGCAAGAACGAGGTGGCGGACAGACCGAAACTCATAGACCTGTTATTGAACTCAGGGAGATTGAAGATAAACAGGCGATGTGTACAGCTGCGCAAGGCTATAGCGTCGCTGAGGTGGGACGAGAAGAAACCGGACATTCCGGAGGATCTTAATATTAACAACTGCAATGACTGGTGGGACGCGTTCTGCTACACCCTTCTGGACTTTGTAGAATACATTGAACTTGATAGGAGGAGCTAATGAAGGATAATTCAATTAACGCGGTGGTAAAGAGAAAACTTAACGAACTGGGCTTTACGAACTGCAATGATATACCGTACGGATACATAAATGTCTGTGACTCATGGTACTGCAATGAGCCTATAAAGGATTTTCATGACAGGAAAACGATACAGGGTGAGAAGTATGAGCTCAACAGGCTGAACTTCGCAAAGAGACTGTGCTCAGATGAAGCAAATCTGTGCGAGGTGATTGAGATAAATGCCGGAAAGAAGAACAGCCAGTTTGAGGAGGTGAAGCGAATCTTCGAAAAGAACAACTTTGCCACAATGTACCGCCGACAGCTTGAGAGGATGACAGCGAACGGAACCGTGGGCGCATATATCAGAATTGCCGGAGCGGAGGAGTATGACGATGGTTCCCTAAGAGGCGGTGACATTAAGATAAACTATGTCAATGCAAGCGGAATCATCCCGCTCACTATAGAGAACGGAGAGGTGCTAGAATGTGCTTTCTACGGAGAAAGCATAAAAGCAACCAGGAAGGTGATAACGCTTGTAGTGTTCACTTATGCTGAGGTTTACTCAGTGTCAACGTATGAGTTTGACACAACCGGCAACCAGATAAGTGCCACGGAGAATATCAGGCTTGGTGAAATAAAGCCGTTTGCGCTCATGGAGAATGCAGAGGTAAATAATTTACAGGACATGGAGGGCTTCGGACTGCCGAAGCTCTGGAACTCCATACCGTACCTTAAGGTGCTTGACCTGTGCTTTAACATCCTTTATTCGGATGTGGACAAAGGCGAGAAGATAATCATGGTAAATGAGATGCTATGTGAGATGGACCAGTACGGCAGGCCGATTCTCACCACGGAGCAGAAAAAGCTTTTTGTGCTTATGGGTGCAAAGCTCCCGGATCAGAAGGAGGTATACCACGAATACAATCCGGAGATAAGGATTGAGGCGATAACAAAGGTATTCGAGCTGGTATTATCACTTGTATCGATGATCTTCGGCTTCGGAACGAAGAAGTACACCTTCGAGAACGGCAGGATTACAACCGCCACGGAATACATAGGAACCAAGCAGGACCAGCTTCAGGAGCTTAACAGGCAGAGGCAGCAGGCTGTTCAGTACATAACAGGGCTTGCAAGGGCAATCATGTGGTATTCGAACACCTTTTCGGGTACAGCGTATGACATAGACACGGATATAAAAATTGATTTCAATGACAGCTATATCCGTGATGAGGAGGCTGAGCTTGAGGATATGAGAAATGATGCTCTGCAGTTCAACATACCGAAGCTCACACAGTGGTATCTTGCCAAAAAGTACAATCTGTCGGATGAGGAGGCAGCGGCACTTGTAGCTGAGAATATGGAGAAGGATGAAGGCGATGATGGGGAAGGTGAGGAGTAATGCTGAGTGATGAGCAGATTGATGTGCTGTCCGAGGCACTTATGCCATACTTCGATGAGCTGGAGCAGTGGGTTATACAGGACGTTGTGAGAAGACTCGATAAGACTTTGACCTATTCCGGCACGATTGAGAATGAGCTTGCTGCGATGAAGAGCCTCGGATATAGTCCGTCTAAAATACGGCGTGAGGCGATGAAACTCCTTGGAGCTGATAAGAACCTTAAGAAGCTTATCGCGGAGCAGACAGCGGAATATAAACGTGAATATGCAAAGATGATGGAGAAAATCAATCGTGAAGCGGCTAAGACAGGTGCAGACATGGTGTACAAGGCATCTGACATAGCACAGGCGGAGGATAGAAAGATATGGAATGAATCAGGGAAGAAGCTTAAAGAAGGAGACTTCCTGCATCAGCTCAGTGAGGTGTTCAGTGACCGGATGGAGGGAGATTTGCTGAATCTGACAAGGACAGCAGGCTTTAAAAGCGGAATGTCATACATGGATGCGCGCCAGGCATACACGCACAGTCTCAACAATTCAGTGCTGAGGATGGCAAGTGGCGTGAGCACCATAGAGCGTGAGCTGACCAGCGTTATACATGAGCTGGCACAGAGCGGCATCCGCTCAGTCAATTATGGTGCCAACCGCTCACAGCATATTGAGAGTGCGGTACGCACTGCACTCAGGACAACCTACAGCCAGCTCTCCGGCGCAGTGATGGACAAGGACATTAACCAGACAGGTGAAACACTAGTGTATGTCTCACGGCACTGGGGAGCGCGTAACAAGGGAGAGGGAATAGAGAACCATGAAGCATGGCAGGGCAAGGTGTATAAGCTTGATGACCGTGAATATCCGGAGGAGGAGAAGCGCATAGGACAGAAGATAACAAGCCTTGTGGAATCCACAGGCTATGATGCCACAACATCCACCGTGGTGGACCCCAGGGGACTTCACGGCTACAACTGCCGCCATAGCCACTATGCCTGGTTCGAGGGTGTATCTGAGAAGCCAAAATACAAGCCGGAGCCGCCGCCGAAGGAGATAGATGGCAAGATATATGACTACTACGCCATGACACAGAAAATGCGCCGGATGGAGCGCGACATACGCGCAATGCGCAAGGAGCAGATAGCACTTAAAGAGCTTGGAATGGATACGGAGCGGCAGCAGGAGCTTAAGAAGAATATCAGCCGGAGCATGAACGCATATAAAGAGTTCTGTGACAAGTGCGACATACCACCAAAGTATGAGCGCACAAGGGTGGAGAAGGTCGGGACGGACATTAAGAAGACGCAGGCGTATAAAGACTATGAGAAGATGGAGAAGGAAACTGGTTCAAATAGCGAAAATACATCACAAGAGAAAATATCAGTAGAAAATTCAAAAAAACAGCGATATAATAGAACTATTGAACAGTTAGAGGCTGTAGCCGCTGACATTAAAAACAATATTTCACAATACAGTGATAGACCTTCAAAGTGGAGTGGAAAGATAAATGTAATTGACAAGTATAAGGATGAAGGTGTATTAGGAAATAAAGAATGGAATTGCAATATCATGGTTGTTGCTAATGCTGATGATGGTGTTTTATGGCATGAGATGTTACATTCTTGTTCCGTAAGTTATTATGATCCTAAAGTGTATTTAGAAAATAAGTATATTGAAGAATCAAGCGTAGAATATCTAAAGCAACAGATATGCAAAGAAAAAGGAATAGAAAGTATAGCTGGTTATCCGGATAAAGTTCAAATACTTGAAAATATTAACAAAGCTTTTGGGTATGGAACAGACATCGACTTTGCCAAAGAATTATTTAATATACCACTGCCAGAAAGATATCAATGGCTAGAGGATAAAGTTGATAGTGATTTAAGAATATACCAAGCTTCATTTGAAGATTATAATGAGGTTATGAAATTTATCGAAAAACTGAAAGGTGGAGATAATGGCTGATATAAAAGGACTAATATCACAACTTCAAGAGAGTGAAAATAAGTTTATCATAACGGATTCATCAACTACAGCGGAAAGATTGAGAGCAAAGATTATTCAGCGGAAAAAATCAGAGGATGAATGTTTAAAATTAAAACAAGAGATAATGGATTTTTTTGCTACGAATCCTTCTGCTGAAGAAAAAGAAATTCTTTGGGCATATACTGAATCTTTGTGGATGGAATGCTCAGCTATAGAGATAAAAAGACAAGTTGCACCAGTACAACAAAAATAAAAAAATATTTGCATTTATAGAACCTGACTTTCAGAGTTGAACATTAAAAAATGGTGCTAAGCCACAGATCAAAACCTATGGCTTAGCATTTTTTTTAGTTCTCCATCACTTAAAAAATAGGATGTTAATGGCAGGTTACAGATGGTCGAAAATTCTTTTATGAATGTCGTGCCTCTTGAAAGGTTTATATATTTTCTGTCTGATATTTTTGCAACTCTAAAATCACGAATAAATTCAAATAAATCCTCAGAACAATAGTTATTCTTTAATATCTTGAATTGCAATAATCTTGTAAGGAGTACGGCAAGGTAACAGATAAGAAAGTGCCCAACGATGGTATCTTCCTTTTGCAGATATACAGGTCTCGCATCGAGCTGTGATTTCATGATACGGAAAGATTCTTCTATTCTCCAAAGGTTGTGGTAAGCATCATAAACATCTTTATCACTCATGGAGATCTCAGAAGTTACCAGCATGTTATATCCGGCAAGTTCAAGAGATTTCTTGATGAGTTCTTCGTTCATGGAGACTTTGATTTTGCCATCTGTCTCATTTCCGTTTTTATCAGCAGCAGTAAAGATAACATACTTTGCAGAATCTCCATACTCTGTTTTTTTTGCCTGAGATGCATTTAGAAGTCTGGCTTTTTCTACTTCTTTATTGATCTCATATATCTGTTTTTTGGCAAGCTTAGGATTGTAAGTAACAATCCGCTTTTCTGTGATCTTAAATTTTTTTGTTTTTCCGGTTTCGCAGTCAGCGAATTTATACTCGAAATCATCAACACATTCCTTAATGCGGTACATAACATCACCGCTGGCATTTTTTACATCACGGTAATCATTTGGAAGCAGAACCCATGTTTTCTCAACTTCCGGAAGCTGTTTCACTGATTTGGAGAAAATATATCCATCGCCATTTTTGAGAGCATGGAAGATATTTTCTGCACAGTTGAGTCCCTTGTCTGCTACCTGAATCGTTCTGCCGGATACAGAATTTCTGTTTTTGAGATCCTGTATAATGCTTCTGATGACAGGTTTTTCGCTTTGACTTCCGGGAAACAATTTCATGCCGACCGGTATCTGATGTGCATCAAGAAGAAGCCCCAGTCCAATGATAGGTTCTTTACGGTTTTCTTTGGATGGTCCTTTTCTTCTGAAAGTATCTTCCTTATCAATTTCAAAATAGAAGTTTGTACAGTCGAAGTATGTATGAGAGGTATCAAACTTGTACATCTGCTGAATTTGATGGTTATAGATTTCAATAATCTTTTCATATTCACAGCCAATATATTCAAGTCCGTCATAAAGCTGATTCAGAGAGAAATCATAAGAATCAAAAAGCTTAGGGATAACCTCATCATAGGTTTTTGATTTAGAGCATGGATGGACAAGCCTTGCATAAACAAGGGCGGAAACCATATCAAAAACATTAAAACGGAAATCTGTAGCAGTCTGCATCAGATCGATATATTTTTTAACAGACAGTTTATCATTAATGTTTTTCATAGGAAAATAGCCAATGAGTTTTTCAGGAGAATCATCAGAAATCTGCCTGGCTTTTTTTGCATCCTTGGCAGCTTTAAGTTCATGGTTGAGTTTCGTAACTTCATCTTTGTAAAATGCGATAGGATCGTCAATACCTTTTTCTTGAAGTTCGTGAACGTAGCCAATAGGTTTATAAGCTTTATGAGCAGTATGACCACGTTCAGGATCGTAAAAACTGGAATAAATCTGAAGATAAGTCCCTTTTTTATTATTTGTTTTTTTTAGAAAATATGCCATAAAAGTCACCCTCTTATAGTATAGCACCATAGCACCATAAACGCAATAGCTAAAAAGAAATTTTGTCAAGTTTTTTGAACAACAAAAAAGCCAGCATTTATGCTGACTTGCTGAAGAATGATATATGATCAACTCTCAAAGATATATGGTGCTAAATCCTAAAGACGGGAGATGAAGAGCTTGACGCAATGAATTATGTGCGCAAGGCACTCAATGGTTCGCGTGCCGAGGATGCTACTGAATCAATCATCGACCTCTTCACAAGAACAAAGAATAATCAGGAGTTCGTTTCACAGGTTAAAAAGGTTAGATTATTCTAAAAAAACCGCTTGCATTCTTATTATAAATATGCTATGATGAACAAGCTGTTTTATTGGAAAGAAATCGGTTATCCGAATTTCGATACAAGAATATAACGAAGAGGTGAAAAAAATGAGAGAAGGAATCCATCCAAATTACTACCAGGCCAAGGTTGTATGCAACTGCGGTAATGAATTTGTAACTGGGTCAACGAAGGAGTCAATCCACGTTGAAATCTGTTCCAAGTGCCATTCATTCTATACAGGCCAGCAGAAGGCAGCTGCAGCTCGTGGACGTATTGATAAGTTCAATAAGAAGTACGGTGTGCAGAACAACTAGTAATTCAGGAAGACAGGGTTGTGGATTGGTAGAGCTTTACCGGTTCACGACCTTTTTTACTATAACAAGGAAATTATTTTGATATATTAGTGACATGTATGGGAGAACAGGTGGCTTGCGGAGTGCTCACGGTAATACCATATATGGGGACGTAAAATCTATTGTGGATTTTACGTTTGATGTGGAGGCTGATAATTGTGAAATCATCAGGTATAGGCGGTCAGGCTGTTATCGAAGGCGTAATGATGAAGAATAAGGACAGGTACGCCGTTGCAGTGAGAAAGCCTGATAATGAGATAGAGGTTGTTGTAAAGGAATGTGGCAGTCCGGCTGAGAAGCACAGGTTTTTGGGATGGCCGGTTATAAGAGGTGTGGTTAATTTTATTGATTCGCTGGTTGTCGGAATGTCTACACTGAGTTATTCGGCAAGCTTTTATGAGGATGATGAACCGGATGACGATGCGGAGACAAAAGAGAAGAAAAAGCAGAAGACCAGGGAACAGGAGGCAAAAGAAGAGAAGGCAATGATGACCTTTACGGTTATTTTGTCGATAGTTATGGCGGTGGCTGTATTTATGATTGCGCCATATTATGTTTCCCGTTTATTTGCTCTATTCGTCAAAAATGATACTGCGGTTATCATTATAGAAGGAATTGTAAGACTTGTATTTTTTATTGTATACGTGAAATTGATTTCGCTTATGAACGATATAAAACGTGTATACATGTATCACGGCGCTGAGCATAAATGCATTAACTGTATAGAACACGGAATGGAGCTTACGGTTGAGAACGTGCTTAAAAGCTCTAAGGAGCACAAAAGGTGCGGAACCAGCTTCCTGCTTATTGTAATGTGCATAAGCATTGTGTTCTTTATGTTTATAAGAGTTGAATCGCCTGTGCTGAGACTGGTGCTGCGTATTCTGCTTGTGCCTGTAATAGCAGGTGTTTCTTATGAGGTATTAAGACTTGCAGGTAATTCCGATTCTAAATTCATGGATATTGTGAGCAGACCGGGATTATGGCTGCAGCATTTAACCACTAGAGAGCCGGATGCCTCGATGGTAGAGGTGGCGATAGCCTCAGTTGAGGCGGTGTTTGACTGGCGGACGTATGTGGAGAAGCTTAAGAAGGAAGAGGCATAGCGGTGGGATATACCAACAGAGAGCTTTTAAAAGAAGGCAGTATGCAGCTTAGGGCTGCGGGAATTACAGAGGCGGGTACGGATGCATGGCTGTTATTTTCGGCGTGCATGGGGCTTAACCGTACTGAGTATCTTATGCGTTCAGATGCAGTTGTGCCTGATGACAAGGCGGAAGAATATCTTGGAAAGTTAAAACGCAGAGCCGGAAGGGAGCCTGTACAATATATAGAAGAGACGGCTCCGTTTATGGGATTTGATTTCTATGTGAATGAGAATGTGCTTATACCGCGCATGGATACGGAGATACTTGTGTCAGAAGCCATCAAGCGGGCACGGATAATGTTTTCGCAAAGACAGCACGATGTGAGCTTCAGGATACTTGATATGTGCACAGGCTCCGGCTGTATAGCGCAGAGTACGTATCTTCTTTTAAAGAATGAAGGCTGTACGGTCGAGGTTGATGCCGTCGATATTTCCGAAAAGGCGCTTGAGGTTGCCGGAATAAATGCGTCAAGGCTTGGCGCACAGGTTAAGCTTATCAGAGGTAATCTGTTTGAGAACGTGGATAATAAATACAGCATGATTTTGTCAAATCCACCATATATACGGACGGATGTCATCGCAGACCTTGAGCCGGAGGTGCGTGAGCATGAACCGATGCTTGCACTTGACGGCACAGCGGACGGACTGTACTTTTACAGGGAGATTACCGATAAGGCATGGGAGTATCTTGAAAATAATGGCATACTGATGTATGAGATAGGATATGATCAGGCGTTAGAGGTGAGTGACATGTTAAGGCAGAAGGGATATACGGACATTGCCGTTATCAAGGATTTTGCCGGACTGGACAGAGTTGTGGCTGCGAAAAGACCTTGACCGCATTCTGATGTGTTATTGCAGCATTGATAAATGCCGGAGCTTGTAGTATACAGCATAACTAATTGATTGGCAGGGTAAATCGGCAGTGTGAGATTACAGGGTAGACTTACAGAGTGAATTTACTTGGCAAAGGAAAGGAAAAAATATGTTTCAGAAGTTAGATGATTTATTGATGAGATATGAGGATTTGACAGCGGAGCTTAACAATCCTTCAGTAGTAGAGAACCAGACACGTTTCAGGAAGCTCATGAAGGAGCAGAGCGACCTCACACCGCTCGTGGACGCGTATAAGGAATATAAGGCATGCCAGCAGACTGTTGCAGACAGCCTTGAAATGCTTGACACAGAGAGCGATGAGGAGCTTCGCGAGATGGCGAAGGAGGAGCTCAATGAGGCGAAGGCGAGAATAGAGGAGCTTGAGCACACTATGAAGATTCTTCTTCTTCCTAAGGATCCTAACGATGACAAGAACGTCATAGTGGAGATACGTGCCGGTGCGGGCGGTGACGAGGCGGCTCTTTTTGCTGCGGAGCTTTTCCGCATGTACACACACTATGTTGAGACTAAGAGATGGAAGGTCGAGGTGATCAATGCCGATGAGACCGGAATCGGAGGAATGAAGGAAGTAGAGTTCATGGTAAAGGGACAGGGCGCATACTCCATTCTCAAGTACGAGAGCGGTGTTCACCGTGTACAGAGAGTGCCTGAGACAGAGTCCGGCGGACGTATCCATACATCCACAGCTTCCGTTGCGGTAATGCCTGAGGCTGAGGAGGTCGATGTCCATATTGATGAGAAGGATATCCGAATTGATGTAATGCGTGCCTCAGGAAATGGTGGTCAGTGTGTCAATACAACCGATTCAGCGGTTCGTCTTACACATTACCCTACGGGTATCGTTGTATACAGCCAGACAGAGAAGTCGCAGATACAGAACAAGGATAAGGCTTTTGCAATACTCAGAGCCAAGCTCTATGAGATGGAGTGCCAGAAGGCGCATGACGCTGAGGCGGATGCACGTAGAAGCCAGATTGGTACGGGAGACCGCTCTGAGAAAATCAGAACCTACAATTTCCCACAGGGACGCGTGACCGACCACAGAATTAATCTTACCCTGTACAAGCTTGATAAGATTATGGACGGAGATATCCAGGAGATAATAGATGCATGTATAGCTGCCGACCAGGCGGCAAAGCTTGCAAAGATGAATGAGGAAGTCTGAAAAGCCTTGAAGGATTGCAGTAAATTATTGCAATCCTTTATTTTTTTTGATATTATTCTGTTGGAATATGTGTACAGGGAGCTTTGCGGCTCCCACTTTTTGAGTTGACAGGAGTGTTGCAATGAAAAATAAAGTATGGCGCATTGCAGAGAATATTATCAGGGCGGGGATAACATTATTTGCCGGGTTTTTGATATGTCTGCTGCTGCAGTACTATCTTGACAATGGTTTTCTTATTCCGTCGGTACTTGTGCTATGTGTGTTTCTTATATCAGTTTATACGGATGGATATGTGTATGGTATTGTGGGTGCTATATCGAGCGTGTTTATTGTCAATTTTGCATTTACATTCCCGTATTTCAGGATAAGTCTTTCAATGCCGGAGAATGTTGTGTCGGTGTTTATCATGCTTGCAATCACGCTGGTGACATGTTACCTTACAAGCAAGATAAGGTATCAGGAGCAGATAAAGTCAGAGAGTGAGAAGGAGAAGATGCGGGCCAATCTGTTAAGAGCGGTATCACATGACCTTCGCACCCCGCTTACCACGATATATGGGGCAGGCTCGGCACTTCTTGAAAACGGAGCAGAATTTTCAGATGAACAAAGGAGTAAGCTTTTAAGTGGCATTAAGGAAGATTCACAGTGGCTGTGCCGCATGGTGGAGAATCTGCTCTCGGTTACAAGATTAGACGGTGATAATGTCAAGATAGTAAAGACGCCGACGCCGCTTGATGAGCTTATCGATTCGGTTCTTGTCAAGTTTCATAAGCACTATCAGGATGTGGAGGTTGAGCTTCTGATACCGGATGAGCTTATTATGGTTCCGATGGATCCGATTCTCATGGAACAGGTGATTATGAACATTTTAGAGAATGCCGTTATACATGCGGATGGGATGACGAAGCTCCAGCTTGAGGTATATGTTAAAAATGGTAAGGTGGTATTCGAGATTAAGGATAATGGATGTGGTATTCCTGAAGAGATTATTGCCAATATTTTTACAGGCGGATATGTAAGGCAGGCAGAGATTGCCGATGGACGAAAGGGTAATGCCGGAATAGGGCTGTCGGTGTGTGCGACGATTGTCAAGGCGCATGGTGGCTCTATAGCTGCCGTAAACCGTTCTACAGGAGGAGCGTGCTTCAGCATCACATTGGATTTGGAGGAAGGGGAAGCAGATGAAAAGTAACAGGTATAAGATACTCGTAGTTGAAGATGAACCGAATATTAATGAATTTGTGTGTACATTGCTTGAAGTTGGGGGGTATCAGGTTGTGTCGGCACTGTCCGGGGGAAGCGCCATGCTGCTTTTCAATTCACATAGACCGGATCTTATCATTCTTGACCTTGGACTTCCGGATATGGATGGGCTTAATGTGTTAAAGCATGTTAGGGAATCATCGCTTACCCCTATAATTGTCCTTTCTGCAAGGGGTGGAGAGATGGACAAGGTTGAGGCTCTGAATATGGGAGCTAATGATTATGTGACTAAACCGTTTGGCTCGGAAGAGTTTCTTGCCAGGGTGAGGACAGCTCTGCGTGTTGCATCGCACCGCTCAGAGAACGGCATGTTTCCCGGAAGAAAATTCGAGATGGAGGGACTTGCTATAGATTATGATGCCAGGAGTGTAAGCGTCGGCGGTGAGCAGATACGTCTTACACAGACAGAGTATAACATTGTGGCATTATTGTCGGCGCATGTTGGAAAGATGCTTACCTATGATTTTATAATACATGAAATATGGGGCTATAATGATACAGGAAGTATTAAAAAGCTTCAGGTGAACATGGCAAATATACGAAAGAAGCTGGGCGATAAGCCGGGCAAGAAGAATTATATAATCAACGAGCTAGGCGTTGGATATAGGATGTAGGAGTTGTTGTGATGCTAAAGAGATTTATAAAATATGTGTCCCAGAATATGCTTGGAATGCTTGGAATGTCATTTTACATACTTGCGGATACTTTTTTCATATCAAAGGCGGTGGGAGCAGACGGAATAACTGCGCTCAATCTGGTCCTTCCGCTGTATAATCTTATTTTTGCCATAGGGGCAATGATCGGAGTTGGTTCGGCGATAAGATATGTCGTTGAGCGGGGAAGAAATGAAAAGGCAGCCGGGGGATATTTTTTTCATGCGATAGCATGGGCGTTAATCATAAGCAGTCTGTTTGTTCTGGCGGGGGCATTTATACCGGACAAGATTATAGCACTGCTCGGCGGTGATGAGACCATAGTCAATACAGGTAAAAATTACACAAGAATATTTATGATGTTTGCGCCGTTCTTTATGTGTAATTATATATGCAATGCTTTTGTGAGAAATGACGGAAATCCTTCAATAGCCATGGCGGCTACATTGTTCAGCAGCCTTTTTAATGTGGTGTTCGATTATGTGCTTATGTTTCCGCTTGGTCTTTCGATGAGCGGTGCGGCACTTGCAACGGCTCTTTCGCCGATTATAGGTGTGCTGATATGCTGTATTCATTTTAAATCCGAAAAGTGCAGTATATCATTTAAACCGGTTGGGTTATCAATTAAAAAGCTTATATATTCATGTCAGGTCGGTGTGTCCGCATTTGTCGGGGAGATATCCTCGGGCGTTATAACGGTGGCATTTAATATGATAATATTAGGGCTTGCCGGAAATATAGGGGTGGCTGCCTATGGAGTGGTTGCCAATATCTCGCTTGTCGCAGTTGCACTTTTTAACGGAATAGCGCAGGGCTCGCAGCCGCTTGTTAGTGAATGTTACGGCAAGGGAAGGATGAAGGATGTGAGATATGTTGTCGGTCTTGCTTTTAAGACGGCGCTTGTGCTTGCCGTGCTTATAATAGCTGCGATATATATATGGTCCGACCCGATTGCTTCTATTTTTAACAGTGAGAAGAATCCGGAGCTTGCGGCATATGCGCGTGAGGGAATAAGACTGTATTTCATCGGATTTCTGTTTGCCGGTATCAATATCGTGGGAACATCGGCGCTCAGTGCGGTTGAGGCGGTCAGATGGGCGTTCACCGCTTCGATAATGAGGGGGTTTGTTGCGATACTCATATTCGCGTTTGCATTGTCAGCGGTGTTTGGAATGACGGGTGTGTGGCTTGCATTTCCGGCGGCAGAGCTTGTGACGATGCTTCTGAGCTTAACCGGTATTTCAAAAAGTATATGGGCTAAGTGCAGGCAATTTAATATGTAATTGCGAAACTCAGTGTATTGCAACCGGACGTTGCACAATTTTACCGGTACACCGACGGCGTTCAAAAGGTACGGCAGTGTGCCGGTAAAATTGAACAACTGTTTATTGGCAAAAATGAGTTTCGCAAACGCTTATAAATCAATTAACTAAGAAGGAGAATAAAGGATAATGAAAGAGAATAAGATGGGAACAATGCCTATCGACAGACTGATTGTATCAATGTCGCTTCCGATAATGATTTCAATGCTTGTACAGGCACTTTATAATATAGTGGACAGTATTTTTGTAGCGAAGATAAGTGAGGATGCACTCACAGCTGTATCCATGGCATTTCCGATACAGAACCTTATGATAGCGGTCGGTGCGGGTACGGCAGTCGGAGTCAATGCACTTCTTGCGCGTTCGCTCGGGGAGAAGGACTTTGACAGGGTCAACAGAATTGCTGAGAATGCGGTGTTCCTTGTTGTGTTGAGCTATGCTGCATTTCTGCTCATAGGTCTGTTTCTTGTGGAGCCGTTTTACAGAAGCCAGACAGATATAGAATCGATTATAACCTATGGTAAGGACTATATGGTTGTTGTCTGCTGTTTTTCATTTGGAATTTTTACACAGCTTATGTTTGAGAGAATGCTGCAGGCTACGGGAAAGACAGTGTATACCATGTTCACGCAGGGGGTTGGAGCTATAATAAATATTATACTTGACCCGATTTTTATTTTCGGACTTTTCGGTATGCCTAAGCTTGGGGTTACAGGCGCGGCGGTTGCGACTGTCATCGGTCAGATTGTGGCAGGAATTATGGCCGTAGCAATCAATCATCTTAAAAACCATGAAGTTAATATCAATATGCTTGGATTCAGACCAAGTGGCAGCATTATAAGGATGATATACGGAATAGGTGTTCCTTCAATAGTCATGCAGGCTATAGGCTCTATAATGAACTATGGAATGAATGTGATACTTATTTCATTTTCTTCAACTGCTACAGCGGTTTTCGGTGTATACTTTAAATTACAGAGCTTTGTGTTCATGCCGGCATTCGGTTTTAACAATGGTGTGATTCCGGTTATAGCATACAATTATGGTGCAGGAAGCCGTGACAGGGTTGTAAAGACAATGAAGCACAGCGTTGTGTATATAATGGGACTATTGCTGGTTGGCCTTGTGGTTTTCCAGACAATACCTGAACCGCTTTTAAGACTGTTTGAAGCATCGGACAATATGATTGCACTGGGTGTTCCTGCACTTAGGATAATAAGCCTGAGTTTTATCTTTGCCGGTTTTTGCATTGCATGCGGAAGTGCGTTCCAGGCACTTGGAAAGGCAGTGTACAGTATGATAGTTTCTGTTGCGAGACAGCTTATAGTGCTTCTTCCGGTGGCATATATGCTTGCACAGCTGGGTAATGTCAACTATGTATGGTGGGCTTTTCCTATTGCGGAGTTAATGTCACTTGCAATGACGGTGTTGTTCCTTATAATATTAAATAAAAAGGTTATATCTAAGATTGGCTGAGCTGCGGTTCGGGATTACCTATAAATTATAATTGAACGCAGAATAAGCAATCCCCCGCTTCAAGTGTGTAGAGCACTAAGCGGTGGGTAAGGGGGATGCTTATGTCAGTAGGAGTTAAAAGCTCCCACTGACAGTTCACAAAGCGACTGCGTTCATGAGCAAGTAGCGAAAGCGGATTGCGAATGTCCGCTTTACTTTAAAGGAGGGTGATATTATGAGTAAGAATGTGCTTGCAGTAATAGATATGCAGAAGGATTTCATTGATGGAGCGCTTGGGACTAAGGAAGCGCAGGCTATAGTCGGAAACGTGGCGTCATACATAGAGCAGTCCATAAATGCCGGAGCTGAGGTTGTGTATACACGGGATACGCATTTTGACAATTATATGGACACGCAGGAGGGAAAGAACCTTCCTGTGCCGCACTGCATTAAAGGGAGCAATGGCTGGGAGATATGCGAGGAGCTTAAGGCTTTCCAGAATGAGAACACAAGGGTATTTGACAAGCTTACCTTCGGTTCTGTGGAGCTTGCGGGATATCTTAAGACGATAGAGAACCTTGAGAGCGTGACGCTTGTCGGACTGTGCACGGATATCTGTGTCATATCTAACGCGATGGTGATTAAGGCAAATCTTCCGGAGGTTGAAATAAAGGTTGTCGAGGGCTGCTGTGCCGGAGTGACACCGCAGAGCCACAAGATTGCGCTTGAGGCTATGAAGATGTGCCAGATAAAGGTGGTGTAGACTGCAAAATTAAAAAGGTAATTGCGAAACGTATAATAATATGCTGCGTTTCGCAATTACCTTATTTTATTTTTATAGATTCGGGTGTCAAAACATGTTAAGTATATCTGGCTGTGTATAACGTATTATATTTATGCATATCACGACTTT
>CDZY01014676.1_pt1 | contig 56890 bp, 96 predicted proteins | sample 557671 | NCBI WGS metagenome assembly CDZY01 (sample SAMEA3182091, study PRJEB8094) | gut metagenome | biome: human; feature: gut; material: Stool; isolation source: human stools | place: Canada | collected 2013-03-11
ACCGGCAGCACCGCCAACCTGCCCGGCTTCAACTCCACCAGCAGTCCGCTGAATAATAAGACGGAGTTCGCCTACTACAACTACGGCGGCGTTACCCTGTCGGACAGCATCGAGCACCTCAAGACCCGCACGCGGTATGTGGTGCAGCTTGATGGTAAAAAGTACCGCGGCGGCAGCACCTACTGCCCGATGACCGGGTGGCTGACCAGCAACAGTGCGATCATCGATGTGCCCCAGACCTTCCTGATCGGTGCGGCACAGAGCGCGGACGGCAGCAAAAAGCAGCAGTTCTGGTTGGGCACGCTGTATCAGTGCAAGGTGTACAAGGGGCTGCTGAGCGATGAAAAGGTGAACGAGTACATCGAAAAGGGGTGGTAAAATGGAAGGATACAGTATCAGCGGCCAGATCATCAGCCCGCTGGCGGGAAAAGCACTGTACATTGCAGGCGACAGCATCGCCTACGGTGCAAGCTGTGCGGGCGGCTACGGCAAGTGCATTGCAGATAAATATGGCATGACGGTGACCAATGAAGCCGTGAACGGCGCAACGCTGGCCCCGAACATTACCGACAACGTAAACGGCGGTATCCGCACCTGTATCAGCACGGTGGTGACAAGCTCCACGGCGCTTGCAAAGGCAGACTATATCCTGCTGGAGGGCGGCGTGAATGATGCGTGGAACAAGGCCCCGGTGGGCACCTTGACGGATGGCTTTGCTGCTGCCTACGATGAAACGACCATGACCGGCGCACTGGAAAAAATGCTGGAGTATCTGGCGAAAAACTACAGCGACAAGCGCGTGGCCTATGTATTCCCGCACGGCGGTCTGTTCGGCAGCAGTGAAAACTGGTACAAGACCTACAAACCCGCCATTCTTGCAGCGCTGAAAAAGTGGGGTGTACCCTACGTGGACATTGCAGAAAGCACCCCGCCCATGGGCGGCCACGGCATCAGCGGGCTGAGCGGCAAGTACACCGGCGATGGCACACACCCCAACAAAGCAGGCTACGAGCGGTTTTACATGGAGCCCATCGCTGCGCTGCTGAAGCGTATGTAAAGAAAAGAAAGGACTGATATCATGCTTCCTATCATGGACGTATCCCGCTGGCAGGGGCGCATCAACTGGGACAAGGTCAAGGCAAGCGACTTTGTCTCCGGTGTGATGCTGCGGGCGCTGGGCAACAGCGCAAAAGACGCGCCCAGCAAGCCGTACATTGACCCCACCTTTGAGCGTAATTACCGCGAGTGCCAGCGGCTGGGCATCGCCTGTGGCGTGTACTACTACTGCAAGGCGGTCAACACGGCAGAAGCTGACGCAGAGCTTGCCCTGCTGCGCAAGGTACTGACCGGTAAGACAGTGCAGCTGCCGGTGGCGGTGGACATTGAGGACAGCTATGTGCAAGCGCCGCTCGACAAGCAGACCCTGACGGACATTGCCGCCCATGCGCTTGCCACGGTGGAGCGCTGGGGCTTTTACGCCATGCTATACACCGGGCTTTACTTTGGCCGTGATAACCTGTACATGACCGGCGCTGCGCTCAAGCCTTATGACGTGTGGCTGGCAGCCTACCGCAGCAAGAAGCCTGAACCGGGCTGGCCGTTCGGCTTGTGGCAGTACACCAACAAGGGCAAGATTCCCGGCGTTGTGGACGCGATACCGGGCAAGATTTCCGGCGTGGATTTGTCTGTGCCCTACAAGGACTATGCTAAAATCATTGCTAAGAAGGGGCTGACCCGTCTTCGGGAGGGCGCATGAGCGAAGCAATCATCGTGGCAATCATCACCGGCGGTCTGAGCCTGATCGGCGTGATCGTCTCCAACAACCGCACCGCTCAGAACATGGACAAGAGTATGGACGCTAAGTTGGACAAGCAGCAGGCCGTCACCGAAACCAAGCTGGAAGAGCTGACCCGCGAAGTGCGGGCGCATAACAACTTTGCCCAGCGCGTTCCGGTGCTGGAAGAACAAATCAAGGTGGCAAACCACCGCATCGAAGACCTCGAAAAAGAGAGAGGAGAGTAACACATGGAAACCATTCTTAACACCATTCTCACCCCGCTGCCCGCGTGGCTGGCGCTGGTGCTCATCGTTGTGGGCGCTGTGTCGCTTGCGTTGGGGCTTATCCGTCTGGGCTACGGCGCAGCGGTCAAGACGCTGGTGCTTGACCTTATCGACCAGGCAGAGCGTGAGATTCAGGGCACCAAGCGCGGCGCAGAGCGCAAGGCGTGGTGCGTCAAGATGCTTCGCACCTATCTAAACAACAGCCGGTGGGGCAAGCTGGTCTCGTGGGCAATCACCGAAGAGACCATGAGCAAGGTAATTCAGTTTTTCTTTGACCGGGCACGGTCGGCGCTGCAAAAGCAGTAAGGAGGATATCATGGCAAGCACTACATACGAGCATTTTGTTGACGCCAACAAAATGTACGCCACACAAGAGCAATTTCGTGACATCACGAAACTGGTGACAAAACGTCACCAGTTTGCCAGCATTGGCAATATGGTGCGCAACGCTGGACAGCTGCCGCAGCCCTTCTGGCTCGGTGCTGCCCGTGGCGGCGGCTCGCGTAGTGCTGCCCGCTGCGCTGCGAGGACTTGACAGACAGAGGATGATCGCCGCCATCAAAAGCGCACCGCTTGGGAGGGTAGACCGTAAGATAGCCTTACTGCGGTATGTTGAGCGGCTTCCGCTGCCGGACATTGCAGCACAGACACATTACAGTCGGACGGCGATAGGCTACCGGCTGAAAGTTATTGATGAAAAGCTAGACGAAAGGAGCTCACCGTGAACCTCGAAAATGTTCCGACCGCCAATCTTATTACAGAGCTTCGCAAACGCGAGGGCGTGAAAACGACTGTTGTCGAGCCCTATCAGGACGCAGCGGTCAGCGTCAACGGCCCCGCACTGGTTCTTGTCGTAACAGATTGATTGTGGTAAAATAACATCAACAAATCCACCCGGCCTCTCGAAGAAGCACAAGAGGGCGGATATCTGAAATCCCCTGCTTTGCCGAAGCCCTGCGTGCCACGCGGGGTACTTTGTAGGCAAAGTGTGGGATTTTGTTTTATTTGCACTAGTTTTGTCGAAACCCTTGCCTTGCAAGCAGAAACGTGATATTTTAGTTTTGCTTCCAATGCGAAGTCCTTTAATAGTTAAGCGCTCATGCGGTTTTTCCGTGTGGGCGCTTTTCTTTTTTGCCCTTCGTTGTACCTTCGTTGTCCTTTGTTTTTTGCCGATGCGGTACACTGAGAGCACAAGGAGGGATGTTTTATGAGCTATTATCCGACACCCGGAACACCCTACGTTCCGCAGCAGCCTGTCAATCCTTACGGCGGCATGGGCGCAGTCGGGCTTGCCACTCCCCTGCCGAACACACAGATGCAACAGGCACAGCCGCAGCGTCCGCAGCCGATGAATGGGCAGCAGCCTGTTCAGCAGTCGGCACAGGACGGAGGTTGGTTACTCGGCAGACCTGTTTCCAGCAGGGAAGAATTTCTGGCGATACCGTCAGACCTGTACGGCAGACCGACCTATTGCCCGGACTTGCGCAGTGGCGTGATCTACTGCAAGCGGCTCAACCCAGACACCTGTGAATCCTATGTACAGGAGTTTTACAGCCCGGAAGCATGGCGACAGATGCAAGCACAACAGGCGCAGCAGACCGCTGCACCGACACAGCAGTATGTGCCTATTGAGCAGTACAATGCCCTTGTCCACCGACTGGATGAACTGGAAAAATGGCAGAAGAGCTTTTCTAAGCCCGCTACCGCAGCGAAGAAAGGAGAATAAGCGATGCCCTCTCCATTTGATATGATTACTCACAGCCCTATCATGCAGCTTGCAAATCTGGCTCGTGCCGGGCAAAACCCGATGGGGCTTATCCAGCAGTTGGGTGGGCAGAGCGCACCCATCATGCAGGGGCTGAACCTGATTCAGGGAAAGAACGAATCACAGCTCCGGACGATGGCGCAGAACCTCGCCAAAGAGCGCGGCATCGACCTGAACCAGCTGGCAAGCGTCCTGAATTTGACGCTTCCGAAGTGAGGAGGCTTTACAATGGATGATTTTGAAAACAGCCATCCAGAAAAAGATTTTGACATCAACAATCTGTGTGGCAATGACAAAATATGGATTCCTTTAATGCTCGGATTGATTTTCGGCGCTGTCAGCAAAACGTGGGACGACCCGAAAGATAAAAAAGACAATCCTCCAAGCTGACTTAACAATCCCCAAATAATCATCCCTCTAAGCGAAACGCTTCTCAGTTTTTGCGGACTTGACAAAAACCGCATTTGTTTGGCTTCGCCCATCGCATACGGCGGTGGGATAGCATAACGCAAAACTGAAAGGAGTTTTGTTATGGACGATTTTGCAACTGGCTATCTGGCTGGGCAGGACGGCGGCAATAACAACAGCGGATTCTTCGGCAACGAAGGTCTGTGGGCGGTTATCATCCTCGCCATCATCTTCGGCTGGGGCGCAAACGGCTATGGCCGCAACGGCGGGGACAACGGCATGAACAGCTACATCCCATATCTGGTTGGCACTGGCGCAACCGGTCAGGGCGGTGCAGACACTCGCGCGGCTCTGTCTGAGGGCTTCTACCAGCAGGATACCTCCCGCTCTCTGGCGGGCATCCAGAGCGGTATCTGCTCTCTGGGCTATGACCAGCTGGCGCAGATTAATGGCATCAACGCCAACATTGCGAACGGCTTTGCTGGTGTGAACAGCGCCATCTGTCAGCTTGGCTACCAGAACGCACAGCTGGTAAACGGCCTGGAACGCAGCGTGTCTAACGGCGACAACGCCATCAGCCTTGCTATCATGCAGGAGGGCAACGCTCGGCAGGCTGGCCAGACCGCTCTTGCCACGCAGCTGGCATCTTGCTGCTGCGAGAACAAGCAGCTGATCGGCGACCTGAAGTACACCATCGCAACAGAGGACTGCGCTACCCGTCAGGCTATCGCAGACAATGCCCGCGCAGTTATCGACAACTGCAACGCGAACTACCGCGCTATGATGGACTACTTCACGCAGGATAAGATCGCCACTCTGACCGCTGAGAACCAGAACCTCAAGTTCGCCGCTTCTCAGGATCGTCAGAATGCGCTTCTGACCACCGTGATGTCCCAGCAGACTGATACCATTCTGAACCGGGTCAATCCTCGTCCGATTCCCGCTTATCAGGTGGCGAACCCCAACATGGGCGTGAACTGCTGCGGCTGCTGCTAACCAACACACTCCCCGATAACACCGGGTGAACCATCGGGGCAGGGGTAAGACACCTCTGCCCCTGATTTTTTAGGAGGAAAACATTATGGCTTGCAAAACAAGCTGCAAACTCTGCTCTCATCTGGTTCTGAGCCAGTCTGTTACATTCGCCAACGACACGCTGACCATCAACATTCCTGCTGGCGCATACCAGAACGGAGAGAAGTATTGTCTGGTCATTGCCCAGGCTTTGCCGGACACGACCACCATCAACGCCCCTGTGGTCATTACCATCGGCGCAGGCACGACCGCATACCCTCTGACCGACTGCAACTGCGCTCAGGCAACCGCTGAGAGCATCCACACCCGCACCCGCTATGCTACTCGTGTGGCAACGTCTGCGACCGGCACCGGCACGTTCAAATATCTTGGCTGCTTCTGCCGCTCACACGCTGGCGCACCCGCATCTATTTCTTGAGGAGGTATAGATTATGGGCAAGACTAATTTTCGCCGCATGATGATGCTCCGTGACCACGACAAAAACCGTGAGCCGGAACGTGACCGCCTTGAGGAAGAGCGTGACCGCAGGGAACGTGAGATGGAACGCCGTCTGCGTAAGCTGGAAGGTGGTAACGACCGCTATCCCTACTATCCGCAGGAAGAAAACCGATACATTGACCCCTACCCCATCCCCCGCTACCCTGACGTGGAGAATGGACGCAGAATGCCGCAAATCGGCTTCTCACAAAACGGCGACTGGGATAAGCGGTCGGGACAGTACGAACGTGGCGGCGCAGACAGCCGCTCCATCAAGATGCCACGCCAGCACCTCACCCACGATGAAGCTGAGGAATGGTGCGACAGCATGGTGAACGCTGACGGTACGAAGGGCTGTCACTGGACGCTGGAACAGACACAGGACGTTGCGAAACAACGCAATATCACCTGTGACCCGAACGATTTCTGGGCTGTTATGAACATGATGTACTCGGATTATTGTCAGGTCGCAAAGCGTCAGTCCGTTGACACTCCGGGCTTCTACGCTGACATGGCAAAAGCGTTCCTTGAGGACGCGGATGCCGCAGACGGCAAGGCATATCTCTACTGGGATTGCATTGCTGATAAGTAAAACAGAAGAGGGGATTTGTCCAAAATTGGACAGACCCCCTCTTTATTTACTATCAGCGCTGAAAATTCAGCCGCCAATTCAGCCTAAGTCAATCTGGTCTTTCGATGCCGCAACAGACAAGTTGTAGATGTACTCCCCTGCCGTGAATCCGTGCTTACGTGCTTCTCTCGTAACGAACGTCCGTTCGCTGTCGCTCATAAGGATTGTGATTCGCTTACTACGTTTACCGTCACCCTTCTGCCCCTGATGGGAAGTGTAAGGCTGAATCTCCATCGTGCGCTTTGCATCACTGACGGACAGGTTGGTAAGCGCAATCATAATCTGCTGGTTCTGCTGAACGATGGCTTGCAGGACTTCCGTGCTCTTCATCAGCACTTGCAAGATTGCATTGTCCTGCGTGTCAGGCTTATTCTCCTGCGGGGCAAGGCTGTAATAGCCATCCTTTCGGAGAGATGGAAGAACGTCATCGAAAACCCAACTCTCAAACTTTTCTGCGCCGGGCAACTTGCTGTGGGTGATAAGACGGTAAACGTCACCTTCTGGGATAAAAGTCACTTCAATCATCTTGTCTTTTGCTTGCGGGTGAGGTGTACTGCGTTTTACAGTATACCGACAATGACGTTTTACTGCATCTGGCGCATTGGTATAGCCAAGTGCCTTTGCCACGTCAGAAGCACAGAAAAGAATTTTACCATTTTCTTCAATCGTGCGAAGCTGACCAAAGGTCTTGTTCTTGAAAACGTGAAGTGCGTTACATCTCTTATTATCCATCATATCCTCCATATTCAACTGTTTAGCATCTTCCATTCCGGTCTCATACGCCTTGTAAGTGATTCGAGATAACGCTTCCGCAATCTCGTAATCATCCTTATTGAGCGGACGACCGTTGCTGTTTTTCTTGAAGTTTTCGAGAATCTCTTCTTTCGTTGCTGGAATGTTCATTGGCTTTACCACAAAAATCTTGCTTGTAATGCAACTATGAAGATGATATAATGGATTTATCACCCATAATCGCATGGAGTGTAATCCCTTAAACTGCCGGTGACCGCCAAGTTACGAACAGTTTAGGGGATTTTTTATTTTTGATGTTCAAGCCATTGCTGGACAGCTTCACGAACGGCTTCTCCCTTAGAAATGCCGTTTTTTTCGCAATAATCCGAAAGCTGTTTGTCAGTATTCACGTCCAAACGGACGCTTGTGCGAACACTGTTCGGGTTTTCCAGCTTTGGTCTTCCCATTTTTGCACTCATGCGTTCACCTCCACTTTTGAGCGCACATTAAGTATACTATTTGTGTGCTTAAAAGTCAATACCTAATACCGGAAGATACAGTTTGCAGGTATATCGTGTTTCACGACATACCTTAATCCTCCAAGAAATCCTCCAATTCAATCTTCCCCTCTGCCGCCGCAACCGCCAGAGCGTACACGAACTGCCCAATCGTCATGCCGTGTCGCCTTGCTTCACGGTTGATATACTTGCGTTCTTCCTCACTCATAAGTATGGTAATGCGTTTTGAACGCTTGCCATCACCGCTTGCAACACCCTGATGCGATTCCGGCATCGGGATTTTTTTCTTTGTCAAGCCAGCTTCGGCTAGTGCGCCGGATACATCGCCTTGTTCGATAAGGCGTTGAACTTCCTTCGCTTGTTTCAGCTTCTTTGGCTTACTTTCGCTTACTACGGCATTGTTTTGCTGTGTTTCGCTGCCTTTGGCTTGCTTCGGCTTAACACTACTTAACTGTGCTTCATTAGGCTGTGCACGGCTGTCTGTGGCATCATTAGGCTTAATCTGTGCTTGCTCGGCTTCGTTCGGCTTTGCTTGGCTTACTTCTTCTTCCTTTGGCTCACTTTGGCTTAATACTTGCTCCGAAAAAATAGGCTGGAAATCAAACCCGCCAAGTAAGCCTGTGGATTTTTTACTGGTTGATTTCACTTTTCTTCCTCCGTTTGGACATGTAAGCCTAAGTTTTTTTCATTCCTAAGCTCTTTATGGCGATATATTTCAAATTCTTCGATGTCTTTTATTCCTCTCATATAATTGCTCCAACGATCCAAAATGCCTACAGCAGCATCATAGCTTTCCATTTTTATCCTCCTCTACAATTTTCTGCGCCAACGCCTTGAAATCCTCTGCGCTGGTGCTCTTTGCCGTGTCGCCGCTAAACAGGCTGTGCCGCTCTGCCTGTGCCTTACGGACGCCCATAGACGGTCTAATCTTCACGTCTAACAGCGTTGTGCCCATGCTCTGTGCAATCACGGGAAGCTGCTCCACAACCTCTTTGGACAGGTTCTCGCGGCTCTTGTACTGGTTCAGAAGCAGACCTTCAATTTTCAAAGTCGGATTGAAGTATCTGCGAACATCTCCGATGGTCTGCGAAAGCTGGCTCAAACCAGCCAGTGCGTATCGGTCTGCTGTGATGGGCACGATGATGCTGTTGGCGGCGATCAGCGCGTTCACAAGCGCAAGACCAAGCTGCGGGGGAGTGTCCATCACAATGTAATCATACTGACCGGATACGCTTTCAAGGGCTTCTCGCAGCCGAAAGTTCTTTCCCATGTCCCGTACAAGCTGCTCGTCAATGTCTTTCAACGCATTGTCGGACGGAAGAATGTCACCGGCTTCACAGTGCTGGATTCCTTCTTCGACCGTGCCTTGCCGTGTCATCACGTCAAACAGGGTGCATACGTCCACCACCTTTGCACCATAGGTGTCCGTTGCATTGCACTGGGCATCGCAGTCCACCAGCAGGACTTTCTTGCCGAGCAGCTGCAACGCACCAGCCAGACAGGTGCTTGTTGTGGTCTTTCCTGTGCCGCCCTTCTGGTTGGCGACTGCTATGATTTTTGCCATTTTATCACTCTTTCATTATTTCAAATAATACATTGGGGCGTCTTTCATGAGGAGCAAAACTATACTTCCAAACCGTTTATGCGCTTCTTCAACAATCATGTTTTCCAAAGCTTTTATATCTGGGCAATCAGATTCCACTGAAAATTCATAAAGAATCGACTTTATCGGCAATCTCCCTTCTTTTTCTCTCCATTCATAAATTTCGTTACATAAAGATATTATTTTGTCGCTATCCTGCTGCTTTATATAAGTCTCAACTGCCCCTATGGTCATGTTTATCTCCTTTCTACTTTATCTGCCTATTCTGCTTAATATGCTACATCTGACTACTCAAGATAATCGAACCCGAATGTCGCAAACTTGCTTAGTTGAGAATCTTTGATAACCGTCCGAAGGTAAGCTTCTGGCACTTCAACATCTGGTTTGCCCTTTACGGCTTGCTCGTATGCGCCCTGCACAATGTTCACAACAGCATCCTTCTTCTTGTCTTTGCGAATATTCGGGTATTCAGATTTTATTCGCCTTGCCACAGACCTTGCAATGCTTGCACACTGCTTTTCGTCAACGCCCGGTATCAGGCTTGCCCAGTCAACATCTTCGTATGCGCCGTTTCTAGGGCTTTTTACGGGCTTTTCGTTCTCTGATGCATCTCTTAGCGGTGTTGTCTCAATCTCGCTTGATTCGGCATCTATGACCGGCTCAGAGCGTTTTATCTTTACGTCAAAGATAATCGATACTATTCTGTGCCCAACAGTCCGTTTTTTATACGACACAGAAATATCGGATATTTCATTGATTTCAGCAACAGCGACATCCAAGACTTTTGCTCTAAAAAATTTGAACTGGTCATAACTGCTTGCTGTCGCACCAAGTTGCTCTTTCAGCTTCTTGATGCTGATTTCATGCCCCTTCGACCCCATGTTCATCCAGTCCCGAAGAATCGAATAGAGCAAGATGCTATACTGAGACTTCATGCTTGCCGTGTATCGAAGACGATACCGAACATACCCTTTTTCTGCAATATCAAAGAACACAGGCTGCAACAAAGGATTGCACCTTATTGAAACCATGTATGTAAAGCACTCCGGGTCAAATCGAATCTGCGCCATAGCAAACAGGGTGTACAGAGTGTATTCGTCCTTCCCTTCAAGAGGGACGGCTACTGTGTTCTCAATAAAGTGCCTAAGCTGTTGCTTCAAATCTTTACTGTTCAAACGGATACCCAAAAAGTCACAGTATTCTTTCAGCGTGAACTGAACAGTTGCGCTTTCAGGGTCGCGAGGGTTGATTCTTGACAGGTATACTTCCAGCAGACGAAGTTCTCCGGCGGTATAGTCCCTGAACTTTGCCCACACAAGAGCCTTGCTCTTTTCCACGAGATTGTTCATTGACAAGTCTCCCAAGTTCTCACATCCTTCCCACTTGTTGATACCAGTATATCACAGCATGGTTGAATTATCAAGAGTTTATTTCTACCATTATGCAGATTTAGTATACCTGTCCGTGCAGATTTTGTATACCTCTATGCAGTTTTAGTATACCTTCGTGCAGATTTGGTATACCTCCTTACATATATTAAACAAGATACTAAACAAGAGAGATAAATAACATCTACTAAATAGCAAAGAAGCAGACACTTTTCAACACACACTTCTTGAATTTTCAAATCTTGTTGAAAACAACAGCATCCAAAGCCAATAAATGCAAGCCAGAAGCAAGCCGATAGGCACATCATCTACGATTAGGCATATTAAACGAGGACAAAAAGTGGATGGAAAGGTATACAAAAACTGCACCGAACATTCTTTCGATAGCGATTTTATTGCGCAAAAGCACGAATATACGATAATACGTTATTATTGCGCAATGATGTTCAACTATGTGTACACCATGTATGAACTAAAGGTATACTAAATCTGCATGAAATGGGACAAAATGTGCGCAAAATTAAACGTGCTTACGTTGTTCTTGTTTTCTAACGTGTACAAAAAGTGGATGAAAAACTTTTAATTCAATGCTATGGGGGACAGGTTGACAAGCCGACCAATCACAAGCAATAGATTGACGATAATCCGTTATTTATTACGCGCGAATGTTGTCGATTTACAGACTATGGGGGACGGATTGACAAGGTAAATTTGCCCGATAGGTGTACAAAAAGTGGATGAACGTGGACAAAATGTTCTTCAAAAACTGCGATAATTCGACAATCAACCAGTTATATTATTTGGATTCACGGTATAGGAATCGTTGGACTTCATAGCAGCTTCTGTTCCAGCATCCTGCGCCTGATATAGAATCTCCATCTTTGGGGCGGTTCCGTTCGGGTCTGGGTCTGTTCCGGTAGCCTGCGCCATCTCATAGCTACCGGACACCATCCGGCAGACAGCGACCCTGTCCTTCAACGGTGTGTGGAGGTTTGCCAGAATCTCCGTCAACACGCCGATGTGGTCTGAGCCGTGATCTCCGTACCGGATGTACAACAAGGCGTCTATCTCATAGGAGGAGCACTCCATCATAGCATCTATGAGAATCTGCCGTTTCTCCATGTCGGAAAGGTCATCCTCAAGATGTTCAAGTAGTCCCGGATGAATACAAGCGTCCATGTATCGAGCCACCGATACGCCGCAGCAGGTGAACCAGCGCATAGCCATAGGAAGGGAGATGGCTGCCAGACCTTGCTCCCAATTTGCTACCGTGCCACGATTCACGCCCATTCGTGATGCCAATTTCTGCTGGCTCAAGCCGGAACGCATTCGAGCTATTTCTAATGCTTTAGCTGTTCTTACTAAATATTCATCCATAAATTCTCACCCTTTCAACAAAATCCGACAAAACTGCCGGATTCGACAAGCCAAAAAATGGAAAAAGCTGCTATGGAGAACCAACAGCAGCCTGTGTTATAACTGTACCATCGAAAAAACAATCAAAACAGGAGGTAACAACATGATTATCATTGACGGAATGCCCGCATCTGAACCGAACGAAAACAAAACGCCGAAACCGTGGGAGGGTTAGTGTATGAATCAGATTGACACCATGCTCATTCCATATGCCCGCCAGACCGCCTTAAAGCTGGTCTACAACCTTGCAAACAACGATGCTGATAAGTTTGCTTATGAAGAAGCAAAAAACGTTCTTGAACGCGCCATAGCCGCCTTGGACGATGGGCGCGACCCGGCAGATAACATCGAACGCATTGACGGACAGCTTGTAGAACTGTGAAAGGAGAAGAAGATGGACTTTACGAATGGATTCTATAAAGCCGAAAACCCTGTCGTTCTTGAAGAAGTGAAAACTTTCCTCCAGTCAATGGAACGGCGTGGAGCAACAGTCAAAGACTTGGACGATGCCATTGTGCAGCTAAACAATGTTTCGCACAGCATCAGCACAAACGCGCTTGTCAAAGCAGATGTTCTGGACAAGTTGCCTGAAAACCCTTTTCGTTCCATGCTCAACGGAATGTTACAAAGCAAAGGGTAACTTAAACTTAATATGGCTCTTAATCATTGTCATTGCAATTTTTGGCTTTCCTGATGTGAAGTAATGAGTGTAAAGAAAATGTTCGATTTTTACGAAGTTGTTCAAAATACATTGACTTGACAACTGGAGGGTGTATAATCGTATCAAATGAACATCTGCACTTACCGATCGGGAGGATATGCCACAATGAGTGAACAGGAAAGAGCCAAGATTGACCGATTTATTGCATGGCTGCTGGAACACCCTGAAAAGATTCCGGCGGCAAAAGAAGCAATAACCAATGCATGACAAAACCCCTTGCGCATAAGGCTACCAAAAGCCCGGCGCAAGGGGTTTTATTTGTACCGGGTCAATCCTTACAGACCTTCATCAGTTTTAAGAACCGGCTAGAATCAGATTTTACGGTTTCAGTTCCGCTGTGGCCGTCTTCATACGTCACATAAAACGTGACGCTGGTTTTAGATTTTGCGGATGCTGCTCCGTAAACAGCACCGGGCAATCCAGCAATTGAACTGCCAATGGCAGTACGGATGGCAGCACTCCCTGCCTTTTTGCTAGTGTTGGAAACAATAATTTTTGCTTTTACAGGGTTATGCGCAGCCCTGATTTCTTCTCTTTCCTGCGCCGCTTCCATTTCTGCTTGAACTTTTTGTGCTTCTTTTTTGGCTTTTCTTTCTGCTTTTGTGCCAAAGCAGGCCTGCCACTTGTAACAGCAAAGAACAATTCCAGCGAGACCAACAATAGCGCTGGGTGTCCCATGCAGGCTGCAAGAAAAAACAAGCAGTCCAATGCCGCCAAAGAAAACTGCCTTATCTAAGCTCGTTCTTTTCATTGGCATCCCCTTCACATCGTTTTGATAAGCTTCATCAAGGCTTCGCGCTTTTCTTTTGGCATCTCCACCAACTTCTGCTCAATCCATTTGATATCCGCATCGACTTCGCTTTGCGGCTGCTGGGGCGGGTTTTCTTTTTGGTTGCCAGTAAGAAGGTAGTCAACCGTAACATCGAAATACTGTGCTAGCTTAACGGCATTTTGATTGGTCGGCTTTGCATCGTTTCCTGCACCTGCTTCGGTTCTCCAATAGCTATAAGCAGATTTCGGAACGCCAGCTTCAGTCAAAGCACGAGACGGCTTTACTCCCTTTTGCTCACATAGCCTTACGAAATTGTCAAAAAACACAAAACATACCTCCAGCGTTTGTACAAGATGACAAAGTTCTACCACTTGAACAAAAACACTTGAAAAGTTCTACTACTTGTGCTTTAATAAGGCTACCGGGTTCAATCGGTAGAACAAATTAAAGACTTTGAACAAATAGAAGAACGTTCGATAATGTTTTTGCTTGACACCATAATATTATCATATTCTTTCAAAAAGTTCAAGTACTAGAACAAGAAAGGAGAAAAAATTTGCTTCCTAAGTGGACAGGCGATGTTGTGGGAACGCTTCACGTTAACAGCATCGAAATCAGAGAGCTTGCTGCAAAAATGGGATGCGCACCGGAATACTTGGGAAAAATCCTGAACGGTAAGCGTGAGCCTAAAAATGCGGAAGCTAAGGTGAAAGAAGCTCTGGAAGAGCTGTTGAATGAAAGAAAGGGGGAATAAGTGGTATGGAACAGATTATCACCTTAAAGGTAGACCTTGAGTACCCGGACGAAGCGCACCACGCCATTGACGAGGCAACAAAGGCCTACGAGGAAAGCAAAAAGCGCTGGGATGCCTTTGAAATCAACGAAGCCAAAAGCAGGGCACGAGACATTTTGTACAACCTGTGCAATGAAGGCTACAGTATGATATGGACGGTCACGGATGGCGCTGTCGGCCTGACGATCTGGACAAATTTCAAGGAGCCTTGTGTTGGACAGTGCTATATGCCAAAAGAAAACCTGTTTGACATCTGGGTCGAAAAGCTAGTTGCGCTATGCATTGCCACAGGTCGGGAAGTCCCGAAGTTTATCACAGATAAGGCTGGTGAGTGCTGGTGATGAAATTTCGCAAAGCACAAAGCCGCAAGCGCAGACTAAAGCTGGCAATGGCAGCTGGCGTGTCCAGAAACGATGCCAACAAGGTGCTGTGGATGGAGAAATCCATCAACCAGTGCTTTGAACGTCACAATCGGGAAGCCAGACTGAAAGAGGAGATGCAGCATGGAAGAAAAGTACTGTGAGCGCTGCGGTCTGTATCTTGGAGTGGTCAGACCGACAAGAAAGTACTGTTCAGAATGCAAGCGCAAGGTCGACAAGGAGCGCCATAAAGAACATGAAAGGGCTGGCGTTATATTCAAGCCAAAGAAAGTGTTCTGCGCATACTGCGGCAAGCCGATGCTGAAAAAAGTAGCATCGCAGAAGTACCACAATGGATGCGCCAAGAAAGCCTACAACGCAAAGGCGAACCTGAACGCGAAGGCAGCGTACAAAATCAAACAGCAAGAAAAGAAGAAGTTGGAAAAGACATTTCCATCCATCGGAGAAGTACAAGCCATTGCGGACAAGTTGGGCAAGCATTACGGCGAGGTGTCACAGATGCTTGCAACAGGGGAGCTGACCTATGAACGGTAAGTATTACGGAAAGCGGGAAATCCTCTGGCACAGCCGGGAGAAAGACTGACTGGAACACATCCAACGAAAGCGAAGGATGGCAAACGATGAAGAAAGCAATAAGCAGCTTCAACAAAAACAGCCCGTGGAAGAAGCGCTGGCAAGAGCGTGAACCTTTAAGACTGGAACACATTAAGAAAGAAAGAGTGAGCAAAAATGAAAAAAATAAAAGTAAGAATCACATTCACCGAAGCCGTTCTCGGCACATGGCCTAGCAACCAGAACATCGCGCGAGAGTTTATCGCCAGCAAGTCCCCTGATGCAAGCACTATCGAGGACGAAGTGGCCGCTCTGGGCGCAGATGCTGTGGCAGACAAGGGCATGACCGTGTTTCCTCGCAACGAAAACGGCGACCCCATCCTGTATGACTACCAGATTAAGGGCTTTTTCAAGGATTCCTGCGGTATGCTTTCCCGTATTGGCGGAAAGACCGAAACTGGCAAGAAGAAGGCCGTGAACGAAAGCGGCAAGCTAACGGCATACAAGAAGGTCATTGACGGTCTGATTTTCGTTCAGCCCCGCATGATTCCCATTCATGTGAACGGTGATATTACCGAGTGTCAGCGCCCTCTCCGCGCCCAGACTGCGCAGGGCGAGCGCGTCAGCCTTGCCAACAGTGAGCAGATTCCCGCTGGTTCGACTTGCGAGTTTGAAATTGTTCTTCTGGACGATTCTCACGAGAAGGTCGTGCTCGAGTGGCTGGACTACGGCGCTCTGCGTGGCATCGGCCAGTGGCGCAACAGTTCTAAAGGGCGCTTTGCTTACGAAATCCTCAATTAACCGCTATGGCAGAGCAATGCCGCGATGGGATCAGCAACGGCAATGCGCTGATTTGACGAGACCTGCAAAGGCTATGGATGCAAGGCGTAGTTTTGATAGGCAATGGCAAAGAATAGAAACGATAGGCTAAGGCATTGAGTAGCTAGGAGCAGAAAAGCTAAGGCATTGAGTTGCGAGGTAGCGCATTGCGAAGGCAAAGCGAAGCTCAGACCCGAAGAGCAAAGGCAAGGCGATTCACCGAAAAGCAACGGCAAAGCATGGTATAGCCGTGATTTGCAATGGCAAAAACGAAAGGAGACAAAGTGAAAGCATTTATTGAAGTTGCCCTGATGTGGGGCATAGCGCTGGCGGTGGTTTTGGCGGTATTTCTGCTGAACTTCTGGATGGTGCATCACATCGAAATTCTGGTGGGCTCATCAGCTGCCCGTGGAATCATCACGGTATCTGTGGCAATGGCTACGGCATGGATACTGAGTTTTGGAGGTAATAAGAGTGAAAAGCCTGAAAGCTAATGTCCTTTGTACGCTTGGAATCGCGTTAGCAATCTTTTCGGTAGGATGCGGCGACGCAATCCAGAAAAGCCAAAGCGTGGTAGCAATGTTTTGGTACGTTTTCCTTTCGTGTAGCTTCCTCGCCGCAGTACTCGTCTTGTGCGCCATTGGGGTCAGCTCTGAAAATGAACGCATTGAACAGGAAAATCGCAAAGTAAAACGCATTCCTCACCACACCAACGAGTGGAGGGATGCACGATGAAATGCCCGATGTGCGGCAGTGACAACATTGCAACGGTTGACAGCCGGTCTGACCACGATAACATTGTTCGCAGAAAAAAGTGTCTTGTCTGTAACCATCGGTGGTCAACCATCGAGATTGACAAAGACCAGTGGTATAGCGCACTGCAAATCAAAGAGGAACGTAAGAGAGGGAGACCAAAAGATGATTAACCTTGACAGATTCGGTGGCGTGACCGAGCCGGAGGACGGCGTGTACTTTATGACCAACAAGCAGATGGCAGAAGCCAAAGAAGCTGACCGACTGGCTGAAATCAAGGACTTGCAGTCTGAAATTGACGACAGGGAAGCGGAGTTGAAAGATCTCCGTGCACAGTTGGCAGAACTGATGGCTGGTTGATTTTGCACAGCCAAGTTAAGCCGAAGTAAGAACAATGAAGCCTAATGAAGCCGAAGAAAGGAAAGAAAATGGGCAAATACAAGAAAGAAATCAGACATTGCACGAGATGCAACAAGCCATTTTCGGCATACCCGGAAAACGATGAAAAGCTTTGCGCAAATTGCAAAGAAGCTGACTACGAGAAAATGCTTAAGCTGAATGGACATGCGCTGAAGCGTCGTCTGGTAAGAAGCGTGGGAGACTCCTTTATGGAACTTTCTGCTATTCCTAATGCGTTAAGCGCCACTCAGAGGGACGATACCGTCTCCATTCAAAAAACGTGCCGTGACTGCGGCAAAGTGTTCGAGATTACTTGTGCAGAGCGTTTTTTCTTCGAATCACATAACATGGCACTGCCCAAGCGTTGCCCGGCTTGCCGTAAAGCGAGAAAAGAAGCGATGAAGGAGAACAACTGATGGATAACAGCAAAATCCATGAAGCTCTAATGGCTGTTCAGTCAGAGTTAAAAGCCCCGAAGGGGCAGATGAACAAGTTCGGTGGATACAAGTACCGCTCGTGCGAGGACATTCTCGAAGCGGTCAAGCCCATCTTGAAAGCGCATAACCTTGTGCTACGGCTTTCCGACAAGCCTGTTATCGTGGACAGTTGGCATTATATCGAAGCCACTGCAACAGTTGAATCGCAGGATGGTGCCACCTACACGGTGACTGCATACGCTCGTGAGCCTGAGTTTAAGAAAGGCATGGACGATTCGCAAATTACTGGCACTGCAAGCAGCTACGCTAGAAAGTATGCACTGAACGGTCTGTTCTGCATTGACGATACAAAAGACGCTGACACGGACGAGTATCAAAAACAGACCGCAAGCAGGGCAAACAAGCCTGCGCAGAAGCAAACGGAAACGGACGCCATTCCTCCGTGCGCTTGCTGCGGAAAGCAGTTGCAGCCTATTCAGTACAACAACCGCACCGTATCGCCGCTGGAAACTGCAAGAAGCACGAAAAAACGATTTGGGCGCGTCCTGTGTTGGGACTGTGCTCAGAAACAGCCGAAGGAGGGCTAAATAATGCTCAACTCTATTGTAATTCAGGGTCGCCTGGTTCACACGCCAGAAGCTAAGGTCACGAAGTCCGGCAAGGATGTTTGCACGTTCAGCATTGCTTGCGACCGTCAGAGCTGCGGTCAGAAGGAAACCGACTTCTTCAACTGCACTGCATTTGGTAATACGGCACTGTTCGTTTCCAAGTGGTTCCAGAAGGGCAGCCTGATTCTGGTGACTGGTAGCATCCAGACCCGGAAGTATACCGACAAGCAGGGAAACAACCGCACCGCAACGGAAATCATGGCGAACAAGGTTGACTTCTGCGGTGGCAAATCGGACAGCAAGCCCGCTGATCGGGCGCAGGATGCACCGCAGAACTGCTCGCAGGGAAACACGGATGACTTCTCTGTGATTGACGACAGTTCTGATCTCCCTTTTAACTAACGGTTACGCTACCGGGACAAAAGGCGAACCACCTACCTTATATAATAGCTGCGCTATCTGGCTGGACGGGCGTTTGGAAAGATGAAACACTTGGGCGATATCACAAAGATTCACGGAGACCAGATAGAGCCTGTGGATTGCATCACGTTCGGTAGCCCGTGCCAGGATTTGTCCATTGCTGGGCGCAGGGCAGGACTTGCGGGAGAACGCTCCGGGTTGTTCATGGAAGCGGTTCGAATCATAAAAGAAATGAGGTCAAGCACAAATGGACTGTATCCAACTTTCGCTGTTTGGGAAAACGTGCCAGGAGCGTTCAGCTCCAACGGAGGAGAAGATTTCAGGGCCGTACTGGAAGAACTTGCCCGCGTGGAACAACCAGACGCTTCAATTCCTCGACCTTTGGGTAGGGGGGGCAGGTGGAGCAAAGCCGGAGCAATCGCCGGAAACGGATGGTCTCTGGCTTGGCGACAGCTTGATGCTCAATATTGGGGAGTCCCCCAGAGAAGAAAGCGTATCGCTCTTGTCGCAGATTTTGGAGGTCAACGTGCCGCAGAAATACTTTTTGAGCGCACGAGCCTGTCAGGGAATCCTGACTCGTGCGTCAAGACGTGGAAAGAAGTTGCCGGACTTGCTGCAAATGGCACTGCTGGAAATGATCGAGTGGTGGGGCAAAATGCCTACACCCTGAAAATTAGAGGTGGATGTGCTGGCGGCGGAAAGGGAGCATTGGTACAGACGGAAAAAGTGGGAACACTTTCAACGTTGCAAGACCAAACTGTGTTTCAACCGGTTCGTGTAACGGAAGCAATCCCAATAAATACACAGATAGCGACACGGTATATTTCCATGGGAGAGCGCACTGGGCTTGGGATTGGCGAAGATGGTGAACCAGCATATACGTTGCAGGCAAATCATGAACACGGCGTGTGTTATTGCATTGCCGGAAACATTATTGATCGTTCTGAAACGGCCGGCGCAAATGGTTCCGGCGTGAAGGAAAACCAGAGCTACACGCTGAACACTGTTGACCGTCCAGCAGTAGCGTATAAGGTCTTTGATGCGCGTGGAAATGGTGACGGCAGAACTTGTCCAACCATAACAGGCGACCACGAAAACAGAATCACAGATTACACGGCCATTGCAATCGAACGCAAGACCTTCAACGAACAGTCGTTCAGCAGCTACAAAGAAAGCGGCAAATGCTCAACCTTGAAAGCAAAAGCGGGAAACATCGGCAATGGCAGCGAATGCCTGATTGCGGAGAAAGCCATCCGCTGGATTGTTCGCCGTCTGACCCCTGTTGAATGCGAACGGTTACAAGGCTACCCTGACGATTACACCAACATTGGGGACTGGACGGATAGCAAAGGAAAGAAGCACAAATACGCTGACAGCCCACGGTACAAGGCTTTGGGCAACTCCATAGCCCTGCCACAGTGGTTCTGGTTGGTGCAGAGGATGTGCCCCTACCTGAAAGAAAAACCGACACTGGGCAGTCTGTTTGACGGAATCGGCGGTTTTCCGCTTGTGTGGGAGACCACATACGGAAAAGGCACAGCACGGTTTGCATCGGAAATCGAAGAGTTCCCGATGGCTGTAACAAAAAGGAGATTTGGCGAAGAATGATTACCTGTTGTCTGAACTGCGCATCATGCCACCAAGCCTGCCACGACACTTGCGAGAAGTACAAGGCAGAGAAGAAAGACTTCGAGGAGCGCAAGGCGTTCGTGTATGAGCTGAACCACAGTCAGAGCGTGTACCACCGTGATTATGAGGACAAGCACCGGGAAAAAGGCAAGAAACGGTTTCTCGGAAGTGAATTTAGAGGTGAACGATAAATGGGAGCTTTCATTGCAAGACAACCTAATGGTCTGTTGTGTAGGTTTTCTTCGGTGGTCGATTGCATTACCGATTACAACATGACCGAAGATGAATACATCGAAATGTGTGCAGAAAAAGCACGAAAAGAAGCACGAGATGTTCTTGACCACTATATGCAACCGTTTGAACTGGTGGACAAGCGATTCTACCCGAACAACATGACAGTGGAAGAACATAAGCGGATTATGAAGGAAATGGAAAAGCCCGCTGACAAAGAAACTCATATTCCGTGAGCTTAGAGGTGAACGGGGATGAGCAAAAGAAAGTATAAGCCGGGCAGTTACATCATTTCACTTGATGACTTGATGAAGCAGGAGTTTGTTTACTGCGCGGGAAAACTTGTTCACAAAGGCTGGTTTGGTAGCTGGCAACTGCGATATGCAAATAGCGAACTTGCTCGATTGCGTATCAGAGAAGCCAAAAAAATCGAGGAAAACGAATGAACACCGGCAAGCAGTTTGAAGCAGACTTCAAAGCATCCGTCCCATCCGATGCGTGGTGCTACCGCCTGAAAGACAGCGCTGCCACCTACTACGGCGGCAACGAGAACTTGTCGTTTTCCATCGACAACATCTGCGACTTCCTTGTGTACCGTTACCCGATGAACCACCTGTTTGAGCTGAAAACCATCGAAACGCCCTCTATCCCTCTGGAAAAGGTGTTCGGCAAGTACGACAAGGCAAAGTGCAAATACCGCAAGGAAAAGCACATCACTGACATGGTGGATGCGGTGGGGTACAGCGGTCAGACCGCCCATGTGATAGTCAATTACAGGGCGGTCAACCGCACCTTTGCAATTCCTGCCAGCAAGGTTCTAGCGTTCCGCTACAATGAGAGCCGGAAGAGCATCCCTTGGCAGTGGGCAGAGCAAGAGGGAATAGAGGTCAAAGCAAAAAGGCTGCGTGTCCATTGGCGGTATGACGTTGATGGGTTGCTAAAGAGATTGGAAAAAGAACATGAAAAAATGGACTAAACAACTTCTGGAAGAAAGTGGCTATGAAATCAAAAACGCGCAAATTGAAAGCGTTCGACTTACTATGGCAGACCACGGAGTTTTAACTTCAGATTTGGTGCTTAATGGTCATGGATGGGGCGTTTGCTATGGTGGGTATGTTCTTGGCAAGGGGCATCTTGGAAGCAAAGACTTTGAGGGATACGGCTCTGGCATGGAAGCAATTATGCGAATCATGGACACGGTTGGCGTTGAGGAATACGGTCAAATGAAAGGCAAGTATGTTCGCGTCGCCACAAAAGGTCTTGGAAGTTCTGTGAGAATTATTGGAAATATTTTGGACGACAAGTGGTTTGACTACAAATCTTTCTTTGCAGATAAAAAGGATGAAGAAAATGAACATCAAGTGTGACCGATGCGGCGAAACATTTGATTTGAGAGATTACACAATGCTTTCAAGCATTCAAATGATCGTAAGTAACATCGGATGTCCACAAGAATATGAGTTCAATCTTTGCCCCTCTTGCATGGCAAAACTGAACGACTGGCTGAAAGGAGAAAAAAGTGAGTAAGAAAGTTTTAGACATTCTGCCCAAGACGGAAATCTTGGCACAGTTGGCAGAAGAAGCATCCGAATTAACACAGGCTGCGTTGAAGCTGCGCCGTGCGCTGGATGGAACGAACCCGACACCGAAGAGCGTTGCGGAGTGTGAAGCAAATTTGATGGAAGAATTTGCGGATATAAATAACGGAGTCACTGCTTTATGCGATGCTTGGTTTGGAGATAACCTCGATTCCGAACGCGAATTTTGGGACGCAGAGCGTGAAATTGAGGAAGCTAAATACAAACGCTGGCTTTCTCGCCTTGAAGAAAAGGAGAATAAAAATGGCTGAATATCATGTTGGATGTGGGATGTTTGGCATTTACGCAGGAACTGTAAAAGCAAACGGGAAAGAGTGGAAAGATAAAACTCGTGTTACGGATGAAGCAGTAGAAGCTGTTCGAGACTGGCTTGTTTCTAAGGCAGAAGAAGAAAAACAAGGCTTTTATGGTTACGCTTGGGATACCAAAGACGGAAAGACTGTGATCTTGAAAGTCACCATTAAAAACAAGGAGCAGCCGGATGAATAAATTTGGAAACTGCCCCCTGTGCGGAAAGCAGGAAGAGCTGAGAGAAAGGTGGAACTAACAATGTTTGAATTTGCAACTCGCTGGCTGGTCTGCCTAGTCCTGCTGGCGGTAGTGGTTCAGTCCGAACGGACAATCAAAGACATGACAGACGACCAGTTTGAAGAACGACAGGCAATGTTTGTCTGGCTGTTCATCAACGTGTGTCTGGCTGTTTGCACGGCTGTTGTGATGGGGTGGAAATGATGATTCAGGATATCAACATGATAGGGCGTGAAAGGCTGGCTTTTCTGTATGGTCTTTATAGTGGCTGTGCGAAATCCGAAACTGAGCTTAATATCAAAGGCATTTATCAGGAAATGGCTTCCGAGTTAGCTTGGTGTTTGGGATTCAACGAGAACTACAGCAAATGTTATGAGATGAACGGGGAATAACCAATGGACAACGAACTTTACTGTCCGATGAAGATGACCAGCAATCCGCTTGGTCGGTGCGTATGCGAAAAAGAAAAGTGCGCTTGGTGGAATCAGTGGGATTGTCGCTGTGTAGTCTGGATAATTGCACAGAAGCTGGGCGTAATCGGAATGAAGATGAAGAGGTGAGAACGTGAACGAATGGATTAGTGTTGAAGATAGACTTCCTGACGTTCCGAAGGACGATTACATGAGCGATTATGTTCTCGCTTACGACAAAAAGGCTGGAATTTGGGTTGCATTTTTTTGTTCTAGCGGCTATTGGTGCGAAGCAAGAGAATGTACGTCTTTTGAAAATGTCACCCATTGGATGCCGCTTCCTGAACCGCCAAAGGAGGTCTGATACATGGCAACACCCCCGAAGCGTGGTCGTGGCAGACCGCCGCTGACCGAAGCTGAAAAGAAAAAGCGCGAGAAGCGGGCGCAAAAGGCGAAAGAAGAAGCCGCCGCAAAGCGTGAGAAAGAGCGTGAGAAGAAAAAGCAACAGATGCTTAACAAGCGGAAATCTATCCGCTCACAGGTGAGTAAAAAAGTGAAAGAACAACAGGAATTAGCGATCACGAGGTCAAAGATGCTAAATACGGGCGATTTACAGTCGAGAATCGGTGACGAAGAGGACAAGAAAGTTATCGGGATGATTGCAGCCAAGTATTTTGGCGACCTTCCGAGCGTGGACATGAACAACCCAATTGAAGTGCAGCAACGTCTTGACTTCTTCTTTGACGCTTGCATCGAAGCCAGAATCTCCCCTGTAGTGGAATGGATTGCACTGGTGCTGGGCATCGAATGGGTGAGTCTGAAACAGATTATGGCGGGCAAACGTCGTGACGATAGCTTGCAGCAGAAGTACATCCTCAAGCTGATTCTGCAAATGCAGTCCATGTGGGCGTACAACGGTATGTATGGTCAAGAGAACCCGGCAGAGTGGATTTTCCGAGCCAAGAACTACTTTGGTATGCGTGACAATGTAGAAGTCACCGTTGCGCCGCCTGAACAGCCGTTGGGCGATGCTCAGAGCGCAGAACAGCTTGCCCAGAAGTACCAGACGGCTTTGCCGAAGGGGATTGACGTGGAGTACAGAGAGGTAACAAGCGATGGTGAGTAATCATGGATAAAGAATCATGCAGCGATGTGAAGGTCTCAAGATATCGAATAAGAAAAGAAAAAGGGCTGTGTCCAAGATGCGGAAAACCTAACAACAGCGGTTTTGTTGCTTGTGAAAAGTGCCGTGAAGAAGAAGTTCTCACGAAACGCTGGTATGAATCGCATGGTTTCTGCCCTATCTGTCATAACGAATCAGCCCCAAAGCATAAACTCTGTGAAGTTTGCCTTGTGAAAGCAAGCGAAAGGAACGCAAAAAGGCGTTCAAAAATGACAGTTGAACAGAAAAAAAGGCAGGCAGAAGCCGCAGAGAGAACAAGAAGAAAGCACATTGAACAGGGCTTATGCGGGAAATGTGGCAAACGCCCCTCGTGGGGTGGCAGGCAATTATGTTACGAATGCACGTTAAAACAAAGACGACAAAACAGCAAAAAGAAATACGATTATAAAGACCCGAATGGGTGCTTTAGATGCGGTAAACCATGCGTTAAAGGGAAACGTCTTTGCCCTGAGCATTATAAAATCTCTTGCGATAGCATTAAAAAAGCAAGAGAATCTACCGCATTTGCAGAAGCTCAGAAGAAAAACAAAGCGAAAATTGATGCTATGTGGAGTGAAATGATATGGAGAGAGCAGAAGAACGCAAGTTGATTGACTTCTCAGACCCGTGTCTACGCACGTTTCTGCCTGTCCTCTTGCAAGACCACACAACAGGCAAGAACATCATCTGGGCGACAGACCCGCCGCCTGAACTAGGCGTGGGCTTTGCAGATGAAATCACACTGGAACAGTTAGACAAGGTTCAGCTTGTTCCTCGTGTGCAGAAACGGCTGACAGACCAGAAGAAGCGCACCAGCAAGAAAGCAGAGGTGTTTACGCCGACTTGGGTTTGTAAGAAGATGGCAGACGTTGCCGAAAACGACCTGAAAGGCGAGGACTGGAAGAAGTACATCAACCATAATGTGCTTGAAGTCACCTGTGGAGAAGCGCCGTTCCTCACAAGCCGATACGATACCACAACAGGGCAGATGATTGCCGTGCCGGACAGAATCGGTCTGCTGGATAGAAAGCTAAATGTTCTGGCAGAGCAGTTCCATGACTACAATATGTGGATGTTCTGGGCAATTAGCGCCTACAAATCGACATACGGCTATGAGTGGCAAGGAGACAACCTCTTTCTGGCAAGGTGCAACCTGTTCCTGACACTGATTGAAAATTTTAGGTATCGGTTTGATGCTGAAAAGCTAGAAATTGGCTTCATGCATATTTTTCTTGACTGTATCGCAGACATCATCTCATGGAACGTCTGGCAGATGGATGGTCTAAAAAAGACAGTGCCCGGCACGGACATTCCGTGCAAAATCAAAGACTGGAAAGCCAACAAAGAAATCTTGTTCAAGGATGTTGGGGAAGAGAAAAATGAGATTAGTTGATGCAGATAAGTTGATTTGTTTTCTTGAAGGCTACAAGTCTGCTCCTATCGTTACAAGAAAAGAAAATCCGATTTCAGTAGAACGAGTAATTGAGATTTTTTGTAACCATGTAAAAGCTGCTTGCACAATCAATCAAGAGACGATGCGCCCGATTGCGCACTTAAACATTTATCCGAATGATGATGATATGGATAAGACTTGCTATTGTTCTAATTGCAACGAGCATTTCCCGGAAGATTGGCTCTATCCGGGTTGGGAGCACGGCAATACAAAGCTAAAGCCTATCAAATACTGCCCTTATTGCGGAGCAGAATTTGAAAATGAATGCTGACAAAAGGAGAGAAGCTAATGCAGGCTGACAGAGGAATCTACCACAAGCGAGTGTGTGACCGCTGCGGAGCGGTTCTAGGCGGCAGGATGATGAACCCTGACGAATACTTCAAGGACTGGGGATGGCGCAGGGACACAGGCGACCTGTGCCCGGAGTGCTATGCAGAGTATAAGCGAGTGATCGGACGGTTCAATAGGGGAAAGAGAGGGCAGAGATAATGAAAAAGTGCGCTCTTTACAGGTGCAAACAGTGCTTTGCAACCATGGCAGACGAAAGCGATGTCAGAATCGATAAAGACATCGTTGATTGGATGTTTGAAAACGAAATGGAAGAAAGCAAAATTGGGTTTATCGCAAAATTCAAAATAAGCGATAAAGTCCTCATCCATCGTTGCTCCAATAACACCGTTGGATTGTGTGAGTTTATCGGTTGGAGGAAGCAAGAATGATTTACTGCACCACTGAACATTGCTCTTGCATGGGCATCAAGCAGTTCTCCGCTGGCAAGGCTATCCGATGCACAGCAGAATCCTGCAAGAACAAATCTGAGCCGTCCTGTGGCTCTTGCAAATGGTACGCAGAGCCGGAGGGCGTATGCGTGAACGACCAGTCGGAACACGTTGCAGACTTCGTGTATGACGAACGCGGATGCAAGGAATGGGAGAAGAAAGATGAAACGTCAGCAGACCTATAAAGGGCTTATTGGCAAGGGCTGGTACGACCAAAGCGAATACAGTCACTATTTTGCAGCGTGGGCAAACCACCGAAACAACTGGGCTATCCGCAAGGCTGACAACCGCAAGCTGGCAAAGGCAAGATTGAAACAGATTGAACGCCAGCAAATCAAAAAGGAGCTGGACGAGTATGAGCTATGATATTTCGCTGTGCGACCCCGTAACGCACAAACCACTCAAAGCGGATAGTACGCATTTTATCGCAGGTGGTATGCGTGCTATGGGCGGTACAAAAGAGCTGTGGCTCAACGTCACCTATAATTACGGTCACTTCTATTATCGACCGGAAGTGTTTGGTGAGAACGGCATCCGCTCCATCTACGGCAAGACAGGCGCAGAGAGCATCCCGATGCTTGAAAAGGCTATTTCTGCATTAGGTGACGATGTAGACGATAGCAACTACTGGAACGCCACAGAGGGCAACGCCAAACGTGCCTTATACGGTCTGCTTGCGTTTGCAAAGATGCGTCCTGACGGTGTGTGGGATGGAGATTGAAGGGAGAAAGAAAAATGTCTTTGTTTGAAATTGTACTCGGTTTTGTTTTGACGACAATGATTGGTTTTGTGTTCGTTTTTCCGATTTATTTGCTCGAAAAATATATAGTTCTTCGCACTTTGGACGAATACATAGACAACGTAATCTTGAAAGCTATTGCGGTTGTAGCAGTCAATGTTCTTTTCTTTCTCGTTGGGTTTGCAATCATCTTTAGCGTTTACGGTTATAAGTGTGGATAACACGATTTAAAGAAAGGACGAACAATGAAAGTCAGACCGATTGATGCAAATGCACTCAAACTTTATTTTTCCGATAGGCAGATGGAGTATGTAAGCGTGGATGAAGCTGATTACACATTCAACGCCTTGATGTTCGATGTGCTCGGAGACGTAATAACAGCTATTGAAAATGCGCCAACAATCGAGGTGAAAGACAATGGCTAATTATCCAGAATACCTTGAACGAAACGCACTTATTGAAAGAATCAAGAAAGCATATTGCGATGGCTGCGAGAATTACAATGGAGTTAAATGCCGTGCTTGCGGTATTGGCGATGCCATTGACGTCGTGGAAGATGCTCCGACAGCCTTAGAGCGTACCGCTGAATGGATTGCGCAAGACGAAGATAAGACGAGGTTCATGTGCAGTAATTGCCATGCGAGAAACAACCGAGACCGCTACAACTACTGCCCAAACTGTGGCTCTTTGATGGAGAACAGGTTATGAGTAACACGTTTTGGCATTCAGCAAGCGAACCGCCACGAGAGCGGACGCAGCCTTTGTTGCTTGCAACTAAGACAACGTGGCGTGATAAAGATGGAAAAATGTTGCAAGGAATCTCGCCGACAGCGTACTTTCTTGGCTGTTACGCAAACGGTCAGTTCTGGGATGAGATAGGCGAGAGACTGCCGAAAAATGTGACGGTGACGCATTGGATGGCGTTTCCGATGGTATAGGAGGGCTAAACATGACGAACAAGAAGTTTGGCATCATCGTTATGGACTTGAGCCTTTTCGACTTTGGGCCGAAGCCGCCTTGTGGATACATTAAGGCGAAGCATATCCGCCCAGTGTACGGCAAAGGCACAAGGCCTATCAAGGCACATAAGCGAATCACGAGAACAAGAGAGGGATTTAAGAAATGACGCTTGACGAAAAAATTGTGGTGTCCGCTTACACTGGATATTTGATGTGTGACTTCAACGAAGTTCACAGGTACATTGAAAACCTGCTAGGCAGACCTGTATTTACACATGAGCTTGCGCTCGGCATGATTCAGGATGAAATCAAGGAGAAATCCAAAGATGATTTTCTGAAAATTTGTGCGGACAAGGAAGTCCGTCTTGGCTTGAAGAAAGGGTAAAAAATGGAAGAACTCAAAAGATGCCCGTTCTGCGGCGGAGAAGTTGCTATTGCCGAAACAAGTGACTGTTTGGCAAGATGGATGTTTATAGCAGGGAGAAACGACAGGAATGGATGCAAGTGTCGGGTATTCATGGAGAGCAAGCCATACAGCTTTGGTTATTCCGTAACCAAGAAAGAAAAGATTAAAAAAGACCTTATCGAAGCATGGAACAAACGCTACAAAGAGGATTAAGTATGGAGCAGGAACACAAGCCGAGAACATCAATGATTCTTCTGCTAGAACACGTCCATGCGATGGACGAGCTTACGAATGAGGAATTTGGAGCATTCATCCGCAACTACGCGCAGTATGTTGAGACTGGACTTGAGCCAGCATACGACAACGACCGTGCTATGCGGATGCTCTGGAAAGTCGTTAAGGCGTTTGATGATATGAACGTGCAGAAGATGGAAGAACGTGATAGACGTAGACGAGAAGCAAACAAGAAAAACATAAACAAGCGTTGGAACGATAAAAAATACGAAAGCATACCAATGGTATCACAGGATACGAATGGTATAAATGGTATACCAAACATACCAACTGATACGAATGGTAGCTTATCTGTATCTGATTCTGTATCTGAATCTGATAAAAAAGAAAAATGTGAAAAGAAAAATACCAATGAAGTCAAACGCTTCAAGGCACCGACTGTCGAGCAAGCTAGAGAATACTTTGCCGATAAGGGCTACATGGAATCAGAAGCAGAGCGGTTTGTTGACCACTTCACGGCAAATGGTTGGAAGGTCGGTAAATCTCCTATGAAGGACTGGAAAGCTGCTGCACGGAACTGGATGCGTAACGTGAAGGACTGGAATGGTGGCTATCAGCAGACAATGGCTGAATTGCCTGACGAGGGAGACTTTCTGCGGTGAATATTGAAAATCAGACCCAATACATCCTGCTGGGGGCAGTCCTCACGTTCTCGGAATACGCAGATGTGCTGCAAGACCTTAAAATCGACGATTTCTGCCCTGAACTGCATGATACATTCGCTGCAATTCGTGGCTATTGGGAGCACAACGACAAATGGAACCCGGTAGAAGTCATGGGGCGGTACGATAACTGCAAGAAAGCAATGGGCGAATGCCTGGATGCTTTTGGTGCAGAGTTCATCCGCAACGTCACCCATGACATGATGCTTGGATGGGCTAGAATCGTCAAGGAACAGGCAGCATTATCCAGAGCCAGAGAGATTGCGTTCAAAATCGTTGATGGTTCAACAAGATACGCAGACCTGACAGGCATTTATGAGCAGCTAGGCGAAGCAATCAATTTGCACAACGAGAGAAGCGATTTCATCCCGATGTGTGACGGCATAGACAACTACATCCGCAAGCTGGATGATAAGCCAGAGTATATCAGCACAGGGCTTAGAGTGCTGGATAACAATTTGCATCTTGTGCCGGGCAACTTCGTTGTGATCGGTGGCAGACCGTCTGCCGGTAAAACTGCCCTGTCCCTGCAACTTGCCTGTGAAATAGCCAAAAGCGGACGTAAGGTGGTGTACTTCAGCTTAGAGACCGACCCCGATACCCTCTACGCTCGCGTCATCGCAAACCAGCTAGGCGTACCGCTGCATATGGTCAAAAACAAAACCGTCAGCATTGACGAGCTTGACCGGCTGGCAGCCATCAAGAAATATCCGCTGTTCGTGCGCTCTGCCGCTGGTAAGGGCGTTGGGTGGATTAGAACGCAGTCCATCAGAATGCAAGCCAAAGTGGTTTTCATCGACTATTTACAGCTTATCCATCAAGCCGGAGCGAAAGACCGATACAGTGCCGTCACGGAGATCAGCATGGCACTGCATGAGTTCGCACAGTCCACAGGAACGCTGGTGGTCGCTCTTGCACAGCTCAATCGAGAGACCGCAAGAGCAGGCATCCCACCGACTGCCGCAGACCTACGAGAGAGCGGACAGATTGAGCAGGACGCAGATGCAATCATCCTGTTGGCACAGAACGTGACAACAAAAAAGCGGCCAGAGAAGCACTATCACTTTGCGCTTGAGAAAAACAAAGAGGGCAACGTGGGGTCACTAGACATCACGTTCCAGATGGAAACACAGCAGTTCAAAGAATGCGTGTGGATGTAACATCGTTTATGCGCTCGTATCGTCACAGTAGAATAGGCAAGAAAAACAGATAACAGGGTCTGGGCGATAAAGTTACCGTCTGAACCTCATAAATATTTTTCATCAATTAACAAACGGAGGAAAACGACTATGAAAAAGATTTTGACCGTATGTGTATCCGCTCTGGCGGGCATTATGCTGATGACTGGATGCAACAAACAGGTGGTAGACTTGACGTATAGCTACTCATGGGCACAGCTGAAAATGCCTGACGGAACGATTGTCGAGGGCAAGCTGAATAGTTGGGACGATTACGAGGGCGACCAGCTGCAAGTGAAGATTGACGGTGTGACCTATCTGGTTCATTCGTCCAACGTGGTCTTGAGACATTGAAAGCGAATACAGAATCTGAGCGCATGGGCTGTCAGCAATGGCAGCCTTTTATTTTTAACTCCACGAGAAAGCCTGTTTTAAGGCGTTTTAGATGCTACGCGATAACTTTATCGACTTCATCACAAAAACGCTCCACAGACGCTCGTAGACGTCTCTCAGCTGATGCTGATGGTATATCTTGAACTAGGCTATGCAATTAGACCGATGTAGGAGCGGGCAGAACGGCTTTTCATGGTCAGACGTGAAAGTTATCGGGTCAATCACAAAAACGCGACAGACAGGCTCTTAGACGCCTTTCCATCGATGATAGCAGCCAGATGGGCGAATGCCAACGACTATTCGTCCAATCGCAGGGCAAAGTGAGACGAAAGCAAAAGATGACTGCGACTATCAGCAAAATGCGTTTGCATGCAAATGGATGCACATGATGCGTTTGCATTCAATCTTCCCCCCTTTCTTCCCCCTCTTTCCCCTACAACCCCTATTACCCCCTATAATCCCCCTAACTCCCCCCTCAAACAAATAAATTGTTTGAGGCCCCCACGCCAAAATGGTGTGACAACTGCGACAACTGAAAACGACAACCAAATGCTTTCACAAAGGTTCTTTCCCCCTACAACCCTCTATCTCCAAAGCTATACCGTTAGCCAGCAGAGCAGACCGTAGACGAGAACTGGCGTGAGATTCGGATTGGTGGATGGTCTACGACTATTCCAGACATGGAGAATTGACTTCATTTTGTAGTCGGTTGAATATGTAGAAATGTTGCATTGCTGTATGAGCGGTTGATTACAGATTGAAAGCGACTGACTAGTCGGATAGTCTTATTAGATAGCTAAAAGTATTGAGGTATTTACCGAATGGATAATCCTAGTTAGTTGGTATGATATGATTGTAGTTGTCGGCAATTAAATTGGAGAAGAACGAACCTAATTGGATGATGCGACTATTCAAGCAGAATAATAGTTAAAAAGATTGAGTAATTATCTGCGACTATTATAATAAGTACGATGGTTAAATATTTTGAGGTAATGCGATTGGGATTAGAATTGACAGGTGTCTTGACACATATTGATTTTTGGAGGTGTCGGACGACTTAGCGACTATCGCACCTTTCTTTCTCTAAAAGGCAAACGACTATTTCACACAAAAAATACACGACTATTTGACGATGGTTCGCAAGAAAACGCTACGACTATTACTCTACGACTATCAGTGAGCTGTTTGCTACTATACTATATATAGGACTTTCAAAATCTAGTTGTCTGATGACTTACGACTATTCTGCGACTATTTTATTGGAGAAACTACGACTATTGGCTACGACTATTCCGGCTGGAACGCTACGACTATTGCTGACCTCTATTAGCTATCGGGCGAAAGCCCGAAAAGAGTTGCGGCGGTAGCCGCCAATGGTTCCGCGCCGCCCGTGCCAGGAAGAAAGCATAATGCTAGGCTAATGCCAGGCTAACCAGGTGCCAGGCTAATGCCAGGCGTGGGAAACATCAAAACCCCGCCGGGCTGGCATGGTTTGCGATGTGTTGCACCGTCTGGCATGGATCTATAACAGGGGCACACCGCTACGCCCTTATATACATTATTATAATAGGGCGGCTGTGCTGTCCTGTATAGCGTCCGGCGTGGCGCTGGTATCTGGTATGCGCTGGAGGTGCTGCGTCGCTGTGATGTGCTCCAACGTGTCGCACACGGTATTATAGCCGCTTTTGTCGGTCTGGTATCGCGGGCGGTGGAATAGGGAAAATCGCAGGAAAAGCGCCTGTAAAGCCACGTGTGCCGTTTTGCGGTGTGAGCTGTATAACTGCATGAACGGAACAAAACGCGCTGTAAACGCTTGTATTGGCTGCATTGCAGCAGGGCAAAACAAAAGCCCTGCACCATTAGCAGATGCAAGGCAAAAGAAAAGCCCGGTCAGTAATGACCGGGTGAAATGCTTCTTATTTGGACGCTTTAAACAGCGCTGAGAAAAACCAGAAGAAGAACAAGATACAAGATAATATCACTTGTCGTACCCCCTCAGACCACGCTAAAACGCTTGTAAACGGTCTTTTTGCTGCATTCTGCATAAATATCCGGGTGTGCGGCCTGCAAAAGCTTGCTATCGAGTCGGACACTTTGAACGTCCTTATACATCACTTTGCAAGCGCCTGCGATAACCTCCGGTGCTCCCTGCATCATAGCAATTATTTCATCCCGCAGGCTGTTCCGCATCTGCTCCGCTTGTTCTGCAAGCCGCTTATATTCCCGATACTCGTTACACTTGCATTCTAGGTCAGTCATTTTTAACCCTCCATATAAAACGCGGCGTATTTTCCCGTTTTTGCGTTTGTGCAATTATAATACTCAAATGACGCTACCACGTTGTTAAAATCGTTCCGTGCTCCTATGTCATCGATAATAAATCGTTCCCGGCTTTTTCGGTTTGTTGTATAGGGGTATTTCGGAACAAAATTTACCTGGCAAATTGCCACCGTCAACCCGTTCACATATGCCGCGCATGCCTGATTTTTCGGGACACGTTTCCACGTTTTTCCGTTGCTTGTAAAGCTACGTTTTTTCATGTTTAAGTCCTCCCTCAGCTGTTTAAAATAGCAATCATAACCAATGCGCCGGAGATCATGCCGCCCACATACCAGAGGGCAGCCCATTGGGAAAAGTCAAGAGCAATCATACTTTGCACACCTCCCGAATAAATTCTTTCTGCAAGTTGTGTAGATGTGCTGCCAGTTCTTCAGCGCTGAACAAGTCCCGGCGCATTTCACGCGCCCGCTTTTCGTAGCGGCTGACCGTTTCCCGGTCGGGCTTGATGTTTCCGAAGGGGCGGTATCCGGTGCAGATCGCAATACCTGAGGTGATCGGATAAACATCTGCGTTCCATCCATACACGCCAGCGGTGTAGGCGGCGGGGTCGTCCATGCACAGTATATTCTGTGCATCGCAATAGCTCACCTGGATAATAGTCGGGTATTGGGATTTGATATCCCGCATGGTTCTTTTTGCTTTCATGGTTTATACCTCCGTGTATCCGTCTGCGATGGCCTGAGCCTTGATTGTATCCATGTCACGCTTTGCAACAACAGGAACGTCCTTAGATACCCAGCCGTCAGGGACGCGGGAAAAGGTTTTTGCGTTGGTATCGATGCACAGATAGTGCGCCGTGCCGTATGCTGTGTTTTTGGTTCTAAATTCTAGTTTCATGGTTTTGTCCTCCTGTTTGTGGTGGTGTAAATAAGTTTGTTTACTGTCTATATTGTAAACAATTTTATTTCTTTTGTCAAGGGGTTTGCACATAAAAAATAAATATTTTTGTTTACAATAATTTTGTCCGTTTGGGCGTGCTCTATCGGACGCACTCCACGCCATCCAGCGTCCCGCAGCCGGTACGATCTGCCCGGCGCAGCGTGCCCAACGTCCGGGCGTGTGTGCCGGTGCGTGGCGTGGTTTGCCCTGCATCTGGTACGGCCTGCGCTGCTGCCTGTGCTGTGCAGTCCGTCCGGGTGCGCTGGGGTGCTGGGCTCTCCACCTCTGGGGTATATGGGGTGAGCCGGGGGTGGGGTGGTCGACACCTCGCGTAGAAAAAATTCAAAAAAGGCGTTTTTCGGTGTTCGTGCTGCCAATACCCACCCCACCTTCACAAATCAAAACCCATCCGATTGTGCAAGTCTCCAAAAATTTCAAAAAATACAAAAAGACCCCTTTCGAGGTCTTAGATGTGGTATACTTGACCGAAGGAAAGGGGAATCTCAAATGGATAATATAAGCATCATTCTTATGCTCGCTGGATTCGTTCTTAGCTTTTGCTGTGCTATCAACGCAATCAGAGGAAAGCCAAACAAGAAAACATGGTATTGGATGATAGCGGCATACATTGGCTTTGGTGTATGCTATGCTGCATCTCAAAGGGATGCGCGAAATATCGGCATCGCTTTCATGCTAATCTGCTTTTGCTATATTGTAAAAGTAGTATGGGGATTCTTAAAAGCTGCCATCAAACACGAAAAGTATCATTACAAGAAAGATTTGTTCGTATTGATAGCTGTTTTTGTGCTGTTTATTGTTGGAATGATGCTCCCATACGATAAGGCGGCAGCAGCTCAAAGAGCAGCAGAATCAGAAGCCAGAGAAATTGAAAGGGCTGCATCATTGGCAGCAGCGGATTCTAAAAAGGTAGAAGAGGAGCGCAACGCCGCAATAAAGGCGGAAAGCGAGCGTTTAGCGGCAGAAGTAGCTAGCTCTAAGAAAGAGGAACCAGCATCAAAGAAACAATCTGCATCTGAAAAATCGAAAGAAGAAGAACGGAACGCTGCTATTAGAGCAGAATCGGAGAAGATAGCAACCAGCAGTAAAGCAGCGGCAGAAAAGAAAACTTCTTCTGCATCCACATCTACCGTAGAACTTAGCGAAGACGAATATAAAGCGAAATGTGCAGAAGTGGATTATAAAGACCTGTGTAGATACCCAGAGAGATACTCTCACAAGAAAATTAAAGTTAAAGCAAAAATCCAGCAAGTGATGGATGCCAGCTTGTTTAATAGTTCTAAGACATATCGCGTACAAACTGATACTAGCGGATATGGATGGTATCTGGATGATGAATATTTTGTCACAGATAAACGCACATCAGGCTCCGTAAAATTGCTGGAAGATGATGTAATTGTCATATACGGCGAATTTTCCGGGATGGAAAAGGTAACAAGAGCCTTGACTTGGACAACCGATGAGGTGCCGGGGATTCAAATGAAATACGCAGAACTCGTAAAAGAATGAAAAGGTGGTCATAAAGATGAAAAAGGAAATTATTTCAGCTATCCTTGCCGCAGCTTTGGTTTTCACGATGCCTATCTGCGCAATCGCCGCAGAGAAACCGGATGAATGGTCTGACCTTATTGAACTTGAGCAGACTAATGCAACGCAGTATGAACCGTTGGGCATTAAGAATCATGGGTCTTATGCGTGGCGTGATGGTAGCACGATCTATATTTCTTATGCTCTTGAAATCGAGAATACTAACAAAAATCTTGCGGCATGGTTTCCACATATTGAAATTGCAGTCGTTGCAGAGGATGGCTCCGTAATTAAAACAGACGATGAATATTTGGACTGGGTTGCGGAAGATGATTCCTACTGGTATGCCGGATACTTCACATACGAGTATGACGGTACTATCCCTGCCGGTATCGAAATGGCTGTTTCGGCTCAGGACTATAACTATCAGCCGAGTGCAGGAAAAGAAGTTTTAAGATCCGGTGAACTGGCCGTTACCAATACTTCAAAGCGCGGCAGCGGCTATGAAACCAGATTTACCGGAAAGGTAACTAATAATAGTGCGTACAAGACAAGTGCAAAGGTCATCGTTCTGTATAAGATGAAAGATGAGAGCGGAGAAGAAGTTCCCGTGTGTGGAGATATTGATTATGTCTTGGACATCCAACCGGGCGAGACGAAGAACTTTGAAATCCACCCCTATTCTGGGCTTTCCAATTATTCTTCGTGGGAAATCGTAGCAATTCAAATGTAACATAAAAAGCCAGCGGCTAGATGTTCTCTAACCACTGGCTTTTCTTATAGACTGTTTACTTCACGATTTTATCGTGATAGGGATGGTACTCAACATTGGGCAAGGGCATCCAATACTTCACATCGTGCATGATGCACTTGTTGTCCCGGAGCAGAACCGGCTCGATCTCGCCGTTTTCGTCCGGTTCAAAGGAAAGCTGACCGCTATCGACAACCTTTCCGTCACAAGCGATAACAGGCTCGTGGACGCACTCGCCGTAGTCAACGGTGCGCCAGAGTTTCAGCATGGTCTCGAAAGCGTAGTTGAGGTATTCCCCCATATCCTGAATCTTATCTGCGGTAAGCATAGTTGTTCTCCTTTCACATGGGCATCTGGGTCTGACCGTTCGTGGCCTGAACCAACATAACGGAGTTTGCACACGGTCTCCACTTCTTGATGTACTCGACAGCTTCATCAAACCGCTTCTTCGGCACGTTGTTTCTGCTGTTCACGTTGAACCAGTCCTGAATGTCCCGGTTGCATTCCATGAACAGCTTCTGAGAGACGCTACGGCTCTTGTAGGCCGGGCTGTCCATGCCGCCAAGAGCGTTGATGACCACCGTGTTCACGATACGCTTCAACACACGCTGCTGGTTGTAGTCGATGGTCATAGTATTCTCAAGAGCGGAAATACGCTGCTCCTGTTTCATGGTGCGCTGGTCAATCACAAGGATTGCTTGCAGTTCCTTAGAAAGCCCTGCGAACTGGTTGACGGACACGTTTTTCTCAAGGTCAATCAGCTTCTGGCGAATCTCCATACCCTCAGGTGTCCGCTGAATCATTGCAATGTGCTTTGCCATGTCCAGAGTGATAACGTGCTCTGTACGAGTAGTATACGGATTTTTCGGATTATTGGTTGCGCATTTTTGAGCGACCAATGAATAGTCCGTACCTTCGACAAAACCATACTCGCACATACGAGGGAACCAGTCTTTGTATGCGGTCTTGATTTTGAGCCGCTCGTGCAGCTCCCGACCCAGCACTACCTTTTCGCCAGTGTCAGTGTCATACACAGGGATAACATCTTCGGAGAAGATTCGGATGGTTTCGAGATTATTATTCATAGAAATTTGACCTTTCTATCTTGCGAGAGCAGGCCATCTCTGGTATAATAACCCAAAGAGGGTCTATACTCTCTGAGTGTTTCATAAGACGTTCGCTGTGGTCGCCAAACTTTAGCGGGCGTCTTATTCTTTTTCTTCATCGGGCATGGGGTACTTCTCAAGGTAAGCATCGCGGACTGCCTGTGACAGCGATACGCGGCACTTCTTGCAGTGTTCCACCAGCAGTTCATACTGACGATCAGTGAAACCAACGGCTACCTGATGGCGGTATGCTTCGATGTAGGGACTTCTTGCCATGTTCTTATCTCCTTTCTTTGAGGTGCATTAAGTGTAATCGCAAAATGTAGTAAAGTCAAGCGGAAATAGACCAACGAAACACAACATTTAGTGTTCGTTCATCTTGACAAACCACTTTCTACGTTTTGCACAAAACTTAGCCCTTATTTTTGGCTGCTCCCGCTTCGTACCCTGCCCGGTAATTCAGTTCGGACAGCTTACCCAGTGCTTCTGCGTACTCCCTGTCCTCGCTGGTCGGTTCTTTGCCGTGGGCGAGCGTTTTCAGAAATTCTTCGGTTGTCGTGGGAAAGTTCATGTTTTTTGCTCCTTTCTATTGCAGAAGTCGTTTGCTTCTGCTATAATAATTGACAGAAACCGAGACTGCGCCCTTGGTTGCGCAGCTTCTGTTTTGTGGTGGAATAGGTCATCAGTGCAACTTTGGTCGGTGGTGCTGATGGCCTATTTTTTATGCCACAAAGGATAAATCTACCGTTGTTGGCTGATTCATCGTGTGTTCTGCTGTCTTAGATTATAGACGCTTGGTATATAGTTGTCAACAGCCCAATTTGTATAATTTGTACGTTAAAACACGTTTTAGTGTACATTTTTGATAGTGGTTTTGACACTTTAATGTGTTAGAATTGGGGTGGAAATTTATAGTAAAACTTGATAATACGATAATTATACAATCTGTAAACTAACACAAAAAAGTGTTGATAAAAAAGTGACCCTAATAATAGTAAATAAAATTCCCTATTGACAAACAAAACAAAATTGTTTACAATATAATCAGAAAGGGTGACATGAAATGGGGAAATACAAAAAAGTGACAGAAAAGAAAGAGCCTTTTAATGTTTCAACGAATGGCGTAGAGATAGTTAAAGAACTTATGAAGCAGTATGGCATAACAACAGCTTATATTGCCAATGAAGCTGGCTTTACTTCAAGACAGGCTTTGTATCAGTGCTTTAAGAATGAGAGCTTAAATCTTTCTAGCTTTTATAAACTCCTAAAAGCTATGAATTATCGAATCGTGGTTGAACCCGACATGGGAGATATTGGCGTTGGAGCTTATCGTGTTGAAGGCACTGTGATTGAAAAGGACAGTGATTCTGAATGAACGTAGCGTATGTTCGTGTATCTACTGTCGAACAGAATGAAGCACGACAGGTAGAAGCATTGAAGCGGCATAACATTGACCGTTGGTTTATAGAGAAGGTCTCTGGCAAGAATATGGATAGACCGGAGTTGCAGAAGATGCTTAAATCGGTTCAGCCGGGCGATACCGTGTTTATCCACGATTTCAGCCGCCTTGCTCGCAGCACGAAGGACTTGCTTGAAATGGTCGAAACGCTACAAGCTAACGGCGTACACCTTGCCAGTGATAAAGAGAACCTAGATACAGGCACTCCCACCGGTAAACTGATGCTGACGATGATTGCAGCCATCAACGAATTTGAACGACAGAATATGCTCGACCGCCAGAAAGAGGGCATCGAAGTGGCAAAGCAGAAAGGCGTTTATAAAGGCCGTAAGCCAACGGAATATGACCGCAACCTCTTTGATGTTCTCCATGAGCAGGTGGAGAAGCGCATTCTCACGGTCACGGATGCTGCCAAACAGCTTGGCGTGACCCGCCAGACATGGTATCGGATTGCTGAACAGAACAGGTGAATCTATGAAGAAAGGACTTTACAAGCGCAGGACAACAGGTGAATGCCACTATTGCGATTATAGATGCCGAAAGGGTCACAGATGTTCGTGGTATAAGCGGTATGTGAAGAAAACCATCGGGTCTGGATTGAAGCGCAGGCTCAAACAGCTTGTGGAGGAAGTCAAATAAACCGCACATTTCATCCGTTAAAATGAATTTTAGCAAATAATTTTCAGAAAACAGCATTATAAAACCGAATATTTGATTTTTGTGCAGTTGTAGGCACTCTTTACATTTTCAGGTAGGGGGTGCCTATTTTTTATGCAGCCAAAACAGTGTATCGCCATTATCGACAGCATCAAAGCGTATGCAAAACAAAATCCGACCGAAGCGCAGGTCTACGAGGACTGGTTTCAGGCGGTGGTGAACCTAAGAGACGCTCTGTCGCAAGACAAGCGGTTCGATGCCTACAAATACTCTGGTGAGCTTCGCTCTGTCTGCGCAGCCATGATGGGCAAGATGAAAACAGGCGAGGACGTGGCGAAGGTCTATGACATTATCGGTCGGACGTACCTGTTTGAAGCAAAGGACGTGTTTGACAGCTATTGCATCTACCTCGAATGGAATCGCGCGCCGGAGAAGAAGTTCTATCAGCCACGAAGAAAGGTGCTTTTGACGCTGGTTCATGACCTAGAGGACTTGTTTTTCCATCGTGTAGAATTTTTTGGGGTTAGTCAGCCCCCGAGAACTGGAAAAAGTACGCTCTGTATATTTTTCATCACATGGCTAATGGGCAACCGCCCTGACGTTGCATCGGTTATGAGCGGACACTCTGACAAGCTGACTAACGGCTTCTACGGCGAAGTGCTGTCCATTATCACTGACCCTGTGACCTATAACTGGGGGAAAATATTCCCTGACGTTCAGCTTGTGGACAAAAGTGCAAAGGATGAAAGCGTTGACCTGAACCGAAAGAAGCGTTTTCCTACCCTGACTTGCCGCTCAATCGGCGGCACACTGACTGGTGCTGTTGAAATCGGCGAGGGCGGCGTTCTGTACAGCGATGACTTGATCGAGGACTTGGAGGAAAGTCTGAATGTTGAGCGCCTGAACAACAAGTACGATGCCTATTTGAACCAGCTGAAAGACCGTAAAAAGCAAGGCGCATTAGAGCTGATGGTCGGTACACGCTGGAACGTGCTTGACCCTTTGGGACGCATCCAGAACCAGTATGCAGACAACCCGAAGTACCGATTCCGGGTGATTCCTGCGGTGGACGAGAACGGACACAGCAACTTCAATTATGACTACGGCGTGGGATTTGACGATGCCTACTATGCCGACATGAAAGCCAGCATTGACGATGCAACATGGTGGGCAAAGTACATGGGCAAGCCCTATGTGCGTGAAGGCTTGCTGTTCCCTGCCGATGAGCTGCGATACTTTAACGGCGTTCTGCCTGACGGAGAGCCTGATCGCAAGCTCATGGTCATGGATATTGCATGGGGCGGCGGCGACTTCACGGCTTGTCCTATTGCCTATGTGTACGGTGATGCCGTGTTCATCCCAGACCTTGTTTTCAACAATGGCGATAAGACCGTGACCAGACCGGAAGTCGTGGGCAAAATCATCCAACACAAAATCAACGTAGTGCGTGGTGAAGCCAACAACGGCGGCGACGAATACTGTGACGTGGTGGACAGCCAGCTTCGGCAGCAGGGCTATCACTGCTCTGTTCGTAGCCAGCGTGCGCCGAGTGGCCAAAGCAAGCTGTCAAGAATCATCCAGTATGCGCCGGACATTAAGCGGTTCTATTTCCTTGACGAAAAACACCAGTCGAAAGAGTACAAGTCGTTTATGGAACAGGTGACGATGTTCACGCAGCTTGGCAAAGTTCCGCACGATGATGCACCGGACAGTTTGGCGCAACTTGCCGATGAATTGTATAACGGAATCAGTAAAATTGAGCCTGTCAAGAGGCCTTTTTGATTAAAAACACAATATATTGTGTTCGCTTGGTCTATTTATTTGATTTCACCACTTGACAAGGCTTATAATGTACGCAGGAAGTTTTGCAGCTTCCCTTAAAGGAATAGCTTGCACGCGGGGTTTTGTCATTTTACCCGCGTGCGTGTCAACAAGCATATTCCTCCTTTCACCGGTGGAGGTTTTCTCACTCTTTCGCCTTCACCGGGCTTTATATGTTGCGTTTCCAATTGTAAGGGGAATGCCAGCCTGTCTCCCCCATGGCTGGCAAGCAACGGTTCGATTCCGTTACGCAGCACAACCAACTACCTAGCTTTGCATGGCTTTATTCTCCAAAACCTCCACTGCTATTCCCGGCTCTCGATGTGATGTTTAGGCATGACATTGCAAAGAGCAGCGGTTAACCAATCAAGCCGGGTTTCTATGTTGCATTAGCTCAGTCAGGCTAGAGCATCCGGCTCATAACCGGACATACATTGGTTCAAATCCATTATGCAGCACCAAAATTGCAGCCGACCCGTTGACTGTCCGTCAAACTGAATGTAAAGGCTGCAATGGTTTTCTTCGGGCGAAGAATAGCACGGCTGGAAGTGCGAACAGTTTCCCAGTAGCTTCTGACAGGTCTGTGCTCAACAGCCTGTTTCCAGAAATCCAACGAAAGGAGCACAGATGGTAGCAAAAGTCAGATGTAAGCGTCCTCGAAAAGACGCAAACGGCAATCCGTGTGATTGCGGTCGTTATCTTGGCGAAGTGGAAGGAAAGTTCTCCCTTCTGTGCCCTCTTTGCCATTGGATTACAATTGGAGATTCCAACCTTCCAAAAGATACATGGGTCTCCGTACCAAAGTTTAAGAACTGAATAGCTTTTGAAGCGCAGTTGTAAGCGCAGTGAGATAGACCTTAACAGGTTTGTCTTGCTGCGCTTTTTATTTTGCCGGAAAGGAGGAACGCATGGCTGAGTATCAGATAGTCGTTGACGGCTTTTTGAATAATCCACTGACCGGCCGTAGACCGATTGAAACGCCGGAGACGGAAATCAATCGGGCAAACGTGCTGAAAGTGGTCATGGGCAAGGCAGATCCTATTCATCTGCTAAACAAGAACGAGATACGCTTTCTGCACAACTACTACTTGGGTAGTCAGCCTGTCCTCCATCGCACGAAGGAGTACCACGCTGAAATCACCAATCGCATTGTAGAGAACCATGCCAACGAATGTGTAGGTTTCTACACAGGCTATATGAGCGGCACTCCTTGCTCTTATGTGCGGTCTGAAACAGCAACAGGTGACGGTGAGGAAATTGCCCGCCTGTCCAATGCCTTGCAGTATGAGGGCAAGGATGCGCTCGATCGGCGGCTCTGGCAGTGGATGTTGGAGTGCGGACAGGGATATCGCATTGTTCTCCCTGACAAGGGGTACAACGGCAACTACCCTGACGAAACGCCCCTGCTGGTGGATGTTCCCGACCCGGACATGGCGTATGTGATTTACAACTCCGGCATCGGTCACAAGCCTATCGCCAACGTGCTGCACATCCCACGCAATTATCAGAATGACCTGAACGACCTGAACGACCTGATTTGCGTGTACACGCCGAACCAGTACTTTGAAATCGACAACGGCAAGGTTACAAAGTCTGAGAATCACTCTCTCGGAATGTTGCCGATGGTCGAATACAAGCTGAACCCGGAGCGGATGGGCTTGTTTGAACCGGCTATCCCTGTGCTGGATGCCATCAATGACCTTGAAAGCAACCGTCTGGACGGCGTTGCGCAGTTCATCCAGTCCATCATGGTGTTTACCAACTGCCTTGTTGACGAGGATGCGTTGAACAAGGTGAAGGAATTGGGCGCAATGTGCCTGAAATCCACCGCTGGTCTTCCCGCTTCTGTTTCACAGATTGCAAACGAGCTTGACCAGCAGCAGAGCCAGACTCTGCTTGATTCCATGTTGAACGTGTACCGCAGCCTGACCGCTATGCCTAGTGCTACTGGCAGCGAAAACGCAACGTCCGACAACGTTGGCGCAGTCATCGTCCGCAACGGCTGGAATCACACCGAAGCAAGGGCGCAGCAGTACGAGAATATGTTCAAGTACGCTGAGCGTCAAAGCCTGTCTGTAATGCTGAAAATCTTGCGTGATACGGCTGGTTCTAAGCTTATGGCAAGTGACATCAACATCAAACTGCCACGCCGTCAGTACGATAACCAGCAGAGCAAGGTTCAGATTTTTGCGCAGATGCTCGGTCAGAGCATTGACCCGCAGTTGGCGTTCACTACGCCCGGTCTGTTCCCTGACCCACAGGCTGCTTATGAAATGAGCAAGCCCTTCCTGATTGCCGCTGGCAAGTTGGGCGAGGACGGGAAAGCACCGAAGCCGCAGGAACAGCCTAAACAGGATGCTCCCGACATAAATGTCGGGAACACAGAACGGTCTGACGATTTTGTTAACGTCAACAAAATCGGAACGAATTGAACTTTTTGGGCTTAAAAAGTTGAACTCATTAACAGAAATACCCCGTTTTCGTTAATGAGTACGAAATGAGTTCAATGTTTTTGCCAAATTCAATCGAAATCAATCCGCACAAGCGGGCTGATATATTCCGGCAGGGAAGCCGGGATACAAATTTCGCAGCGTTGCAGGGAAGCAACGGTAAAAAAACGCAGGAGGAAATTAACGATATGAAACTCAATGTGTTGCTTGGTGATGCCTACAAAGAGGGCATGACCGCCGATGAAATCATTTCTGCGCTTGAAAAGGTTGCAGACCCTAGCGCAGAGGTTGAGAAGCTGCGCAACGCCGTGACGAAAGCCAATGGCGAAGCTGCCGAGTACAAGAAGCAGCTCAAGGCAAAGCGTACCGATGATGAAAATGCCGCGCAGGAACAGGCTGACAAGCTGGCAGAGATGCAGAAGCAGATTGAAGCCCTGACTGCCGACAAGGAGAACCTCGTCAAGGAAAAGACCCTTGCATCCTACCGTGAGAAGTTCGTTGCACAGGGTTATGACGCTGAACTTGCCAACAAGGCTGCGTCTGCACTGGCTGACGGTGACATGGACAAGGTGTTTAAGTTCCAGTCGGAGTTTATGACCGCCCACGACACCGCATACAAGGCTTCTCTGCTGAAGGATATGCCCACACCTCCGGGTGCGGATGGCAATGGTGACGGCGCAGATAGCGCAGGTGTTTCCTTTGCTAAACGCTTTGCGAAGGAGCGCGCAGACGCAAACAAGGCATCGAGTGACGCAATGACTGCTTTCCATTAAGGAGGAAAACATGAAGTACACCAATACTCCGGTATCGGCTCCTGAAAGCACTATTCTGGCTGCTGATACCTACGTTGCCATTCCCTTTACCGTCAAGGAGACCAATGCTGTTCCGGCTGGTTATCCTATGGCAAAGACTGGTCTGAAAGCTACTGCCACTACTGGCACTAGTGCTGCTGATGCAGCCACCGATGCCATTGGCATTCTGCTGCACACTGTTGACCCTGCCGTCAACCCCAATGGCGCACTGCTGATTCAGGGCGTTATTGATGTGGACAAGGCAAAGCTGTCTGGCTTTACCTATTCTGCAAACGATATTGCCGCTCTGAAAAAGGCTGTTCCCGCCGTTTTCTGCCGTACCGATGTTGGCGCAAAGAGCGAGTAAGGAGGACTAAATTATGGCACTGAATCTGAATGAAATCTTCTCCCCTGCTGCGATTGCCGCCTACTGGACGAATGACCCGACCAATGCGCAGCCCTATGCTTCTGATGCTCTGTTCCCCGCCCGTAAGAAGGTCAGCATGGAACTGAAGTGGCTGCGTGGTCACAAGGGCGTTGGCGTTTCGCTGAAGCCTAGCGTGTTCGACACTAAGGCTACGTTCCGTACTCGTCAGGGCATCAAGATGACCGAGACCAATATGCCGTTCTTCCGTGAGGGCACTCACATTGACGAGGAAGACCGCCGCAAGATTATCTCTGTTCTGGCTACCAATCAGGAGTTTGCGGCAGACGTTATTAATCGTGTCTACGATGATACCGCACAGCTTATTACCGGAGCTCGCATTGTGCCTGAGCGAATGGTGTGGCAGCTTCTGGCTCCTAAGACTGGCAAGCCCAGCATCTCCATCGAATCCAACGGCGTGAGTTACGTCTACGATTACGACCCTGATGGCACTTGGCAGCAGTCCAATTACAAGGCTCTGGCTACCAAGGAGAAATGGGATGCTCCTACTACTGCAACCCCCATCGCCACGATGACCACTGCCGCAAACACCGTGCTAGCAAACACTGGTGAGATTATCACCGATGCCTACATGAGCACCAACACTTTCCACAAGATGATTGCTGCGGATGAAATCAAGAACCGTTTCCTGACGGTTATGAAGACCACAACCGCTGTGCTGGTTGATTCCGAAGCGCGTTCCGTTGTCGAAACCGCATCCGGCATCCGCATCCATCTGTATGACAAGATGTTCAAGCCGGAGGAGACCGCTGTTGCTGAGAAGTATCTGCCTGATGGCTATGTCGTGCTGGCTCCTTCTGGCTCTCTAGGCAATATGTACTATGTTGCCACCCCTGAGGAAGCAGACCTGATGGCTGGCATCTCCAACGCACAGGTTTCCGTTGTGAACACTGGCGTTGCTATTACCACCGAGCAGACCGTGCATCCTGTCAACACCAACATCTACGTCTCTGAAATCGTCCTGCCGTCCTTTGAGCGCATGGACGCTGTGTACTGCATTAAGGCTTACTAAGGCGAAAGGAGGAAAGCAGCATGGGAGACCAGTATTCCGAAGCGGCAGTCAAGTTGGGGCAGTACATTGCCCCGGCACTTGACCGTGAAATCACGGACGAGGACTACCCACTCTTCGACCTGCTGCTTGATTTCGCCAAAGACAAGATATTTGCACAGGGCTACCCGTTTGGTAACAGACCGGACGAGTTGCCCTCGCAGTATCAGTCGTTGCAGATACGCATTGCAGCGGAACTGTACAACCACATCGGCGCAAACGGACAGACGAGCTACACCAACAATGGCATTACTCGTGTGTGGGAAAGCTCTGATGTGGCACAGTCCCTGTTGAATGAAGTGGTTCCGAGAGTAGGTGTTATCGGCTGATGTTCAATGGAAGTCCGCTGGATAAACGCCCGCTGTGGTATTCAAACCCGGTCGGCGAAAAAACGCCTGTTGTGGACGAGTGGGGAAACGAGACTGGCGAATCTGCATACGAATCGTGGAGCGAACCCGCAAAGCTGATGTTGAACGTCAGCCCTCCTACTGGTTCTGCGGAAGCAAACCCTTTTGGAGCGTTCACGGATTACAGCTATGTTGTTAGTTCGTCCAGCAAAAAGCGCAACACACCGCTTTATGAAGGCACACACGTCTGGTTTCAGACAGACGTTTCAAAGCCCTTCAATTACACTGTGGTCAAGGTTGCAGAGCATATCACGGACACGTTGTATGCGCTGAAAGAGGTGGCTGCAAGTGAAAATTAAAGTGAGGTTGAGCGATGCCGGACTTAAACAGGCTGAGGAAGATATTCTCAAATACAAGACCACCTTGAACCAAAAAGCACAGCTGTTTGCAAGAGCGCTTGCCGATAAAGGTCTTGCTGTTGCCAAAATTCGCTTTGCGAACGCACAATATGCTGGCAAAAACGATGTTAAGTGTGAAGTTAGCCAAAATGGAACTTCTTGTACCATCCTAGCGGAGGGGCAGGCGGTTGCTCACATTGAGTTCGGCACAGGTGTTACACATCAGGGCTGGGGCGCTGCCGGAACAGTCGGCCCGCTCCCTTTGCCTGATAACATTGGCGAACATGGCACATACGGAAAAGAAAACGGCAAGCACAAGCGCTGGTACTACTACGGAGAATCCGGCAATGCTGGTACGCCTGTCAAGGAAGTAGACGGCAAAGGCCAGTTGAATTACACCAGCGGCAACGATGCAGCTATGGCTATGTGGGGAGCTGTTGAGGAAATGGCTTCTCAAGTTGAAGCAACGTGGAGGGAGGTTTGGAATAGTTGATCGATTATTTCAATTCCATTTTCACGGCTGTTGCTAAGGAACTGCGAAAGCAAGTCCCCGGCATCTTTGTCACTGGCGAAATCAATGACAGCAACGTCAAAAAGTTTCCGTGTGTGCAGATAGAGGAAAATAGCAACCTTCCTGTGCACATTGATTCTGCCGGTCACAGCAAGTACGCTGCCGTTTCTCTGCGTGTGCGGGTCTACTCTAACAAGAACACCGGTCGCATTGCAGAAGCGCGCTCCATTGTTGGAATCGTGGATTCTGTTCTTGAACCGCTTAAATTTTATCGCAAGTCGTTTGTCCCGTTGAATGGACTGTATAACAATTCCGTCTATCGGATTGATTGCAGCTACGGGGCAACAATCGGAGAGGACGGAATGATTTACCGAAACTAAGGAGGTAAACATTCTATGAGTACTGCTATCTCCGGTCTGAACACTACCCTTTACTGTGGCGAAAGCGCAACAACTCTGACGAAGCTGTGCGACATCAAGGATGTGCCCGACCTGATCTCCGACCCGAACCTTCTGGATGCAACCACCCTGTCTGATGGTATGCAGAAACAGATTTTTGGCATCGTTCAGGCTGATACCAAAGCCTTTACCGCCAACTACAACAAGACCGACTACGCCGCCGTCAAGGCTGCTGGTTATGACGATACCTCTGAGAGCAACGTAGACAAGTACTACGCTCTGAAAATGCAGGACGGCTCCGGCTTCACTTGGCAGGGTATGCATCAGGTCGGTCTGTCCGGCTTTGGCGTAGATGAGGTCGTGGAAATGACCATCAATTGCATCTTCCACTCTACCCCGAAGTTCAGCGAGAGCCTGACCATTAATGGCGGCTAATCCGCAAAAATCGAATCAATCAAACTGGGCAGAACTGAACAACGGATTTGGTTCTGCCCCTATTTATAAAGGAGAGCATTTATTATGGCTGCTAAGGTTATCAACTTTCATTCCCCCGATGGCAAGAACACTTACGAGCTGACTTTCACCCGCGAGAGTGCCGAAGCCACTGAACGCAACGGCTTCCAGATTTACGAGTTCTCCAATGGCATCAACCCCATCAAGAACACTTCCACTCTGTTCTATGGCGCGTTCATTGCCCGCAACAAGGGCATCAACCGAAAGACGGTCGATGATATGTTTGTGCACACTGAGAACAAGGAAGGTCTGATTGCTGCCTTGATGGAGATGTACGCGAATTCTATCAAGGCTCTGATTGCCACCGATGAAGAGGACAAGACCGCAAAAAACGCAACGTGGGAGATTGTGTAACCTCACAGTCTCAAGAACCGGACAGCCGCACAGAGCCATTCTCTGTGTCTAAGCTGTTCCACGATGTAGAAGCCTATTACATCTCTATTGGCATGACCTATGACCAGTTCTGGCAGGATGATGTCTGGCTGGCAAAGGTTTACCGGGACGCGGAAGAATTACGCGCCCGCAGAGCCAATGTTGAAGCGTGGAGAAATGGTTTCTACACGGCATCTGCGCTTTCCTCTACGGTTGGCAATATGTTCCGCAAGAAAGGGTCTAGCCCCATCAAGTATATGGATAGACCGATTCCTCTTACCCAGAAAGAGCAGGACGAGTACGAATACCAACGCGCACTGGAAGCGCAAGAACGCATCAAGAGGGCAATGTTCTCTATGATGAATCAGAAGGACGGTGGTAGAAATGGCTGATGTTGATATTACAAGCTTATCCGTAGAGATTTCTGCGGAATCGCAGGGTGCAGAGCTTAACATTGACAAGCTTGCTACCGCAATTTCTAATTTGCGGACAAAGGGCAGTGTTGGCAAGGTCTGTACAAGCCTTGATAAACTGTCTAGTTCCATTTCCGCGCTGAAACAAGCGTCTGCCGGTATTTCAGGTCTGGATAAGGTCACAAACTTCCTGAATGGTATCTCTTCCGTCAACACAACCGCTGGCGTGAAGGGCGTTAACTCTGTTGTAAATGCCATCAAGAAGATTCCAAACGCGGTATCTGCTCTGAACGGCGTGGACTTCTACTCCATGTCCGGTAGCATCACGCAGTTGACGAATGCTCTTGCTCCACTTTCCATTTTGGACATTTCCGGCTTGAAATCGCTTGGCAGCGCGTTCAAGGCGATTGGTACTGTGCCCGACCTGACCGACAAGCTAAAAGCGGCAGACCTTGATTCTTTCGCGGATTCTTGCCGGAAAATATCTACCGCTCTTACTCCCCTTGCATCTCAGCTTGACAAGGTGGGCAACGCTTTTGCAAAGCTACCTCCGCAGTTAAGCAAGGTGGTTACACAGGCAAACCGCGTGACCGCTGCCAACGAACGGCAGAAAAAAAGCTACATGAGCCTTTCTAGCCAGATGAACAGCTTCATGCGAAACATGGCCAAGCTGGTTTCATTGAAAGCCATTGCCACCTATCTTGGCAACGCAGCGGAAAAATTCAATAGCTATTATGAAGCTGCAAACCTGTTCGGCGTGTCCATGAAAGGACTGACCGGCGAAGCAAGCACGTTCATCAACAAGATGGAGACCCTGCTTGGCATTGACCCAACCGAAGCCATGAACAACATGGCAACAATTCAGAGTTTGACTACTTCGTTTGGCGTAGCAAGCGACAAGGCGTATGTGCTGTCGAAAAACCTGACGCAGCTTGGCTACGACCTCGCTTCTTTGAAGAATATCCCTGTTGCGGAATCCTTTACGAAGATTCAGGCAGCTATCTCTGGCGAACTTGAACCGATTCGCCGTCTGGGTGTCGATATTTCTAACGCACGGTTGCAGCAGGAACTGCTTAATCTTGGCTATTCGCAGAGCGTTTCTACCTTATCTCAGGCTGATAAGGCTGTTCTGCGTTACATTGCCATCATGAAGCAGACCACCGATGCACAGGGAGACTTCGCCCGCACTCTGTCCAGCCCTGCCAATATGATTCGCATCTTGCAGGCACAGCTGAACAGTCTGGCTCGCGCTGTTGGTTCTTTGCTCTACCCTGCCTTGAAATCTATCCTTCCCCCGCTGATCGCAGCCGTTGAGCTAGTCAAAGAACTAGTCACTGGCATTGCATCCATGATGGGCGTCAAGGTGGAGTTCCCGGACTTTAGCAGCGCAAGCGATGCTGTTGGTGGTGTCACGGATGCGATGGACAATACCACCAAAGCGACCGGCAAGGCAGCAAAGGCGTTCAAGAACTACATCATGGGCTTTGATGAACTGAACGTCATCCAGAAGGATAATGGCTCTTCCGGTGGTTCCGGCTCTGGTGCTGGTGCTGCTGGCAACCTCTTGGGCGATGTAGACTTGTCCGGCTACGATATGTTCAAACAGTACAACGAAGAGTTTGCAAAGCAGATTGATAGCATCAAGGAAAAAATCAGAGGGATGCTTCCGATTATCGGCGCTGTTACTGCTGCGCTTGCTTTATGGAAGCTGACCACTTTTATTGCAGACCTTGTTGACGCAATCAAAAAAATCGGCATTCTGAAAGGCATGGTCGCCGGTGGCATTCTGATAGGCATTGGATTCTTCCTGATGTTTGATGGTATCAAGAAAGCTATTCAGGACAAGCTTAACGCTATCAATTTTGCGGAAATTCTTGTAGGTGCTATTACGTTTGTTGGCGGCGCAGCATTGCTTGGCTCAAAAATCGCAGAGTTTATCACGACTTCCTTTGCGGATAGCGCCGTTGCAAAAGCTATTACTGCCGCAGGCGGCAAAATGGGCGGTGCGTTAGTTGGCGCGGTTGTTGCTGGTGTTGTAGCTGGCGTTGCAATGTTTGTGACCGGCGTTTATGACGCTTTAACAAACGGCTTAAATATTTTGAACGGATTGCTGATTCCTGCTGGTTCTACGATGGCTGGTGCTGCTGTTGGCGCAATTATAGGCTCTCTCGGAGGCCCGATTACTGCTGGAATCGGTGCAATCATCGGTTTAATTGTGGGCGGTCTGACTGATGCTGGGATTGCCATTTACCAGAACTGGGATAAAATCACGGTCGCTCTTGACAAAGCAAGTGCCGACTTGAAGCAATGGTTTGTTGGAGTAGGCGTCTGGTGGGACAAAAAATGGCAAGGCTTTAAGACAAACTGGGACAAAGCGTGGAACAGCCTTGTCGATACCTTAAAAGAACTTCGTAAGAAATTTATTGAGCATGGCAAAAATCTTGTTCAAGGTTTAGTTGATGGTATCAATAAAGGCATCGAAACCGCTAAAAATGCTGTTGGTGGTCTTGCAAAGGCTATTCTTGACAAGTTCACCACGGACACCGGCATCCACTCCCCTTCCAAAGTTTTCAAGGGCTATGGTGTCTACCTCATAGAAGGTCTTGTGAACGGTATCTCCGCTGCCAAAGACCTTGCGGTGAAAGCTATCCAATCCGTGTCTAATGCGGTAAAGACCATCGGCTCTCAGCTGACAGATGAAAACTACGGTCTGGGCAATGGCTCTATTAGCCTTTCTGTTGACGCAAGCGGTAAGTCCATGATGGACACCGCAAACGCACTGAAACGCACGATGCGCACCACCAATGATAGCTTTGGTGGTTGGTTCAAGAAGATGAAAACCGACTTGGGCGACTTCACAGAGGGCATCAACGCTGTTACTAAGGCGGGCGAGGACATCTCCAACGGCTTCAAATCTTCTATTGATGCTCTTACCGCTGCATCGAAGTCCATCCTGAACACGCATGATGGTTTTGTGAGCGCGGTCTCTGATATCCGGTCTTTTGTGAAAAAGAGCGTTGCGGAGATTGAAAACGAGTACCAGTATAACGGCTTCTTTGGCGCTGCTGGTCTTGCCATCCAAAAGGCATTTGAGGGCGTGTACCTTGTTTTTGACAAGGTTTCCACTGCTATCAAGAACGTGTCCGATACCATCGACAGCGTGAAGAACGTCATTACCACCTTTAATAACCTGAAAACCAAAGTTGGCGAAGTTATTGACCAAGTTCCCCTCTTGAAACAGGCATACGGAAGCTTGAAAACGTTCTTTAGTGACCTGTTCAACAAGGACAGTGGCATTGGCAAAATTGTGTCTGACGGCTTCGATTACATCTTATCAAAGGGCGCTGCGGTTATAAACTGGCTTAAGGAAAAGCTTGGCATCGGAAGCGCCGGCGCTTCTTCTGCTGGCTCGGCAGGAAGCAACGTGCTTGGAGCGGTCGGTAGCACAGCGGCTTCCGGTGGCGCTCTATCAAATCTTGGAGCATACGGTGGAATAGGCGCTGGTGTTGGCCTTGGCCTTTCTGGTGGCATCCAGTGGTGGAAGGACATGATAGGCACTTGGGGAGATTCTGATAAATCCGCTGGCACGAAAGTTCTTGAATCCATAAAGCACACCCTTTGGGATTTGTCCCCAATCGGAGCGCTTGTAAATCTTGGCAAGAAGATTTTCGGTTTTGCGGACGGCGGCTTCCCCGATGCCGGGCAGCTTTTCATCGCCCGAGAAGCCGGTGCAGAGATGGTCGGCTCTCTGGGCGGTCACACAGCAGTTGCCAACAATGACCAAATCGTTGAGGGCATCCGCGAAGGTGTTGAAGCTGCAATGGAGCGTCAGAATCAGCTTCTGCGCCGTCAGAACGAGCTGTTGCAGGCTCTGCTTGAGAAGGAAGGGAGCGCAGAGATCAACGTGTCCAGCTTCTATCAGGCTGTGAACAGAACGAACCAGCGCAACGGCAAAACAATTATCCCAGTAGGTACTTAAAGGAGGGGCATTTATGGACTACGACCAGTACAATCCAATTCGGAGCGTGGATGGGCAGTATCTTAAATGCCCCTCTTCTTATCAGTGGCGGTTACAGGACATTTCAGCATCCGATGCCGGACGCACAGAGGATAACAAGATGGACAAGAAACGTCTTGGACAGTGCGTCAAGCTGGAACTGGAATGGAAGTACACCACGATAAAAGAAGCCGCTGCTATCCTGAAAGCGTTCAACCCGGAATACATCAACGTCACCTATCTTGACGCAATGGCTGGCGATTGGAAAACCAGCGAGTTCTACGTTGGCGACCGTGCTGTTCCTATGTATAATTCGCGGATGAATCGCTGGGAAGGGATATCTTTTAACATCATCGAAAGGGCTGCACACTGATGGTCAATGTATCGCAAGATATCATAAAATCCTTCAACGAGGGCAACAAACAGACTGCCCTTATTGAGGTTACTGCCGGCAGCAAGACGTTTGCCATCACCGATGCAGATATCATTCAGGGCGGGCTGAAGATTGACCGATACTGCGTGACCAACAGCAAAATCGAGGTCGGTTCTGCGGTTGCGTCTGAACTGTCCTTGAAGCTGCAAAACTACGATGGCAAGTTCAATGATGTTTCCTTTGAGGGCGCTGTCCTGAACGTCAAAATCGGCATCAAACTGTCCAGCGTTCTTGAGAGTGCAACGCTAGGCAAGGGCATTCTAAGACGCATGATTCTTGGCTCTGCGTCCTCTGACCAAGACGTTGCGTATGTTCCCTGCGGTCTTTTTATCGTGGACACCCCGCCCCGCAAACTGAGCACAATAAGCATCTCTGCGCTGGACTACATGGTCTTGTTTGACCGCGAGGTGAACGCTTCTGCACTCTCCTTCCCTATCCACGTTGATGCGCTTATCCAGAAAATTTGCTCCATTTGCAACGTCACGCTTGCAACGGATGTTTCGGTGCTGCCGAACCACTATTTTAGCATCGGCGGTCTGCCTGATACAAACCAGACTTTGACCTACCGCCAGCTTTTGCAATGGTGTGCGCAGCTTACAGGCACTTGCGCATTCATGGATGGCAGCGGACGGCTTGTGCTGAAATGGTACGAGCAGACTGGTGTGACCATCACCGCAAGTGAGCGTTATTCCAGCGATATGTTGGAGAACGACATCACCATTACAGGTTTTACCTGTGACGATGGCAACGGCAACACCTACCTGTCCGGCACAGCAGATTATACGCTTGACCTGAGTGACTGCGGCTTCCTGACCAACGCCTACGAGGGTGTTTTGAAGGAATTGCAAACCGCACGCGGCGGGTTTGCTTACCGTCCATACAGCGCCACCATCAAGTCTGCACCGTATCTGTTTCCGCTGGACATGATACGCTACAAGGACAAAGACGGCGTTGTACATGATACCATTGTCACCAACGTTACGCTGGCTCTGAACTGCAACACAGCGATTTCCGGTGCGGGCGAGACGGTCACAAGTTTTTCTTACGCGCAGTCCACAAGCGGCGTTACGAGCCAACAGGCTGCGACCGACAGAGCGAACCTTGAAAAGATAAACCAGACTGCTACGCAGACTAACCAGAACAAGCAGGACTTGACGCAGTTCAAGACACAGTATTCTTCTGATTTCAAAAAGACGCAAGTTGAAATTGAATCCCGCGTCACGAAGGAAACGTACCAGACTGACATGGCTGGCGTTTCTACGCGCATCGGTGCAGCGGAAACAAAGATTTCTCAGAACGCTGATGCTATTATTCTTCGTGCAACAAAAGAAGAGCTTTATAGCATGATAACGTTTACTCCTGAAAATGGGTTGGTCGTCACTCGTAGCGACTGGGAAGGCAAAGTTCAAATCACCGGTCAAAACGTACAAGTCGTTCGCGGAAACAATAAAGTTATTATAAACAACAATGGCATAGACATAACGAATGCCTATGGAAGTGTTTCTATATACAGCGGTGGCATATCTTTTCACGGCATTCGCAACAGTAAGATTTTTGAATGGCCTTATGAAAAAGATTCTTATGGCAACCCGATAGGCGAATTCGCTGCGCAAACTACAAAAATCGATCTTTCGTCCTACTCGTCTGTAATGCTGGTCTATGACACGCATAAAGATGGAACATGGTTTTCAGGTGGCGGCGGTGCTGGTAGACTTACGGTCGTTCTTCCTGTTAATGGGCAAACGTACTCTTATGCTTATCCGTGGAATACGGTACACTGGCGAAAGGTAACAGTATCATATAATGGTATCACTTTTGGAAATGGAAACGAGAGAACGTCCGACTATAAAAATAACGTTATAACTGGCGTGATACATTTGGAAGTTCCTATTTCTGATGGTGTTAATAAAAACGATAAGGTTTGCCGCCCGTTGGAACTATACGGTTTTATGTGAGGTGGATATCATGGAACATTTCAAGTTCAAGTGCAAAGTCGGATTGGATGGTCGATTGTATGGCGGCGGGTGGTGCCACGAAAGCGTTATTCCAAACCCTCTTCCGCCCGATGAGATTCTGTTTGATGACTTGTCAGGAATGACAGAAGGGTTTTATACAGCTTATTTGTGGGATGGAATCAACTTGATATACAGTCCCGTACCAAAAGTCGATGAGCCTGTTGATACTGAAACAGAAACGGCTTTTACGAAAACCAACGAAAATGAAGAGGAGGTGACATATCAATGAGCTATCAGAAGCAGAACTTTGCAAACGGCGAAGTGCTTACCGCTTCGCAGCTGAATCACATGGAGGACGGTATTGCAAAAGCTAATGAAAATACGAATTCTGGCTCCGGCCTGAGCGAGACCAGCAAGACCCTGCTGCTGTCCCTTTTGGAAAACGCCGCCTACACCAGCCCCTCCATGCAGGTGCAGCTGAACGCCTTGCGCACCGAGTGGAGCAGCGGCGGTGGCAGCGGTGGCAGTGACGAGATTCCGGTGCAGAGCATCAGCCTGAGCAGCAGCGCCCTGACCCTGAACGAGGGCGAGAGCAAGACCCTGACCGTTACCGTGCTGCCTGCGGATGCCACCTATGGCGAACTTTTTCTTAACTTTAGTCCGGGAAGTTTCGTTTCTAATTCAGGCGTACCTGTTAAGCTATCTGAAAATGTGTACAGATACACTTTGAAAGCTTTAAAGGCGGGCACTTGCACGGTGACCGCCACCGCAGGCGGCAAGAGCGCCAGCTGCACCGTGACGGTGGAAGCAGCCGAGACGGCACAGCTGATCTACACCCTGCCCGCCGAAACGGAGCTGACCAACGGCTTTGACACCGGCCTGAAGCTGCTGGAGCACGCATCCACCGAGTCGCCGCAGTATACCATTCTGGTGGACGCAAAGGCGGGGGACAACTTTGACGCAAGCACATGGCCTGCTTTCCTGCACTGCCTGACCGAGACCGGCAGCACCGCCAACCTGCCCGGCTTCAACTCCACCAGCAGTCCGCTGAATAATAAGACGGAGTTCGCCTACTACAACTACGGCGGCGTTACCCTGTCGGACAGCATCGAGCACCTCAAGACCCGCACGCGGTATGTGGTGCAGCTTGA